>PPYE01482953.1_pt1 | contig 63253 bp, 59 predicted proteins | sample 1559881 | NCBI WGS metagenome assembly PPYE01 (sample SAMN08240022, study PRJNA423297) | Human gut metagenome, whole genome shotgun sequencing project. | reverse complement strand
ATTGCTTGTGGATTACACAATTTCAGAATCAGTCACAAAATGAGTCATATAACAAATTAATCTATATAATGTCTAATATCTGTACCGAGGGCCAGTGACAGGGTAGCGTATGTATGACGTGTACAATGGAAGTGCAAGTCTTTCTTTATACCTATGCTTTTGAACCATCTTTTCATCGGATAGGTCAGCATATATGTGGTAAGTCCGTTAAATACGAGTCCTTCACCACGTGGGCCGATGACTTCCATGAGATCATCTCCGATAGGAACGTTTGCCATGTTCTTTGTTTTCTGCATACGTTTAAATACACACCATCCGCCTTTGGGCAATTCCTTGATGTCCTCCCACTTCAAAGCAAGTATGTCACTTCTTCTGAAGCCTGTTATACAGGCGAAAATGATAGCCTTTCGCAATACCGGAATAGGGCATTCATTATTTATGATCAGTCCTAATTCATGTTCTGTCAGATAATTGATTTCTGTTTCCTCTTCCGGAATTCTGTCAAGAAAATCATTGATATTCTCTTTAAGCATCCGTTTCTTATAGGCCTCTTTCAACATTCCTCTGAATGTGGAAAAATATCCGGCAGCCGAGTTTTGTTTCAGCTTTTTACTGTCGTCTCTCAGTTTGGCCGTATTCAGCAGATAGGAACGGAATCTCTGGCAGAGAGCCACATTGATATCTGCAAAAGTACATTTGTTGTTTGTGAAGGCAGCAAAGTGCTGATACACATAAATCCACTTCTTATTGTGCTTGAGTGATTCATTTTTGAAATAATCAAGAAAATCTGTTTTCTCAACAATCTTATCGTAAAAATCGAATTTCTCGTTTATTATCTGCTCCAGCACTCTCAGACGGAATATTTCCATCTTCTGCATAATACTTTTTACATGTTCACGTTCCGCAAATGATTTGGGCTTTTCCGGAAGATGTACATTGAGAAAATAGCGGCGTGTTGTTCTGTTTGTTCCAGGAATGAGAATAGGAGGGTAGAAGTCAAGATATAATGAAACTCTTCCCTTACTTATTTTCTTTTTTCTAAGATATACTTTTGAAATCATGATAATTCGGATTTGATAGGTGATACATTAGCGTTGTTTGTCATAGATTGCCGTTTACTCATGTGCGGCTATGGCAGGTTCATTAACATTATTTATGGCAATGTTTCCTGTACCAAACACCTTTCTGAGTCCTTCAATGCTTATAATGACATTCTTTCCCTTTGTCTTCTTGGGAATGTTGTACCATTTGCATCTGTTGTAGATAGTGTCACGATCTACATTGAACAATGCACAAGCTTCGGGGACGGTTATATATCCGTCCTCTCCAATCCGGGCATTTTTGATTTCATCAACATGTTTCTTGGAATACAAGGTAGTATTCCCGGTCTTTTCCTTTTTCTTGGGAATTTTATACCTTGAGGTAAAGCTGTGTACGGCCTTTACCGTCATCTTGTAGATTTTCTGGATCTGTTCGATTGTGTACCACTCTGTTATTTCTTCAGCTTCCTTATATCCCAACTTTCTGAAATAGCGGTCAATATGTTCCATACTGAACAGCCTCTTTCCTGAAAGAGTGGCTGAAGGAATGTTGTTTTCTTTAGCAATCACATAAAGTCTGCTATAAGAAATCTGGTACTTTTCTTCTATCTCTTTTGCAGAGTAGAAATCAGTAATTGTTTTTGTAGACTTAATAGGTCTCTCTTGCATTGTTTTTACGCTTTTTAAATTCATCATAACCGTTTCAACCTCTTTGCGTTTAACAATAATTCTACTACCAATTTGTGAAAATGGAATTTCATAAATCCGCATGTAAGTATAAATACTTTTTCGGCTTACCCCCAGATAAATGGCGAGTTGTTTCAAGCTGATAAATTCTCTCGCCTGTATAACTTCCAGTTCATCTACAGCCAGACGGATTCTTTTCTTCTTTTCCTCTTTCACTTCTTTTGTGACTGCATTATAGCGGTCATTTCTAATTAACTCCTTGTAATACTTGTCGTTACAAGCCTTACGACAGAAACGTGTCTTGCAGGTCTTTGCTATGAAAGTCTTCCCGCAAAATTCACAGATTCTTTCAATTCTTACCTTGTTACCCATATTTTACTCTCCAAAACTCGCTGCGAAATAGTGTGTAAAGGTGTGTAATGATGTGTAAATACCTTTTGTACTTCGCACACGTTGTTAGTGAAAAATTACTCTAATGAGTCAACAGGTACTTTCGGGGTACAAAAATATGCAAAACCGTGAAAATAAACAATGTTAGCGTAGATTGCTAACATTGTTTAATATATTGATTATTAGACTTTTATTTGTTATTGTTTGCTGGCGTTTTTCATCGTTTTTCAGTCCTTATTTTCCGATGCAAAAGTGCTTAAAAATATTCCCCAGCACCTCATCCGTCTCAATCGTTCCGCCCACGATTTCTCCCAAGTGATAAAGACATTCGCGAAGGTCTTGTGAAACCAAGTCACCAGAGAGTTGCATGGCCAGTCCGTCTTGTACGCGGTGGATAGCTTCCAGCGCACGGCTCAGTGCTTCATAGTGGCGGATATTACTTACCACCACATCGTTCTGTGAGAGGTCAGGCAGGGCAGCGAAGTCTACCAACTGCTTCTGAAGTTGGGAAAGTCCCTCTTTCTGCTTGGCCGAAAGGGACAGCACGCAAGCATCCTCCGGCAAGTCGGGGAGAGTAGCTTTCAGGCGGGCAAGTTGTTCATCTGCTGAAGAATCTGTCAGTGAAAACAAATCTGCTTTGTTGAAGACAATCACCAAATGCTTGCCTTCGCAGCGTGGCAGAATCTTGTCAGCCAACTGACGGTATTGCTTTTCGGCACAAGTGGCATCAATAACCCAAAGCACGATGTCGGCCTGTTCCAGCTTCTGGAAACTTCGTTCGATGCCTAAGCTTTCGATGGTGTCGGTTGTTTCACGGATACCGGCAGTATCGATGAAGCGGAAGGTGATACCTCCCAAGTTCATGGTGTCTTCAATAACGTCGCGGGTGGTGCCGTGGATGTCGCTCACGATGGCACGTTCTTCGTTCAAGAGAGCATTCAGCAGGGTGGACTTACCGGCGTTTGTTTCGCCGACGATAGCCACAGGCACTCCGTTCTTCAGGGCATTGCCCACGCTGAACGTATCTACCAAGTGATGGATAACCTGCTCAATCTGACGGGCGATGTCTTCCAGTTCCGAACGGTCGGCAAACTCCAATTCCTCGTGGTCGCTGAAGTCGAGTTCCAGTTCCATGAGGGAGGTGAGGTGGAGCAGTTTGTCGCGCAGGATGGCCAGTTCACGACTGAATCCACCACGCATCTGGTTCATGGCCATGCGGTGGGTAGCGGCAGAAGTGGATGCAATGAGGTCGGCCACGGCTTCGGCCTGACTCAGGTCCATCTTACTGTTCAGGAAAGCACGCTGGGTGTATTCACCCGGTCCGGCGGCACGGCATCCTTGGTGGATGAGGAGCTGCATTACTTGCTGAAGGATGTAGCTCGAGCCGTGGCAGGAGATTTCCGTAGAATCCTGACCAGTGTAAGAGTGGGGGGCACGGAAAAGACTGATCAGCACTTCGTCGATAATCTCTCCTTCAGGACTAAGGATGTGACCGAAGGTGAGGGTATAAGGCGCGCGTTCGGCCAATGGTTTGCCGGAAACGGGCTTAAAGATGCGGTCGGTGAGGGTGATGGCTTCCGGGCCCGACACGCGGATGGTGCCGATGGCTCCGCCCTGAGCGGTAGCAATGGCACAGATGGTATCTTCAGTTTGTAATATGTTCACGTGTATATGTCTTTTAAAATCCTTGCAAAGATACGGTTTTCGGGTTACATCCGGAAGCGGAGCCGACAGATTTATGCGGGCTGATAGAGGATTTTCACCAACAGGTCGACTACTTTTTCGAGGTATTCACGGTCGGTTTCGTCGAATGTGGCCAGCTGGTCGCTGTCGATGTCGAGCACGCCCCGCACTTCTCCTGCGGCTATCATCGGCACGACGATTTCAGAACGGGAGAGGGAACTGCAGGCAATGTGCCCGGGGAACTGGTCTACGTCGGGCACGAGTTGGGTACGGGCTTCAGCCCAGGCGGTGCCGCATACGCCACGTCCTTTCTTGATGCGGTAGCAGGCCACGCTGCCCTGGAACGGGCCGAGGTGGAGTTCGCCTTCGTGTACGAGGTAGAAACCTACCCAGAAGAATCCGAAGGCTTCTTTCAGGGCGGCACTGGTGTTGGCCAGTACACTGATTTCGTTTTTCTCGCCTTCAATCAAAGGGGCGAACTGTTCGAGGAACTGAGCGTATCGCTGACGCTTGTCAGTAAGGGTGGATTTAAAACTTGCTTCCATGTGAGTGAGTTTTCAGACATAAAAACAGGTTCTCTTCTTCGGAAGAGAACCTGTTGATTCATAATAAGTTTGTTAGATTCTTTCAAGTACGACTTTAATCAGGTCGTCAATCTTGTTCTTGTATCCGGTGTTGGCTTCCTTAGCTACGCGGTTCGCAATGACCATGCAGACGGTGGTAGCTTTATGGCCTTGCAGACGTGCCAGTCCGGCCAGTGCAGAACTTTCCATCTCGAAGTTGGTGATGCGGTGTCCCTTATACTCGAAGCTCTCGATTTTCTCGTTCTGGTGCGGGTCGGCCAGTGGAATACGGAGCTGGCGTCCTTGCGGACCGAAGAAACCGCCACAGGCTACTGTCACACCACGTACCATGTCTGTACCGGCGATACGGTCCACCAATTCTTCGTTGGCATGAATCACGTAGGGAGCCGGTGCACAGAGATTGCCTGTCCAGCCTAAGTGGTTGAGCAAGGCACGTTCCATGGGCAGGTCGCACACCGCGTTACGTCCTTCGTAGAAGTTCAGAAGTCCGTCGAATCCCACAGAGATAGCGGAGCAAATGTAGGTTCCTACGGGCGTATAAGGTTGTAGACCACCGCAGGTACCGATGCGCACAATTTCCAACTGACGGAAGGTATCGTTTTCTTCACGGGTCTGGAAATTGATGTTGGCCAGTGCGTCGAGTTCATTCATTACGATGTCTACGTTGTCGCATCCGATACCGGTAGAGGTTACCGTGATGCGTTTGCCCTGATAAGTACCGGTCACGGTACGGAACTCACGGCTTTCCACTTCGCATTCTTTGGTGTCGAAATGTGAGGCTACGAGAGCTACACGTCCGGGGTCGCCTACCAAGATGACTTTATCTGCCAGGTGTTCCGGTTTCACGTGGAGGTGGAACACCGAACCATCTTCATTGATGATCAGCTCTGAAGGAGGAAAATACTTTTTCATACGCATTTGTTTTTAGTTAGCAAGTTAAGTGTTTTGTTTCTGTCTTTTTATTTACCGATGGGTTCATGTCCAGCCGGGTGTGAATCAGGGCGGGCAATGCTGCTTCGCATGTCGGTGTCGGCCTGAATGTTCTTCATCCGGTAGTAGTCCATGATACCGAGGTTGCCGATGCGGAAGGCTTCTGCCATGGCTTTAGGCACTTCTGCTTCTGCCTGAATCACGTTAGCACGAGCTTCTTCGGCTTTGGCTTTCATTTCCTGCTCCAAGGCAACAGCCATGGCGCGACGTTCCTCAGCCTTTGCCTGAGCGATGTTCTTGTCAGCGTTAGCCTGATCAATCTGCAAGGATGCTCCGATGTTACGACCTATATCGATGTCGGCAATATCAATGGAAAGAATTTCGAAGGCAGTACCGGCATCCAGTCCCTTACGTAACACGAGTTTGGAAATGGAGTCAGGATTCTCGAGTACCGATTTGTGGTTTTCGGAGGAACCGATGGAGGAAACGATACCTTCGCCTACACGGGCCAGCACAGTGTCCTCACCGGCACCACCCACCAGTTGGCGGATGTTGGCGCGTACGGTTACACGAGCCTTGGCTATCAACTGGATACCGTCTTTGGCTACAGCGGTCACAGGAGGGGTGTCAATTACTTTCGGGTTGACCGACATCTGTACGGCTTCGAACACGTCACGTCCGGCCAGGTCGATTCCGGTGGCCATCTGGAAAGACAGGTCGATATTGGCTTTTGATGCCGATACCAGTGCATGTACCACCTTTTCCACGTGTCCGCCGGCCATGTAGTGAGCTTCCAGCTCGTCGCGCGTAATGGTACTCAGTCCGGCCTTGTGGGCTTCAATCATGGCAGGCACGATGACGTAAGGCGGCACGTTACGGATACGCATCAGGAACAATTGGATGAGCGAAATTTTTACACCCGACACCTTGGCCGAAAGCCAGAGAAAGAAAGGTACGTAGTGAAAGAATATGACCAGGAAGATAATGACACCTCCGGCCAGTATAAACGGAAGATAAGCGGGATTAATCATATAACTTAGATTTAAAAGTGAATACAAAAAGGGAGAAGAGGATTAGGCCTGCTTTACGTAAACAGTAGTTTCGTTGATACGGACAATTTCTACTGGTGTTTTTTCATCGATGAATCCGTCGGCCGATTGTACCTCGATGATGTGTCCGTTGAAGTCGGCATTACCTATCAGGGTCAGGCGGGTAACACTTATGCCTTTGTCGCCTGGTTTCAGGTCCATTCCTTCAAAAGGTGAGGGACGGTAGTCGAGCGTTTTCTTCAGCGACAGACGGTCTACAGTCTTTGAGCGCATGAACCACCATGTCACTCCGATGATGCCTAACAGGGAAACTCCTAAGGTAATGAATCCAGCCTCCGAACCGAGCGATGTAAAAGCGGAATAGATGGCATACAGAATGCATATCGCCGACCCGATTCCCGCTATACTGATACCGGGAATCAGGAAGACCTCTATGGCAAAAAGTATCAATCCGCCTACGATGAGTGCAATGATAATCAGTGTTTCCATGGTTATGTGAATATTAAGGATTCTTGAGTTTGCGGATTTCCGTGTTCCGGATGTCGAGGGTCAGACGATCTATCTCCTCGCGCAATTCCTTTACCCGTTTTTCCTGGTCCAGTATGCCGGGAGTCAGCTGACCTTTTGTGCTCTGATTACCAGAAGCGTACTTGGCACGTACTCTGTCAAGTGCATCAACCATCGTATCCAAATCCTTTTCCTTCTGCTGGAGCAACTGATATTTCTTTCGTGCATCAGCCGATCGGAAATCACTAAATGTGTGATAAATAGCGTTATCGTCCACCACGAAACGGAAGTCACCTTTCTTTTGGGTTTCATTGCCTCCGTACATCACCTGTGCCAGTTGCTGTTTGGCGATACGTACCTTATCGGCATCGTTCCAGGTGTGACGGATACCGTTCAACATGGCTACGTTGGTCAGCAAAGCAGGGTCGGTCATATCATAGTCGTACACCCGTTTGGAATTGTTGGGAGCAAACACGTACACACAGACTTTTCCTTCCGGCTGATAGCGGTCGGAAGCAAACCAGCCTAAGTCGTTGAAGTCGTCAATGGCATACATGTAATCGTTGAAAGGAGAGTTGAACGGGAATCCCATGTTATCGGGTTTTAGGTAGCTTCCATCCTCTGCATCATAGCGGGTGATGAAAATATCGTATCCGCCTAAACTGGCTTCACCTTTGGCTGCAAAATACAAGGTAATACCATCGGAGTTCATGAACGGATAGTTCAGGTCAGTACCCAGGTCTTCCAGTCCTTTAACCTTTTCAGGAACGCTCCAGTCGCCACCTAATGTAGCACTGGTGTACAGCACTTTCTGGTTGGTTCCCGGCAAACGGTGAGAGAGGATTTTCTTATCCTTCATTCCATTGGTAAACTCCGTACAGTCACTTTCTCCTGTCAGACCGATTTTTCCAGATTCTTCGTGGATTTTATAAGCTTCAAGGAAATTCGCTTTATCAACTACGAAACTGTCAATAACAGCTACATTTTCTACACCTCTTATCATGCGGGACCCCATGCGGTAATGCTCCATCAAGCCTTCCACTTCAGAAGCATCACGATTTTTTCTTTCCAGCCAGTAGATATGTTCATCCAGATTCTCAATGGCTTCGTCGAAACGGTAGAGGTCGGCATACGCTTTACTCAGGTAAAGATAACCGTTGATTACCTTGCGTTCGGCACTCTTTTCCAGATAAGGAAGTGATTCCTGCAGTTCGCCTGTCTCGTAACAGCAGGCGCCGTACCAGAAATTGTAATTGGCATTCGAAGGAGACTGTTTCACCAGGCGCTTGAACACAGGTTTGGCTTTATCGAATTCTTTATTGTTGAACCATTTCTGGGCCTGGCTTAAGCTTTGGGCAGAAGTTCCTCCTGCGCAACAAAGAGCCAGCAGAGGAAGCAAATATCTTTTTTTCATCGTTTCTGTGTCTAAAAGTTTCTCAAATGTAGGAATATTCTTGGAATTATGCCATTTTCTGTTCCGCTATTTTTTATTCAAGCAGAACTTTTGTGTGTTTATTTTTGCGAATGTAGTAAATAATGTGCGATTGTCAAAGCGTACGCTCCGGCTGACTTGATAAAAATCTGTAATGAGGACCTGTGGTTCGGGGGTTTTTTCGTAAATTCGTCACCGTTTTAACAACATGCGATATGGGAAAAATGACGGAAGAAGACCGCCTGATGCGCCGCATCAACCAACGGTTTATGAAAGGAGTGATGAATTACAAGCTGATAGAGGAGGGCGACCGTATTCTGGTGGGTCTTTCGGGAGGAAAGGATTCGCTGGCCTTGCTGGAGTTGCTGGCCCGACGTTCGCGCATCTACAAGCCGAAGTTTTCGGTGGTGGCGGCGCACGTGGTGATGAAGAACATTGCTTATGAATCCGACCAAACTTATCTGCGCGAATATGCCGAAAGTTTGGGAGTGCCCTACGTGTGTTATGAAACGGAGTTCGATCCGTCGACCGATACACGGAAATCGCCGTGCTTCCTCTGCTCATGGAATCGCCGCAAGGCTCTTTTCACCGTGGCCAAAGAGCAGGGATGCAACAAAATCGCTTTAGGACATCACATGGATGACATATTGGAAACCCTGCTGATGAACATGACCTTTCAGGGAGCATTTAGCACCATGCCGCCGCGCCTGGTGATGCGTAAGTTCGACATGACCATTATCCGCCCCATGTGTCTGGTACACGAAGCCGACCTGAAAGAGATGGCCGCTCTCCGTGGTTTCCGCAAGCAGGTGAAGAACTGCCCGTACGAGAAAGATTCTCACCGTTCGGATATGAAAGAGGTACTAGCACGTCTGGAAGCCATGAATCCGGAGGCTCGCTATAGTTTGTGGGGAAGTATGAACAACATCCAGCATGATATGCTTCCGGTAGAGGAAGATGACTCACTCAAATAAATGTCAGTCGGCAGAGTGAAGAATCACCTGTTTGCCGGACATGGTGACTTTTCCTTCGGCAATCAGTTCAGACAAGGCACGGGCCAGTGACGGACGTGCCACTCCTAAAATAAAGGCTACTTCCTGCTGGTTGTGGATACCTCCGTGCATTTTCAGGTAGTTCAGCAGGCGTGATTTCAAGCCCTGCAAGGCAAACTCGTTCAATTTTCGGCTCAGAAACAGGCTCCGGTCGGATATCGTGGCGATGAAATTCCGCATCACAGCCGGCTGGGCATGCATGAACTCCTCAAAACGTGTCCGGTCCATTACAAGTACCTCACAAAGTTCCGTGGCTTCCACATTCACCGGAAAGCGATTCTCTGAAGCATAGATAAAAGCCGGTGCCAGAATGTCGGGTGCCTTAATCCAGTCGATGGTGAGCTGCTTGCCCTCGGCATTCTCCATTTGTGTCCTCACATGTCCTTTTACCAGAATAAACAAGGAGCGGCACACGTCACCCTGACGGGCAATGAATTCTCCTTCCTTATATGTGCGCAGACTGTTCGGGGCTTCACGGAGCAACTGATAAAGTGCCTCCGGGTCACAGCCTTCAAACAGGCTCATTCGGCTTAAAATTTCGGTATGCATCTTTCTTTTAACTTTTCTTTGGGTTGCGTGTCACATAGGTGACAGAAATCCCGTGCAGGATTCCTCATCTTTGCGCAAACTTAATGAAAAATCAATAATAACCCAAGAAAGAATATGGAAGGAAATATGTTTTGTTATCAGTGTCAGGAAGCGGCTAAAGGCACTGGATGTGTGTTGAGAGGAGTATGTGGAAAGAAAGATACCACCGCACGCTACATGGATTTGTTGCTCTTCGTGGTACGGGGTGTGTCGGTGGCAGCCGATACCTTGCGCACGAAGGGATACGAAGTGGAAGCCGGTACGAATGAGTTTGTCACCGATGCACTTTTCTCTACAATTACCAATGCCAATTTTGACGATGAAAGTATCCTGGCTCGTGTGAGAAAGGGACTGGAACTGCGCGACCGTTTAAAGGAACGTGCCGTGGAAGCAGGTATCGCACTGCCAGAAACAGACGAACTGACATGGAACGGTAAGGAGGAAGAATACCTATCCAAGTCGGCTTCCGTAGGAGTGTTGAGAGAGCCAAATGAGGACTTTCGCTCGTTAAAAGAGCTGTTGATGTACGGACTGAAGGGAATGGCGGCTTACCACGAACATGCCATGCGCTTGGGATTTGCCGACGAGGCTATTCATGCCTTTATGCAATCGGCTTTGGCGCGTATCACTACACAGACAATGGGAGCAGACGAACTGGTGGCTCTGGTACTCGAAACCGGACAGCACGGAGTGCAGGTAATGGCCTTACTGGACCGTGCCAATACTACCCGTTACGGTCATCCAGAACTGACGAAGGTAAACATCGGAGTAGGGAAGAATCCGGGTATCCTGATCAGCGGACACGACTTGCACGACCTGGAGGAGCTTTTGCGCCAGACTGAAGGTACGGGAGTTGACGTGTATACGCATAGCGAAATGCTTCCGGGACATTATTATCCGGCTTTCAAGAAATACAAGCATTTTGTAGGGAACTATGGAAATGCCTGGTGGAAGCAGCGCGAAGAGTTTACGGCATTCAACGGCCCGATTGTATTTACCACCAACTGTATCGTGCCGCCGCTGGAAAATGCGACTTATAAGGAGCGGATGTTTACGGCTAATTCGACGGGGTATCCCGGATGCAAGCATATTGCCACGGATGCCGACGGACACAAGGATTTTTCAGAGGTCATCGCACTGGTCAAACAATGCCAGCCGCCCGTAGAGCTGGAGCAGGGAGAGATTATCGGCGGATTTGCCCATAATCAGGTGATGCAGCTGGCTGATAAGGTAGTAGAAGCTGTGAAGAGCGGTGCCATCCGCAAGTTTGTGGTCATGGCCGGATGCGACGGACGCATGAAGAGCCGCGACTACTATGCTGACTTTGCTCAGGCACTTCCGAAAGATACGGTCATCCTTACGGCCGGTTGCGCGAAGTACCGTTACAACAAGCTTCCGTTAGGCGATATTCAAGGAATTCCCCGTGTACTTGATGCCGGACAATGTAACGACAGCTACTCACTGGCCGTCATTGCCCTGAAGCTGAAGGAAGTCTTCCAGTTGAACGACATCAACGAACTCCCCATTGTGTACAACATTGCCTGGTACGAACAGAAGGCGGTCATCGTCCTGTTGGCCCTGTTGAGCCTGGGCGTAAAACATATTCACCTGGGACCTACCTTACCGGCTTTCCTCTCACCAAACGTAGCCAAAGTACTGGTAGAACAGTTCGGCATCGGAGGCATTACTACCCCCGAAGCGGACATGAAACTGTTCGGTATCTGCTGACGGCTTAATACGATTTCTCGTTAGCCAGGTTCCAGGCGTTGAGGAAAGAAGCCTTGGTAATTTCCACCACCTTCTCCCAGTTCAGCTTGTCGGCATGGTCAGAAGGCTGGTGGTAATCCGGATGTCCGTCAGTGTGATACCAGATGATGGGAATGTCGTGTACGGCAAACGAAGCATTGTCGCTTCCTCCCACCGGACGGTCCCACGGGCGGTAATCCGGTTGCAGTTTCAACCCGTAACGGGCAATGTCATCCTTAAGCCACTGGCCCAGTGCCGGATGTGCTTCCGTATAGAAATACACCACGTGTTCGGGCTGTTCCGGCCGATTGTTCCGGCCAATCATATCGAAATTCAGATACCCTTTGATATCCTTTACAAAATCGCAGTGCTGCATGAAGTACTTAGAGCCTAAAAGTCCTTTCTCTTCTCCATCCCAGAATGCGATGATAACGTTGCGCAGGGGCTTTTTGCCACTGGCCTGAAAAGCACGGGCAATCTGCATCACGGCCGATACACCCGACGCATTGTCGTCAGTTCCATTGTAGATTTTATCACCTGCCAGTGTTTCATCAATACCCAGATGGTCGAAATGCGCGCCTACCACTACGTATTCATTGGTCCGTTCTCCCGGAATCATGCCTAACACATTGGCCATGCGGAGCGAGCGGTGTGTGCCCTGCTTCAACTGGGCAATGGAATCGGCGTGTACCTGCCAGCGGCCTTTCTGCTGCCGTTCCTTGGCACAGGCTTCGAAAGGCTGGTAATACGAATCATCATACAAAGGAGCGATGCCGGCTTCCTGAAGACAGGAAACCAGGTAGCGGGCTGCCACGCGTGAGCCAATCATGCCGGCTTCACGTCCTTGCAGCGCGTCATCGGCCAGAAAGCCTACAATCGCCTCTGCAGAAGGGCGGTTGATACTTTTCAGACCTTTTTCTACGGCGGTCTGTGCCTGAAGGAAAGATGTACCGCATGAGCCTATCGCCCACACCAGTAGGAGAGAAGTGATTGTCTTTTTCATAATGAGAGCAAAAATAGGCAGAACTTATGAATTTCACAAACTTATCTCCTTTATTCTTGGTCTGACAGTAAACCGTACGGCCACGAAAAATACCTAGAGTTAGGTATTGTGGCTCTCGGTCCGTTACCCTACTTTTGCATTATAATAATTACAATTTTATAATTATAAAAATAAATCTGTTATGACAACAATTATCAATTCAAGAGTACCCGAGTTTAAAGTACAAGCATTTCACAATGGAAAATTTGTAACCGTAAGCAATGAAAACCTAAAAGGCAAATGGGCTATTTTCTTCTTTTATCCGGCCGATTTCACCTTTGTGTGTCCCACGGAACTGGTTGACATGGCCGAAAAATACGAACAATTCAAAGCAATGGGGGTAGAGGTCTATTCCGTAAGTACAGACTCTCATTTCGTGCACAAGGCATGGCATGACGCATCGGAAAGCATACGGAAAATCCAATACCCCATGCTGGCCGATCCTACCGGAGCCTTGTCGCGCGCATTCGGTGTGATGATAGAAGAAGACGGTATGGCTTATCGTGGCACATTCGTCGTCAATCCGGAAGGTTTGATTAAGCTGGTGGAAATACAGGACAACAGCATCGGACGCAATGCAGATGAACTGCTCCGCAAAGTGGAAGCTGCACAATTCGTAGCTGCACACGACGGAGAGGTTTGTCCGGCCAAATGGAAGAAAGGAGAAGAAACACTCAAGCCAAGCATTGATCTTGTAGGTAAAATCTAAAAAAGGAGGAAACACTTATGTTGGATGCATCATTGAAAGAGCAACTTACCACTCTTTTCAAAGAGCTGCAGGCCGATTATGTTTTCGATATAAAAGTCCGTACGGAGCATGAGTCATGTACGGACTTGCTGCATCTGCTGGAAGATACAGCTTCATGTTCGGACAAAATCACCTGCCGCACGGAAGAAGGCGAGTCGCTGGAGTTCCGCTTGTTGAAGAATGAAGAAGATTTGGGTATTTGCTTCAAAGCAGTACCGGGAGGCCACGAATTCAGTTCGTTGGTACTGGCTATACTCAACGCCGACGGAAAAGGCAAGAATCTTCCTGATGAAGGCACGTTGCAACGGTTGAAACATCTGAAAGGCCCCGCGCAGCTCACCACCTACATGTCGCTTAGTTGTACCAACTGCCCCGATGTGGTGCAAGCCCTGAACCTGATGGCTATCTTGCACCCTGGCATACAGCATATGGCAGTTGACGGAGCTTTATTTCCGCAAGAGGCTGAAAGACTTCACATACAGGCGGTACCTGCGGTATTCATCGGTCAAAAGGTTCTGCATATCGGACGAGGAGATTTTGGCGAATTGCTGGAGAAACTGGAAACACACATGGGACAAGAAGTCGAGTTTGTTTCTGATTGCCTTGCGCATCACTTTGACGTACTGGTGGCAGGCGGAGGGCCGGCGGGTGTGGCTGCCGCCATCTATTCGGCACGTAAAGGGCTGAAGGTAGGCGTCGTAGCCGGACGGATTGGAGGGCAAATCAACGAAACGATGGGAATCGAAAACCTCATCTCCGTTACCTATACAACCGGAAAAGCCCTGGCAGGTGACTTGCGGAAGCATTTGGAAAGTTATGACATCTGTATCTTCGACAACCGTCGGATTGAATCATGCCGTGTGGAAGAAAACGAAAAGGTACTTTATGTAAAAGGAGGAGAAGAATTTCGGGCTCCCGCACTGATTATCGCTACAGGCGCTTCATGGAGAAAACTGAACGTACCAGGAGAAGCTGAATACACAGGTAAAGGTGTCGCTTTCTGTCCGCATTGTGACGGACCGTTTTATAAAGGAAAGAAAGTGGCGGTCATCGGTGGGGGAAATTCCGGAATAGAGGCAGCCATAGACCTTGCCGGAATCTGTGCGGAAGTAACCGTCATTGAGTTTATGGAGGAGCTGAAAGCTGACGAAGTACTTCGCAACAAACTGGCATTACTCCCCAATGTCAAGGTTATGCTTCACACGCAGACGCTTGAGGTGCAGGGAGACGGAAACAAAATGAATGCTCTAAAAGTAAAAGACCGGAAAAGCAATCAGGAAACAACGCTTCCACTTGACGGGGTTTTCATACAAATCGGTCTTTCGGCCAATAGCAGCCTATTCAAGGACATCGTGCAGGTAAACCGTATCGGAGAAATTTTGACCGACCGAAATTGTCGTACCGCTGTAAAGGGGATATATGCAGCAGGCGACGTGTCGGATGTTTCCTACAAACAAATCATCATCTCCATGGGGGAAGGAGCCAAAGCTGCCCTTTCTGCATTTGATGACAGGATTAGAAGTTAAAAGCCTATAACACAATCTGCGAGTTTTCGATTTTTTGTCACCGGAAGCTTGCAGATTATTTCATAACATTGTCTTCATTCTACCAAGAGAGGGTTACGGCAACTTCTCCTTTTCACCCAGCAAATCCAGCATCTCATTGCGGCTAGACACGCCATCCACCTTTCCCAAACGGGTAAAGTTCCATGAATTCGTATCGTAATAAATGACAAACGAGTTGCCCTGATACAGAATCAGGTCGCCGGGAGATGTAGTTGTCTGTCGGTCATTTCTTGGCAAGGAAAAGCCTAAAGACCCTACCTTTTCCATATCTCCGTAATCATTCATGCGGATGTCTACACTTCCTTGCGCCAATTGTTTCATCAGCGCCTCTGTAGATGAATTCTTTACTAATGTAGCTGTAAAAGAGCGACCGTTCACGGTCAGTTTAAGTGTATTATTTTCCATAGGAGTATCTTCATTTTCATCGTTTTCAGGATGTTCATTGGTTTCACTATCTCTGGCATTCCCCGACTGTTCGAGTGTGTTCATAAATAAAAATGTAGGTGACAGAAAAGGGAAGAGTGAAAGGTCATCGGTTCCCGTCAAAAGCGAGAAGCCGATGACACTGAATAGATTATTGCAGTTTACTATATTCTTCGTCTGAAACAGGTTCCAGCCATTCGTTCGAAGTGTTTTCTCCTTCTACTTCGAATGCCAGGTGAGCAAACCAACTGTCGGCTGCTGCCCCGTGCCAGTGTTTTACGCCGGCAGGAATATGAATCACCGTGCCTGGCAGAATCTGTACGGCAGGTTTGCCTTCTTCCTGATACCATCCACGGCCAGCCACTCCGATAAGCATCTGTCCGCCGCCTTTAGTCGCCCGGTGAATATGCCAGTTGTTGCGGCATCCCGGTTCAAAGGTCACATTGAATACTGTCACCTGTTCCTTCGAAACCGGAGTCAGGTAACTCTGACCGATAAAGTATTGTGCAAATGCTGTATTCGGTTCTCCGATTGGGAAAATCATTTCGCGCTGGAAAGCTGCCTTTGCCTCTTCTCCGGTTACATCTTCCGCCCAAACTTCCTTGGCCAGACGGAAAGCGGCCCATGCTTTCGGCCATCCGGCATAGAAAGAAATATGCGTAATGATTTCTGAGATTTCCGTACGGGTGATGCCGTTCTGCTTGGCAGTCTGCAAGTGATAAGTCAGCGAACTGTCGGTAATACCCTGACTGATAAGTGAAGTGATGGTAACCAGACTCCGGTCGCGCAGACCGAGTTTGTCGGTACGGCTCCACACCTCACCGAAAAGTACATCATCATTAAGTTCCGCGAATTTAGGAGCAAAATCTCCCAGCTGATCGCGTTCAGCCGTCTGTTTAATCGTTTCCTGTGCCATAATAGTTGTACTGTTTATTACCCATGCGGCAAGCGCAAGGAGCATTTGTATTTTCATAATGGTATGAGTTATTGGTTTGTCTTCTTTTTCAATGGCAAAGTTAACCGATTAATATGGGGAGAATGTATACCATTTACAGATGTTTATACCCGAATTGTGGAAAGTGTTTTCAGGTATTGCATAATATTCGCGTATAAAAACAGCCTTTTTAGGAAATGATAACCTATCTGTTTTTCAGCTTTTTCTGTTCCTTCTCAAAATTCTCTAAGAAATGAATCTCTACAGGCGAAAGACTATATGCAGTTCTTTCCTTGAACTTGTCGTATTCCGTATCTGCTTTCTGTTTTGCAAGTTCGGCAGAAATCTTTCCAGCATGGCTTAACAGCTCTTTTCCAGAAAGCTTTAGAAAATCGTCCAGCTTTTGAATCCAGTCCTTCATATACATGGGCTTATGCGATTTAGCCTGAAGTTCGGCAAAATCCAAGTATAGACTGACGATTCGGTTGAGTGTATCCAGCTCATCGGAAGAAAGATAGTTCTTCGCTATTTCTGCATCCGTACGTTTAGGCAATGCTCCCGTCCAGGAAGTCAATCCCATAAAATCTTTTTCAGCGTTAGCACGCTCGTATATAATTTCGGCAGCGGTATGACCATGTACAGAGAAATGCATCTTGTTTTGTACAGTTTTGAAGAACTGCATGGTAGCTTCAGTGCGCGGGTCATAATCAATGCTTAAGGCGTATATTTCAAGTATCTTGCGGTAGAATACCTTTTCCGAGGAACGGATGTCACGGATACGGCTGAGCAGCTCGTCGAAATAGTTTCCTCCACCGGCTCTTTTCAGCAAATCATCGTTCATGGCAAATCCTTTTACTAGATATTCACGCAGAACTTGTGTAGCCCAAATTCTGAACTGTACACCACGATGCGACTTGACACGATAACCTACACTGATTATCATGTCAAGGTTATAATATGCCACCTGATATTTTTTATTGTCAGCGGCAGTTGTTGCAAAAAATGCAACAACTGAATCCGGATTCAATTCTCCATCCTCGAATACATTCTTTATATGTCTTGAAATGGTTGATTTGTTTCTCTGAAACAATTCTGCCATTTGGTCGGCAGTAAGCCACACTGTATCATTGCATAGCGCTACTTCTATTCTTGATTTACCATCCTCCGTCTGGTAGAGAATTATATTTCCATTGTTATGCTGCTCATTCATGATTGATTTCCTTTTTTACGGATACACCTGTCACATTACTTGTAGAACAACGATCAAAAAAGATTGAATATTTTATTTTTTCCAATGTTCAATCTTATTCCACAAAATGTTCAATCAATTTCAAAGATACAAAAATATTACTCTGCAAAAGAAAAAAACTCTTCTAAACAACCATTTCCTCGCTTTCTACTATCGTTGGTTAGGTTGCGCCTCCGCATAATCAAAATCAGAAAACTGTGTTTTCTATTTGTCTCTGCACTCGGCTTACACTATCTTTGCACCATGAATTACCTGGAAGTGTTTGGAACCCTTGTAGGGTTAGTCTATTTATGGCTGGAGTACCGTGCCAGCATTTACCTGTGGCTTGCCTGTATCGTAATGCCTGTCATCTATCTGGTGGTGTATTATCAGGCCGGGCTGTATGCCGATTTCGGAATCAACGTGTATTACCTGCTGGCTTCGGTGTATGGCTGGATAGCCTGGAGCAGAGGAAGGAAAAAGAAGAACATACAGCAGACTGAAGAAGAAACACCCATTACACGCATGCCACGCAAGGTATATTTCCCCTTGACAGCCGTGTTTATTCTATGCTGGGTGGTTATTGCCTGGATATTGATTACATGGACAGACAGCAGTGTGCCCTGGACGGACAGTTTCACTACGGCACTGAGCATCATAGCTATGTGGATGCTGGCCCGCAAATATGTGGAACAGTGGGGAGCTTGGATGATTGTGGACTGGGTGTGCTGCGGACTGTACATCTACAAGGGGCTGTATTTCACTTCGGCACTGTACGGGCTTTATGCGGTAGTGGCCTTTTTCGGATGGAGAAAGTGGCTGAACCTGATGGCGGAACAGATATGTGACCAAACGAATAAAGAGTAAAAACAATGAATGACATAAAGAATGAAAATGAGCGACTGACTTTGCCGTTTGTTCCTGAAGCGGTGATAGTGGGAAACGGAGACTTCCCTTCACATCCGTTCCCATTGGCTGTGCTCGATCAGGCACCTTGCGTGGTGTGTTGCGATGGGGCGGCGAATACGTTGGCCGACAGCGGACGTGTGCCCGACTGGATTGTGGGCGATGGTGATTCGCTTTCGGAAGAGAACCGGATTCGTTTTCACGACCGGATTCATCGCATTCCGGACCAGGAGACCAACGACCAGACCAAAGCGGTGATGTTTCTGCTATCGCAAGGGATAAAGCGAATTGTCCTCGTAGGGGCTACGGGTAAACGGGAGGATCATACACTGGGAAATATCAGTCTGCTTATGGAATATCAGCAGATGGGGGCGGAAGTAGTGATGCTGACCGACTATGGTTTCTTCATTCCTGCTACAGGTGACAAGGTATTTGCCGGATTCCCCAGGCAGCAGGTATCTGTCTTCAATTTTGGGGCAATACAACTTCAAAGCGAAGGATTAAAATATCCTATCTATGATTTTCACTCTTTGTGGCAAGGTACGCTTAATGAAGTGGAGCACAGCAGTTTCCGCATTTCAGCAAAAGGAAGTTACCTGGTGTATTGCACCTACGAACCGAAGAGCTAAAAAAACGCCTTTGCGTTTTATTCAAAACGTCAAAGAGTTTTACTTCAAACGCAAGTGCGTTTGGACTCAAACGTCCTTGCGTTTTCCCTAAAACGTAGTTGTGTTTTCCGGCAGGCCTCTTTCTATCTGACTTTTAAGTTAATAAATCATTAGCAATCTTGCTTTTCTCCAGCAAAAATACTAAATTAGGGCATCGTGAATTTTAAATGTAATGCCTATGAAAAAGTATGTAGCTGAACTAATCGGAACTATGGTTCTTGTACTGCTGGGCTGCGGTAGCGCCGTATTTGCAGGAGGAGTGGCCGACACAGTAGGTGCCGGTGTTGGAACCATCGGAGTGGCCATGGCATTCGGTCTTTCCGTCATCGCCATGGCATATACCATAGGAAATATTTCCGGCTGCCACATCAATCCGGCCATTACACTGGGTGTATGGTTGTCGGGAGGCATGAAAACGAAACGGGCGTTGATGTACATGCTGTTTCAGGTTGTGGGCGCCATTATCGGTTCACTGATTCTCACGCTGCTGGTATCGACCGGTGCACACGGAGGACCGACGGCTACAGGCTCCAACAGCTTTGCGTCTGATGCCATGGGGCAGGCGTTCCTGGCCGAAGCCGTGTTTACCTTTATCTTTGTACTGGTGGCGCTGGCTGCTACGGACGAAAAGAAAGGTGCGGGCAACCTGGCCGGACTGGCCATCGGACTTACGCTGATACTGATTCACATCGTGTGCATCCCGATTACAGGCACGTCCGTGAATCCGGCACGAAGCATCGGACCGGCCTTGATGGAAGGCGGACAGGCCATCGAACAGCTTTGGCTCTTTATCGTGGCACCTTTCGTGGGAGCAGCTTTCAGTGCGCTGGTGTGGAAATTCCTTCGTACTGAATAAGTAAAGACACGAGGATAGCATGTCTTTTTCATTTAAAAAGCGTATCTTTGCAGCCGATTTTTAAATAAGGAAAAAGATATGCTATCACAAGGTATTTATTCGATTGTTTTACTGATTTTCTCGAACATCTTCATGACGTTTGCCTGGTATGGCCACTTGAAGATGCGTGAAGAGTTCAGCTGGTTTGCTTCACTGCCGCTGATCGGGGTGATTGCTTTCAGCTGGGCCATTGCTTTTTTTGAATACTGTCTGCAGGTTCCGGCCAACCGTCTGGGGTTCAGAGACAGTGGGGGACCGTTTGACATCATGCAGCTGAAAGTGATTCAGGAGGTGATTACGCTGGCCGTCTTTACCATTTTCTCCATGATTGCGTTCAAGATGGAACTGAAATGGAACCACCTGGCTGCATTTTTCTGCCTGATACTGGCTGTGTATTTCGTATTCAAGAAATGAGATAAGACGCTTGTCAGTTCTGCTGTTCGCGTAGGCGCTGAATTTCACGCTGCACGTCGTACTGGTTGTTTCTGATTTTATCTTTTCGGAAGAATTCTTTTCGCCGGATAGAGTCCTCGGCTGCTTTCTGGCGAATGTATTCATACAAGTTTCCCGCATCCTCCGCCTGCGCTGGTTGCGGGTTTTTCTTTTTCTCCACTTTTACGGTATCGGGCCGAATCTCCGCTTGTTTCTTTACGGAGTCAGGAGCGGCGTAAATGGGCAGGAGAGGGGATTCCGAAAAAGCTGGCTGAAAAGAGAACAGTGTCTGCGTGCTGTCGGCCGCCTGCTGTTTACGGAGCTGACGGTAGAAGTTGGGCACTTTTAAGCTGTCGGCAGCCGTGGGTTGATAGTCGGCATACGTTTTCCAGGCATTGGCATGCTTGCGGTTGTGTGCCAGCATGCGTCCGCGGCGGGTCATGTTGTCATAGATGAAGCCCATGAAATCGAGTCCTCCTATACCGATGCCTACACCTGCAGAGCCTCCCACACTTTCATACATCCGACCGGGAGAAGGCTTGATGCTACGTCCGTATTCTTCGTCTGCATATATGCGATTAGGATTCAGTGTCCAGGAAATTTTCCATTGCTTGGGCCGTCCGGCCACCAATACATCGTATACAGGGTCTTCTCCGAAACGGGTCCAGATGGTGTAAGGCTCCATGCGGACATAACTTTCCGGTTTCCACACTTTGGTGGTATCAATCAAGCTGCGGGGCACTTTCAGGTCCACTTTGAAGTCCATCCACTTTTTATTCAGCGGGGCTTCCAATGGCTTGTTTTCCTGTTTGGGTAGGGGATTAAAGTCAAATTGAATCATTTTTACTGCATCCATGTTGAGTTGCAGTTCCTTTTCCTGCTGCTGGCTCATGGCGGGCAGAATGCCGACTGTACATAGAATCAGTGTCAGCTGGGATGATAGATGTAAAGAGTAGTTCATGCCGTGTGCGTGTTTATAGTCCTTTTACTCGTCCTCCCTGCATCCAGCACTTGCGATAGTAAGGCTCTTCCAGCCGGCTGACGATGACGCCTGAACTGGTGCTAGCATGCACGAATTTTCCGTCTTTCAGATAAATGCCTACGTGATTGGCGACGCGTTTACGCCGTCCGTTATGAAAGAACACCAAGTCGCCTTCCTTTAGCTGGCGCTTGGATATTTTTCGGCAGTCTTCCGTACGCTGGGCGTCGGAATTGCGTTGCAGTTTCTTGTGGTACACTTTTTTATAGACAGCCGACGTAAAGCCTGAACAGTCCGTTCCCCGGTGAGTGGTTCCTCCGTGACGGTAGGGTACTCCAATCCAGTCGGCCACTTCCACGTAGAGACGATGGTTGTCGTCGGCATCAATGTCCATTTCCAGTCGTACAGCTGCACGCGCCAGTTCACGGTAGTCCACGCGCGGAGCACGTGTGCCACACGAAGAAAGTATGAGGCAGAGCCCGAATAGGATATAGGCTGAAAAACGAGTGATGCAGTATTTGTACATGATTGCTTATTTTGAACAAATGTACATAATATCCTTGTTACATGGATAGGTGCTTAGGGTATTTTAGAACCTGTTGAAGATTGTTTCATTTTGCTTTTTCTGTATTACACATAAAAAAACAGCGCCTCTCCCGAAAATGGGAAAGACGCTGCCTTTACAAATTGATTATCTATGGTATATTATTTCTGTACCGGAGAGCTCATGCTGACTTCCACTTCGTTCTTCTGTCCGAAGAAGGTCTTGGCAAATGCTTTCAGGTCGTCACCGCTGATAGCATTTACAGTGGCTTCGTAACCGGTATTCATATCCAGATTTTGCCAATAGTAAGTGTTCAGGATATTCATCCAGTAACCGTTTTCTTTCTGGTTCTGTTTGTAGGTCTTCAGCATGTATTCCTTCACCTTGCTCAGGTCTTCGCTAACCGGACCTTTTTCGATGAATTCCTGAATACCTTCGTTAATCAGTTTTCACCATTTCTTCACGACGGTTCGGGTCAGTATCGAAGTATACCTGGAAGGCACCTTTCTCAGTCGGATACTTGCTCAGGCTTCCGCTACAGCTTACACCGTATGTACCACCGGCATCTTCACGTATAGTACGCAAGTAAACCATGTTCAGCAGCTGACCAAGCATGCTCATCTGCAGGTTGTTCTTCAAATCATACTTGCAGTCGCCAGAATATACCATCAGCACAGTAGCCTTCGGGGTTTCCAGTTCCTTCACGAAGTTGTTTTCGAAGTGTCCTTTGCGGATGGCCATACCTGTATCGCGGAATTTTTCATTACGTTTGATAGCAGGCAATGCACCCAGGTACTGTTCGATAAGCGGAGTAGCTGTTTTTGCATCTACGTTACCTACCAGGATGAAGGTAAAGTCGCTGGCATCAGCAAAACGGTTCTTGTAGAGTTCCATTACTTTGTTATAGTCAATCTTGTCGAGCATGTCGGCTTTCATAGACAACGCACGCGGATGACGGTTGTAAAGTGCTACATTGATAGAATCGCTGAATGCAGTCATCGGGTCAGCTTCCTGGTTAGCCAGAGCAGCCTTGTTACGCGTAATGAAAGAAGTGAAGGCTTCCTGGTCCATGCGCGGTGCAGTGAAGCGCAGGTAAGTCAGCTGAAGCATGGTTTCCAAATCTTTCGGAGAGCAACTTCCTGACAGTCCTTCAGAATAGGTGTTGACCGTTGCACTGGCTGATGCCATCTTTCCGGCCAATACTTTATCCAGGTCTACAGAATTGAAATTTCCCAGTCCACCCAATGAAGCAATCTGGCTGATCAGAGCGAACTGCAATACATCTTTATCGTCGAACAAAGAAGTTCCACCCGGGCTGAATGCCTGCATACGTACTTCGTCAGCCTTGAAGTCTGTCGGCTTCAGGATGACACGCACACCGTTGCTCAGTGTCAGGATAGTAGAACCGAACACACCCTGTTTTGTTTTCACTACCTTTCCAGCCTGCGGTTTTTCCTTCATCAACGGTTCATCAGATACCTTGTCTACATAAGCTGTCAGTTTTTCAGCTTTTACCTTGTCGATTACAGCTTTCAGTTCGGCTTCCGTCGGATATTTCATACCGTCTTTTTCCGGACAGAACACGCTCAACACGATGTTTTTCTCTGTGATGAGCTGTTGCATTACCTGATTAACAGCTTCTACCGGAATGTTCGGCACAATCTGGTTCATGATGGCATATTCATTTTCAATGCCCGGAATCGGTTCATTGTCAATGAAGTGACGCACATATTCATTTACATAGCTTGCATTACGCTGCTTGTTACGTTCATTGTAAGCAGATTCCAGTCCGCGCAGGTAATCAGCTTTCGCACGGGCATATTCACTGGCTGTGAAACCAAACTGACGCACGCGTTCAATTTCGCGCATCAATGTTTCTGTGGTCAGGATGATACCGTCTTCTTTGGCTGCAGCAAAGGCCGCAAATGCTCCTTTTGTCTTAGCTACCAGGTAATCTCCATCCTGTACACCCGCTTCAATGAACGGCGGGTTAGCCTGCTGGGTCAACTCGTTCAAACGGCTGTTAAGCATGCTTTCGATAGAAGAAACCATGTAGTTCATTACCAGATACCCCATGTTGTTCTTCTGGTCGTTAGGCACTACATCGTGTTTGTGGAACAGATATACGATGGGCACCTGCTGTTCCTTGTCTTTTGCCACGGTAATGATAGGTTCATCATTGTCGGGCACAGGGAAGTATTTACGTTCTGCAGCGTTGGCCGGCATTTCAATCGGAGAGAACAGCTTCTTGATTTTTGCTTCAATGCTATCCACATTGATGTCGCCCACTACCACGATACCCTGCTGGTCTGGACGGTACCATTTTTCATAATAGTCTCTCAATGCCTGATAGGGGAAGTTGTCTACCACTTCCATCGTTCCGATAGGCAGACGATAGGCATACTTGCTGTCTTTATACATGACAGGGAATACCTTTTCATACATACGCATCATAGCTCCTGTGCGTGTACGCCATTCTTCGTGGATAACTCCACGCTCCTTGTCGATTTCTTTCGGAGCAAGCGTCAGATCATTGGCCCAGTCGTGCAAAATCAATAGACAAGAGTCTACGATTCCGTCACGAATAACCGGTACGTTAGAGATGTTGTACACGGTTTCATCCACTGAGGTATATGCGTTCAGGTTGACTCCAAACTTCACACCGATGGTTTCGAGGTATTCACGAAGCAGGTTGTCAGGGAAGTGGGTAGTTCCGTTGAAACACATATGCTCCAGGAAGTGTGCCAGACCCCGCTGGTTGTCTTCTTCCAAGATAGAACCTACTTTCTGTGCAATGTAGAAGTCGGCCTGATTGTCGGGCAACTCGTTGTGACGGATGTAGTAGGTCAATCCATTTTCTAACTTACCGATACGCACGTTGGGATCGGTCGGAATGGGCGGCATCTGTTGGGCAAATGCGGTCATCGCACCTCCCACTAAAATTACCGCTGCAAAAGTTCTTTTTAATTTAAAAACTTTCATCGTAATTTTTATTTAGGTTGTGAGTAATCAAAGAAGCCCGTTGGCCGACAAATAACGCTCTGCCTCGATAGCTGCCTTACATCCGCTTCCAGCTGCTGTAATGGCCTGACGGTAATGCGGATCGGCTACATCGCCTGCAGCAAATACTCCCGGAACACCCGTACACGGTGTGTTGCCTTCGGTAATAATATAACCAGTTTCATCGGTTTTCACCCATGGCTTGAAGATATCGGAATTCGGTTTGTGACCGATAGCCAGGAAGAATCCGTCGATAGCTACATCGTAGCGTTCTTCGTCGGCTTCACCCATACGTTTTACTACGTGCATACCTTCCACACCGTTATCGCCGAACAAGCCTACGGCATTGTGTTCAAACAATACGGTAATGTGCGGATGATTCAACACACGTTCCTGCATGATTTTAGAAGCACGGAGGAACGGCTTGCGTACCACAAGGTATACCTTGCTGGCCAGTCCTGCCAGGTATACAGCTTCTTCGCAGGCAGTATCGCCACCGCCTACTACAGCTACGGTTTTCTTGCGGTAGAAGAAACCGTCGCAAGTAGCGCAGGCACTAACACCCATACCCGCATATTTCTTTTCGTCTTCCAGTCCTAAGTATTTTGCAGTAGCACCGGTAGAAATAATCACAGTATCGGCGGTGATTTCCTTTTCATCGTCCACCACAAAAGTATAAGGGGCTTTGCTCAGATCGGCTTTAGTCACAAGACCGTTGCGAATGTCGGCACCGAAACGTTCAGCCTGTCTTTTCAGGTCATCCATCAGTACCGGACCGGTTACGCCTTCCGGATAACCGGGAAAGTTTTCCACTTCGGTAGTAGTGGTAAGCTGACCACCAGGCTGTATACCTTCATAAAGTACGGGAGAAAGATTGGCACGGCTGGTATAGATAGCGGCCGTATATCCTGCGGGGCCTGATCCGATGATCAGGCATTTTACATGTTCTGTTGCCATAAATTTGGAATAAAGTTTGTCTTAGTTTGAATAATTGTAGAGCAAAAGTATATATTTTTTAGAATAGTCCTTTTATTTATTCAGAGATTTTACGGAAATATGCATTCTTTATTCATTCTTATTCGACCTTTGAGGGGGGATTTTTATTGCATAAATGAAAAATAGATGCTAACTTTGCCCGTCAATTAGATAAAACTAACATTTAATAAAGATATGTTTAGAAGTCATACTTGCGGTGAGTTACGACTCGCCGATGCAGGCAAGAACGTGACACTGGCCGGATGGGTACAGCGTGCACGTAAGATGGGAGGAATGACATTTGTGGACCTCCGCGACCGCTACGGTATTACGCAGTTGGTGTTCAATACAGAAGTGAATGCCGAACTTTGTGAGCGCGCTAACCACTTGGGACGTGAATTCGTGATTCAAGTGAAAGGAACGGTAAGCGAACGTTCCAGCAAAAATTCCAATATCCTAACGGGAGAAATTGAAATCATCGTATCAGAACTGAATATTCTGAATTCAGCCCAGACACCGCCTTTCACTATTGAAGACAATACGGACGGGGGAGATGACCTTCGTATGAAATATCGTTATCTGGACTTGCGTCGTACCGCTGTACGCAAGAACCTGGAACTCCGTCACCGCATGACAATGGAAGTTCGCCGCTACTTGGACAGCAAGGGCTTCCTGGAAGTGGAAACTCCGATGCTGATTGGTTCTACTCCGGAAGGTGCACGCGACTTCGTGGTTCCTTCACGTATGAACCCAGGACAGTTCTACGCATTGCCTCAGTCTCCGCAGACTTTGAAGCAGCTGCTGATGGTTTCCGGGTTCGACCGTTATTTCCAAATTGTAAAATGTTTCCGTGATGAAGACCTTCGTGCTGACCGTCAGCCTGAATTTACACAGATTGACTGCGAAATGAGCTTCGTAGAACAGGAAGACATCATCAATACTTTTGAAGGTATGGCCAAGCATTTGTTTAAGGAACTTCGCGGAGTGGAACTTACAGAACCATTCTTGCGTATGCCGTGGGCAGATGCCATGAAGTATTACGGAAGTGACAAACCGGATTTGCGTTTCGGCATGAAGTTCGTTGAATTGATGGATGTGCTGAAAGGTTACGGTTTCTCTGTATTCGACAATGCAGCTTATATCGGTGGTATCTGTGCAGAAGGTGCAGCTCACTACACTCGCAAGCAGCTGGATCAGTTGACAGAGTTCGTAAAACGTCCGCAGATTGGTGCCAAGGGTATGGTATATGCCCGTATTGAAGCCGACGGTACCGTGAAGTCAAGCGTAGACAAGTTCTACAGCCAGGAAGTGCTGCAGAAGATGAAAGAAGCATTTGGTGCTAAACCGGGTGACTACTTCCCGATGTTCGAATGGAGCGAAGAAGAAGGCCGCTTGATGGCTATGCACCATCCGTTCACTCACCCGAAAGACGAGGATATTCTTTTGCTGGATACCGATCCGGCTGCCGTTCGTGCCGATGCATACGATATGGTTATCAACGGTGTGGAAGTTGGTGGTGGTTCTATCCGTATCCACGACTCTGCATTGCAGGCTAAAATGTTCGAGATCCTGGGATTCACTCCAGAGAAAGCACAGGAACAGTTCGGCTTCTTGATGAATGCCTTCAAGTTTGGTGCACCTCCTCATGGTGGTCTGGCATACGGACTCGACCGTTGGGTATCTCTGTTTGCCGGTCTGGATTCTATCCGCGACTGCATCGCCTTCCCGAAGAACAACTCCGGACGTGACGTGATGCTGGATGCTCCTGGCTTCCTCGACCAAAAACAGTTGGATGAACTGAACCTGAAAATTGACATCAAGGAAAATAATTAATAACGTTTCAAGGAAAAAGACAAGAAAGTAACCGGATGAAGGAATCGGTACGGATTATACGCTTTGCAATAATAGGAACGCTCAATGCCTTGATTGCAGCTTTCGTAGTATGGCTGTTGATGCACATCGAGGGAGAGAGCTATATTATAGCTAATATATGCGCATATATCGTGGCACAGGTACACAACTTTATCTGGTGCAAATACTGGATTTTTCCGCTTGAAACAGATGACAAAAAAAATAGCATCTGGCATCAGATGCTATTTTTTATTGGTGCTTTCGCACTGGCTTATAGTGCGCAGTTCCTTTTTCTTCTTATGCTCGTAGAGCTTCTTCACTGCAATGAATACCTGGCACAGTTCCTCGGACTCTTTATTTATGGTGCCGTCAATTTTATTTGTAATCGCCGCCTGACTTTCCGTTAGGCCATCTTTACCAGATTTTCTTCTTCAATGTACTGAAGTCTCTTTTCCAGTATCACTTCACGCGTTTTCTCCGTGTTGTCGGTACGGAATACCAGTATACCTTTTCCTCCCAACAAGAAGGAATAGAGGTAGGAGATACCTATGCCTGTTTCGCTGAAGCTGCGGATGGCATCGGCAGCTCGTCCCGGTTCATTATCCAGACTGATGGCAAACACTTCGGATACATTGGCTGAGATGCCAGCATCCTTCAATACTTCATAGGCACGCAACGGCTCGGAACAGATAATACGGTAGATGCCGTACTCTACAGTATCAGATATGGTAGAAGCAATCAACTGGATATGCGCTTCTTTCAGTAGTTCAAGCACCTGAAGCAGTGTGCCCGACTTGTTTTCTACAAAAACAGATAGTTGATGTATGGTCATACTCTTTTATTTTTAAATCAATGTTTTTCGTAAATCTTTCACGCGTACGGCTTTTCCTTCCTGTACGGGCAAGCTTCCTTTAGGCACCAGTTTTACGCGCGGGGTAATCAGGATTTCGTCTTTCAGCTGACGGGTAATTTCCTTGGTCAGATTCTGAAGGAATCCGTAGTCATCGGTAAAGTCATTCAATTCTACTTCTACCGTCATCTCATCATTCGCATCAAGGTTGGTCAGCGTAATAAGGTACTCATTGCCCAGTTCCTTGAACTGCAGCAAGATGTTCTCAATCTGAATCGGGAAGATATTGACACCCTTGAGAATCATCATGTCGTCACTGCGGCCTTTCATTCGGTCAAGACGCTTGTGATGGCGTCCGCAAGGACAATCGCCCGGAAGGATACGGGTCAGGTCGCGCGTACGGTAACGCAGCAGCGGCATTGCTTCACGATTGATGGTGGTCAGCACTAATTCGCCCACTTCGCCTTCGGGTACCGGTTCCAATGTGACAGGGTCCACAATTTCTACGATATAATAATCCTCCCAAATGTGGAGTCCGTTCTGTTCCATGCATTCAAAAGCAACACCTGGGCCACACATTTCCGACATACCGAAAGAGTTGTAGGCTTTCACGCCCAGCATCTGTTCAATACGGCGACGCTGTTCGTCAGAGTGCGGTTCGGCCCCGATTATCAAGGTCTTCAGATGAGTATCGCGGCGCGGGTCAATGTGCATCTCTTCCATCACTTCATACAAACGGCCTGCATAACTCGGGATGGCATGAAGAGCGGTAGTACCAAAGTCGGTGATAAACTTAATCTGCCGCTTGGTATTGCCGGCAGCAGCTGGGACAGTCAGCATACCCAAACGTTCGGCACCATACTGGAAACCCAGTCCTCCGGTAAACATACCGTAGCCGGAAGAGTTCTGAAAAATATCTCCCTTACGCAGTCCCACCATATATAAGCAGCGTGCTACGGCATTGGCCCATTCTTCCAAATCGTGCTGTGTGTGCAAAATCACGGTAGGAGTTCCTGTGGTACCACTGGAAGAATGGAGACGGACTACCTCTTCCAAAGGCACGGCAGAAAGCCCGAACGGATAATGGTCGCGCAAATCCTGTTTGGTAGTGAAAGGGATTTTCTGTAAATCCTCCAGTGACTGTATATCTTCCGGTTTGATGCCGCATTGCTGAAAGCGTTCCTTGTAGAACGGAGAATGCATGCAACGGTCGATGGTTGCTTTCAACCGTTTCAACTGAAGTTTCTCAATGTCCGGTCTCGACAAGGTTTCCACTTCAGGATGCAAGTACATTTGGTCGTTTTTCATATTATTTTTCGTTGTTTGATGCACAAATATAGAAATAATAAACTAAAACCAAACGAAAACTTTCATTTTTCTTTTAATACTCTTCAAATGATTCAAAATTTGTCAGGATAGCTACTGTATATGTATCCTCCCTAAGCGGAAAAACAGGGAATGCCATTTCCTGTCCTATATGAAAAGAGCCACTGCGAATCCCTCTTTTACGAAAGAATGCAGTGGCTCTTCTTATTTTCTATGTCAAGCCAACGTGACTTTAAAGGCCTTATTCAAAGCTCCCGTAACGTGTAGGCAGCAACTTACGGTCGCCCAATGTATTATCGATACGTGCCACGTTAATCCAGAATTTGTTGTCTCTTACACTCTGAATCGGATAAGCCGCCTTGGCACGTCCATAAGGATGAGTCCAAGCATCTCCCACAATCTCGTACTCCGGATGAGGAGCATTCACCAATACGTTGTCTTCTTTGTCGGCCTTCCCAGTCTCAATCTCTGCAATTTCTTCACGGATATGTACCATGACATCCACAAAGTTGTCCAGTTCTGCCAGACTTTCACTTTCCGTCGGTTCAATCATCAGCGTACCGTGTACAGGGAAGGAGAGGGTAGGTGCATGGTAACCATAGTCCATCAGACGCTTGGAAATGTCATTTTCCGAGATTCCGCTTTCTTCGTGTATCTTCCGGCATTCCAGAATCATTTCATGGCCTACGAAACCGTTCTTTCCGCGGTATACCACTCCATACGCATCTTTCAGGCAAGCAGCCAGGTAGTTGGCATTCAGGATAGCCGTTTGAGTGGCTCTTCTCAGGCCTTCTGCTCCCATCATGCAGATGTATCCGTAAGTAATCGGCAGGATACCGGCACTTCCGTAAGGAGCAGCAGATACTTCATTCTGCGGATTGCCCATGCTGACATGTCCCGGAAGGAAAGGAACCAGATGCTCGGCCACACAAATCGGACCTACACCCGGACCGCCACCACCGTGAGGGCTCGCGAATGTCTTATGCAGGTTCAGGTGACATACGTCTGCTCCGATAGTACCCGGGTTAGTCAGTCCTACCTGTCCGTTCATGTTTGCCCCGTCCATATATACCTGTGCACCGCACGCATGAATAATCTCACATATCTCCTTGATTTCCTCTTCAAAGATACCGTGAGTAGACGGATAAGTAATCATCAAAGCTGCCAGCTCATCCTTATGTGCTTCAGCCTTCGCACGCAAATCTTCCAAATCCACGTTTCCATTCTCATCGCAAGCACACGTCAGCGGTTCGTAACCTGCCTGTACAGCCGAAGCCGGATTGGTGCCGTGTGCCGAAGCCGGAATCAATACCAATCGGCGGTTACCCTGTCCGATGCTTTCCTGGTAACTTCTAATCACACGCAAGCCCGTATATTCACCTGCTGCACCAGAGTTAGGCTGGAGAGATACACCTGCAAAACCTGTAATCGTCTTTAGCTGTTCCGACAGATTGTGAATCAAAGCCTGGTATCCCGCAGCCTGGTCTTCTGGAACCAACGGGTGAAGGTTCATCCAGGCCGCATTGCTAAGAGGCAACATTTCAGATGCCGCATTCAGTTTCATGGTACAAGAACCCAAAGAAATCATGGAATGAGCCAACGAGATATCCTTCCGTTCCAAACGTTTGATGTAACGCATCATTTCCGTTTCGGTGTGATACTTCTGGAAGACTTCGTGAGTGAGGTATGTGCTCAGACGTTGGAACTGTGCGGCAACAGGAGCCTTTTCCGGTATGGCACAGACATCATGCATCGGTTCTTCTGCTGCTACGGCAAACAGATTCAGAATCAGCGTAGCATCTGCCTGCGTAGTAGTTTCATCGACACTGATACCTACATCACCGTTATCAAAATAGCGCAGGTTGATTTCCTTGCTCAAGGCAATGGTACGCACTTCCTGAATGGTCACGTTGTCCGGCAACTGTATTCTCAGGGTATCAAAGAAATTTTCGTTCTGCAATTTATATCCCAGTTTCGTAAGCTGTTCTGCCAGCCAGAAAGCCACAGCATGCACATGATTGGCTATTTCCTTTATGCCGTCAGGTCCGTGATATACGGCATAGAATCCGGCCATGGTAGCCAGCAGCGCCTGTGCCGTACAGATATTGGAAGTAGCCTTTTCACGCTTGATATGCTGCTCGCGAGTCTGCAATGCCATGCGGTAACACAGATGACCGTATTTGTCTTTTGACAGGCCGATGATACGTCCCGGCATGTTTCGTTTGTATTCATCACGTGTAGCGAAATAAGCCGCAGAAGGTCCTCCATAGAACATCGGTGTGCCCAGACGCTGTGAACTACCGAAAGCGATGTCGGCTCCCCATTCACCGGGAGGAACCAGCAGGGCAAGCGACAGAATATCGGCTGCAACGGCCACCTTACATCCTGCGGCATGTGCCTGTTCAGCAAATTCCCGATAGTCTTCTATGCTTCCGCTGTTATTCGGATACTGCACGATGCAACCGAAAATATCCGGCGTAAAAGTCAGGTCTTTGTAACTGCCTACTTTTACTACCATTCCCTGCGGAATGGCCCGGGTACGAATAACCGCCAGCGTCTGAGGGAATATTTCTTCATCTACAAACAGCACGTTGGCCTGCGCTTTCTGTTGCGCACGGCTTCTCAGTCCGTACATCATCGTAGCTGCTTCCGCCGCAGCCGTCGCTTCATCCAGCAGAGAGCAGTTGGCCAGCGGAAGGGCAGTCAGGTCACTGATTACCGTCTGAAAATTCAGTAACGCTTCCAGTCGTCCCTGGGAAATTTCAGCCTGGTAGGGCGTATAGGAAGTGTACCAAACCGGATTTTCAAATACGTTACGCTGAACGACTGCCGGAGTCACCGTGTCATACCACCCACATCCGATATACGTCTTATATAGCTTGTTCTGGGCTGCCAGTTTGCCGATGTGCTCGGCAAATTCACGTTCTGTCATGGCAGCTCCCAGTTTCAAAGGTTCTTTTAACAGGATATTGGCAGGAATGGTTTTCTCTATCAGTTCATCCAGACTGCTTACTCCAATTTTTTTCAGCATCAGCGGAAGTTCCTCTTCCCCGATGCCGATGTGTCTGTTTGCGAATGTCGTTGTTTTCATGATTATTAAGGTAAGATTTATGGTTTTCAAGCAAAAGAATAACGAATCAGCGGAAGAAAGGATTGTTCATCTTTTCATAGCCGATGGTAGTGGGGTTTCCATGCCCCGGATACACCATTGTCTCGTCAGGGAGTGTCAGCAAACGTGCGACGATACTTTCCCTCAACTGGTCAAAGTTTCCGCCTTCCAGGTCTGCACGCCCGATACTGCCCCGGAACAATACATCACCGCTGAACATGCAGTGCTGCGCTTCACAATAGAACACCATGCTTCCGGGAGAATGGCCGGGCACAGCAAGCGCCTTCAGTTCTATATTCCCTATTTTTATCAGGTCGCCGTCATGCACGTAGCCGTCCAGTGCAGGAGGCTCCTCGTTCAGAGGGAAGCCGAACATGCGGCAATACTCTGCCGTTCTCGGCAACAGAAATTCATCTTCCTTTCCGGCTTCGGCACTAACTCCAAATTCTCTGAGCATAAACGCATTGCCGAAAATATGGTCCAAATGCAAATGCGTATTCAGCAAGTGCGTCACCGTAAGTCTGTTTTCTGAAATGAACTTCTTCAGCATCTGCTGCTCTTCCTGATAATAACATCCGGCATCAATTACAGCTGCCTGCAGCGTTTCCTCGTCCCACACTACATAGCAGTTGACCGGGAACATATTGAATTCAAATGTCTTTATTTTCATATCGATTATCCGTTGATTGTGACATAAACCACTTTCTTGGTCTCAAAAAATTCCTCTTCAAAATAATCCTTCAAATCATACATAAGTGTCTGGTGCTTTACGGGCATGACTTCCTGTTCCAGTTCACCGCCCTTCAGGCAAATCAGACCGTTAGGGAGGACATTGTGCTGTTCCTTCTTGATATTCTTGCGGATGATTTTCAGCAAGTCGGTCAGCGGCATGACGGCCCTGCTTACCACGAAGTCGAACAATTGCTTTTCTTCCTCCGCACGGCAATGACGGGTAGTGACGTTCTTCAAACCGATGGCATTAGCTATTTCAGTAGCCACCTTCACTTTCTTGCCGATGCTGTCTACCAGATGGAAATGTGTTTCCGGAAAGAGAATAGCCAGCGGAATTCCAGGGAAACCGCCGCCGGTGCCCAAATCCATCACAGTAGTTCCCAGACGGAACTGCATAACCTTGGCAATGCCTAATGAATGCAGCACATGATGCTTATACAGATTGGTAATGTCTTTTCGCGAAATCACGTTGATTTTGCTGTTCCAGTCGGTATATAGGTCATGCAAAGCTGCAAACTGCTGTTGCTGAACCTCGCTCAGGTTCGGGAAATATTTTAAGATAATGTCCATGTACGATTATTTCTTGATTAAATAAGTATTGATTTCTTCGTAGGGAACCGTCAATTGGAAGCGCCCCATGTAATAAGGTGCAATGTCGTAGGTGTTATAAAGGAATGTCACTCCTTCTTTTTCGAGCAGGAAGTTATCGGGCACATACAAGTCCGTATCCAACAAGATACCTACCGCCTGAAGTCCCTCTACACAGGTCAGCGTATCTGTCTCCAGCTTTTTATTGGCTTCTGCCAGCAACTTGTCCAGAATCAGCTGGCAGATATCCTCTTCAGTTCCTTTGGCAAACACTTCGCTCTTGTCCAGCTTTTTCCCATTGGCCGCATCAATGTTAACCCACTGCGCCCACGTGTTGGGATGTGCGCCTCCGGTATATTGGAAAGTAGTGACGGCATAATTCCATATACTGTCTTTTCCTTCTTGCAGCTCCGAATTTATCTCATATTCGTAGTTATACCAGTTAGGAATTTCATCGGGCTTCATTCCGTTCTTCAAGTCGGTCTGATAACTTCCCTGCACATCCTTCAGGTAATCACCTGCCAGGCTTTCCTTGATAGACGAGACAAAGGCCTGTGGAGAAGCTGCTCCGGCATGTGCACTTGAAAAAGCATCCTCCAGCACCTGATTGATTACCTGCGTCAGCGAATCGTTCTTATTGGCCGACTTTAAATATTTAAAATTGATTTTTATCTGGCATTTAGGTGATTCCGTATTGGCTTCATCCAGATACACAGTCGTATCCATAGGAATGGAATCCACTGAAACTTCGTTTCCTCCGGCTGTCCCGTTTCCGATACACCCCGGTAGCATCATGGTGGAAAACAAGCCACACACGATAGAGGGGAATAAGCCTCTTTGTATTTTTTTCATCATATTCAGACGTTTTTCTCAAAAAAATGATTTCTCTGTCTACAAATATAGCATAACTTCCCGAATTGCGATGTAAAAAGGAATTCTTTTTGTAAATCTTTGCCATTCACACCAAAAAATTTTTTCTTTGCAAAATGTAACCTTTTAAGAATTGAATGCCATGATTACAATAGAAAACTGGGGACTCATCTCTTATTCTGAGGCTTGGGAACGACAAACTGCTCTCTTCGATGAACTCATTGATGCCAAGCTGAACGGACAGCCTTATACCAACCGGATTATTTTCTGCCAGCATCCGCATGTCTACACTCTGGGCAAGCACGGAAAGGCGGCCAATATGCTGTTGAACCCCACACAGTTACAGACCATTCATGCCGAACTGTTTCAGGTAGACAGGGGAGGAGACATTACCTATCACGGACCGGGACAATGGGTGTGTTATCCGATTCTGAACCTGGAAGATTTTCACTTGGGTTTGAAGGAATACCTGCACCTGTTAGAGGAAGCGGTGATCCGTGTGTGCCGGACCTACGGCATAGAAGCCGACAGAGTGCACGGGGCTACTGGCGTCTGGCTGGCTACGGGTACGCCCGAAGAACGTAAAATCTGTGCCATGGGGGTAAGAAGCAGCCATTTCGTTACGATGCACGGTCTTGCCCTGAACGTCAATACAGATTTAAGGTATTTCAGTTACATCCATCCCTGTGGGTTTATAGACAAGGGAGTCACTTCACTACAGGCTGAGTTACGGCAAGAAGTTCCGATGGATGAAGTGAGAGACAGACTGGAGCAACTGATTCTGGAATTATTAAAAGAAACGGCCTGACGTATTCGTCAAGCCGTTTTCTCTTTCCTTATTGCCGACTGGCAAAATAAGCTTTTATCTGTTCGTTGATTTGCTGCATACCTTTTATGGAAGGATGCCCTCCCTGCTTGTCGATTCCTTTCAGTTCGATGCAAGGCACGTGATAGTGTGCGCAGATGGTCTTTACAGACTCATTGATTTCCGGTTTCAGGTCGCAGTTCAACAGAAAATAAATCTCCACGTTGGGATAACGGTACTGCATGTGTTCCAGCATATAAGCCATGGCTGGACGGAAACTGTACAAATCTTTTTTCGTCCAGTTTTCATACTGGTATTCGCCGATGGGAGCCCCGGCCCAGCTGTCGTTCGTTGCTCCAAAAATGAAAATGAGGTCCGGACACCCTAGGTTGTTCATTCGTGTCACAAACGAGCGGTCGGAAAAATCAGCCTTCCGGTAACCGGTGTGACAGATGGTTGCACCCGAGAAAGAATTGTTCACGCACAGGCGGTATCCGCTTTCCTTAATAAACTTATACCACCAGGTCTGATCTACAGAACGGACATCGTTGTTTTTCCGCGGCTGCTGAAAGTACCACACGGCATTGGTATCAGGCTGAAGGTAATTCTCGAAAGTAGAGTACGAATCTCCTAAAATAGAAACAGCCTTCCGGGTCTGCGAAAATCCCATGGTGCAGACCAAAAGGAAGGAAAATAGCATTGCATACGTTTTTTTCATGATGTGTTATTTAAAGTTTTTACAAATGTACGCGATAAAAAACAAAACAAACAGAAAAAAGTGATACAAAAGTGGGGCATTTTGTCGGTATACAAGTAATTGGGGTATGATTATCCGTAATATGTATATCGTGTTTTCCGAAAAATCAGGATATTTTTGTAAAATAAAAATTGTATAACCCATTCAAAACATAGCACATGGAACTAAATGATTTTTTGACGCACGTAGCCATGCGAAAACCGCTTGACACACCCGAAATCATGGAATTACTGAACCGCATGAGTGACGAAGCTCGCCGCATTACATTCGAACTGAACGGATCGTATCACACCATGGAAGAAATCCGGGCACTGATGTCCCGGCTTTTTGGTCGGCCGGTAGATGACACTTTCCGGGTATTTCCTCCTTTTTATACTGATTTCGGGAAAAATATCCATATAGGAAAAGATGTGTTTATCAATGCCTGCTGCCATTTCCAGGACCAGGGCGGAGTGACACTGGGCGACGGTTGTCTGATTGGGCACAACGTGGTTTTCGCTACACTTAATCACGACATGAACCCGGAAAAGCGTGCGGCTATAACACCGGCTCCCATCGTATTGGGAAAACGCGTATGGGTAGGCTCTAACAGCACCATTCTGCAGGGAGTCACCATTGGCGACAATTCCATCATCGCAGCCGGAGCCGTCGTAACGAAAGACGTGCCTGCCAATACCGTAGTGGGAGGTGTACCGGCCAAATTCATACGGAACATAGAATAATCCCTTTTTTGATAGAGTGATGTAAAAAGGTAAAGAAGACAATTTGCAATCCTTTTTTCACCTTTTATGTTTCCCGATGCAGAAACGTATGTTTTCCTTGCGTAAACCGTATGTTTCTGCGCCGGAAAACGTACGGTTCGCACGGGGAAAACCTGGAAAGAAGCGGCTTCTTTTTCCATTATGCCAAGGAGGTTTATAAAACATGCATGAAGCCACGACTTCCCTTAAAAAGATAACTTCATCGTCATGCGAATACCTGATTTCTGAATGTCCGGATTATTCCTGTAATTCAAGCGCCATACGTAATCTATACGCAAGAACTTGAAGATATTTTCAATACCTACTCCCGCTTCCATGTAAGGTGTCTTTCCCATCATGAAGGTTCCTTCAGGAAACATGTACAGTCCTTCTTTATTGGAAGCGACCATAGGATTGTTCTTGTCCGTTAGATTTCCCCAAAGTCCCCTGAACGTAAATACTTCCCTCCATTTCAGCTTTTTTATCAGAGGAATCCGGTTGAGCAGATTTCCATTCATATAATACGTCACATCCCATGAAGCATATTCATCGTTCATGAATTCCAGCGCATTCATATTGGTATATGCTTCAGGCTGTATCGTGTACGTCAGATTGGCGTTCGGAAGAATGAGCAAAGGATAGGGCACCTTGCTCCATACCTTCCCGGCCTTGGCAATAAAATCAACATAACCAAAAGCGGAAAACCAGAAACGTTTTTGTACGCCTACATCTGTCCGCTGATAATCATAAGAAGAACCCAGAAAACCTTTTTTAGTCATCACGTGACTCAAATTGAATATCAGGGCATCGTATGTAATGGGAACACGCTGTGTACGGGTTTGATAAAACTTTTCGTTCTTTCCATAACGGAAACGGAGTTCCAGAGCGGTCAGGTCATAATGGGTAACCGATTTTACAGAGCCGTCGGATTCAAAGCGGTTAAACTCAGCATACGGTGTGGCATACTCACGCAGGTTACGTAGAACAGCCCCATACGACACTCCATTATAATGCTCCCTCGTATAAGTCAGTTCGGCTTTCCGCAGGTAGGTGGCACGTGTGTCCTTTTTCCGGCGGATGGCCAGCATCATGTTGTCCTTACTGGTGTACATATACTGTTGCCCCAGTTTGTTCAGGTCGTACATATATTCCAGCCGGAGAGAATGGATAGGAAATTCCAGTCTGTAATCTTTTCGGTCCTTGAATGAATATTCTACCAGAGCGTCGTATTTGAGCTTCTGGTCCCTCGTACCGTAAGCCATATACCCATCTGCCAGCCATCTTTTATGGAGCACGGGAGTGGTTCCTCCACCAACCCGAAAACGTGCCCCTTCAATAGCATTACCATTAAAGGTGGAGTTCATCGGACCCAGATCGAACTTGTTTTTCAGGGGGTCCTTATTGGTAGGTATGTAACCTGACACAAGAATGCTGACAACTTTTTCCGTGAAATAAAACACAGAGACTGACCGTAATTTAGTCATCAGGTTATTCACGGAATTGGAATTCTTCCGTACCGCTTCGGGTGGACGAATCGTGTTCCAGTAACTATCCGGCTGCCGATAGGCATTGGCCGCAAAAAGGGTAGGGGCACTTTTCTCAAATACCCGTGCAGTTTCCGTATCGGGTACATCGAACGAATAATTGCGGTAAATATTCAGTCTTCGTGCATACATGCCTTTGGATTTCTCGCTTAATTTAAAATTGACCTTGATGTCATCCTTCGTAATCAGACGGGTACTGTCTGCCGTCCGCTCAAAAGTCTGTTCAATCGTCATGTGCGATACGAAATTCAAGTTAATGTCTTTCGGCACGTTCAGCACAGCCTTTTTGACGAAACAGGTTGAGTCAAGCGTGATATACAAGTGTCCGGTAAATCCAAAAGTCTCTGAGTTGAAAGGAACAAACCCAAGGTCTACACAAGTTTGTCCTTCTACGGCCAGCGTGTCCAGCAAGTAATATTTGTAATAATTAGGGCCGATGCCGGAAAGCGGACTCACAAAGCGTTGCAAGAACAAGGGAATGTCATTCTTAAATATGTCCACTTCGCGAAAAGCCTCACCCAGGAACTGCTGTACCCCGTCGCGTGAAAACACTTCATCTACTCCCGATGACTGACTGCCTCTCACTACGTGTTTTTCCGACTTTGGATGCCGGCGATAATAAACGGTCTCGATCCGTTCTTTTTCCGACACGGGAAGAATGGTTGTTCCGTCATTCAGCGTATCTACGAATTCCTCCACAAAACTGAACTTTCCCTTTTTCCCTTTCTTTGGAGGCTTGGGAGTATATTCGTTCATGGCAAAAAGTACCTTTTCATAACGTTCGTAACTGAAGTAATCATGTGCATAGGGAGTGTTCAGCTTCTTCCGGTCAATGATTTCACGTACCAGGCGTACTGCCGGATTATCTTTCTTACGATATTTTTCCTTCGTGGGCTTGATTACGACCTCTCCAAGATGGATGCCACTGGGAGGTAATGAAATTTCCAGATGGGATTTCTTTTCGGGAATCAGTATCATTTCACGCGAATCGTACCCCAGATAGGAAACAACCAGTATTTTCTTTCCTTTCGGTACAGAAAACGAGAAATGTCCGTCTGCATCGGTTGCGGTTCCCAGAGTCGTACCTTTAATCTGCAGAGCAGCATAAGGAAGACCTTCACCCGTCACCGAATCTGTAACCACTCCTTCCACGGTAATATCCTGTCCGTAAAATTTCAAAAAGAAAAAAGAGTAAATAAGCAGAAAACAAATCTTTTTATTCATTGCACACTGATAAATGTTACATCGCAAAACTTATAGCATAAGCTTTGCTTCAAATTACAATTTAGAGGAAAGCTGCCGGCAAAATTTCTCATGGCAATGGCGCATGTATTTGCAAAGTCCACCCATGACAATGATTTCAAAACAAAAATACAGCCAAGGCAGGTCTGCCAGACAACTTACGTAAAGCACGATGGCACGTGTATTGAAGGTAAGGATATTGGTCCATTTCATCAGGGGAAGTGACTGTGCGCGAAACTCATCCCGGAAAGAAGGGGGCACATGCTCCATGCCTTTGTATTTGGTATGTATTTTGTTCATCAGATACTGGAAGTGAGGGGTCTGTGCTTCTTGTGTCCGGGTGTAATTGACATAAGTTTTCAGAAAAAGTTTCCAGAGCACATTTCCTTTCCAGGGCGTTTCTTCATATATCTTTTGCTGCTGTGCGGCATTATCGAGTTCGCTGCCCGATTCTCCTTTCAGGAAGAACAGGTGAATCTGGCGGTAATAATCGGCCAGACCGCACTGACGGCTGTGACATACAAATCCGGAATATAGCACTACAGCCAGCATGACCCATGCAGCAATACAGGCATTGGACGGTGTCTGAGCGATGCCCAGCCAGCTGAACTCCAGGTCATGGTGTACATAAAACCGGTAAACCAGACTCAGGTAAATCGGAATGAACCATACCTCGCTGGCAGCCCCGTCAAGGATTCTTCCAAGACGCGTCTTCTGTCCCGTCATACGAGCCAGCTGTCCGTCGGCACTGTCGTAAAAATTAGCCCATGCCAGCAAGATGACTGCAATGATATTGTATAAAAGCCCCTCAGTTCCTTCTGTGCGGTAAGAGCCATGAGCAAAGAAAATGGCAGAACTTGCCCCAATAATCATGGACAGCACGGTAACCACATTGGGATGCACATGCAGCCGTTTGAAGAAAAGGGCCCATAAATATCCAATCGGACGTGTCCACACTTTGTCGAGCCACTCTTCTGTATCATTCGACTTATACGTTGATTTGACAGCTTCTTTTTTCATATCGATTATTCATTTGATTTTCGTTCCAGTTTCATTAACAGCAATCCGGTCAGGGTCCAGAGAAGCTCGCGTACCCTGCAGATTATTCCGATAAAAATACCAATCTCACCACTCATGCCCAGCAGTATTACCGACATGGCGAAACCTCCTTCACGTCCACCCACCTGCATAGGCATAAAGCCCAGCAAATTGGCAAACAAAGAGGTAAAGGCCAGAATCAGAAAAGAGTATAAGAATACAAGTCCATAGCCTCCATTACCTCCGTCTATGCCGAACAATATCAGCATAAAAAATATTTCCAGGCTTTGCAGAAGTCTTCCTACATATTCCAGAAAAAAACTGGCGTAGAACGATCGTTTGTTCTGGTGGTGCAGTTCCGCTATCTGGGTATCTATCTTCAGCAGGTCTTCATGATGCTTCTCACCAAAGCGTTTTCCCCATCGACGGAGTCCCGGAATACGTGCCACAAAGCGGAAAAAGCGCACCGCCAGTCCGTACTTGTATCCTTTCACAAAAAGGTAAATACCCCCGCTACAAAAGAGAATCGCAAAAGCCATACCCCACGCGATTGCTCCGTTCAAAGGTACCAGGTGATTCATGCCCAACAGAAAATACACTCCCACAGCCGTCAGCCAAAACCAGAAATGGCTGAATATGTGCATCATGGAAAAAAGGATGACGGAAGAGGTCGCTTTTTTCACGTCCATGAACTGCGACACAGACATAATCTTGTAAGCCTCGCCTCCCAGCAGACCGATTGGAGTGACAGAGTTTAAGGCAAAACCGGTTACCGTATATTTTACCAGCCTCCCAAATCTGACCAGACAGCGGCCATTGCTCCGGAGAATCACTCTCCAGGCCAGTGCATTCAAGGTGTAAAGCATGAACCATAAGCCTACGATTGCTGCCAGCCAGTAGCCGGCTTTCCGGATATCCAGCCAGAGCTGGGAAAAACTGACCTCAAAAGAGCAGCACATAATGACTACGGACACAAGACCTATTATAAAAAACAGGTCGTTCACACGTTTCTTCATTTCCCAGAATTTTGTGATGTGATTTACTGTGGTTCATCCAGCGACAAGTATTGCCGCTGCCAGTCCTGATAGTAGGAAGGAAGTTCGGTCATTAACTCTCCCTGTGCATCGATGAACAACTGAGTCGTGCTTCCTTCCGCACACAAGGTATGATCGCTCTCACGATAAACCTGGTAAGTATAATCCAATCTCGCTCCAAGTTTATACAAATAATGTGTGTGAATCTCCACTCGCTCATTCAGGAAAAGAGGGGCGTAATATCTCACTTTTACGTCATAAACCGGTGCATAGATTCCGGCACGCTGCATGTCAGCGTAACCGATACCCGGATAATGTCTTCCAAAAGATTCTCTTCCATCCTCGAAATAGGTGAGATACGTTCCGTGCCACACTCTGCGCATGGAATCAATCTCACTGAACCTCACCTGTACATGGCAAATATCTTCCAATTCTTTCATGTCAGTTTATATTAAAGACAGCACTGTCCAGACTGCCGTTCTGCACATATCCGGATAAATTATAGACGACATAATTTTCTCTCTTCTCATTGATGCGTAAAGTCTTGAGCTTATGTGTCCGTGCATCGAGGGTCAGTTCAAAAGATGTGAACGGCATTCTTTTCCGGGCCTTTGCATCCAAGGTCGGCACAATCTGGATGACCTGACCTTGACGGCTTACCTGAATGTCTGAATGTCCGGCCATATCGGGTAACGCAGTCTGACAAATCACGGCTTGTAAAACCTTTTGCAATACACCAAACAGTTCTTGCATCTTTCCTTTGGCCACTTGCTTTTTCCCTTTTTCCACCATGATATAGGTAGTACCGTTCATGAGCAACATGTCTTTCCGGTCATTGAAAATCATACAGATTTTATCCGGACGCTGGAAATAAAAATGCCCCTCAGCCGTGGCATCTTTTACCAGAAGGACATTATGGCTGGTACGGGTCACATCGGCTTTGAATGTTGTCACATCCGACTGGGCAAACACCCTCGTAACGGAGAATATAAGCACGAACTGCCATACGATATATTTACAGATTCCTTTCCTCATGTGTAAAGTCCTCCACAGATTGAAATCACATCTCCCGTAATATAGCCAGCTACATTGGAAACCAGAAAACCGACCACTTCGGCCACTTCTTCCGGAGTACCGAAACGGTTGGCCGGAATTGTTTTCCGTAAGGCTTCCTCGTCCAGCCCTTCTACCATGTCCGTCTTGATAAAGCCGGGAGCTACCGCATTGACCGTGATATTCTTGCAGGCCACTTCCTTAGCCAGTGCCTTTGTAGCAGCTATCAATCCCCCTTTGGCAGCGGAGTAGTTGGTCTGTCCCTGTATTCCATTCAAGCCACTGACACTTGCCATGTTGACAATACGCCCATATTTACGGCGCATCATAGACGGCAGGAGCAACTGGGTCACATTGTAAAATCCTTTCAGCGTAATATCAAGCACCTGATTCCAGTCTTCTTGCGGCATAAGTGCCAGAATGTTATCGCGTCTGATACCGGCATTGTTTACCAATACTTCTATGTAACAGCCAGGATGCGCATCCTGCCATTCTTCTATTGTTTTTCGCACCTGTTCTCCGTTACTTACATCAAACATCATGATTTCACCATCTTGTCCTGCCAGTCTTACCAGCTCAAGTGTTTTCAAAGCCTCAGGCAGATTATTCACGCAATTAACGATGACATAATAGCCCATACAAGCCAGTTTTACGCATACGGCACGCCCGATTCCCCGACTGCCGCCAGTTACCAATGCATACTTCATAAAGCAAATTATTTTAATTGGTTCCACATATATTCTTTTCCCAGTATCTCTGCACAGGTATACATGGCAGTCATCGTAACCCCGTGTATTCCATGTAACACCAGATTCTGTCCAGTCAGCAGCAGATTGGGTAGGGGAGTCCGTGGAGAAAGTGCAGTCATCATCGGATTGCGATAGTCTTTTCGTATTCCATAAGCCGCTCCTTCCGGAGTTCCCGTGTAATCGCGATAGGTCAGCGGAGTGCTGACATAAACCTGTTCCACCATCTTTTTAAGATTGGGAATAAAACGTGCAGCCAGCTCCATACATTCATCGGCCAGCCGTTGCTTCATTTCCTGATAGTCCTGTCCCCGGTGTCCGATGGAAGACTGTGCCCACCGCATGCATTTATCCCATGTCAGCGGAGTAAGCAAATCAATCCGCCGCAGGTATTCACTCTCACCCTCCGGCGGACGTGCTGTAATCAGAAGTCCGTTTATAGAAACGGTATCCTGATAAAATGTCCATACGTCTGCACGTTTGTATACATACTGGTTCCAGTTGAAATACTTCATCACATGAGGCTTGATAACCAGTGAAACCGTAAGCATGCCAAACGTATTTTCCAATGCTCCTATACGTCTGCGATAAATACTTCGCAAAGACTCTGCCGGTTTGATCCAACTGCTGGTAACTGCCGGATGCACATCGCTGATAAAGCATTTTCCCTCATACACTTGCCCATTGGAACACCGGGCACAGGTAAGCTCTCCGTTCTTTTCAATCAGTTCTTCCACCTTTGCGCGGCAGATGATTTCACCCCCTTGCTTCCGGATATCCTGAATCAATGAACCGGCAATAAGTGAACCTGGTCCTTTCAGCCGCCAGCTGCTTTCTATGAAACTGGCATTTCCATGCAAGAAAGTAAACAGGGGTAAGGTCTCTTTTCGCAGTTCCATTTTCAGGGAAGTGGCACTCAGCACATTAACCAGCATGGAATTATGAAACGTGTGGGTCAGGTATTGCCATGCACCAGTCTCAAAAAGCGCCAAAGGCGCAGATGCTGATTCTGGATTTAGCAGTTCAAGTTGTGTCTGCTCTATCTGTTTAAGCAATTGAACGTATTGTTGCAGTGCTTCCCGTTCGTGAGGAAAATTCTGTTGCAGGTTTTCACAGAAATTCTCATAACCTTGCATGAACGAGAACTCTTCTTCGCCAATCAGTATCCGGTCAAACGCATCATCCAGTTTCTTCCAAGGAAGAGCCATTAACCCCAGCATGTTAAATGCGGCATGCAAGGACTGTCCTTCTTCAAGGCCTCCCACATAATGGAATCCCGTATCAAATGTCAGACCGTTCCGTCTGTAGCTTTGAACACATCCTCCGGGCTGTGCTTCTTTTTCAAGCACCAGTACACGCTTTCCTGCTTTTGACAGGATATGAGCGCACTCCAGTCCGCCCAGCCCGCTTCCTATAATGATTACATCGTATTTCATCTAGGTCTCCTTTCTTGCACCATTCTGAATATGGCAGGTTGCAGCACGTACGACAGCACTACGGACGAAACCAGTCCCACCAGTGTGCAGAATCCTACAGAAGAAATGGCGGGATGCCGGGCAAACATCATAGACCCTACGGTAATAATCAGGATAACCGCACTGAAAAAGATGGCAGCCTTATGATATTTCAGTAAATCCGGATTATTTCCCTTGTCCAAGAGTCCGCTCATGACAAATATGCTATAGTCTACCCCGATACCGAAAATGAAGGTAGAAATCACTACGCTGACGAGGTTGAACTGTTTGCCAAAGATGACCATGGCACCTAACACAATAAACCAGCTCAACAAGATAGGCATGAAGCCCAGCAGGGTATAACGGATATTCCCGCGGAAACTCAGCCATAATATGACAAACACGAAAAGCATGGAAATCCATTGTAACAGATTGAAGTCCCTGCTCATCTGCGTAAGTGTATCTGTCGTATAGTAATACGTGTCGAGCACCAGCAAATGGGGCAGGGAAGCTACGGCATCACAAATCCGATGATAATCGCTTTGACTGCTTCGTACGGAATCGTTTGTACATCTCACCGAGGTAAAGCAAAGATATTCTCCATTGTATGACTGTTCCACCAAAGTGGACAAATAACCTTGCGGAATAATCCCTGCATCGTAAAGCGCATCCGGCTTATAATCGGTTGTAGCCAATTCAAAAAACGGTTGAAATGCCTCCGGTCGAAGCCCTGCCTCGAGAGCTGTTTTTTCAATCAGCTGACGGACACATTGCAGACGCCGGTCTGTCCAGAAATTCTTCCAGACATGAATGCGTGCCTGCTGTACGTCCAACGGAACGAAAAGCATTCCCGTGCGTGTATAACTTTTCACCAGCCTTTCCTTCTGCAAGGAGTCCAGCCGGTTATTCAGGCTCTCAAAATGATGAATGGCTTCTTCCATAGTCCGTCCGGAACTGGCAAAATATTTTTGTTTGTCACCCGTATGCGTTTTGGTACGCAACAGATTTTCTGAATAGGACGTTATCCCGGCTTTATATCCGAGGTCGTGCATGTCTGCATCGAACCGGGTCCCTCCCATAAAGTAAAAGAACGTACATACTACTGTCAGAACAACCAGCACGGCGATAAGTGGTTTATTCCGGTCAAACGGATAGGCATTCACTTTTTCAATCAATGAAAATGCCCGTTTGTTTATTCTGTTCTTCGCAGGATTAAGTAACTGTGGCAGGTAGAACAAACTGAAAGCGGTAGTTCCGAGAATGCTTAGTGAAGCAAATAAGCCAAAATCGCGCAACAGTTCTGTCTGCACAAAAACGAGCCCCATAAAAGAACCGATGGTCGTGATACAGCCCAGACAGACTGGCCGTACCTGGTCACGAAGTACTTGTTCCGGATTGCCGACAAACTTATAGTGCGTAAGTATATGAAGCACATAGCTGAAGGCCACACCCAATACCACCGCGCCGATACCAAGTGCAAGCAGTGAAAATTCTCCTTTGATGAAGTACATGCCCGCCAGTCCGAATAGCACTCCAAAAAGAACCGGCAGCAACAAGAGAGGCAGGGTATCATAATTGCGGAAACAGAATAAGATGAACAGCAAGACCAGCACCAATGCTCCGGCAATGGTATTCTTCAAGTCGGACTTGATTTGTGCAGCATTGTAAAATCCGCTGGCCGGAGTTCCATGATAACAGATCTTCACGTCTGGATTCGATGCGGAGAAAGCTTCAATCTGTGTATTCAGCATCTGAAACAAACTTGCCCCCTGGCCCGTATTCGTGGCAGAATAGCGAGGGGTAAGAAAAGCTACACAGACTGTGGAATCAGGAACAAAGAAATGTCCGTCAATAATTTTATAGCCACTCCCGCTGCCTTCAGTCAGTGGTTTGAACTGACGCATAAGTTCCTTACGCAGTCCGAGAGGGTCTATCTGTATCAGTTCCGGATACATGCTTCCCCATGAAGACTCCAGCGCCTGACGGTTTATTTTCATCTGACGTGCCAGATGAGAATCAGTCAGCATGGTATCAATTGCGGCATAAAAACTGGTGTCAATGTATGCTGGCAGATGAGTCCCGAGATAGTCGATGGCATCGGGTAACAATTCATCCGGCAAACAATAGAAAATATCCTCCAGCATTCGATTTGAAGAATCCAGTGCGGCTTCTTTCTGTAGCAGCGAATCGACAAAGGCATCGCATGTTTCAATGATATGGGCCACAGATGCTCCGTCTTTTCCCTCAAAAAGCAGAAAAGTCTTATCTTTAATCTTCAGGTTGGCAAAAGCCAGTTTGGTGCTTCCATCTTCGTTGGTAGAAGCCGGGAACAATTTGTTGATGTCTTCTTCCAGATGAATCTGAGCTGCAAAGAAACCGCAACAAACAAACCAGGCAATCATCGAAATCCAGCAGACAGTGCGGTGACTGCGGAAATAATGGTATACCTTTATACACAATTCTGTCATACTGTCATCAATCCTTTAAACTCCACATACACTTTTGCTTCCTCACTTATCCGGGCTGTTACCTTGAACCCTTCTTCCACGGGACATACTCCAACCGTTACATTAACTTCCGGACAAATAGACGGAGCGGCCATTGCAAGAAAACGGCATTGCTTGACAGAAGCTATAGACAGTTTTTTCCCCGTCAGACGCATGGCACATTCCTTTATCGTCTCAATATGGCAAACACCCGGACACACCGGATTACCCGGAAAATGGCCGTGGTAAATATCGCAATCCGGTAACAAACGAAGACGAAATATCCCTTCTTGCTGGTTCATCTTCATTTCCTTTATTTGATAATATTTGTTTTCGAGAAGCATCTTATCCAGATATTTAATCGTTAGGACTGATATATATTTTCATTTGAAGTTCTGCTATCCGCCGGTCTGATGCCCACGTTTCACCATTTACGCAGACAATATCACCAAACACATCTTCACGTGTCACTGTCGTTCTCATCACGTCGCCCACACAAGCAGAGCTATAGCTACGAAAATTGCGAATTTCGCCAATATAGCCCACCGGCACACTTGAATTTCCATGTTCTCGTGACAGATAACCGGCGAGTGCCGAAGCTGACTGAGCTATGTGCTCAATCACTCCGGCTTCCGCCAGTACCCCCTCTGAGTCCAAGAGATAATTATCCGGTTGAACGACAAAAAGAGTTACAGCTGTTTCTCCATCCACATTCAGAAGTTCATCAACCATCCTGAATGGGGCACGCTGAGGAATCAGCTGTTCAATCTCATACTTATTCATTTGGAAGATGTGATTCAATATAATCGTACAAATCAGTGAAAGTATGAATATTACGCAAGTCGGTTACCGGAATCTTAATCTTATACGTATGTTGAATGAGAGCGACTAGATCTACCAGACTCAGACTATCCAATGAAAGCGTATCGCGTACATTGGCATCGGGAGTAAAAAGAGCAGAATCAACTTCAAATTCTTCAGAAAGCAGTGTGTTTACTTTTTCAATAATGTCGTTACGTGTCATAAGGCAATACAATTTTATTATTTCAATTATAGATTTCTTACAATAAGAGTAGAATTGGTTCCTCCAAATCCGAAGGAGTTAGACAGAAACATGTCGAATCCTATCTCACGTGTTTCAGGCAGAATGTAAAGACAAGCTGTATTTTCGTCAGGACGTTCAAAATTGATATTACCTGCAATAAAGCCGTTCTTCATCATCAGAATGGAATAAATCAACTCACTGGCTCCTGCCATCCACATTTCATGTCCGGTTTGGCTCTTAGTAGAAGTGACAGGCACCCGATAATCTCCAAACACACGGGCAATGGCCTGCGCTTCACGTGCATCGCCGATTCGTGTAGAAGTAGCGTGCGCATTGACATAGCCAATCTGTTGTGGAGTCACCCCACCATGCTGCAGGCAAAGCTCCAGCGAACGGGCAGGTCCTTCCACATTGGGGGTAGAAATATGGTCGCCGTTGCCGGAGAATCCCCAGCTTACAATTTCTGCCAATATGGGTGCTCCGCGCTTCAAGGCATGCTCATAACTTTCTACGATGAGGGTTGCGGCTCCGCCTCCTGGCACCAGTCCGTCCCGGTCGGCATCAAACGGACGACTGGCCTTTTCCGGTGCATCCTCACGAGTAGAGAAAGACTGAATTCCGTCGAATGCAGCCACTCCGTAAAGATTGGCTTCCTGTGCTCCACCACATACAATACAGTCCTGCAACCCATCGCGAATCAGGAGATAAGCCAGCCCCACAGACTGTGAACCGGATGCACATGCAGCCGAAGAAGTCAGGTTAATTCCTTTCAAACGGAACAGGCAGGCCAGGTTCATTGTAACCGTGGAGTTCATAGACTGGAAGATAGCCCCACTGCCACAAGCCGATGTGTCTTTGTATTCACGGAAGTTATCCAGTGAACGCATTGTAGACTCTGCCGCAGAATCATTGCCATAAATGATTCCCACCTCATGATGGTCTATGTAATCCTGGTCCAGCCGGGCATGTTCCAATGCCGCCCGGGTAGCCATATAAGCATACTGCGCCTCTTCAGGCATAAATTGACGTAGGTTCCGTGAAACAAACGGTTTTAAATCAGGACGCTCCACTGATGCGCACAAGGCGGAACGGAATCCGGCATCCTTGCGTGCCCGACTGAACACGATGCCACTCTTTCCAGTGTACAGGGCATTAGATACATCATTGAGCGTCGTTCCCAAGCATGACCATATTCCCATGCCTGTAATTACAACTCTTCTTTCCATATTGTTTTTGCTGGTTTTATAGTTCCTTTTTATAACATCTTCTTCGCTTGGTGTATGTGGGATTCAGCGGTTTCCATTGCGACAGTTCTTTCACATTGGTTTCAAGCTGAGGGCCGGTTTCTGCATAACGGAAATGGTAGCGATTGTAAATAGGAATCAAATCATTGAAGAACAAAGCATTCACTCCCAGTCCCTGATAATCCGGACGTACGGCAATGAGCAGCATTTCTACTTTTTCTTCTTGTTTCCATTTCAAGGCTTTTAGCAAGTGATACCATCCAAAAGGAAACAATCTTCCTTTGGCTTTCTGTAAAGCATGAGAGAGACTTCCCATAGTAATAGCTACCCCGACAAGCTCACCTTTCTCGTTTTCTACCACAGGAATGAGTTGTTTATCAATCAAAGGTAAATAACGATTCACATATTCATCGATTTGTCTGTCGGACAACTCCGTATATCCAAAAAGAGGAGCGTATGCCTGGTTCAACAGTTCAAATACCTTTCTTCCATAACCTTTCTTGTAAACATCAGCATGAGTCAGTTTACGCACGTTCAAATCAAACATCTCTTTTGAAAGGTTTGCCACCCGCGCATATTTTACTGGAATTTCCTTTGGAATCTCTATACATACCTGAATCCAGTCCACTTCTTTCTCATAACCTAAAGCTTCCAGATGACGAGGGTAGTAAGGAGGATTATAAATCGTAATCATGGAACCAAGCTGGTCAAAATCTTCTACCAGCATGCCTTCTTTGTCGAAGTCAAAGATTCCCATCGGTCCTTGTATCTGCTCCATTCCATGCTCCTTTCCCCACATTTCAACAGCAGAAAGCAAAGCCGCAGAAACCTCCGGATTGTCTATAAACTCAATAAATCCGAAACGGACATTCAGGGTATGCCATTTCTCATTCGCACGATGATTGATAATACCCACAATACGTCCTACCACATCTCCTTGTTCATCGTAGGCCAGGAAAGGCTGAATGTCAGTAAACTCCAGTCCAGCATTCTTATGGGAATCAAACGTATCATAAATGTCGGATTCCAGGTCAGGCACATAATAAGGATTCCCCGCATATAACTTGCGGGGAAGTCGTACGAAATCATCCATTTCGCACTTAGAAGTTACTTTTTTTACACTGATTTTAGCCATAACGGAGGTGAAATTACAAAAGTTTTTCAGACTTGGACAAGCCTATAATTGCTTATACTCCTTATGGAACAGTATTGAAGAATTCAAGGATATTTTCGGTTTTGTTTATACCACATTTTTCATACCTTTGTCTTATCATTGTCCCTATCTATGTATTTCCTCACTTTTATAATCTTAATCAGATTATATCTGCATTCCGTTATTCTTTGGATGTCGTTTCCCATTTTTTGAAAAAATAAGCAGTCGCCTGCCTATTTGTAATGAGACAGACGACTGCTTTATCTACTTTGTTAATAAGCTCAGGCAGCCAGCCAGATGTATCCCAGCGGAATCAGAATACCCGCTAAAAGCAACCACCTTCCGCGTCCTGCCAGTCCGTTCTTTCCCTTGACCATGAACAGTCCGGAAACGGCAAAGAATACCAGCGAAACGGCGAAAAAGTCGCCTATGAAATTCCAACCCTGAATACGGTTGTAATGCAACCGGTTGAACCAATACACCACTGGGCGCTTTTCATGTACTTCATAATCTACACAACCGCTGGCAGTATCATACACACCCACACCGCCTTCCAGCATCAGGCGATGATGGCTTTCATCAATAAACAGCACCCGCTTTACAGGAGGCAAATTTTCCTGTCGATTCCATACCGCAAGGAGCTCTTCAGCCTGCATGCCTTTCTCCAGTTGAACGACCGCTTCCGTAGTACGGAAAGCCGGATCCTTACCATTCATGTGGTTCAGCAGGATGCCCGACACGGCATAAATCAGGCAGACTCCTACCATCAGGTAGCCCAGGTCACGGTGCAGCACACGAAGCCAGTAGGAGAGGCTCTTATTCCGCCACTTCATATTCCGTGCCGTCTATGTAGTAAATGGAATAATAGTCCTTGTTGTTGGCCTTCATCCATTCACGCATGCTCTGAATGTTGTTCATCTCCGCATCGCAGGTTTCGCCGTTGCCTTCTGCTTTTCCCTGCTTTTCCTTCAATTCTTCTTCCGCCTGGTCAATGTATTCCTTGGTCAGACGGTTCTCGCGAAGAATCCCTTTGATGATGACTTCTGAACCAATCAGCTCACGGTTGAATCCGCCGATATTGCCTTTTGCCTCCACACGTACGGAAGTCTTCTGGTCTTTTCCCATCACAAAGCAACGGCGTCCGGAATGCTTACAGGTATGCGTGATGAATCCTTTCAGCACCACCTCCTTATCTACATTCTTTTCTGCATCCTTCAGAATGTCTTCCACATATTTTGCCTCATTGACCGACAGAGCGGCAGTAGGCTGTTCCTGAGAGGTTTCTGATTTTTTATTATTGTTCACACACGAGGTAGCCGTCAGCAGACAGGCCGCAGCTACGATAAAAAACAGTTTTTTCATTTTTAATTGAGTTTATAGTTATTCATATTTATTCCAAGGAAGAAATAACAGTGCTACTATCCCGGATAAGCCGGCAGCACACACGCATACCGCCATCAGTATCCGTCTGTACAAAGATACCTTGTTTCTGCACAAAAAGAAAGTCAGGAGGGCCAAAAAGAAGCTCACCGCCAATCCCTTTGAAGAAAGATTGTCCGCATAAAGATTCACAAAGGAACTCGTTTCAGACGAAGGTGACAAACGGAACGGGAACAGCCATTCCGACAACTCATCCCACAAAACGCGCTTCCGGTCCTGGTGATAGGAAGAGAGCGATTGAAGCGTCACGGCATCCAGTCCGTAGCAGTCCATTCCTTGCGCATCCGATACGCGTACGGTCCAGTAAAGCAGGTTTCCCAAAATACTGATTTCGTCTTTCGTGATGTCTACCGGACGGATATCGAACGGCAGAAAGCGATAACCACCTTCGTCCGTACTTTCCAGTAAGCCCATTTCACCCTTCTCACCAAACAGATAGCCATAGAAACGCTTGTCGCTCGTCTCACTCATGACAAACCATCTGATTCCGAGTTGCGAACCGATACCTGTATCTTTTACGAAAGGCCGTCCGTTCACCATCTTCAGGTGGAAGAGAGCTCCTTTGCTGTCCAGACAGAAATATCCCTCCTCATAGGGCTTTCTCACCGTAGGGTTTCCCCAGTAAGCTTTTACCGGAAAGCTGAACCCTTTCTTGATAAGCTCTTTGGTGAAAGCCTCACTCTTCTGCCGATTTACCGAATTGGACTGCGCATCGACAAAAGTCAGCTCACGGTCCATTCGGAAGTAGTCGCCGGGAAGCGTAAGATTTCCCCGTTTGGGCATGGCTTCCAGCAACACCCCCATAGCGGGTTGCGGAGAGAATACATCGACTGGACGAAAACGAAACATCACTTGTTTGCTCCGCAGGATTTTCACGTCGATGGCCTGTCCTTCCAGCGAATCGGGCAACTGGCCTTCCATGGCCAGCTGGCGGTAGTTCAGCAACGGAAGCAGTGAATCGTATTGCGCACGAGGGTACTCGTTGCCATGAATATCATAAAATGAATTCTTATGCTCGCGGAAGTCAATCACACAAAGTTCCTTCAACCGGGCACTATAATACATCAGCGGATAGCTGTGCGAATCGTCGGTCATTTTCTGTACCAGTGTCGGCACCGTCCAGGAAGCCAGCAGGGTGACAGACATCAGAATGATTGAAAAAATGAGAGATTTGTATTTCATTGTTCATTGTTTTTATTGTACACCATACTTGAACCGAATGCAGGATGAGAAAGGAAAGATAAAAGAAGCTGCCAGTATCCAGCAGATTCCTGCCCCGAACTGTGAATAGGCTCCGGGATAGGAGGAAACAAACAGCATGGACAGTAGTCCCACTGATACCACAATGCATAGCATCCGCTGTTTCCACTGGGGCTCAATACAAATCCACGCAGTGAAGCCATAGCCTGCCACTGCTGCCACCATCCAGGGAAGCAACTGCTGGAGCATCATTCCTATAACCTCGGAAGGCAAAAACAGACGCGTTACAGCTGCCAGGAGCAGCGAAAGCAGCATACAAAGCAACACTATGACGCTGAAACCATACCACAGCATGGAGGCCATAATCTGTGTTTCTCCTGCCGGAAGATGGAGTGTCAGCTTCAGCCGTTTCTGCGTCATTTCGGGCACATACTGCACGACTCCCAATGCAATTCCGGCCAGTGGCAGCAAGTACATCATCCACGGAGCAACCGATGTACCCTGAAAAAGACAGCCATACCACACATTGACCGCTTCATTCAAACGGATTGCGTGGGTAAGGTCGATGTAGGTATAACCCACGGCTGCTGCCATCAGCAACAGCATCACCCCAATCAGGCGGCGGGTTTTCATCCATTCTTTATAAGACAAGGCTCTGAATAAATTCATGACATTAATATTTACCTGTTAAACCAATAAATGCATCTTCCAGCGAAAGATTCTCTTCTGTAATTTCCGTGACACCCATCGCCTTCAACCGTTGTTCGACTTCGGCTTTTAGCAGAAAAGAATATACTTCCCATTTATCGCCCAATGCGGAGGGATGCCAGAAATCTTCATCGGCTTCCAGCTTAAATGTATCTCCCGGACGGGTGAAACGGTATCGCTTGAAATGGTGCATGATTTCCTTTACCGGCTTATGCAACAGCAAGCGGCCATAGTCCATGATCATGCAATCATCTATCAGCAGTTCCATGTCCTGAATGATGTGCGAAGTGAGAAAGACTGTCTTGTTTTCTGCCGACGCATATTCCCGAAGGTATTCCACAAACAGACGGCGATAACCCGGGTCCAGTCCCATGGAAAAATCATCCAGAATCAGCAGTTCCGGGTCCTGGGCAAAAAGCAGTCCCAGCGCTACCTGCGAACGCTGTCCGCACGACATGGTAGAAAGTTTCTGCGAAGGAAGTACCTGCAACTTTTTCAGCAATTCATAATAGGCCTCTTTCTTCCATTTCGGGAAAAAGGCCGAATAAAATTTCTCTATCTGCGAAACCGTGAAGTAGGCATGTTGCACATGCCCTTCCAGCAACAGTCCCACCTTCGATTTGGTAAACGGAGAAAGGTGTTCCATCTCTTCACCAAACAGCCTGCACACACCCGAACGAGGCTTCAGGTAACCGTTGAGGATATTGATGATGGTGGTTTTCCCGGTGCCGTTCTTTCCCAACAGCCCCAGTACCTTTCCCTGCTCCACGTCGAAACTGAGATTTTCGTAAATCAAGCGGTTTCCGTAATAATGCGTAATATTTTCACACTCTATTATTTTACTCATTGTAGAACAATTAAATGATTAGTTCTTAAAATTTTACACCAACCTTGATGACGGGTTGCATGAAATCCTTTCCTGCCATTGTGGTCGTAAAAGCCCTGGCATACGTCACCTCACCCCGGACATAACCAGACAAGGCAGGAGTGATTTCTCTTTCATACCTCACAGCCGCATACGGCATCAGCCGGACAGCCGTCTGGTAATCGTATTCTTCCACCAGCAAGTCTGCTCTTTCTGCCGGGCGCTGCTGGTTCTCCGATACACCGGCATATTGTCCGTCTTCCTTCATACAGCCCCATCCGCCTTGCAAGCCTAGTCCAACGGAAGCAGTCCATACCTGCCGGCCTTTATACCAGTTTCTGGTACCCTGAAGCCATAGCCCTGTGACGTGCAGATTCTGCTTTCGGAAAAACGGATATTGCGATACCGTCACAGAGCGGGAACGATAGTCCAGCTGCACTTCGGCCGACCAGTCTGAACGGCTCTCTTTACCTCCGGAAAGGAGTTGATACACCAGCCAGGCACGTAACTGGTCCCTGCTCATCACTTCATTACTACCGTAATAGACTATCTGTGATACGCCCAGTCCGTCCGTACTCTCCTTATATGAATTTTCCCTGTTTTCCAGTGATTTCAATGCGAAGCCCAGTTCCATCGCCTGAAAAAGTCGGGATTGCCGCCAGGTAAGCTTTGCACGGTAACCCACCTCACTCCCTGTATGAGTAGAGTAGGTGATGGAAGTAGAAGAACCGCTTCCAAAACGTCCGGAAGTCTTTCGGATGAATACCTCCTGAAACCAGTGCAGGTCTCCGCGATAAAACTGTCCCTGAAAGGCCGCTTCATGTGTTTGGGTAAACAAGGGAGTCGTTTTCGAAGTATATCCACTTTCACCAAACACTTCACTGCGCCCGTAAAAGCCTCCAAAACTGATAAGAGAAGTATATTGACGGTCGGTCGTTCCATAAATTCCGAAGCCTACCGTTTCCACGTTACGCAAATACCCGTAAGAAAGGCCGACCTGCCATCCGGAAAAAAGTTCGTACGAGAAGCCCGTCGACAAATGCAGGTTCATCAGGGAATTCTGATGCCGCAAGTCCTTGAACTTGGCGTAGTTTTCCGTACGGTACTCCAGTTGCCCTCCCCATGAAAGGCGAGGAGTGAGGAGATAGCCCGCTTCTCCTCTGAGCATGTACCATTCATGCCGTTTCGTACCGGCTCCCGAGTCGTCCATCTCCACAATGTCAAAAGGCGTTTCATCCGGATGCAGAAAAGCCGAACCCGACATGTGCTTGCCTTTTTCCGTGCCGTATGCCATGGCACCTCCTAATACCAGCCGCGAGTTCAGCCTCCAGTAAGATTCGGTTGAGACCAATCCGCCCAGCCGGCTGTCCGACTGATCATAATTCACCAGTTTTCCGCTTCCGTAACTGCCTTCTGCCTGAAGATAAGAGATGCGTCCGCACTCCATCCCCGACAGAAAAGAAGGATTGCTTCCGGCAGAAGCCGCATACCTCCACAAGGTTTCCTGAAAGTCCGTCCTAAGAGGAGAGGAGGCCCCTGAGGGAACACTTCCCCAGGACCTGCCTCCCGCCACAAGTGCAAGAAAAAAGCAAGCGATACGATAATGCTTCATGTTTAGTTTCTCAAAGAAGATTTGCTCCGCTGATGGAAGTCAGCTGTCGAATTGTTTGTATCCTGAAAAATAATTCTGGCTCCGTTTTTCAAGGATGCCTCGGCATCTATCCCGCTGGCATCGGTTGAATTTCCTACACCGAGCGAATAGTTATAGACCAGCTTTCCTTCATTCTCCGCAAGTGCTTCCGTAGCCTCTTTATCCACGTTGCGATACAAGGTATATCCCATTCCGCGGGTAAGTTCCACATAGCCTGCATCTACCGAGGGAAGAAGGCGTTTCTGGTTGCCGTCGGCTCCCTGCACGAATACTTCGATACCGTCTACCACCCACTCTGCCGGCACTTTCTTACGCGGCTGACTGGCACTTCCTCCATAAAGGTTGGTGGTGGATGCATCGTCTACAAAAGCCTGTAGGGTAGTACCTTCCGGGCGGAACACAAAGAATGCCGGTCCGAACTGACTGACAGGCCATGCATTACCCAAACCATATTTGTAAGCCTTCAAGTAATGGTCGGTAGAAATAAGTTCGGAAGGCGACGGATAGTATTTGGCATTGTTGAAGTCCTCAATGTCATACAGGCAGTAATAGGTACTGTTGGCCAGATTTACGGACTGAGAATAGGTCTGTGTGTGGTCGATGGCCCCATTCAGTGCAATCACCAGTTCTTTTCCGGCTTCCAGCTGTATCTGCTTGTCGAAATACCAGACAGCCGTTCCGGCCGGTATCCATCCTTCTGCCGCATAAAAGAGTTCACCGTTCACGTAGTCCTTATTCGAAGCATGAGGGTTGTAAGGATTGACCATACCCAGTGCAAAGTCGCTGATGTCGAGTGTTTCCGAAGAATTGTTATACAGCACGACATACTGGTCCATGGCAAACGTACCCGAACCATCGTCTTTCGGACAGCCTCCTACATACAGTTCCTTAATCAGTACGGAACCTCCTGATGACATTTCCAGTTTGATGGTAGCCTCTACCTTTTCCTGAGTCACATTGACCGATGTATTCAATCCATTGAAAAGATACACTTTGGCATCGGCCACCCGTTTGTCGGAAGCCGAAGCTTCATAGATACCTTGCGGCACTTCAAAAACAGCCACCCCTTCCGCATTGGTCGACTGACTGAAAGTAGTACTGCCCGACGTATTCTTCAGGGTTACGCTGACTCCCTCCACAGGTTCAAATCCGCTTCCCTCGGGATACACCAGCCGAATGCTTACACTGCTCACCTGATAACCACCGTTTTCTTTTTCTTTGCACGCGCTGAAAGCCAGTATCAGAATTAAGGCGCAGTACGCAGATAACATCTTTTTCATCATACTCATACGTGTTTATAGTTTTAATTTAAATGATATGCCATAGTTAAAAGGAGTGACCAGCGAAGAAGCAAACAGACTTCCCTCATTACCCGTCTGCCAGTTCTTTATCTTCTGCAAACTGTAGAAGAAATTATTGGCAAAAAATGACACCGTCAGGTACTTCCCGATTTCTTTCGATACGTTCAAGTTAGCCGAGAAATAGGGGGAATATCCCTGCTTCCTGAACATATAGCCGGTGGTGCTTTTTACCACCAGTTTACTGAGTTCGTTATACAACTCCTTGTCATGTTCGGCAGCCCACAGGAACTTTTCCATAAACGGTATACGGGTTTCCATATCTTCTCTCGATACATAATACAGCGGATACGTAGCCACGTAACTGGCTCCGTTATAAATATCCGTCTGGATGGACGAGGGAAGATAATCACTCTGTGAGTCGAGCACATAGCTCCGGGTTCCACCGCTGTATTCACTCAGGTTCTGTCGCGTATTCAGAAGAGTGCCCTCAAAACGCAGAGAGAAAATCATTCTGATTTTCGGCACGTGCGTCACCAGGGTCAGGTTGGTGTTCAGTCGCTGCGTCATGAATCCGTTATAGTTGCCATTGCCTCCTACATAATAACCGATGTATTTATAAGGCTGTCCGTCCGTATCGGTCAGGCTGCTGGTAGACGGTACCATCACTTCATCAATTCCTTTGTAGCGATAATACTTCCCGTCTATACGGATGGAAGTATTGATAGCCTTTATCCGGTCGAAATCAAGCACCCATTCCAGTCCCATCCGTGAAGAGGAAGAACCATTCACATTCATGACGGCCGACTGGAAATCATGAATCTCCTTATAGGCAAGCGTCTGAGAGGGAAGTATCCCGTTCTTGTCGGACACGGTCACAACTCCTGTCGTACGGTCAATGCTATACACCCTGTCGGCCGAAGGTATCAGGCAATCATTGAGCGCGCTCTGGTCGGTCAACTTATAATCAAACGGAGTATAGATACGCGTACTGGTATAAGGCTGTGACAGGGTGTTGTAGAAGAACGACAACGAGATCCGTACCCCCTTCAGACGAATGTCCATTCCGGCTTCCCGCATAAGGCTGTACTGCCACTGCAACTCCGGATTATAGACAGGAAGCACAGGATGGGTGTGATAAGCATAATAGGTCGTTCCGTCGGCCATTGCTCCAGGGGCAAATGCCAGACGGTCTACATACGTTTCCCGGGGATACAGCATCTCGAACGAAGGAAGTTTCACCGCCTTCCCCCATCCGGCACGAAGGGTCACCCCTCGAAAGAACCCATGCTCTTTTTCGCCAAATGAATACTTGGCACTGAAACGGGGAGACAGACTGGATACGGTGCCATACACCGTGCCCGGAATGAAAGTCATGTCACTTCGGAGCCCTCCTTTAAGGAGCAGCTGCGAATGACGGAAAGACAGGGTTATCTCTTCTTCTGCATACGCAGCCAGATTGTGCATGAAAGGCAACTCATCGTAACGGTATTCCCTCCAGGTGGGAGCTACCGACATGTCTTCATAATATGTTCCCTTACCCAGGTTACCTTCTCCTTTCATATCTGCTCCTGCCAGCAGGTTGCTGGTTACGCTCCCGATTTTATGGCTCCAGCGCGCTTTCAGGTAGGCAGTGTAATTTATGGGACGGCTATCGTTGAATGACGTCACATACCAATAGCCGGTAGGCAACAAAATAATAGGTGAAGAGGGATTCTCTTCATATTTGGAAGCCACAAAATATCCTTCTTCCATAGTATGCAGTGCAGGCTGAACGGACGAAGCCGACTGGTTTTTCTTTTCTTCCACTCGCTTGTCGGCGTACGAGAAGGTCACCCCTCCACGCAAATTGGATAACCAGGGCGAATTCAGCATATAGTTAAACGAGAGACTACTCCACAACGCATTGTCCCGACTCTTGGTATAAGTTTCCTTGAAAGCATCTGGATCGGCCTTTGTATTATTGCCTCCCACATTACCGTTCAGGCTGAAATCGACAGACAAGGTTTTTCCAGTCTTTGTATGCAAACTGTTAGAGTATCTCACGCCAAACGCATTGCGTACATACGAGGTGTAGGGTGATGCCATATCGGACACAGAGCGAACCCACTCATAGGACAGGTTCAGTACGCCTGCTTTTCCTCCCAGTTCCACTCCTTTACTTACGGCATACGACTGGGTGGTAGGACGCACTGCCACATCGACAATCAGCGGACTTTTTCCTTTGCGTGTCACGATTTTTACCACTCCGTTGGTCAGGTCACCATATTCCACAGAAGGTACTCCGGTGATAACTTCAATCCGTTCCACATTACTGTTGCCAATGTTACGGGTATCCGTCCCAGAGGTAGAAACAGCCGTAGCATTACCCGACAGGCGCACCCCGTCCATCTCAACTACGGTTCCAAAATCAGGATTCCCCATTTCAGTGCTTTCTCCTCGCAGCGTGATTACCTGAGCGGAAGAAGTCAGACTCTTGAACTTGCTGGTCTGTTCTCCGGGCAAGAGACTTAACGCGTCAGACACACTGACACTCTGTAAATGGTCCAGTGCCGTACGGCCCAGCGTATATGCCGTAGTAGCATCTATGGCTTTCCTTTCTGCCGTAACAGTCACCTCATTCAGGGCCAACGTCTGTTCAGAAAGATATACCACAATGTTCTCCTTATCCTTCCTGACGTCCAGCTGTAATTTATATTCAGAATAGCCCAGACAACGCACCAGCACCTCATGCTTTCCTTCTGCCAGATGCTGAATGACAAACTTTCCTTGCGAATCGGTCATGGTACCGATACCACTTCCTTCAATCCACAAAGTCGCAAACTCCACCGGTACTTTCGATTTGGCATCGAGTACGGTTCCTGTTACCTTATGCGACTGCCCCCAGGCGGCCAGACTGGCACTTGCGAAATAGGCTAAAACGATTGTTTTCATATCCTGATGATTTCAGGCGCAAAGGTATCCTTATTGGCAAGCTGTGTCAATCGCCAAAATTAGGTAATAGGAGAGAGGCTACTCATCATATTTAGGTATTTTTGAAACCAATCCATGTCAGTTTTTTCCATATCCATTCCAAAGGCCCTTGTCTGTGTTTCTTTAGCCACAGATTACTAGCTGCAAGAAGTACGACAAATATAATTATGGCTATAAAAAGACAAGCTGTAGCTCCGGTTGATTTATAAAGACTAAAACCGAATCCATAAAACAAGGTGATACCGATAATTGATTGTGTGATATAGTTTGTTAGGCTCATTTTACCAAAAGGGATAAAAAGTCTTTGAAACTTATATCCATTGCCTTTATCGTACCATAACAGGATAAAGCATCCAACAAGCAGCCCCATAAACAGAAAATTGCATATTGACGGAATAGCTATATCAAGGGGCATAAGAAGTGCTTTATTACCTTGGGCTATATCTGGATAGACCATTCGGGCTACATTCAAAGGAATAAAAAGAAGGGCTGACCATAAGGTTATCTTTTTCCATAAAGATATGGAATGAGGAATATTCTTAAAAAGAGACAGTCTTCCAGCAATCATTCCAAACAGAAACAACCCTCCAATCTGGAATATTCTTCCATTTTCTATTTGCCAGAGATTACCATATAATTGTCCGTAGGTTATGTTAGACTGTACAACTTCGAAAAAACTTCCGGATTGCATCACAGGTTTGGCCAAGGCTCCATACTTCATCCAGTGTTCACCGTATTCCAAGAAAGGAACATCATACAGGCTGCATATTACCCTTATCCATTCTATCGGTTGTATAATCATCAATGAGGCTATTATGAGTATTTTCCTTGTAGAAAGATGAGAAACAGAGACAAGAAAGAGCCCCATTACCGCATATAGCAACAATATGTCGCCATTATAGAACAAAGAGTGTAACTGAGAAAACATTAAAAGAAGAAACATTCTCCATACAAATCTGCCCTTAAATGGAATCCCTCTTTTTTGAGCATTACTGAACTGAATGTAAAAACTGAACCCAAAAAGAAGAGAGAAAGTGGAGAAGGCTTTTCCCGCCATGATAAACCAGGTTGTATCCCATATCCCTTTATCTAGCGATGTAAGCCATTGCGGATAATCATCCGGTATGTAATAGAGATTATAGTGTTCCAAACAATGTACAATTACAATTGCAAACAAGGCGATACCTCTTAAGGCATCTACTACTTCAATTCTATCAGCTGTCTTTGGGGTCATTTTTATAGTATTAAAATTCTGTATTATTGTGTATTTTCAAAGTAGGAAAATAAAAAAGCTCTAAAAACCAATCGATTTTCAGAGCCTTTCCTCATTTTGCCTCACGGCTTCGGTACACCCTCAGGGATTCGAACCCTGGACCCACTGATTAAGAGTCAGTTGCTCTACCAACTGAGCTAAGAGTGCATCC
>PPYE01337970.1_pt1 | contig 63268 bp, 60 predicted proteins | sample 1559881 | NCBI WGS metagenome assembly PPYE01 (sample SAMN08240022, study PRJNA423297) | Human gut metagenome, whole genome shotgun sequencing project. | reverse complement strand
GCTGGAGAAAGGGTCATTCTGAGAATGAAGATTCCGACGTTACTAACTGAGTGTTGTATCTAATCGTGGGGGCAGGTCAATTCCGATATACTGATTATGTTCCCGGAGGAGACGCTCGGAAGTGTCTAGATTATCCGTGGCGATTCATTTTATCTTAAAAGTAAAATCCGTGATCTTACCTTGTAAGGCATATTTCTAACTATGGTGGAGGTAGGTATGAGGCTTCCTTCTACATTGCCAGACGAAACTTTATATAGTCGTTTAGTTCGTAGTTTAACTTTTATTGGTTTACCTCGTAGTATGTTCCTTACTACTATGTTTGGTAACGATAGGGCAAGTATTCATCCTTGGCTGACTTCGAATCTTTCAATATTGGCTGAAAATAGTGGTGAAGATGCGCAAATACTTTTTAGAGAACAGACACTCTTTCCCTTATTCAGTTTTTTTTTACCGCATTACTGTAAGCGAATCTATTGTGATGCATTAGCATTACATTCGGCAAGTAGAGCATGTCAGCTTACTAATTTCAGAGAATATGAAAGAATTACATTAAAATATTGCCCTATGTGTGCGAGAGAAAATATGGAAATGTATGGTGTAACATATTGGCACTTAGGTCACCAGATACCCGGTATCGAAGCCTGTTATTTACACAAGATATGGTTATATCATATTCCAATGCCACCTCGCCCGCATATTCAAGTGGAATTATTACCATCACTTGAATCGCATGATAGGCATTGTAACTTTCAAGCATATGCTTTCGCAAATTATTCAGTGTCAAAGCTTAAAGCGATAACAAAAGGAGAGGCGGAATTCACAGATTATTTCAGGGGATTTAAAAATATAGGTTATATAACAGATGCTGGACGTGTACGTAGGAAATCAATTGCAACTGCGCTGTATCGATTAGCAAGTCAAATAACAGAGATGAATAATGGGCTTCTACCTAAATCAGATGATGATTATAGTTATTTCTCGAATTTATTGAAGGGGAAGTCTGACCAACATCCTTTTAAACACCTCTTGATTGGTTTTTTTCTAGAACATGTTGATTTGTTTTGCAAGGGAAAAATAGCAGAACTAGAATATAAGAAACCAGATTCATCAGCTTCTAGTGATAAATGTAAGAAATTGCTTTCTCAAGGATTATCGATGGCTGAGGCCAGTCGACGTACGGGAAAAAGTAGATGTTTTATAAAGGCATTAGCTATAAGGTCAAATATTTCGTTGAATCTTCGACCAAGGAAAATAACTGTTTCGGTAAAGGAAAACATTTTGCTATTGGCACAAAAAGGATTTCATCGAAAAGAAATAGCTAGACGTTGGGGAGTTTCTGTTGGTAGTGTAGAAACTCTTATTTCCAGTGTTCCTGGTCTAGTCAATTATCGGAAAGCTGCTAGAATTGAATCAAAATGCCGGCGTCATAAAATAAGAATAATTAGATGGTTAAGTGAGCATCCTCAAGCAATACGGCAGCAATGTAGAAAAGAGTGTGGCGCTGCCTTTTTTTGGCTTTACCGACATAAACCTACTTGGATAGAAAATATATTACCTGTAGCAACATCACCAGTTCAACATAGGAAAGTGAAACATAAACTTTAGACGTTGATTTTATTTGATGTGTAAATAATACTACCCATTCAACGAATATATCTGATATAAACACATAAAAATAATAATGAGATTAGGTATAAATACTGTGAGAAAAAATCTGTGAATATTCCATTAGATGAATCATTGCAAAGCTTCCTTCTTAGACAACAGTTGGTTTTTGCAGATGTCTTTGACCCTAAAGGGGTAGTATCAGGTGATGGTCAATGGTTTAGTAAACCCTATGCACATCATGAAGTTTCATATGTCTTCCATAGATTTGATGATCTTTTTTTACTTGAAACCTCAGATATCGGGAAAAAAATAGGTAGGATGGGACATGGTCTATTTGATACACCATCAGCTTATTGTCATAATCTCCCATCCATATTTCTCTCTGGAGAGCGATCTATAACATATAAATCAGATAAAAAAATAAGAATAAAATTCTGTCAAAAATGTATTACGCAAGCAATTATTGATTTTGGGTTTGGTTATTTTAAGCATGACTGGATTCAGGCCCGACGGTGTCATGAACACAATACACCACTTTATCGTCTTCAGCTGACTTCGTATAATAATGCTCTTATTAATATTAAGCAGGTTATGAATGGAGAACTTCCTAGGAATGCAGTTGAGATCGTCGATTCATATCAAAGAAATAATCCTACATTCGCAGAGCACTCTATATCAAGACCTGAGTTTATATTTCCAATTAGAGCAATGAAGTGTGTCGGTGAGGTTATTGGGGTTATCATTTTAAATAATATAAGAAAATTACCAAGTTTTGATGGCTTATTCGATATCAAGGCATGGTTGCTGTTAGGCGAAGATTTGCTTCTCTGGGGAAAAGATAATTTACGGTTTATGAAGGCTACTCTGGCTGTTGAAAATGCCATAGTGTTGCTGAGTAAATGTGATGATTTTAATTATGAGCTTCAACAGGCTGTGGAGTATGTTAAAGTAATTATCTCTCCTAGAAAACAATTTTCTGAAATTATAATGGTTCCTAAATTTAGATATTGTGCGTCTTGCTTGGAATGTCGAACTTGTGCTGCCGTTGGGGAGGATACAGAAAATATTAGAGACAAAGTCGATCTTCATTTTCTATTTCAACACTCCACATCATTCAAGCGATATGTTTTTGATAATAATATAATTTTACTAACCGGCAACCATGTTTGGTCACCATTTAGGGTGAAAAGAGATATATTAAATGAAAAGTCAGCATAGTAATGCTAAATAATATTTAGCCCATAATAATTTGGTTTGTCCAAGCCTATTCTAAATTTTTATACTTTTAGCTGAAATGAAAGAGGAGTTGGGAGAACACAATCGTGTTCAATAATAAATGAAAGGGCAGTAAATAGCCCTTTCATTGTCAATCAAATAACAGTTTCTAAACCATTGAAGAGATCAATCCACAGTCATGCGGTTTATCAAAACCAGAACTACTATGCACATATTCAGTAATTAGCGATCCAATAATTTTAACTGACTCTTTGTTAGTTGTTATAAATCCCAATGGCATCGTCACTGGCAAAGTTTCTGGTTGAGAAATATGATAGATAACAACAGATAATTCATCCTCGAGATGAAGGATCTCTACATTACCATCTAACAATCCTTCAACAAGCCCTTTAGTGTGCTCGTGGAACGGACCTAGTTCATGCTTCCATTGCCTAGCTGCCCTGGAATCAACATCATCTGAGACGGGTACATATAGCACAGGTTTATATAACCGCTTATCTTTCGTGCTCGACTTGTGGATAAAATCACTCAGGCTAGAGATAAAGCGTTCGCTCTTTGACCAGTATGGATCTGATGGTGCTATCCATATGAAATGACTACCGCCATGATCAGCTTTATCTTTGATTCGCTGACTGAGCACTGGAGCCAAAGCTCTCAGCAGCCTTTCCCAATTATTTTTAGCGTATATTGGGCCTAAGAAAGTTGTTCTACCTGAGGCAGAGTATTCTTCCAAGGCCTGCATATCCTTAATAAAGGCCGGATTAAGCTGATTAGTTTTTGAGTCAAATAGCTTAAGTGTATTTTCATCGTTGAGTGATACCATGGATTTAACAATACTCATTGTATTGTTAGGTCGTAATAACCTTGATATTTCAATAGCCATTAACTCATGAACACATTCAGAGCTATTTAAGTGCTCATAGTCTTCACGCTCGACAGCTTTACCATCGTTATCCATTTTAAACTCAGTTGTTAAACGTAACGGCATTTGCCGGAGTTTATTAACAGAATTAACTGTATAAATAGAAGGCTGTTCTTTTCCGCCCTGAACTTGTAAGTGAGAAAGATAGCCTTTATCTAGAATCTGATTAAACTGATACTGGAAGTGTTTCTCAACCAATTTCTCACTTTGAGAAACATTGTTGTCATCAACCTTTAATAATATCCCCCCCCTCCAGTGGTCTTGGATATTTTGGTTGCTGAAGCAACTAAAAGTGGCTAAATCAAATGATAATGTACCACCACTATCTTGGACAGTTGAAAGGTGTGGCATCTCTCCAACCTCAGAAAAATATCCATTTGATTTGTCAGTTAAGGTCAGTCTACCTTCCGCGGAGAGCGTAAGTTCGCCGCGCTGTACAAGATCTGAGATTGCCTCCTCCGTCTCACAGTGGCTCAAGCCGAAATAAGTTGATATTTGTGCTTTGCTCATTGAGGCTACATGAACAAGCCTCAGAACAAATTCCCGGATAAATGGTAGTCCTTTCTGGGAAATATATGAGAACTGAATGTTAAATTTCTGTGCAGGCAGTAAGAAGTCAACTTCGTGATAGGTTACTTTGTTATCAGACATCATTTCTTTTTCCCTCCCTGTTGAGCGGAGAGGAACACATATCCAGCGTCCTGACCTCGTTCAGTCATATAGCGAACAACGGAGCCTAATGGCAGCTCTTTATTATTTCCCTTCCATATATCGGCATTACCAACTATCAATAAGCGATCCATTGCTCGTGACATTGCTACATTGACACGGTTTGGTGCGCGTAAGAAACCTGGGCTATGTTGCTTATCCGAACGCGTCAGAGATAAAATGATAATTCGATTTTCCTTGCCCTGATAGCTGTCAACCGTATCAATTTTAACAATATCCTTGAAGCCATCGCTCCAGATTTCCTGATTGAATTTCTGACGTAGCAACCGCTTTTGTTCGGCATACATACAAATTACTCCGATTGCTGCTTCATCTTTATTAACGAGCTTTGAAAGCTGAGCGACGAATTCTTCATTCTCTGACACCTGTTTAAGTACAGAAATAATCTCGTCAGCTTCACTTCGGTTGTAAATACTTGTTCCACGGTCTCCAAGGTGGTGGGCCCGATGACCCAAGGAGGCAGTATCCAGCCAAGTCACTACGTTACGTAAAGCTTCTGGTGCATGCTGATAGACATCAGGAATTGCTCGCTCTCCATTTCGAAGCTTCCCTTCGTAGAAGGTCTTTGATACAAGTTCACCAATTGGAGGAGCCATACGATATTGGGTCAGCAGAGCTGCACTAGCTTGTGCACCATAAGTAGAGTTGAAGGCGCGAGCAAAGTCACTTCGTAATACCTCATCAATTTCAGTGCGAGAATTATTGATACCCAATTTCCTCGCTAATGCCGCCTTGTGAGCATCTGAGTACAATGGTGGAAGCTGCAGATGGTCTCCAACTAACAGGACGCGTCTCGCCGACTGCATCGCAATGGCCAGTTCACTCGCAATCGAGCGCGCAGCTTCATCAATAATCACCCAATCGTAGATATTCTCTTGGATACCAATATGCCCCTGTCCAATACCGACGCATGTGCCAGCCACTAGCTGCCTGGAACGTGAATAAAACTCATCAAGGTTCACTCGCTCTCCCGACATAGCATCCTGCATATCCCGGGATATTTTAGCTAATGCCTTTACTCGTCGAGCCTCATCAGGTCTGACACCATACTCCGTACATAGCCTTGAGATCAGAATGTCTTTTGCTGCAGAGACCTTTGCGTCTTTGTCCAGGTTAATCCCATACTCCTGACTCAGTCTGGAGCGGATGGAAAAGTTGAGTTCGACTGCAATATCTTTCAGTTCGTTGATCTCTTTTGGATCGGTTAAATCGTTAACCTGATAGAGCAATTTCTCAAGATGATCTATTTGCTTGAACAGCCTGAGCTCCGCAAGCACGACACCCGAAATAAACCCTGGCTCCAGACCAATGGCTTCACTCAGCGCTTCAACGCGGTACTTAATTTCAGCATTGAACAGTTCGCGTTTCTCTGTTGTGATTGCGTTCGAATAGACATCTTTCAGCCCAGGAGAAACAGCCCCTTCACGGTTACTGAACCTGACGATATCCAGCTCTGTACCAAGTCGAGAACAGTGCTTTCTGATGCGCTCGGCTGCTGTATTCACAGCCTCGTGTGACTGACTAACTAATAAAATGCGTTTGGTGTTCTGTTTCTCAATCAGGTAGTGGACAAAGGCCGCGATAAACTCAGTTTTACCTGTCCCTGGTGGTCCCTGCAACAGGGAGAGAGGTCCATTATTAACCAATATGTTAAACGCCTTTCTTTGCTGTTCATTCAGACTGATCTTGTTTCCGTGTTGGTCTTCACGGTCGTATCTGGCAAAATCGGCATCGCTGACAGTGACACCATAATTTTGAGCATCCTGTTTGCAGGATGGGTCGAACAGGTCAATTAAGTCAGGTAGCACACTCTCCCGATCGATGAGGCGTTCCAGCGCTCGTTTACGCTTCTGATAAGACGCCCGATCCTGCTTTGTGCGGAAGAAGACAATATCAGAATCTTTCAACCTATAGGCTGCTGAACGTACCCTAACCAATCGAATCTCCTTGAGCTCTGACTTCTTAAGTGACACCTCACCTATAAATCGCTCAACCCCTTCCTGATCGACCTGCAAGGCTTCAACGTCATCACTACTTCTAAATGCGCCAAGAGGATCAACGTCTGCAGAGTAAGGAATGAGTAGCTCCCCGTGAGCATCTGCAACAGGTATTACCTCCCCACTGACTTCAATGTTCGGATAGGATTCTGTTTCAGTATCCAGGATTGCACGCCACAGTTTCACCGTTGGGATTTCCAGCACTTCTTTTAAAGCAGGCTCAAGCACCCGCTTATCCAGTCTGGCAAAGGCATCTTTTAACTGAAGAGTAAGCGGGTCCTGCGACTGAATGTCTTCAGATGCGGTAATCAACTCGATTGCCCGGGCAAAAGATTCTTCTTTATTAAGCAATACTGTCAACGCCGACATATCCTGCGGGCTGCCTGGAGTAATCCTGATACCCGTACCAATTTCGAACTGGCTTTCATCAATATCTTGCTTACGAATTGATGAACGAGCCCTTGGATTAAAGCCATAAAGCAGCGTCTTCTGTTCTTTGCTGAACATTGCAGAAAAACTGCCACCAATTCCGGTGAAAGTGACTTTTACTTCAGCTGGCTCTTTACGATTTGGCTCAACTTTGACATACAGATGCCCGTTATCAGGCAGAACAGAGATTATTTCATCGGCGTTTCCTGCTGTAATCTCTATCAGATCTTGTGTTGACGCTTGGTCATAACTGTCTACCGCTTTTTTAAACCGGCCTAAATCTTTAAACCCAAAAATAGGATCTTCCAGTTCAGCCCGGATGGCATTCGCAATCGTTGGGTAAAGGTCTGATTCATCCCCCCAGGACAAACCTAACAACTCGCAGGACATCTTCATCACTGCATAGTTATCGCGTTCAAAGGAAGTGCAATTATCAATATATTCAGGGCTGTAGCTGTGGTTTTTAGGTTCGTCACCCGACGGTGAAAAGTCGGGGATATCGATGAGGAAAAGCGAGCGCCCCTCCGTCCTAAGCATCACATTGCCTGGGTGGATGTCTCCGTGAGAAACACCAAGACCGTGTAAATGCTCAACTGAAGCGACAAACTTATCAATGAGATCGATTTTTTCATCATCCGGGACCACCATTTTGTCCCAGGTATCTCCTTGTATCTGGTCAGTGACCATGTAAAGACTCGATGATTTAGATGCGATACCAAATTCACGGATTTCAGGCAGATACGTTGGTTTAACTAAAGAAAGCTGTTCGATCTGTTTTAAAAACTTCAAAACCTGGAAGTTTATTGATGAATCGTCTCCTTGCCCACCAACATTTAGCCACGCCTTCACGAGCCTTCCACCCGAGATATAGACTTCTTTATCAGATGTTTCTACCAGAAAATCATCATCTTCCCGATACTGACGAGAGTGGTTAATAGGATGCCTGTAAGGGTCAAGCTCAGTATCATCAAATGTTGGGAGCGCCTCGCCAGCAGGTTCAGCTTGTTTAAGGGCATCAAAGAAATCCGTCGCGGAAGTAAATTTTGCAGCAACAGCATCCAGTAATACATCTGAATACCAGTGCTGACTGTTTAACATACTCTCCTGTACAGTCTCCAGACTCTTTGGCGACATTCGCATACCACTTAATAAGTGCCAGGCTACAAGACCCAGGGCATGAACATCCTGCTGAAAAGGCGTAAGTTCGCCCCCATCAAGCATGTCTTTTACCTCGACAGCACCCACTGATAAAAGCTTACGATAATCTCCGACCGTTCCAACTGGTCGATGGTATGCCGAAATAAAGTTTGACAGGGCGACTTCTTTTGAAGGTGAAATCCACAGGCTGTGATCGGCGATATCTCTGTGAGCAATTTTCATCTCATGGAGATCGCTAAACTTTGCAATGAGTAGTTTGACTACATTTAAACGGTCTTGGTCAGAAAACGACTTACCATACTTCCCGATGAATTCGTTAAACCGAACATGACCTGGCGGAAGCTCATAGACTTCGCTGTACTCAGCTGTCACCTCATCTTTCTGAAAACTGGTTAGTGACCTCAGGCAGTGGTTATAAAGGTCCCGATTCTGGTGATTGATGTGCTGTAACACTTCACGCTCACGTGAAACGATCTCAGTTCTTCCTTCCGGCGTGTACGCTTTCGCCCCTGGGATATTCCGGAAATTCCATACTCTGAGTAATGCTTCGCTATTTGCCGATATCTCTGATTTTGCTAGGTATTCCCGATACACCTTTTTAGGATGCTCGAAAATCATATCTTTAGCTTCGAAGCCATTAACCCTCAGAGCTTTGGGCGCTGTCTGAGGTCCTAAGAAAAGGTTATCAAAAAGGGGAAAATCTTTGTTCAGAACTTGGGAACCTGGATGGGGTCTGAAGTAGTTGTTGAATGTGTTGCGATCAGCAAATTTAAGAAAATCTGTTAACGAGATTGTATGGTGAAGTTGTTCTTCCGGTAACTCACTGAAGTCCGCATTGCCAGTCATCACAACAAAGAAATGTACAATTGGAACATAGCCTTTGTTCGTAAAACGCTCTGCCAGACGCTTGAGTTTGTTGTCCAGCGTGAACTTTTTTCCACGGGTTACGCTTACTGGCGAGCGCCCCATGTTTTTGCCGCCCTTATACCAGGTCTCTCCGCGTGCTGTTACAGGCTGATGATTCCAGTCCTTCAATTCAACAATGATCACATTACAATGCGTAACAATGACTAAATCGAATTCACCTTCTTTTTTTGCCTCAACAAAACGAAAACCTGCATAACCTTTCCAGGGAAACATTCCGTTGCCAGTATAGCCATAGCTTTGTAGCTGCTCGCCAATTGAGCCTCCACGTACAGGTTTGTCAGGCTTAGATACGTTATCTGAAAAAGCAGCCTTTATTTTCTCGATTGCTACCACTTCTTGCTCTTGCAAGCCACCATCCCACATCTCTACTTCCAACGGAATTCCCCTTAGATTTCTATCTAATTTGTTCAGATAATTAGGCTGTTATTCTTGTAAGTAACGGATAATATGTCTGAATTTCCTATATGTTTTCCGTAATTAAGAGCTTTTTGCCATAATCAATTGACTGAAATGTCGGCTAACTCACTAGTGAGATTCAATCTATAGGTCAGAGCTTCCTATCAGAAATTTGGATGCCTTCAATACTAAGTCAAACTCGTACAGTTAATAAAATGATGGCAATGTGTTATCGATATGTCCTAAAAGCGATTTACACATCTGGTTCGTGTTCCGTCAGCCCTAACTACGTAAATGTACGCCGAGTGAGCACTCCCTTGTAGCGTGTCCTATCCCGTAAAAATTACGTCAACATACCGCCATCGCAATAACAATAACTACAACACTATGATAAAAAAAGTATTCGTTGACAATTATCAATTCTGATTCGGCCCAGAAACAAATACGGTCTCGTTGGGTAGGCTTCGTGCCTTTGTTCAGGACAACAAAATCCGGGGCTGAGAACGACTACGATGGATAGTCTAGGCGAGCCGCAAACAAGAAAGAAAGTGCGAAACAGAAGAAGGGGGCCAACACCTCTCGGAAGGGCGCTACAGCCTGGGGATAGCTAAGGTTAGTATATCATAATGAAATTTTCTAACTATTGGATCATATGTCAGAATGTTCGGTAATCATCTGATAACAAACCATTTTCTTCAGCGATGCTATTGAGTCTTTGTAAGCCAAAACTATACTCAATTCTCAGGTCGTTTGTTGCCTTGGTCCTTATTTCTTTTTCAACGGAGTCATCCTGTACTTGTACTACAGTCTGGATGCCTTCCTTCCCATGGACATGATGATGCAACCTAGAATTTGACCCAACATGGGATGTTTTTGGACATTTTTTAGTCATAGCGTACACCATACTCAGTAGGTTACCGATATAACGAGTATGCGGCACTTTTGTGTGCATCACAATTAACAGAAGTGTTGCAACTATGTGATAGAAGGTTCTATAGCATAACTACTTGTCCTTACGGGCAAACTTTATTGTTTAATTGTAGGCTTACGGGCAAACTTTATTGTCATTTCACAGCCAGCCTGACTGTGACGCCCGACAACCTGAGCTGCCGGGCGTTATCATTAGTTCAGACCAAGAAAGTACTGGGCGATTTTAAAGTAGATAATTAACCCGGTACCGTCGATAAGCGTGGCGATAAACGGGGCCGAAACCACGGCGGGATCAATGCCGATACGCTTGAGCACCATGGGGATCACTGATGACACCACGGCGCTCCACAACGTAATGCAAACCAGCGTCAGGCTGACGATCAGCGTGATTTCCATGCCGATGCCCATCATCCACGCGCGCAAGCACCCTGCCAGGCCCAGCGTCAGAGCGATCAGCAGCGAAGTTGAAACTTCTTTGCGGATCACCCGGCCCATATCGCGCAGCCGCACTTCTCCCAGCGCCATTGAACGTACCAGCGTCGAAGTGATCTGCGTACCGCTGTTACCGCCAGTACCAATTAATAGCGGAATAAAAAAGGCCAGGGCAATTGCGGATTCCAGCGCCTCTTCAAAATGCTGAAGCACGCTGCTGGTATAGGCTTCTGCGACAAACAGCAGCAGGAGCCAGACCGAACGCTTTTTCCACAATGTCCACGGACTAATTTCCAGATAGGGTTTTTCCAGCGGTAGCGTGGCGCCCTGAAGCTGAACGTCTTCGGTAACATCATCTTCCTGTAGATGAGCGATCTCTTTTTCCATCAGACAACCGACCAGCTCACCTCTCTCAACGACAGCAACCAGATCGACTTCGCGTTCGGCTAACTCGGCAACGACCTGCGCCCGTTCATCATCAGGCTTTACATGAAAAAAACAGCTGTCCGTAAGATGGTTGATGTTCAGCGACGTATCTTTTTCCTGCAATAAGCGCTTGATGGATAACACCCCGCGCAGCGATTTTCCCGCCACAACAAAGACCTGGCCTGGGATATCATCCGTTGTGAGTTGGGAGACAAAGTACTCGCGAGCGCCGTTCACGCTGAGATGGTCTGGCAGAGTAATAAAATCGGTGCGCATATATTGCGCGATAGCGTCGCCATTGAAATCCGGCATAGGATGATGAGCGGCGCAGAGTGGCATAGATGACATGGTGTAATTCCCTATAAAAATCTCTCATAGGGGCGAACAAGACAGGGTTAGCACAGGCAGATCCCTACGTCCTGGTTTTAGCACTGAACAACGTATCTGTCCGATGGTGAAATCGTCAGAAGTTACCTTGGCAACACCTTGATTCGATGGATGCCTGTATTTCCCTGAGTGGTCTCTCTCGATACCAGCAGGGCGGTAACTTGTATTTGTACAGGAGCCTCGCCATAACGAGATCGGTAAATGAGCCGCTATTATAAGGATGCCTAATCATTGATTATGTTTATAGTTGCGATTGTTTATCAATCGTTGATATACGAAATATTTCTTGTGCCAGGGCTGAACTGGAAACGACAACCGAATAGACATATTGAATCCAGGTGTTAGTATTCAATAGACAGCAGTTATGAGTATGCGTGTTTCATTTCCGGCCAGGAACGCTGATGATGACAACATTACTACCCGATTTCACAGCATTTTCGTCACTCACTTCCTTCGCGGCGTGCGTTGCTATTACGCCTGTCCGCACTCTGGCCATTATTTCTCATTCCTTCTCATCCCGGATGGAATCTCCCGCTGAATAGCTGTTCAGTAGGCTTTGTGACACGCATCGTTTGATAACAGGGATTACGGCGGGTCGGATATGGAAAAGATTAAGCGTCATCTGGTGTGGTGGGGCGCGGGTATTGTGGTGGTGGTTGCTGCAATAGCATGGTGGATGTTGCGTCCTGCGGGGATTCCGGAAGGTTTCGCGGCCAGCAACGGCAGAATTGAAGCTACCGAAGTGGATATTGCCACCAAAATTGCCGGGCGTATCGATACGATCCTCGTATCGGAAGGGCAGTTCGTTCGTCAGGGCGAGGTGCTGGCAAAAATGGATACCCGCGTGCTGCAGGAGCAGCGGCTGGAAGCTGTCGCGCAAATCAAAGAAGCCGAAAGCGCGGTGGCGGCGGCGCGAGCGCTGCTGGAACAGCGGCAAAGTGAAATGCGCGCCGCGCAGTCGGTGGTAAAACAGCGCGAGGCGGAACTGCAGTCGGTCTCTAAACGTCACGTTCGCTCCCGTTCGCTATCCCAGCGTGGGGCCGTGTCTGAGCAACAACTGGATGACGACAGGGCTGCGGCGGAAAGCGCTCGCGCGGCGCTGGAATCCGCCAAGGCGCAGGTCTCTGCGGCAAAAGCCGCAATTGAAGCCGCCCGTACCAGCATCATCCAGGCGCAAACCCGCGTAGAAGCCGCGCAGGCCACCGAACGTCGTATTGCCGCTGATATTGATGACAGCGAGCTGAAAGCCCCGCGCGATGGTCGCGTGCAGTACCGTGTCGCCGAACCGGGCGAGGTGCTTTCCGCGGGCGGCCGCGTACTGAACATGGTCGATCTCAGCGATGTCTACATGACGTTCTTCTTACCTACCGAACAGGCTGGTTTATTGAAGATTGGCGGTGAAGCTCGCCTGGTGCTGGATGCCGCGCCGGATCTGCGTATTCCGGCGACCATTAGCTTTGTGGCTAGTGTCGCGCAGTTCACGCCGAAAACGGTCGAAACCAGTGATGAACGGCTGAAGCTGATGTTCCGCGTTAAAGCGCGTATCCCGCCAGAGCTGTTGCAGCAGCATCTGGAGTACGTGAAAACCGGTCTGCCGGGCATGGCGTGGGTGCGTGTTGATGAAAATCGCCCCTGGCCTGACGACCTGGTGGTGAGGTTGCCGCAATGACGCATCTGGCGCTGGTTCCCGTTCCTCCCGTGGCGCACCTTGACGGCGTGAGTCAGCATTACGGAAAAACGGTAGCGCTGAACAACATCACGCTGGATATCCCTGCCCGCTGTATGGTGGGGCTTATTGGCCCGGATGGCGTCGGAAAATCGAGCCTGCTGTCGCTCATCTCCGGCGCGCGGGTCATTGAACACGGCAACGTGATGGTGCTGGGCGGCGATATGCGCGACCCAAAACATCGCCGGGATGTCTGCCCGCGCATTGCCTGGATGCCGCAAGGGCTGGGGAAAAACCTGTATCACACGCTGTCGGTATATGAGAACGTCGATTTCTTTGCCCGGCTGTTTGGCCATGACAAAGCGGAACGCGAAGCGCGGATTACCGAGCTGCTGAACAGCACCGGCCTGGCACCGTTTCGCGACCGTCCCGCCGGGAAACTCTCGGGCGGGATGAAGCAAAAGCTGGGGCTGTGCTGCGCGTTAATCCACGACCCGGAACTGTTAATTCTCGATGAACCCACCACCGGGGTCGATCCGCTGTCCCGCGCCCAGTTCTGGGATCTGATTAACAGCATTCGCCAGCGGCAGACCAACATGAGCGTGCTGGTTGCGACCGCTTACATGGAAGAAGCCGAGCGCTTTGACTGGCTGGTGGCGATGAACGCCGGGGAAGTATTAGCCACCGGGAGCGCCCAGCAATTACGCGAAAAAACCAACAGCAACACGCTGGAGCAGGCGTTTATCGCGCTGCTACCTGAAGCCCAGCGCCAGGCACATAAACCGGTGGTGATCCCGCCGTATCACGCTGAGCAGGAAGAGATTGCCATCGAGGCGAAAGACCTGACTATGCGCTTCGGCAAGTTTGTCGCCGTTGACCACGTTAACTTTCGTATTCCACGTGGGGAAATCTTCGGTTTTCTCGGCTCCAACGGCTGCGGTAAATCCACCACCATGAAGATGCTCACCGGTCTGCTACCCGCAAGCGAAGGTGAGGCGTGGCTGTTTGGGCAAGCGGTTGACCCGAAAAATATCGATACCCGCCGCCGGGTAGGCTATATGTCGCAGGCATTTTCGCTCTACAGCGAGCTGACCGTGCGGCAAAACCTTGAGCTACATGCGCGGCTGTTCCATATCCCCGAAGCAGAAATCCCTGGGCGGGTGCAGGAGATGAGCGAGCGCTTTTCGCTGACCGATGTCGAAGACGCGTTGCCCGGTGCGCTGCCGTTGGGGATCCGTCAACGCCTGTCGCTGGCGGTGGCGGTGATCCATCGCCCGGAAATGCTCATTCTTGATGAACCGACCTCCGGGGTCGATCCGGTGGCGAGGGACATGTTCTGGCAACTGATGGTCGATCTGTCGCGTCAGGATAAAGTGACCATTTTTATCTCTACCCACTTTATGAACGAAGCGGAGCGCTGCGACCGTATGTCGCTGATGCACGCCGGAAAAGTACTCGCCAGCGGCACGCCGCAGGAGCTGGTGAAACAGCGTGGTGCCGCCAGCCTGGAAGAGGCGTTTATCTCCTGGTTACAGGAAGCGGCAGGCCCGGCACCGGAAGCTCAGTTATCGCCAGCCAATGTTCCGATAGCGCATGAAAACAGTCAGCCGCCGCGGCAGGGCTTTAGCCTGCGGCGCTTGTTCAGCTACAGCCGCCGTGAAGCGCTGGAGCTGCGGCGGGACCCGGTGCGTTCAACGCTGGCGCTGATGGGCACAGTGATCCTGATGCTAATCATGGGCTACGGCATCAGCATGGACGTGGAAAATCTGCGTTTTTCGGTGCTCGATCGTGACCAGACCGTCAGCAGCCAGGCGTGGTCGCTGAATCTGGCGGGGTCGCGCTATTTTATTGAGCAGCCGCCGCTCACCAGTTATGACGAGCTGGACAAGCGAATGCGTTCGGGCGAAGTGGCGGTAGCAATAGAGATCCCGCCAAACTTTGGCCGCGATATCGCGCGTGGCACGCCGGTGAAGATTGGCGTCTGGGTCGATGGCGCAATGCCGAGCCGCGCTGAAACGGTCAGAGGCTACGTGCAGGCGATGCACCAGACCTGGCTGCAGGACGTGATGGCGCGGCAACCCAATTCCAGTGGGCAAAACGGGCTGATGACCATTGAAACTCGCTATCGTTACAACCCGGATGTAAAGAGTCTGCCGGCGATTGTTCCGGCGGTGATCCCGCTGCTGCTGATGATGATCCCCTCGATGCTCAGCGCCCTCAGCGTAGTGCGTGAGAAAGAGCTGGGGTCGATTATCAACCTGTACGTTACCCCCACGACCCGCAGTGAGTTTTTGCTCGGCAAACAGTTGCCTTACATCGTGCTGGGCATGCTGAACTTTCTGCTGCTGTGCGCGCTGTCGGTGTTTGTGTTCGGCGTGCCGCATAAGGGCAGCTTTATGACCCTGACGCTGGCCGCGCTGCTGTACGTCACCATTGCCACCGGGCTGGGGCTGTTAATCTCCACGTTTATGAAAAGCCAGATCGCGGCCATTTTTGGTACGGCGATTATTACGCTGATCCCGGCGACGCAGTTTTCCGGGATGATCGATCCGGTCGCCTCGCTGGAAGGGCCGGGACGGTGGATTGGTGAAATTTACCCGACCAGCCATTTTCTGACCATCGCGCGTGGGACGTTCTCTAAGGCGTTGGATCTGACGGATCTCTGGCAGCTGTTTATGCCGCTGGCGGTAGCCATTCCGGTGGTGATTGGTCTGAGCGTATTACTGCTGAAAAAACAGGAGGGGTGATGCGCCGATTACGCAATATTTATAACCTCGGCATCAAAGAGTTGCGCAGCCTGCTGGGTGACAAAGCGATGCTGACGCTGATCGTCTTTGCCTTCACGATTTCGGTTTATTCTTCCGCGACCGTCCTGCCGGGTTCGCTGCATCTGGCTCCGATTGCTATTGCCGATATGGACCAGTCGCAGTTGTCAAACCGGATTGTGAACAGCTTTTATCGCCCGTGGTTTTTACCGCCGGAGATGATCACCGCTGATGAGATGGATGCCGGGCTGGACGCCGGGCGCTATACCTTCGCCGTGAACATTCCACCTGATTTTCAGCGTGATGTGCTGGCCGGTCGGCAGCCGGATATTCAGGTTAACGTCGATGCCACGCGGATGAGCCAGGCCTTTACCGGCAACAGCTATATCCAGAACATTATCAGCGGCGAGGTGAACAGCTTTGTGGCCCGTTACCGTGACAATAACGAGCCGCCGGTGGCGCTGGAAATGCGCATGCGCTTTAACCCTAATCTGGAACCCGCCCGCTTTGGCGCGGTGATGGCGATTATCAACAACATCACCATGCTGGCGATCGTGCTTACCGGGTCGGCGCTGATCCGCGAGCGCGAGCACGGGACGATAGAGCACCTGCTGGTGATGCCGGTGACGCCGTTTGAGATCATGATGGCAAAAATCTGGTCGATGGGTCTGGTGGTGCTGGTGGTTTCCGGTTTATCGCTGATGCTGATGGTAAAAGGTGTGCTCGGCGTACCGATTGAAGGTTCGATACCGCTGTTTATGCTGGGCGTGGCGCTGAGCCTGTTCGCCACCACCTCGATCGGTATTTTTATGGGCACGCTGGCGCGCTCTATGCCGCAACTGGGGTTACTGATGATTCTGGTGCTGCTGCCGCTACAGATGCTCTCTGGTGGTTCTACACCGCGTGAAAGCATGCCGCAGGCGGTGCAGGACATTATGCTGACTATGCCAACTACCCATTTTGTCAGCCTCGCGCAGGCGATACTTTACCGCGGCGCAGGGTTTGGCATCGTCTGGCCGCAGTTCCTGACGCTGTTGGCGATTGGCAGCGCGTTCTTCCTGATAGCGCTGCTGCGCTTTAGAAAGACGATTGGCACGATGGCGTAATTGGTTGGCTTCATATCTTGACTGCATTGTATGCTGTTATAATATGACTTCAAAGGATGAAGTCATAAGGACATGCGATGAAGGAAAAAGTGTTGTCTTTACGCAAAAAGCAAAAGAACACGCTGGATCAGCTTTTTAAAGCACCGACGCCGCAGGGAATCAAGTGGTCGGAAATTGAGTCACTGATCAAGGCGTTAGGTGGCGAAATCAAAGAAGGACGAGGCTCGCGATGTAAATTTCTTTTAAATAAGAGCATTGCGAGTTTTCATAGACCACATCCTTCTCCGGATACAGATAAAGGCGCGGTCGAAAACGTACGTGACTGGTTAACAAGTATAGGGGTAAAACCATGATCAAACCCAAAACGCCAAACTCAATGGAAATCGCCGGTCAACCTGCGGTGATTAATTATGTCCCTGAGCTTAATGCGTTTCGCGGTAAGTTCCTGGGATTGTCAGGCTATTGTGATTTTGTCTCTGACAGCATTCAGGGGCTGCAAAAAGAGGGGGAGATCTCCTTACGAGAGTATCTTGATGATTGTTCTGCCGCAGGGATAGAACCTTACGCAAACCCGGAAAAGCTGAAGACGTTTACTCTGCGCTATCCAGAGTCTTTCGGAGAACGTTTAAGTTTTGCGGCAGCGGAAGAACAGGTATCAGTCAATACATGGATCATCGAAACGCTCAGCAAAAGTCTCAAACAGGCATAGTTGCTAGCTGGTTTGCTCATTATTGCCAGGGGTACTTCGCTTGCCTGGCCTACAGACGGTAACGGAGTAGGCCGGATAAGGCGTAGCCGCCATCCGGCAACGAAACAGGCAATTACTCTTCTTTCGGCAGGCACTGCAAATGACCGTGGCGCACGCCGCGCTGGGAAATCACGTCATCGGCAAAATGCTGTACATCGCCCATGTCGCCTTTTAGTACGGCGATTTCCAGGCAGTCGTCATGGTTGATGTGCACGTGCAGTGTGGCGACCGATAAATCGTGGTGGTGGTGTTGGGTAGAAACAATGCGGCTCGCCAGGTCACGCTTCTCATGCTCATAAACATACGAGAGCACCGCGAAGCCCTGAGTGCCGTGTTCCTGAGTGGTTTCCTGCGCCAGTGCGCCGCGCAGAATATCGCGGATCGCTTCGGAACGGTTGTTGTAGCCACGGCGCTGACTCAGGCCGTCGAGCGTTTCCAGTAAATCATCATCGAGGGTAATGGTGATACGTTGCATCCGATTTCAACCTTACGATATGGCGCGGTGGCGCACGAGAATGAGGGCATTACAGACGCTGTACGGCGTCGGCGGTCAGGGTAAATGGCGTGGGGGTGCACACCGCCAGGCTCAGGGTATCGATCTGGCACTGGCTGACGGAGAGTGAGGAGGTCAGCGCGGTACTGTCGACGCTGACGATTTGCCAGGCACTGCCGCCGCGCTGTTTCACGATAGCTTCTTTACGCGTCCAGATGCGCCAGAACGCCGCCAGCTGTTGCTCCGGGTGTTCGGCTTCAACTTCAGCGTGTTCCCCAAGACTGAATACCGTATTTGCCAGCGTTTGCCAGTTATCGCGCGGGCGCACGACTTCAATATCGCAGCCGACTTCCCCTTCGTCGCTGAGCAGCAGGACGATGTCATCGCCGCTATGGCTGAGATTGAACCACAGCGGCGTGTCGGCGGAAAAGGCGGGTTTTCCTTGCTCACCGTAGATAATGTCCGGTAATGGCGAAAGGGCATGGGAAAGCAGCACGCGACCAGCCAGCCAGCGCGCACGGCGAGCACCTTGCGGCGCTTGCTCACTCAGTACGGCAGGCAGTGCGCCAGCGCTTAAAACAGAAACTTTCCCAAGAACGATCCGGTACATATCAGGACTAACCTTTAGTAATAATGGGGTTGTGTACCACTCTTCACATGCTGTTTGCAAGTTTATCCCGGTAATCGGCTTTTGGGCCTACCGGGTCCCAGCAAAATTGCCAGTTTGCTGCCGCCGGTGGTCGTTTCCATCCAGATTTTACACACGCTGGTTAACGGCACGGAGAGCAGCATGCCTACCGGACCGAGCAGCCATCCCCACACCAACAAAGAGAGGAAGACGATAAGCGTCGATAATCCCAGCCGATGCCCCATCATGCGGGGTTCGAGGATGTTACCAATCACCATATGCACGACCAGAAACAGCGCGCCAACCAGCACGCATTCATAAACGCCGTTGAACAGCAGCGCCTGGATCATGGGCGGGACGGCGGAAATGACCGAGCCAATGTTGGGCACGTAGTTTAGCAGGAATGCCAGCACGCCCCACATCAGAGCAAACTGAATCCCCATCAGCGCCAGACCCAGCCAGATGATGGCACCGGTCCATAAGCTGAGCAGCGTTTTTAGCGCCAGATAGTGTGAAACCCCCTTCAGCGCCCGATGTAGCCCGGCAATGTGGATTTGCGGGTTGTTCAACGCAAAACGCATCTTATAGGGGACATGACGCACCTCAAACAGCATAAAAACTACCGTCATTACCAGCAGAAAGACACTGGCCATGGCACCAGAAAGGCTCGTCATCAGCGTGGTGGTGAAGGTCATCAGCTTGTCAGAGTCCATGCGTTGCAGCATGCGTTCCGGAGATATATGTAGATTCAGAAAAGGTACCATCTCTTGCAAATACAGGACCTTGCGCGTCAGTTCCTTATTGTATTTTGGTAGCAGGTCCATGAATTCAGTGATTGACGACGCCAGCACGCCAACCAACGCCGTAAGAACGATCAGCATCACCACCACGACTAAGGTAATAGCGATTGGGCGACTGACTCCCCGGCGGATAAACCAGGTGACCAGCGGGTTCAATACAATGGCAAAAAAGAGGGCCAGCAGCAGCTGCACAATGATATCCGCCGCAGCATGGATACCTGCGAGGATCACCACCAGAGCGGCCAGTTTGAGCAAAATGTGCAAACCCGTTTTATCGGGCTGAGCGGTTGTCATATTTTCTTCCTGTTTGCGTTTTTGCATTAAGAGCTCATCCCAGTAGGCGTTATTGGCGCAGACAGTTTGAACACGGTCAGCGCGGAAGAACCGGAACGTACACGCAGTACGTGAGGATTCTGAGCACTGCCCAGGTTCGAAATGGCAAGCAAAATAGCCCTAATGGGGTTGGCTCTAAGTGTAGCGGCTGGCTTGCTGCCGATATTCCTAATCTGGTTACTGATTTCTGGGCGGCAACATGGTAGAAATGAAACACTGTTGTGAAAACGTGGTGACCCTCCATGCCCGAACCCGTCGCTGAACCGACGCTGAGCGGTTTACGCCTTAACCTGCGCATTGTCTCTGTGGTGATGTTCAACTTCGCCAGCTACCTGACCATCGGCCTGCCGCTCGCGGTATTGCCAGGCTATGTCCATGATGTGATGGGTTTCAGCGCCTTCTGGGCTGGGCTGGTTATCAGCCTGCAATATTTCGCTACGCTACTGAGCCGTCCGCATGCCGGTCGCTATGCCGATCTGCTGGGGCCAAAGAAGATTGTGGTATTCGGGCTGTGTGGCTGCTTTTTAAGTGGTCTGGGCTATTTGCTGGCTGGATCCACGAACGGCTGGCCGTTGGCTAGTCTGCTGCTGCTGTGTCTGGGGCGGGTGATTCTCGGGATCGGGCAAAGCTTTGCCGGAACTGGCTCTACGCTGTGGGGTGTGGGGGTGGTTGGCTCTATGCACATCGGACGGGTGATTTCCTGGAATGGCATCGTGACCTATGGCGCGATGGCGATAGGCGCGCCGCTGGGCGTTCTGTTTTATGCCTGGGGGGGCTTACAGGGGCTGGCGCTGACCGTGATGGGCGTGGCGCTGTTGGCGATACTGCTGGCGCTCCCTCGTCCTGCGGTGAAGGCCAGCAAAGGCAAACCGTTGCCGTTTCGCGCGGTGCTCGGACGCGTCTGGTTGTACGGCATGGCGCTGGCGCTGGCCTCCGCTGGATTTGGGGTGATCGCCACGTTTATTACCCTGTTTTATGATGCCAAAGGCTGGGATGGCGCTGCTTTCGCGCTGACGCTTTTTAGCTGCACGTTTGTCGGTACTCGTCTGTTGTTCCCAAATGGTATCAACCGTTTAGGCGGGCTGAATGTGGCGATGATCTGCTTTAGCGTCGAGATTGTCGGGCTGCTACTGGTCGGGATGGCTTCCATGCCGTGGATGGCGAAAATCGGCGTTCTGCTGGCCGGGGCTGGGTTTTCACTGGTTTTCCCGGCGCTGGGCGTGGTAGCGGTAAAAGCCGTCCCGCAGCAAAATCAGGGCGCTGCGCTGGCGACCTACACGGTGTTTATGGATTTATCGCTGGGGGTTACCGGGCCGCTGGCCGGGTTGATAATGACGTGGGCGGGCGTGCCGGTTATCTATCTGGCGGCAGCTGGGCTGGTGGCGGTGGCGTTATTGCTGACCTGGCGGCTAAAAAAACGGCCTCAGGTGGTGTCACCGGAGGCCGCGTCATCGTCTTAACCGTTACTGGATAACCAGCGTGTTAATGATGTTTTCTGCGGTAGTCTGCGCTTTTTGCTGATCGTCAGCAGGCAGCGTGATTTGCAGCGTCAGCAGTTGATTGTCCACTTTACCCAACACCACGGAAGAGTAAGCGGTCTGGCCTTTGGCTGAGATGATGCTGTCTAACTGCTGCAGCGTGTGGCCTTTCAGCTCAATAGATTTATTGGTGACGACCTGCAGCTGTGGGTCGCGGCTACGCTGCTGATCTTCCAGACGTTTTGCCAGCACAGCCAGGTCTTCGTTGGTGTTGTCGCCAACAATCACAATCACCGCTTTCTGGCCGGTTGCGTCAGAATAGACGTGCATATTGTTCGCCTGGGTGCCCAGCTTGCCGCTCTGATCGGTCATATCCGCTGGCAGGGAAAAACTGAGTTTGCCGTCCAGCAGGCTGACCGGTTGTCCGCTGGCGCTACTTTCTGCGGCAGCACCCTCGGCTGGCGCTTTTGTATCGCTATTATCACAGGCTGCAAGCCCCATAACCAGCAGGCCAATACCGACATATTTAACCAGATTGCGCATTGACTTCTTCCTTTCGATAAACGGCCATAACGGCTCATTCGTCCATCTTATCACAACTCGGAAAATGAACCTTTAACTCGTCTGCAATGCAGCGATTTCGGATTTATCTGCCAGCCTTTTCAGCAACATATTCAGCAGCACGCCGTACATCGGCAGGAAGAAAATAATGCTGATCAGCACCTTGAAACAGTAATCGACCAGCGCGATTTCCATCCAGTGCTCGGCCATGAAGGCATCCGGGCTACGCCAGAAAGCGATAAAGAAGAAGGCCAACGTATCGCTGATATTGCCAAATAGCGTGGACGCTGTCGGTGCCAGCCACCAACGACGGTTCTGGCGCAGGCGGTTAAAGACATGCACATCCAGAATTTGTCCCAGCGCGTAAGCCATAAAGCTGGCGGCGGCGATACGGGCAACAAACAGGTTAAAGTGCAGCAGTGCGCCAAATCCCTGCCACGATCCCATATAAAACAGGGACGAAACGACATAGGAGATCAGCAACGCGGGGATCATCACCGCAAAGATGATACGTCGAGCCAGCGGCGCGCCAAAAATACGCACGGTCAGGTCGGTCGCGAGGAAAATAAACGGAAAGCTAAACGCGCCCCATGTGGTATGGAAACCAAAAATGGAGATTGGAAGCTGCACCAGATAGTTGCTGGAGGTGATCACCAGCAGATGAAATAGCGATAGCCAGAACAACGCTTTTACGCGCTGAGTTTGTGTAAACGGAGTCATATTGTGACCTTTTTGTTGGATGGGGTGAGGGAACCCAATAAAAAACCGTCGCATGATACTGCTTTAAGAGCACATTGCAATGGTTGTTTTTCACGCAATCGTTAACCTGATTGGCTTACGCCACAACAGAGCGTAAAATAACGCCGTTTTTGTATGAATGAGACGACGATGAGCGACCTGTTTACTTCCCCCGACCATACTCTGGATGCCCAGGGACTGCGCTGCCCGGAACCGGTGATGATGGTGCGTAAAACCGTACGTGGCATGCAGGCCGGTGAAACACTGCTGATTGTCGCCGACGATCCGGCAACAACCCGCGATATTCCTGGCTTCTGTACCTTTATGGAGCATGAGCTGGTGGCCAAAGAGACCGACTCGCTGCCGTACCGCTATCTGCTGCGTAAAGGTCACTAGTTTTGTTTGCCGGATGGCGCCAGCGCTTATCCGGCCTACAAAGAACGTGTAACCCGTAAGCCGGATAAGGCCACGCCGTCATCCGGCAAAAAACTATCCTTTACGTAACAACCGCAGCGCGTTAGCGGTCACCAGTACCGTTGCCCCCGTATCGGCCAGCACTGCCAGCCACAATCCGGTTATCCCGAGCAGCGTGGTGACGAGGAAAATCCCCTTCAGGCCCAGCGCAATCGCAATGTTCTGGCGAATATTGGCGTGGGTGGCCCGCGCCAGTTGAATCATTTGCACCAGACCGCGCAGGCGGTTGTGGGTCAGGGCGGCATCGGCGGTTTCCAGCGCGACGTCGGTACCGCTTCCCATCGCAATGCCGATGGTAGCCGCTTTCATTGCCGGAGCATCGTTGATACCGTCGCCAACCATCGCCAGCGGCGATTGTCGGTTGAGATGGGTAACGGCCTGCACCTTATCTTCCGGCAAGAGTCCTGCTTTAAATTCGAGACCCAGTTCACCGGCAATGGCGGCCGCTGCACGCGGGTTATCACCGGTCAGGATCACGCCTTTCACGCCAATCTGATCAAGCTCGGCGATAGCGTTGCGAGCGTCGTCGCGCAGCGTGTCCTGTAGGGCCAGCACGCCGAGTACAGTATCGTTACGCAGCACCAGCACCACCGTTTGGCCCGCGCTTTCCAGCTCGCTTATCTGCCCGGCAAAGGCATCAGCAGGCTGCTTACCGGCGGCGCAAATCAGCACGCGTTCGCCGTTGACCAGCGCTTCAATTCCAGAGCCAACCAGAGCCCGTTGCTCTCTTGCGACAGGAATAGTCAGTTCGCGTGTTTGTGCTTCCCGGACAATCGCTTGTGCCAGCGGGTGTGTCGCACCTTGCTCTACTGCTGCCGCCAGTGCCAGCAGTTCAGCTTCACCAATACCGCTTGCCGGATGAATCGCTGTGACGCGCGGTTTACCGATGGTCAGGGTGCCGGTTTTATCAAACGCCACCTGTGTGACTCTACCCAACTGTTCCAGCGCGGCACCGCCTTTGATTAACGCTCCACGACGCGCCGCGGCGGCAAGGCCAGAGGTAATGGCTGCGGGGGTTGAAATCACCAGTGCGCAAGGACAGCCAATCAACAGCAGCGTCAGTCCTTTATAAATCCACTCCTGCCAGGATGCGGCAAACAGCAGCGGCGGTACCAGGGTGACCAGCAGCGCAACCGCCATAATGGCTGGAGTGTAAATTCGACTGAAACGGTCAATAAAGCGCTCAATGGGGGCGCGACGTTCTTCCGCTTCTTCAATCAGCTTCAGAATACGATCAATGGCGCTGGCGCCCGGTTCGGAGAGCACTTCCAGCGTAACCAGACGGTCCACGCTGGTAGCACCTGCCGGGACTTTCTCGCCGGTGGCGCGTTCAACCGGGATCGATTCGCCGGTCAGGGCGCTTTCATCAAAGCTGGCAAAACCGGAAACCAGTTTGCCGTCGGCAGGTAAACGCCCACCCGCGGCAACTTCAATAACATCGCCAGGCCGGAGGGTATTGATAGCCACCTCTTCGCGCTCGCCGTTACGCAGGCGCGTGGCGGTTTCCGGTTTGAGCGCCATCAGTGCGCTGACCCCTTTACGGGCACGGCTGGCGGCCCATCCTTCCAGGCGTTCGCCAATTAAAAACAGCAGCAGCACCATGGCGGCTTCCGCCGTCGCGCCGATAAACAGTGCACCAATGGCGGCCACGCTCATCAATGTTTCAATGGCAAAGTAGCTGCCGGTTTTCATCAGACGCAGGGCCTGACGGGCAATGGGATACAGACCGACCAGCGTGGTGGCGATAAACGCTATCTGACCGAAGGGATGATTGAACTGCTCCAGTCCCCAGCTAATCGCCATCATGATAATCAGCGAAATCAGCGGTAGGTTTTCTTTAAAACGTGACTCGGGGGCGGCGTCCGTCGCGTGCTCATCGCGCAGGGTATAGCCTGCTTTTTGCACCGCGTTTTCAACTTGCTGGCGGATATCGGAACCGGCATCGACCACCAGTTTTTCAGTGGCGAACAGAACCTGGACCTGGTTGACGCCGCTGACCTGGCGGACCGCATTCTCTACTTTGCGGGCGCAGGCTGCACAGTCCATGCCCGCCACTTTCCAAGAATAGCGGGTACCTAGTACGGTATCGGATACGGGCGGTGTAGTGGAGCAGCTTCCTTCGCAGCAGCAGTCATCCGCCTTTTGTGGCGCAGGCGCTGGCTTGAAAGAAGAAAATTGTGGGGCCTTTTTGCCACTGGTATCAGGTGTCGACATGGCATCCTCCGGTTGATAATCATTTCGTATTAACCGGAGGATACACTCTGGAGTCGACTCCAGAGTCAAGCGTTTTAAAGATACAACGAACGAACAATCAGGAAATGTCCGGCGAAGTAGCAGGCGGCGGCAATGGCGTTATCGGCGCGAAAGCGACGACGGTAATGGCTACCCAGCCAGACAATATTGCCGATGAACAGGAGCGATGCGCCCATAAATGCCGACAGCGCCGGAGCGGTCGGGCGGAAGAACCACAGCTCACCGGCCATCCAGACCATCATCAGCGTGATGCCAATAAAGGTACAAATAGCGACACGCAGCTCTTCCAGACGCGTCCAGATCACGGCGATCAGCAACGCCCCCAGTACCACCAGCACCAACGGCAAAGGCCAGAAGAATGACAGCGTCATTTGGCTGGCGAAGTAAATGGTATACAGCAGATGCGACAGGAAGAATGCCCCAACTGCGTACAGCAGGCGTTGGCGCGGCAATAGCGTCAGCGCGTCGCCCAGCAGCGAGGCCAGCAGACCAGCCAGTACCAGGTAACTGATAGCGTTAAACATTGGCGCCTGCCAGGCCAGCAGCGCCAGCAGGAGTAACGTCAGGGGTTTAAAGACCCAGCGTTGCCAGGCGGGCCCACGATAGGAAGCATCCACGAACAACCATGCGGAAAGGCAGACAGCGATAAACGACCAAAGCATCTTAGTTCCTTGAATTCGTTATTTTTTCGTAAGCGGGGTGCTTACGGCTCTACTGTCCAGTGTAGAGGTCGACACTGCCAGATGACAACACCATAACGGGCAATGTATGCTTATTTCCGCATTTTCTGATGGGTTAATACTATGAGCAAACCACCACTTTTTTTCATTGTTATCATTATCTTAATTGTTGTCGCCGCGTCGTTTCGCTTTGTTCAGCAGCGGCGTGAAAAAGCCGATAATGATGCGGCGCCGCTGGTGCAAAAGCAGGTGGTGGTGAGTAACAAACGGGAAAAACCGCTTAACGATCGACGATCCCGTCAACAGGAAGTGAGCCCGGCGGGAACCAGCATGCGCTATGAAGCCAGCTTTAAGCCACAAAACGGCGGCCTGGAGCAGACGTTTCGTCTGGATGCTCAGCAGTACCATGCGCTAACGGTCGGGGATAAAGGCACGCTAAGTTACAAAGGTTCGCGTTTTGAGGGGTTTACGCCGGTGCAATAATGCCGATCGGCGCTGTGTTTATCGCGTCAGCGCCGACAATAAATTTAAATTAAATATATAATGCTTATGAAGTATATTTTTTATTAATTTCTCGATAATTATTTTGTAGGTTACATATTTATTGCTTACCTAAAAACATCGATTGCATCACTATTTTTCCACCCGCCTTTCACTATTCTGCTATTTCAACTTCATCGTATATATAAATATTTTAAAAAATAGACTAAGGAGTTTATATGGCGAATACAATGTGGCTGGCCTTAAATGGGCAGGCGCAGGGTTTGATTTCTGCTGGATGTGCTTCGGTAAGTTCAATCGGAAATAAATCACAACCTGCCCATCGTGACCAGATAATGGCAATGACAGTTAACCATGGCATGAGCCGGGTGCAAAATGTGAACCATCAATGTTTGACATTTATTAAGCCGGTAGATAAATCCTCGCCTTTGTTAGGAAAAGCCATAACAGACAATGAAATATTGAGCTGTGAATTTAGCTTCTATCGCACGAGTCCGGCGGGTTTAAACGAGTGTTATTACGTACTAAAACTTATCAATGCCAGAATATCCAGCATCCATTTGCAGGTGCCTCATACCATCGATGACAGTGCGGGTCAGCCAGAAGAAATCATTGAACTGTCTTACGAGTCTATTTCCTGGGAACATCTTATTGCTGGAACCAGCGCATACAGCCTTTGGGATGAGCGAATTTTTTAAGGAGCAATGATGGAAAGCTATTATGACTGGATAGGGAATCATCGTGAAGATATTCTTAGAGGAAATAACTGGCAGCGTAATCAGCGCATCGAGAACGAAATCAGAACGCTGAAAAATAACCTGAATAGCAATACACAACACATTATGCTGCTAACGCTTGAAGAGGCTCAGGGCGTGATTGATGATTTGCTGGGCAGTAAACCCGTCAGTTTTTCGACGAATTATGCCGGTAATATCAAAGATACGGCTGATGCGACGAAAAAACTGCTAAAGCTTTTTTCTTATCAGCAGGCCGGGAAGATTGTCTTTACCTTAAAAGGCCTTGGGATTAAAGCAACGCAATATGCTTATCAGGGAAAACTGTATGTGAAGATTACTGGCTACCCTTCTCTGCGGCGCATTCTTAACGGCACCCGTTACCGGATAAATCATCCTAAAGTACTTGAAGTGGGCATTGGCAGCGCCGGGTTTCGAAATGGCATAATGTCAGGGGCCAAATTCTGTATCTGGTTTTCCGCATGCTGGCGGTTGATTGAGCTGGCCTTTAAATCAGAGCATGACGTTGCCGCATTGCTGGGAAACGTGACGATGGATGTGGCGAAGGTGATTGTAAGTGTTTTTGTCTCGCAATCAGCGGGTAGTGCTCTTAGGTTCGTTGTACCTCTATTTATCTCTAGCGGGGCCGTTCCGGTTTGGGGAGAAATCGTTTGTGTCGTTGTATTAGGTTTTATTATTGCTAAGACACTGAATGAAGTGGACGAAAAATATGAGCTATCAGACAAACTTATAGCGTGTATTCGTGAGGGGATGAAAGAGCGGCAAAGAATTGCAGAGTGGAACGCTCAACGGCTGGGGTACAGAAGTTCCCTATATGGCGGAATTTATTGATATGAACTTCAATATAAATCTGGAGAATATTAAGAAAAGATGCAAGTTGTTTCTTTGTATGTTCTTTTTTGGAGGCATGACCTGGGTGGGGTATATTGCCAGCGTACCAGATCTCACCGATCTCATTGAATCCAGAAGCATCGTCTATTTTTTCTGGGGTTCATTTTGCATATTATTCATGTTTCCGGTGACGGGTTGCTTTACTTTAGGCATTGCCTACCTGGCCTTTGCGAAAAGCATGCGGCCGCCCAAATTTTTCGACAGGACATTTACCATTGTTTTCCACGTCGCAGGGGTAGGATTTGTTGTTGGAAATATCCTCTCTTTTATTGTTGTTTTTTATCCCCTTGGTACTAACTATGTTTTATGCGAGCGTCCGGGCCCGACGTCTGGCACCTATTACACCCGGACCGAAGAGATTTGTGAGCAGGTGAAACACCTGCGGAAAACAAGAGCCAGCAGAGATATTCCAAAACTGAAAGATCAGCTGGACGGCGTATCACCACCGTGATGGTGGTTTGCAGGCTCGGTTTGCTACTTCAGTGTACCAAAGTGTGAACACGGTTGAGCGGTTCTGCGTACTTGCGCAGCTGCTAAATGCAATTTTTGTAAATGTATTTTATCCAATAATAACTGTTGATGATATTTAGGGGGGGCAGGCGTTGGGATTATTTCTGGAACCTACGCATACAGTACATGGGATGAGCGAATTTATTAAGGGGTAATGATGGAAAAGTATTATGACTGGATAGGGAACCACCGTGAAGATATTCTGAGAGGGAATAACTGGCAACATAATCAGCGTATTGAAAACGAAATCAGAAAGCTGAAGAATAATCTGAATAGCAATACACAACACATTATGCTGCTAACGCTCGAAGAGGCGCAGGGTGTGATTGATGATTTGCTGGGCAGCGAAACCGTCAGCTTTTCGACGAACTATGCCGGTAATATCAAAGATACGGCTGATGCGACGAAAAAACTGCTAAAGCTTTTTTCTTATCAGCAGGCCGGAAAGATTGTCTTCACCTTAAAAGGCCTTGGGATTAAAGCAACGCAATATGCTTATCAGGGAAAGCTGTATGTGAAGATTACGGGCTACCCTTCTCTGCGGCGCATTCTTAACGGCACCCGTTACCGGATAAATCATCCTAAAGTACTTGAAGTGGGTATTGGCAGCGCCGGGTTTCGAAATGGCATAATGTCAGGGGCCAGATTCTGCATCTGGTTTTCCGCATGCTGGCGGTTGATTGAGCTGGTGTTTAAATCCGAGCATGACGTCGCTGCATTGCTGGGAAATGTGACGATGGATGTGGCGAAGGTGATTGTGAGTGTTTTTGTCTCAAGATTATCAGGTAATGTTATTCGTTGGGGCGTTTCTTTTTTTGTAACGAGTGCGGCTGTTCCAGTTTGGGGAGAAATTGTTGGTGCTGTTGCGTTAGGTTTCTTCATTGCTTATGCCCTCAATGAAGTGGACGAAAAATACGAGCTATCAGACAAACTTATAGCGTGTATTCGTGAGGGGATGAAAGAGCAGCAAAAAATTGCAGAGTGGAACTCTCGACACTCAGGATATAGAGGTTCACTTTACGGTGGAATTTATTGATATGAACTTTAATATTAATCTGGAGAATATTAAGAAAAGATGTAAGTTGTTTTTTTTTATGCTTTTTGTTGGTGGTATTAGTTGGGGGTTTTATCACGCCAGTGTGCCAGACATTACCGATCTTATTGAATTCAGAAGTATTGTTTATTTTTTCTGGGGTTCATTTTCTCTGCTGCTGATGTTTCCTGTGGGTTTTTTCTTTGTTTTATGTATTGCCTACGTGACTTTTACGAAAAGCATGCAGCCGCCCAAATTCTTCGACAGGGCATTTACTATCGGTATCCATGTTGCGGGTGTAGGGTTTGTTGTTGGCAATATCCTCTCTTTTATTGTTATTTTTTATCCCCTTGGTACTAACTATGTTTTATGTGAACGTCCGGGGCCGACGTCTGGCACCTATTACACCCGGACCGAAGAGATTTGCGAGCAGGTGAAACACCTGCGAAAAACAAGGGCTAGTAGAGATATTCCAAAACTGAAAGATCAACTGGACGGCGTATCACCACCGTGATGGTCTTTAACAGGCCCGGCTCGCAACGTGCCGCCGGGCGAAAGATCGCAGTTACTTCTTCAGCTGATCTTTAATCTTCTTCTGCCACACCAGTAACTCAAAGACGCCGAACAGAAAAATACGGACTTTCTCTCCGTTGGTCATCTGCGGGCCATCTTTGGGCATGGTGCTTTTTAGCAGCGCCAGCTGCATGCCATGCATCAGCACCATAAATATCAGTGCGACGTTAACGAAGATGTTAAGCGGGCGTGGAAAGGGTTGGAAAATATTCAGTAGTAAAAATGCCCAGACGCACAGCATCAGCAGGCGTCCCAGGTTAATCAGCATCGTGTTCTCCTCGTGCTTCACGTTGGTACAGGCGATAGGCGACCTGTCCGGCGACTTTCTCACGGTATAGCGACCAGTTCACCGGAACCGGCGGCAAACCGTTTTCTACTTCGCTTTCAACGTAAATATACGCTTCATTTGCCAGCCAGCCATGAGTTTCCAGAAGCGTTAATGTTTCTTCCAGTAACCCTTTGCGAAACGGCGGATCCACAAATACCACGTTATGCGGCGTACCCGTCTGAGCCAAAAATGTCAGCGTATTGGTATTGACGACGCGGGCATGGGAGGCTTTCAGCGTGGCGAGATTCTTTTGTAGCTGCTGAGATACCGCGCGATCCATCTCCAGCAGCGTTGCATTTGCGGCATAGCGAGAGAGGGCTTCCAGCCCCAGCGCGCCGCTGCCGGCGAAGCAGTCCAGACAGTGAGCATCGACCATTACCGGGGCCAGCCAGTTAAACAATGTTTCGCGCACACGGTCGGTGGTCGGACGCAGGCCGGGGCTGTCCGGAACCGGGAGTTTACGGCCACGCCATTGCCCGCCAATAATGCGGATCTGGCCGCTACCAGAGTGATTCGGTTTTTTCATTTCAATTATTGCTCAATCCGCTGCTGACGTGTCATTCCAGGCGGTGATGTGAGTTAAGTTAAGTGATAGACTATTTCATCATTTTTTTAGCTGCTATGTACATAGCGTTGACGCTGTGCCATGAAGCAACAGCGGGGGAGTGTAGTCGCAAATGGCGAAAGAGAAAAAACGTGGCTTTTTTTCCTGGCTGGGCTTTGGTCAAAAAGAGCAGGCACCGGAAAACGAGACAGAAGTAAAAAACGAAGAACAACAACCGGTTGCTGAAGAAACTACCGTCGTTGACGAACAGCCGCGCGCCGAGGAAACCCGTAGCGAGGCGGAAACGCAAGCCTTTGCTGCTGAAGTCGTTGAAGTAACTGAACAGGTTGCGGAAATTGAGAAACTGCAGCCGGAAGAAGAACCTGTCGCCAAACAAGCGCAGCCGGAAATTGAGCTGGTTGCTGAACCCGTTGCTGAAACTGTAGTGGAAACGCCAGCGGCGGTGGTTATCGAACGCGAAGAATTGCCGCTGCCGGAAGAGGTGAAAACCGAAGAAGTTTCTGCCGAAGAGTGGCAGGCCGAAGCGGAAACCGTGGAAATCGTTGAGGCGGCTGAAGAAGAAGCTGAAAACGAGCCGCAACTGACCGACGAAGAGCTGGAAGCCCAGGCGCTGGCCGCTGAGGCTGCTGAAGAAGCGGTTATGGTGGCGCCGGTAGAAGAGCCTGCTGTAGAAGAACCGGTAGAAGAAGAGGTGGTCCAGGAGCAGGAAAAACCAACCAAAGAAGGTTTCTTTGCGCGTCTGAAACGCAGCCTGCTGAAAACAAAAGAAAACCTCGGTTCCGGATTTATCAGTCTGTTCCGTGGTAAAAAGATCGACGATGATCTGTTTGAAGAGCTGGAAGAGCAGCTGCTGATCGCCGATGTGGGCGTAGAAACGACCCGTAAGATCATTGCGAATCTGACAGAAGGTGCCAGCCGCAAGCAGCTTAAAGATGCGGAAGCGCTGTACGGCCTGCTGAAAGAAGAGATGGGCGAGATTCTGGCGAAGGTTGACGAACCGCTGAATGTTGAGGGCAAAACACCATTTGTTATCTTAATGGTTGGCGTCAACGGTGTGGGCAAAACCACCACTATTGGTAAGCTGGCGCGTCAGTTTGAGCAGCAGGGTAAATCAGTAATGCTGGCGGCGGGCGATACTTTCCGTGCGGCGGCGGTAGAACAGCTGCAGGTCTGGGGTCAGCGTAATAATATCCCGGTGATTGCTCAGCATACCGGTGCGGATTCCGCGTCCGTTATCTTTGATGCCATCCAGGCGGCGAAGGCGCGTAACGTAGATGTGCTGATCGCTGATACCGCAGGGCGTTTGCAGAATAAATCGCACCTGATGGAAGAATTGAAAAAAATCGTTCGCGTCATGAAGAAGCTGGACGAAGATGCGCCGCATGAAGTTATGCTGACTATCGATGCCAGCACCGGGCAGAATGCGATAAGCCAGGCCAAACTGTTCCATGAAGCGGTGGGCTTAACCGGTATCACCCTGACCAAGCTGGACGGTACGGCGAAGGGCGGGGTTATCTTCTCGGTTGCCAATCAGTTTGGCATCCCTATCCGCTATATCGGTGTGGGCGAACGTATCGAGGATTTACGTCCGTTTAAAGCGGACGACTTTATAGAGGCACTTTTTGCCCGAGAGGATTAACAATGATTCGCTTTGAACATGTCAGCAAGGCCTATCTCGGTGGGAGACAAGCGCTGCAGGGAGTGACCTTCCATATGCAGCCTGGCGAGATGGCGTTTCTGACCGGCCACTCCGGCGCGGGGAAAAGTACCCTGCTGAAGCTGATTTGTGGAATTGAACGGCCCAGCGCCGGGAAAATCTACTTTAGCGGGCATGACATCAGCCGTTTGAAAAACCGCGAAGTGCCGTTTCTGCGTCGTCAGATTGGCATGATTTTTCAGGATCACCACCTGTTGATGGACAGAACCGTGTTTGACAACGTGGCAATCCCACTGATCATCGCGGGCGCCAGCGGGGACGATATTCGTCGTCGCGTGTCAGCGGCGCTGGATAAGGTCGGGCTGTTGGACAAAGCGAAAAACTTCCCGATTCAGCTCTCTGGCGGTGAACAACAGCGCGTCGGCATTGCCCGTGCGGTGGTGAATAAACCAGCGGTGCTGCTGGCGGATGAACCAACGGGGAACCTGGATGACGCGCTGTCGGAAGGGATCCTGCGCCTGTTCGAAGAGTTTAACCGCGTCGGGGTCACGGTATTAATGGCCACGCACGATATTGGCCTGATCTCCCGTCGCTCCTATCGCCAAATGGTTCTGAGCGATGGACATCTGCATGGAGGCCTGGCGCATGAATAGACGTGACGCTATTAACCAAATCAAACAGTTCGGTGGCCGACTGGATCGCTTTCGTAAATCGGGCGGTGCGCCGGGTGACGGCGGTCGCAACGCGCCTAAGCGTGCGAAGGCTGCGCCAAAGCCGAACTCGCGTAAAACCAACGTCTTTAACGAGCAGGTACGTTATGCGTTCCAGGGCGCGTTACAGGACCTGAAAAGCAAGCCGCTGGCGACGTTCCTGACGGTGATGGTTATTGCCATCTCCCTGACGCTGCCAAGCGTGTGCTACATGGTTTATAAGAACGTAAACCATGCAGCAAGCCAGTATTATCCGTCCCCGCAGATCACCGTTTACCTGCAAAAAACGCTGGATGATGATGCGGCGGCGCGGGTGGTTGGTCAGTTGCAAGCCGAGCAGGGCGTGGAGAAAGTGAATTATCTTTCCCGTGACGACGCGCTGGGCGAATTCCGTAACTGGTCTGGATTTGGCGGTGCGCTGGATATGCTGGAAGAGAACCCGCTGCCGGCCGTGGCGGTGGTGATCCCGAAACTGGACTTCCAGGGTACGGAGTCGCTAAACACGCTGCGTGACCGCATCGCACAAATCAACGGTATTGATGAAGTGCGGATGGATGACAGCTGGTTCGCTCGCCTGGCGGCGCTGACGGGCCTTGTCGGACGCGTTTCCGCAATGATTGGCGTGCTGATGGTGGCGGCGGTCTTCCTCGTCATCGGTAACAGCGTGCGTCTGAGTATTTTTGCGCGTCGCGATACCATTAACGTGCAAAAACTGATTGGCGCGACGGATGGATTTATCCTGCGTCCGTTCCTCTACGGCGGGGCACTGCTCGGTTTTTCCGGTGCATTTCTTTCACTGATTTTGTCAGAAATTTTGGTGATGCGTCTGTCGTCAGCGGTGACTGAAGTGGCACAGGTATTTGGAACCAAGTTTGATATCAATGGCTTATCATTCGATGAATGCCTGTTATTGCTGCTGGTGTGCTCGATGATTGGCTGGGTGGCAGCCTGGCTTGCCACGGTTCAACATTTACGCCACTTTACCCCCGATTAAAAAATCTCTGGTATAATCTTTCCCTGCACTGAGTAGTTCGCTCTGCAGGGAAAGAGTCCCTGTGATCTCTTCCCGGCGTATTCATTGTGATGTCACATTTTGTGCGTAATCTATACACATTACGACATGGAACTTGTGGATAAAATCACTGTCTGATAAAAGATTGAATGATATTCTCGTTGCTCATAAGCTCTGGCATGGTTGTTGCTATTGGTTTTAGCCAATGCGCCAGATGAAAAGATTGAGAGGATTTGAATGACCAAAGAAATGCAAAATTTAGCTTTAGCCCCTGTTGGTAACCTGGAATCTTACATCCGGGCTGCGAACGCGTGGCCGATGTTGTCGGCTGACGAGGAGCGGGCACTGGCTGAAAAGCTGCATTACCAGGGCGATCTGGAAGCAGCTAAAACGCTGATCCTGTCTCACCTGCGCTTTGTTGTTCATGTTGCTCGTAATTATGCGGGCTATGGCCTGCCGCAGGCGGATCTGATTCAGGAAGGTAATATCGGCCTGATGAAAGCCGTGCGCCGTTTCAACCCGGAAGTGGGTGTGCGCCTGGTTTCCTTCGCCGTGCATTGGATCAAAGCTGAGATCCACGAATACGTTCTGCGTAACTGGCGTATCGTTAAAGTCGCGACCACTAAAGCGCAGCGTAAACTGTTCTTTAACCTGCGTAAAACCAAGCAGCGTCTGGGCTGGTTTAACCAGGACGAAGTTGAAATGGTTGCTCGTGAGCTGGGTGTTTCCAGCAAAGACGTGCGCGAAATGGAATCCCGTATGGCGGCGCAAGACATGACGTTTGACATGTCTTCAGACGATGAGTCTGACAGCCAGCCGATGGCCCCGGTGCTGTATCTGCAGGATAAATCTTCTAACTTTGCCGACGGCATTGAAGAAGACAACTGGGAAGATCAGGCCGCGAACAAACTGACCCACGCAATGGAAGGTCTGGACGAGCGTAGCCAGGACATCATTCGTGCTCGTTGGCTGGACGAAGACAACAAGTCGACGTTGCAGGAACTGGCCGATCGCTACGGCGTTTCCGCTGAACGTGTTCGTCAGCTTGAAAAGAACGCCATGAAAAAATTGCGCGCGGCGATCGAAGCATAATCTTCCAGCCGACCTGGAAATGCTGATAAACCCTGGATGAAAATCCGGGGTTTTTTGTTTTTATCTCTCCCCCTCTCTCCTGACGTTTATGCTTTTTGTCATCAAGTTGTTATCTGCATGTCAAATTTAGCTATTCCAAAATAATAAAAATCGGGTATGTTTTAGCAGAGTATGCTGCTAAAGCACGGGTGGCTATCCAATAATCGAAATAAAGTGCTGAACAACAACATCACAACACACGTAATAACCACAATAATGGGGATTGTCAGGATGAATATGAAGGGTAAAGCGTTATTGGCAGGATGTATCGCCCTGTCTTTGAGCAATATGGCGTTTGCTAAGGATATTAAAGTTGCTGTCGTCGGCGCGATGTCCGGTCCGGTAGCGCAGTATGGCGATCAGGAATTTACTGGCGCAGAGCAGGCGATTGCAGATATCAATGCCAAAGGCGGCGTGAAAGGCGACAAACTGGTCATGGTGAAATATGACGATGCCTGTGACCCGAAACAAGCGGTAGCGGTAGCTAACAAAGTGGTCAACGACGGGATTAAATATGTTATCGGCCACCTGTGCTCATCTTCCACTCAGCCTGCTTCAGATATCTATGAAGACGAAGGCATTCTGATGATTACCCCAGCGGCAACGGCGCCGGAGCTGACCGCGCGCGGTTATAACCTGGTGATGCGTACCACCGGTCTGGATTCCGATCAGGGCCCGACTGCTGCCAAATATATCGTTGAAAAAGTGAAGCCGAAGCGCATTGCGATCGTTCACGACAAACAACAGTACGGTGAAGGCCTGGCGCGTTCCGTGCAGGACAACCTCAAGAAAGCCAACGCTGACGTGGTGTTCTTCGACGGGATCACCGCTGGCGAGAAAGATTTCTCTACGCTGGTGGCGCGCCTGAAGAAAGAGAATATCGATTTCGTTTACTACGGTGGTTACCACCCGGAAATGGGGCAGATTCTGCGCCAGGCACGCGCTGCGGGTCTGAAAACCCAGTTTATGGGACCAGAAGGGGTAGCGAACGTGTCGCTGTCTAACATCGCGGGTGAGTCTGCAGAAGGCTTACTGGTAACGAAACCGAAGAACTACGATCAGGTTCCGGCGAACAAACCGATTGTGGACGCGATCAAAGCCAAGAAACAGGATCCGAGCGGTGCATTCGTATGGACCACCTACGCCGCGCTGCAATCCTTGCAGGCCGGTCTGAACCAGTCTGACGACCCGGCTGAAATTGCCAAATACCTGAAAGCAAACTCAGTGGAAACCGTAATGGGGCCGCTGTCATGGGATGCGAAGGGCGATCTGAAAGGCTTTGAATTCGGCGTGTTTGACTGGCATGCTAACGGGACGGCGACCGACGCCAAATAATTTTCCCGGCGCCTTTCGCGCCGCAGGTGTGTTGGCTGCGTTATTCAACCCCGGTCACTTACTTATGTAAGCTCCCGGGGATTTCATAACTTGCCGCCTTCCTGCAACACAAATTCTTGGGAAAATGCGAGTAATACAACTGGCTGGGGACGGTTTTTTAGCGCTTCTCCCAGCCATTTTCCTGGGCCGTAAACCCTAACGCCTGCATAAACGCGGCCATCACGCTGCGGTCTTCAACGCCGACGTCGGCCATCCACCATGAACTCACGTCAGAGTTTTCCCGGATCACTTCTTCGATCAAATACTGCCCGACGCCGCGGCGGCGGGTGATATCGCGTACGCGCAATGAATCCAATGCGCCTTGTGTGCCGCTCAGGGTTACGCGAACTGCGCCTAACAGACGCTCGTTAAAGCGCGCGGCGTAGATCCGGTGCGTTTCATCTACGCTTAACGATGAGGGGGAATATTCCGGCCAGATTTTGCCCAGATCAATCTGGTCCTGGGCGCTAAAGTTATCTAAACGAACGATGGTCAGCTTCATTAACAGCATGTCCAAATCACAAAAGATGGAATCAGTGTACCGAAATAATTCACCCGGATGCTTTCTCTTTTTTATGCGATTAACCAGGTTAATAGTTTTGTAACAACGATATTGACAGTTTGAAACATCAGAGATTGAAAAACAGGCAGGATAATACCCTGAAATACAGCATTTTATTCCGCTTATTGTACCGTTATTTTATGCTGACAAACGTGCTTTTTTTTGTTTATCTATAGCGAAAAGCAGAATATTATCTTTTCTTAATCGACTGAAAAATAGAGCTTTTAGGCGTAATTTGCTTAAAAAACTGCGCTAAACCATTAATGAGACTGGTAAAAATAGTACAGTTCAAAAAAAGCACAGTCTGCTTTTTAACCACATAAATACAACATATATACACAAAATCATTCAAGTTGCATCAAGGCGGCAAGAGAGTGATTCCCCAGAAGCTTACATAAGTAAGCGACTGGGGTGAGCGAACGTAGCCAACACAGAGGCAGCTTGAAGGATGAAGTGTAAACACGTCACGAATGGGGATTCAGGTAATGAAACGGAATGCGAAAACAATCATCGCAGGGGTGATAGCACTGGCAATGTCACACGCGGTCATGGCGGAAGATATCAAGGTCGCTGTTGTCGGCGCGATGTCAGGTCCGGTCGCGCAGTGGGGTGATATGGAATTTAATGGCGCACGTCAGGCCATTAAAGATATCAATGCCAAAGGCGGGGTCAAAGGCGACAAACTGGTCGCTGTGGAATATGACGACGCCTGCGATCCGAAACAGGCCGTTGCGGTAGCGAACAAAATCGTCAATGACGGCATTCAGTACGTTATTGGACATCTGTGCTCATCTTCCACGCAGCCCGCATCAGATATCTATGAAGATGAAGGCATTCTGATGATTTCCCCGGGCGCCACTAACCCAGAACTGACCCAGCGCGGTTACGCTCACATTATGCGTACAGCGGGCCTGGACTCCTCTCAAGGGCCGACCGCCGCGAAATACATTCTGGAGCAGGTGAAGCCGCAGCGTATTGCCATCATTCACGATAAACAGCAATACGGTGAAGGCCTGGCGCGTTCAGTGCAGGACAGCCTGAAAGCGGGCAAAGCCAACATCGTTTTCTTTGACGGTATCACCGCCGGGGAAAAAGATTTTTCTGCGCTGATCGCCCGCCTGAAAAAAGAAAATATCGACTTCGTTTATTACGGCGGCTACTACCCGGAAATGGGGCAAATGCTGCGCCAGGCACGTTCCGTCGGGCTGAAAACCCAGTTTATGGGACCAGAGGGCGTCGGCAATGCGTCGCTGTCTAACATTGCCGGTGATGCCGCTGAAGGCATGCTGGTGACCATGCCAAAACGCTATGACCAGGATCCGGCGAATAAAGCTATCGTCGATGCGCTCAAAGCTGACAAGAAAGATCCAACTGGACCGTACGTGTGGATCACTTATGCAGCCGTCCAGTCATTGGCGACAGCAATGGATCGTAGCGGTAGCAAAGAGCCGCTGGACCTGGTGAAAGATCTGAAAGCACACGGGGCTGATACCGTGATTGGGCCGCTGAAATGGGACGAAAAAGGCGATTTGAAGGGATTTGAGTTTGGTGTCTTCCAGTGGCATGCGGACGGTTCATCGACCGTCGCGAAGTAATACCTGAAGACGAGTTATCCCACCGCCCGTGTAAAACGGGCGGGTATAAAAAGGTTACCTTATGTCCGAGCAGTTCCTCTATTTCTTGCAGCAGATGTTTAACGGCGTCACGCTGGGAAGCACCTACGCGTTGATCGCCATCGGTTACACGATGGTGTACGGCATTATCGGCATGATCAACTTCGCCCATGGCGAGGTGTATATGATCGGCAGTTATGTCTCCTTTATGATCATCGCCGCGCTAATGATGATGGGCATTGATTCCAGTTGGCTACTGGTCGCGGCGGGTTTCGTCGGCGCGATTGTGATTGCCAGCGCCTATGGCTGGAGCATTGAACGCGTGGCGTATCGACCCGTGCGCAGCTCCAAGCGCCTGATCGCGCTGATTTCCGCTATTGGGATGTCCATCTTCCTGCAAAACTACGTCAGCCTCACTGAAGGCTCGCGCGATGTGGCGCTGCCCAGCCTGTTTAATGGTCAGTGGACCGTTGGCAGTAGCGAAAACTTCTCTGCTTCCATCACCACCATGCAGCTGGTTATCTGGATTGTAACCTTCCTGGCGATGCTGGCGCTGACGCTGTTTATCCGTTACTCCCGTATGGGTCGCGCCTGCCGTGCCTGCGCGGAAGACCTGAAAATGGCCAGCCTGCTCGGCATCAACACCGATCGCGTGATTGCGCTGACCTTTGTGATTGGCGCGGCAATGGCGGCGGTCGCGGGCGTGCTGCTTGGTCAATTCTATGGCGTAATTAACCCGTACATCGGCTTTATGGCCGGGATGAAGGCCTTTACCGCAGCGGTGCTTGGCGGCATCGGCAGCATTCCTGGGGCGATGATCGGCGGCCTGATTCTGGGTGTCGCGGAAGCGCTCTCCTCTGCTTATCTGAGTACTGAATACAAAGACGTCGTTTCATTCGCGCTGCTGATTCTGGTGCTGCTGGTGATGCCGACCGGTATTCTGGGTCGCCCGGAGGTAGAGAAAGTATGAAACCGATGCATTTTGCAATGGCGCTACTCTCTGCCGCCATGTTCTTCGTCCTGGCGGGCGTCTTTATGGGCGTTCAGTTAGAGCTGGACGGTACCAAGCTGGTGGTCGATACCGCCTCGGATATCCGCTGGCAGTGGGTGTTTATCGGCACTGGCGTGGTCTTCCTCTTCCAGTTGCTGCGTCCAGCTTTCCAGAAGGGCATGAAGAGCGTCTCCGGACCGAAGTTTATTCTGCCGGCGATTGACGGCTCCACCGTTAAACAGAAGCTGTTCCTGGTGGCGTTGCTGGTGATTGCCGTGGCGTGGCCGTTTATGGTCTCGCGCGGTACGGTGGATATCGCCACGCTGACGATGATTTATATCATCCTCGGCCTCGGCTTAAACGTGGTGGTGGGGCTTTCCGGCCTGCTGGTGCTGGGCTACGGCGGCTTTTATGCCATTGGCGCTTACACCTTCGCGCTGCTGAACCACTATTACGGACTCGGCTTCTGGACCTGTCTGCCGCTGGCGGGGCTGGTTTCCGCTGCTGCGGGCTTCCTGCTCGGCTTCCCGGTACTGCGCCTGCGCGGTGATTATCTGGCTATTGTGACCTTAGGCTTCGGTGAAATCGTCCGTATCCTGCTGCTCAACAACACCGAAGTGACCGGTGGCCCGAACGGTATCAGCCAGATCCCGAAACCGACCTTTTTCGGTCTGGAGTTTAGCCGTACCGCCCGTGAAGGCGGCTGGGATACCTTCAGCAACTTCTTTAACGTCAAGTACGATCCCTCTGACCGCGTCATTTTCCTCTATCTGGTGGCGCTGCTGCTGGTGGTCTTCTCGCTGTTTGTGATTAACCGTCTGCTGCGTATGCCGTTGGGCCGTGCGTGGGAAGCGCTACGTGAAGATGAAATTGCCTGTCGCTCGCTGGGCTTAAACCCTACGCGCATCAAACTGACAGCTTTTACCATCAGCGCCGCGTTTGCCGGTTTTGCCGGTACGCTGTTTGCCGCGCGCCAGGGGTTTGTCAGCCCGGAATCCTTCACCTTTGCCGAGTCGGCCTTTGTGCTGGCAATTGTGGTATTGGGCGGAATGGGCTCACAGTTTGCGGTGATTCTCGCGGCCATCCTGCTGGTAGTGTCACGCGAGCTGATGCGTGATTTCAACGAATACAGCATGTTAATGCTGGGTGGTTTAATGGTACTGATGATGATCTGGCGTCCGCAGGGCTTGTTGCCGATGACCCGTCCACAGTTGAAACTGAAAAACGGGGAAGCAAAAGGAGAGCAGGCATGAGTCAGCCATTATTATCCGTTAACGGCCTGATGATGCGCTTCGGCGGTCTGCTGGCGGTAAACAACGTTGAACTGGAACTGCGGCCGCAGGAAATAGTTTCGTTAATCGGGCCAAACGGCGCGGGAAAAACCACGGTCTTTAACTGTCTGACCGGTTTTTATAAGCCGACCGGCGGGACGATTAAGCTGCGCGACCAGCATCTGGAAGGACTACCGGGTCAGCAAATCGCGCGTATGGGCGTGGTGCGTACTTTCCAGCACGTACGTCTGTTTCGCGAAATGACGGTGATTGAAAACCTGCTGGTGGCGCAACATCAGCAACTGAAAACCGGCGTCTTCTCCGGCCTGTTGAAAACTCCGTCGTTCCGTCGCGCGCAGAGTGAAGCGTTGGATCGCGCCGCCACCTGGCTGGAGCGTATTGGCTTGCTGGAGCACGCCAACCGTCAGGCGAGTAACCTGGCCTACGGCGATCAGCGTCGTCTGGAGATTGCCCGTTGCATGGTGACCCAGCCGGAAATCCTGATGCTCGACGAACCCGCTGCGGGACTCAACCCGAAAGAGACCAAAGAGCTGGACGAGCTGATTGCTGAACTGCGTAACCATCACAACACCACCATTTTGTTGATTGAGCACGACATGAAGCTGGTGATGGGGATTTCCGATCGTATTTACGTGGTGAACCAGGGCACGCCGCTGGCGAATGGGACGCCGGAACAGATTCGTAATAACCCGGATGTTATCCGCGCCTATTTAGGTGAAGCATAATGGGGGCGAGGATTAATATGGATAAGGCGATGTTATCGTTCGACAAAGTCAACGCCCACTACGGCAAGATACAGGCGCTGCATGACGTCAGCTTGTATATCAACCAGGGTGAAATCGTTACTCTGATTGGTGCCAACGGCGCGGGAAAAACCACGCTGCTCGGCACATTGTGTGGTGACCCGCGAGCGACCAGCGGGCGAATCGTCTTTGATGGTAAAGACATTACCGACTGGCAGACGGCGAAAATCATGCGCGAAGCGGTAGCGATTGTGCCGGAAGGGCGTCGCGTGTTTTCCCGCATGACGGTGGAAGAGAACCTGGCGATGGGCGGCTTCTTTGCCGAAAAAGACCAGTTTCAGGAACGCATCAAATGGGTGTATGACCTGTTTCCCCGTTTGCATGAGCGTCGTATTCAGCGTGCGGGAACGATGTCCGGCGGTGAGCAACAGATGCTGGCGATAGGCCGTGCGCTGATGAGCCAGCCGAGGCTGCTACTGCTTGATGAGCCGTCGCTGGGTCTGGCGCCGATTATCATCCAGCAGATCTTTAACACCATCGAACAACTGCGCGAGCAGGGGATGACCATCTTCCTCGTCGAGCAGAACGCCAACCAGGCGCTGAAGCTCGCCGATCGCGGCTACGTGCTGGAAAACGGTCATGTGGTGCTGGAAGACACCGGCGATGCGCTACTGGCTAACGAAGCGGTGCGCAGCGCGTATCTGGGCGGTTAATCATTCTCAGAATAGACAAGGGGCCTGCTGTGGCCCCTTTTTATTGCGCTATGTTATTATTGAGAATGGTTATCAATAATAAAAAATGAACATGGAGAAAGGATGATTCGTTCAGGTACCTGCATGATGATTGGCAGTTTGTTTTTGACGCTTTCTTTAACTACCCTGGCCTCGACACCGCCAGCGTTTGACCCGCGCGATCCCGCAATCTGGGAAGAGAAATCGGACAACCCGTTAGCGCAATCCGACTCGCCCTGCGAAGTGTTTACCAGCTCGGTATGCCCGGGCTGGGAAGATGATAAATCAGATATCCAACGTGAACGTGAGCGGCGAGAGCAGCAGCGTTTACAGAATGAGTACGAACGACGCTGGCGCAGAGATTAAGTCTATCCAGAGATAATGAGGTCGTACGTCAGGCAACGTATCCACGATTACATGCGCTGACTGATGCTTCTCTTTTGTACGCTTCAGTTGTACAATTAAGATGTACATATGAGGAGGCTTTATGCGCACTATGAACTATAGTGAAGCTCGACAAAACCTGGCTGAAGTGCTGGAGAGCGCTGTCACTGGTGTGCCTGTTACCATTACGCGCCGTGGTCATAAACCTGCGGTAATCATCAGCGCGGAAGAGTTTGAACGCTATCAGGCCGCCAGACTTGATGATGAATTTGCCGACATAATGATGATTCATGGTAATGAAATCAGGGAGCTGGCGGATAAATGACGCTACAGATTATCTCAGCGGAAGAGATAATACAGTTTCACGACAGGCTGCTCCGCGTGACGCCTGGTGTCGCAGGTATGCCTGACCCCGGTCGTGCGGAAGCGCTGATGTATCGGGTATTGAATCAAATCGAATACGAAGGTGTGACTGACGTGTGGCTACTGGCGGCAATGCATTTGTTAGCCATTTCCCGTGGGCATATCTTTAATGATGGTAACAAGCGTACTGCGTTATTTATTACGTTGCTGTTTTTAAAACGTAATGGGATCGTATTATCTGCAAACCCTGATTTTGTCGCCATGACGGTTGAAGCGGCAGCAGGACAACTCACGTTAGAACAAATTGCGCATCGTCTGCGCCATTAATGCATCATCTCGATATCTGAACCGCTATTAGACCGGATAAGGCATAGCGCTACCCGGCTTTGTTGTGCACCACTCCGCATTTTCCTGTCACTACGCTTTCACCGCCTTGCCATCTGTTTGTCGCCTTACTATCTTTTTTTTGTAATAAAAAAGTTATTTTTCTGTCATTCGAGCATGTCATGTTACCCCCGCGAGCATAAAACGCGTGATATCGCGCATCCGGCACAACAAGAGAGATAACCGATGATATCGTTACGACATACAGCTTTAGGACTGGCACTTAGCCTGGCGTTTACAGGTCAGGCACTGGCGGTCACCACCATCCCATTCTGGCACTCAATGGAAGGCGAACTGGGTAAAGAAGTTGATTCTCTGGCGCAACGTTTTAATGCCGCCAATCCCGACTACAAAATTGTTCCGCAGTACAAAGGCAACTACGAGCAGAGCCTGAGTGCAGGAATTGCCGCTTTCCGTACCGGAAACGCGCCTGCGCTGCTACAGGTTTATGAAGTGGGTACGGCAACGATGATGGCTTCGAAAGCCATTAAACCGGTCTATGAAGTATTCAAAGAGGCTGGTATTAACTTCGATGAGTCTCAGTTCGTACCGACGGTTTCCGGTTATTACACCGACTCTAAAAGCGGACATTTGCTTTCTCAACCGTTTAACAGCTCCACTCCGGTGCTGTACTACAACAAAGATGCCTTTAAAAAAGCTGGTTTAGACCCTGAGCAGCCGCCGAAAACCTGGCAGGACCTGGCGGAGTACACCGCGAAGCTGAAAGCGGCAGGCATGAAGTGCGGTTACGCCAGCGGCTGGCAGGGATGGATTCAGATTGAAAACTTCAGCGCCTGGAACGGTCTGCCGGTCGCTACCAAAAACAACGGTTTTGACGGTACTGACGCAGTGCTGGAGTTCAATAAACCGGAACAGGTGAAACATATCGCCCTGCTGGAAGAGCTGAACAAAAAAGGCGATTTCAGCTACTTCGGGCGTAAGGACGAATCCACTGAGAAGTTCTATAACGGGGATTGTGCCATTACCACCGCCTCTTCCGGTTCGCTGGCTGATATCCGCCATTACGCGAAATTCAACTATGGCGTCGGAATGATGCCGTACGATGCCGATGTGAAGGGCGCGCCGCAGAACGCAATTATCGGTGGGGCCAGTCTTTGGGTGATGCAGGGCAAAGACAAAGCCACCTACGAAGGCGTGGCGAAGTTCCTCAACTTCCTGGCGAAGCCTGAAATTGCTGCCGAATGGCATCAGAAGACCGGCTATCTGCCGATCACCACAGCTGCCTACGACCTGACCCGTGAGCAGGGCTTCTATGATAAGAACCCTGGGGCTGATATTGCCACCCGCCAGATGCTGAACAAGCCGCCGTTGCCGTTCACCAAAGGGCTGCGTCTGGGCAACATGCCGCAGATCCGTACCATTGTGGATGAAGAGCTGGAAAGCGTCTGGACCGGGAAGAAAAACCCGCAGCAGGCGCTGGATGCCGCCGTTGAGCGTGGCAATCAGTTACTGCGCCGCTTTGAGCAATCGACCAAATCGTAATGTGAAATGCCGGGTGGCGGCTGTGCCTTACCCGGCCTACAAATGCGCGTAGGCCGGATAAGCGTAGCGCCATCCGGCGCTGTTCAGGAATCAAACTTCCATGTCCTCATCCCGTCCGGTGTTCCGTTCGCGCTGGCTTCCCTATTTACTGGTGGCTCCGCAGCTGGTTATCACCGTTATTTTCTTTATCTGGCCTGCCGGTGAAGCGCTGTGGTACTCGCTACAATCCGTTGATCCGTTTGGTCTTTCCAGCCAGTTTGTCGGACTGGAAAACTTTGTCGCGCTGTTTCATGACCCGTACTACCTCGACTCATTCTGGACCACCATTAAGTTCAGTACGTTAGTCACGCTAAGCGGTCTGCTGGTGTCGTTATTTTTTGCGGCGTTGGTGAATTACGTGGTGCGCGGCAGCCGTTTTTACCAAACGCTAATGCTGTTGCCTTACGCCGTTGCGCCCGCCGTTGCCGCCGTATTGTGGATCTTCCTGTTTAACCCAGGGCGCGGGCTGATTACCCATTTTCTCGGTGAGTTTGGCTATGACTGGAACCATGCGCAAAACAGCGGTCAGGCAATGTTCCTGGTGGTGTTTGCGTCGGTCTGGAAGCAGATTAGTTACAACTTCCTGTTCTTCTTTGCCGCACTGCAGTCTATTCCTCGCTCGCTGATCGAAGCCGCCGCGATTGACGGTGCGGGGCCGGTTCGCCGCTTCTTTAAACTGGCGCTGCCGCTCATTGCCCCGGTGAGCTTCTTCCTGCTGGTGGTGAATCTGGTGTATGCCTTCTTTGACACCTTCCCGGTGATTGATGCTGCCACTGCAGGCGGGCCGGTACAGGCGACCACGACGCTGATTTATAAGATCTATCGCGAAGGTTTTGTCGGGCTGGATCTGGCTTCTTCCGCTGCACAATCGGTGGTGCTGATGTTCCTGGTCATTATTTTGACGGTGGTGCAGTTCCGCTATGTGGAAAGTAAGGTGCGTTACCAATGATTGAGAACCGTCGTGGGCTGACAATATTCAGCCATGCCATGTTGATTATGGGGATCATGGTGATCCTGTTTCCGTTGTACGTCGCGTTTGTCGCGGCGACGCTGGACAACAAAGCGGTGTTTGAGACGCCGATGACGCTGGTTCCCGGCACGCAGCTGCTGGAAAACATGAAATACATCTGGGTCAACGGCGTGGGCGTCAACAGCGCGCCGTTCTGGCTGATGATGCTCAACAGTTTCATCATGGCGTTCAGCATTACGGTAGGGAAAATTACTGTCTCTATGCTTTCCGCATTTGCCATCGTCTGGTTTCGCTTTCCGCTGCGCAACCTGTTCTTCTGGATGATTTTTATCACCCTGATGCTGCCGGTTGAGGTGCGTATTTTCCCGACGGTAGAAGTGATCGCCAACCTGAAGATGCTCGACAGCTATGCGGGTCTGACACTGCCGTTGATGGCATCTGCGACAGCGACTTTCCTGTTCCGTCAGTTCTTTATGACCCTGCCGGATGAACTGGTTGAGGCGGCGCGTATTGACGGCGCGTCACCAATGCGTTTTTTCCGCGATATCGTACTACCGCTGTCAAAAACCAATCTGGCGGCGCTGTTCGTTATTACCTTTATCTACGGCTGGAACCAGTATCTGTGGCCGTTGTTAATTATTACCGACGTCAATTTGGGCACTGCGGTGGCGGGTATCAAAGGCATGATTGCCACCGGTGAAGGCACCACGCAGTGGAACCAGGTAATGGCCGCCATGCTGCTGACGCTCATCCCTCCGGTAATCATCGTGTTAGCCATGCAGCGCGCGTTTGTGCGTGGTTTAGTGGACAGTGAGAAATAAAAATGGCTGGTTTAAAACTACAGGCAGTAACCAAAAGCTGGGACGGTAAAACCCAGGTGATTAAACCGCTGACGCTGGACGTCGCGGACGGGGAATTTATTGTGATGGTTGGACCATCCGGTTGCGGTAAGTCTACGCTGCTGCGGATGGTGGCCGGGCTTGAACGGGTAAGCGGCGGCGATATCTGGATTGATAATAAACGCGTCACCGAGATGGAGCCGAAGGATCGCGGCATTGCGATGGTCTTTCAAAACTACGCTCTCTACCCGCATATGAGCGTGGAAGAAAACATGGCCTGGGGGCTGAAAATCCGCGGGATGGGCAAGGAGCACATTGCTGAGCGGGTGAAAGAGGCGGCGCGTATTCTCGAACTGGATGGCCTGCTCAAACGTCGTCCGCGCGAACTTTCCGGCGGTCAGCGCCAGCGCGTAGCGATGGGACGAGCGATTGTGCGTGACCCGGCGGTATTCCTGTTCGATGAGCCGCTTTCTAACCTTGACGCCAAGCTGCGCGTACAGATGCGTCTGGAGTTACAACATCTGCATCGCCGACTGAAAACCACCTCGCTGTATGTGACGCACGATCAGGTTGAAGCGATGACCCTCGCCCAGCGGGTGATGGTGATGAACAAAGGCATTGCCGAGCAGGTAGGGACGCCGGTTGAGGTGTATGAAAAGCCTGCCAGTCGCTTTGTGGCGAGTTTTATCGGCAGCCCGGCGATGAATCTGCTCGACGGGCGCATCAGCGCTGCGGGTACCCATTTTGAGCTGGAGGGCGGCATGACGTTGCCCATCGGCAGAAGCGCCAGGGAGTGTATTGGGCGTAACATGACGCTGGGTATCCGCCCGGAGCATATTGCGCTAAGCTCGCAGGCTGAAGGCGGCGTGCCGCTGGTCGTCGACACGCTGGAAATGCTGGGTGCGGATAATCTGGCACATGGACGTTGGGGGGAGCAAAAGCTGGTGGTGCGGTTGGCGCATCAGCATCGCCCGACGGCAGGCAGCACGCTGTGGCTGCATCTGCCAGAAAATCATCTGCATCTTTTTGATGGCGAAACAGGACAACGTGTATGAGTAACTGGCCTTACCCCCATATTGTCGCCCATCGCGGCGGCGGTAAGTTAGCCCCGGAAAACACCCTGGCGGCAATCGACATGGGGGCGCAATATGGGCATACCATGATTGAGTTTGACGCTAAATTGTCGAAAGACGGTGAGATCTTCTTACTGCATGACGACAACCTGGAACGCACCAGCAACGGCTGGGGCGTGGCTGGCGAATTGAACTGGCAGGATCTATTGCGCGTGGACGCCGGCGGCTGGTTTAGCGGTGAGTTTAAAGGCGAACCGTTGCCGCTGCTCTCGCAAGTTGCTGAGCGCTGTCGCCAGCACGGCATGATGGCAAATATTGAGATCAAACCCACCACCGGGACGGGGGCGCACACCGGGAAGGTCGTGGCGCTGGCCGCGCGGGAACTGTGGGCGGGAATGACGCCACCACTGTTGTCATCCTTTGAAATTGATGCGCTAGAAGCGGCGCAGCAGGCGGTGCCTGACCTGCCGAGAGGTTTGCTGCTGGATGAATGGCGCGAGGACTGGCGTGAGCTGACCACGCGGCTTGGCTGCGTCTCTATTCATCTTAATCATAAGCTGCTGGATGAGGCGCGCGTGGATGTGCTGCGCGATGCGGGGCTACGTATTCTGGTGTATACCGTCAACCGACCCCAGCGCGCGGCGGAACTGCTGCGCTGGGGGGTGGACTGCATCTGTACCGATGCCATTGATACGATTGGTCCGGATTTCCAACCCTGTTAAGGCCCAATCGTTTTTAACGGAACGTTAGGCTGCGGCGTGCTGGAGGGCTTCAGCATGTCGCCGTTCTTTTTCTCCGACAGCATATGTTGCTTATTGAGCGAGCTGTCCGGATTACGGGTTCCACTCAACATCCCACCGTTACTGTTAGGCAGCATTTGCTGCTGTCCAGGATTCAACTCGCCCGGCTGAGACTGCAGCACGCGCTGGGTGTTCGTGTTGATTTGGTTTTCCATATGCTGTTGCTGCATGCGCGTCTGCGTTTGCAACTGCTGGTTGAGCATCCCTTTCTGCTGAATCTGCTGTGATTGCATTTGGGTTTGCATACGCTGCTGGCTCGGGATCTGATAACCGGGTTGATTCGGGTTATTCATGGTGTTGATGGGCTGTGCAAAGCCTGCAAACGGCAAGAGCATGGCTAAAAGTAAGAGTCGTTTCATCGCTTTTCTCCTCTCGGGGATCATTTAAGTTTACTCCTTTCTCGCCGTTACGATGATTATTTCAGAGTTATGCACCAGGCTTAGTGGGGGCAGACCCCCGTACATCTGGAGAATAACGATGATAAAACCGACGTTTTTACGCCGGGTAGCCATTGCTGCTCTGCTCTCAGGAAGTTGTTTTAGCGTTGCTGCCGCGCCGGCTGCGCCACCGCCGGTATCCTACGGTGTCGAGGAAGATGTGTTCCATCCCGTTCGCGCGCAACAGGGGATGGTGGCTTCCGTAGATGCTTTAGCCACCCAGGTTGGGGTGGATATTCTGAAACAGGGCGGGAATGCCGTTGATGCCGCTGTAGCCGTTGGCTACGCGCTGGCGGTGACGCATCCGCAGGCGGGCAATCTGGGCGGCGGCGGGTTTATGCTGCTGCGTACCAAAGACGGTAACACCACGGCGATCGATTTTCGTGAAATGGCTCCCGCTGGCGCGACCCGTGATATGTTCCTTGATGAACAGGGCAACGCCGATGCGAAAAAGTCACTAACGTCGCATCTGGCATCCGGTACGCCGGGTACCGTGGCGGGTTTCTCGCTGGCGCTGGAGAAATACGGCACGATGCCACTGAACAAAGTCGTGCGTCCGGCAATGAAGCTGGCGGAAGAAGGCTTTGTGGTTAACGACGCGCTGGCTGACGATCTGAAAACCTATGGCAGCGAAGTGCTCCCTAATCACGAGAACAGCAAAGCCATTTTCTGGAAAGACGGCGAGCCGCTGAAAAAGGGCGATAAGCTGGTGCAAACGAACCTGGCGAAAAGCCTGGAGATGATTGCTGAGAACGGTCCGGATGCGTTTTATAAAGGGGCAATTGCCGATCAGATTGCGGAGGAAATGCAGAAAAACGGCGGGTTGATGGCCAAAGAGGATTTAGCCAGCTATAAAGCCGTGGAGCGTACGCCGATTAGCGGCGACTATCGCGGATATCAGGTCTTCTCCATGCCACCGCCGTCCTCTGGCGGTATTCACATCGTGCAGATCCTCAATATTCTCGAAAACTTCGATATGAAGAAGTACGGGTTTGGCAGCGCTGATGCCATGCAGGTAATGGCTGAAGCGGAGAAATATGCCTACGCCGACCGCTCGGAGTATCTGGGCGACCCGGATTTTGTGAAAGTACCGTGGCAGGCGCTGACCAATAAAGCCTATGCCAAATCGCTTGCCGATCAAATTGATATCAACAAGGCTAAGCCTTCCAGCCAGATCAAACCTGGCAAGCTCGCGCCGTATGAAAGCAATCAGACCACCCACTTCTCGGTGGTGGATAAAGACGGTAATGCCGTGGCGGTGACGTATACGCTGAACACCACCTTCGGCACCGGCATTGTGGCGGGTAACACCGGCATTCTGCTTAATAACGAAATGGACGATTTCTCCGCCAAGCCGGGCGTGCCGAACGTTTATGGGCTGGTGGGCGGCGATGCTAACGCGGTTGGGCCGAAGAAGCGTCCGCTGTCGTCCATGTCGCCGACCATTGTGGTAAAAGACGGGAAAACCTGGCTGGTTACCGGCAGCCCTGGCGGGAGCCGAATCATCACCACCGTGCTGCAAATGGTAGTCAACAGCATTGATTTTGGAATGAACGTTGCCGAAGCGACCAACGCGCCGCGCTTCCATCATCAGTGGTTGCCCGATGAACTGCGCGTTGAGAAAGGGTTTAGCCCGGACACCATTAAGCTGCTGGAGCAGAAAGGGCAGAAAGTCGCGCTGAAGGAAGCGATGGGCAGCACGCAGAGCATTATGGTTGGACCGGATGGTGCACTGTATGGCGCGTCCGACCCACGTTCCGTGGATGATTTAACGGCGGGTTACTAAAGATAACGGCCCTCTTCGGTCGGAGAGGGCTTGCTGTTTCTGCGCTGAGCCTCGATCAGAGTTATTTTTTCAGTAGCTTGTATCCTTGCTCTGAAACGCGGTAGTAAGGCATGGATTTATGTCCGCTATCTTCAATATTTACCAATCCCTCACTGGCCAATTTATTGACAATATTAACAACATTGCTGAAACCAGGTATTCCTTTAAAGGACAGTGCGCGATCCAGATTCATCCAGTTCCAGTTAATATCTTTTTCGGCCATAACTTTCAGTACGTTAAATTCTGTTTCAGTTATCATAGTTGATCGTATCCGAGTGAGCTTAGCTTCGTGTTGTTTTGCTCGTTTCGTAGTCTTTTAAATATTTCTCCAGCGGCCAGGCAGTACCTAAATCAACGATTTCACCGCTATCTTTATCGATGATGAAAGGCACATTTCCTGCCAGGCGGGAAGCGTTGTCTCCGGTTTCGAGGTATTCCCTCGATTCGAAGCAAAAAAACCAACCTTCTGCAAACCGTCCGTGGAGTGTGATGACGACAGAAGCATCCGCATCGCTAAGGTACTTATTGGCTTTGTTTATGGCTTCTTCGTAAGTGATCATAGAGATCCTCCTGACTGTACGAAGCTTTATCGTTGACCTATTACTCTTTTCGCTCAAGCCCAATATATTCAACAAAACCCTCTCCAGAGTAAACATTCATTCTTACTCTGAGAATATCTATTGCATCTTTTGCAAGTTCTTTAGGTATGAATAAAACAAAAACTCTGTCATCGCCATCAATAATTGTTCCTAATGCCAATTGCGAAAATATATCGTCTGGCAATATATAATCACCCAATGTCTTTCTGATAATTTCTTTTGCTTTTTGTTCTAAAAAATTTAAAGATATTTTTCTCATTGTGCGCTCTTGTCGTTATTAACGAACAGTGTCTAAAATTTCATTTAAAAATTCAGTAAAGGATTTAAATGTTCCAAATACATTGTCAGTGCCGATGTTATCTCTAATTTCAAAAAGACAGGTTTTAGTATCATAGATGAATAGTGAAATACTATCGTCACCAATGACTAATCGTTCTGCAAGATCAGGGTTTATATAGTCATCATTATTTCTATAAAATTCGTTCATGATAAATAAGTTCTTAACTAAAGGTTCTGGTATTGAAACACTGAAAATTCTTAATCCGTTATACTCAAACCCATCCATTGTTTCTAAGAGTGTTAAATAATCAGGTTGATTAGAGAATAATATGCAGACTTCATCGCATAATTGTTCGAGTATCGGTGATGTTTCAGTTTCAGAGTTTCTTTTTGTGATACTTTCAACAAAGGAGTTCTTTATGGCGTCTTCTATAGGGTAATCGAAATCATCCATCATCTTTTTTAATTCAACTAAGAGATCTTCAATTTTCATTCTTACTTAATCCTGGAGTGTGATGACGACAGGAACATCCGCATCGCTAAGGTACTTATTGGTCTTGGTTATGGCTTCTTCGTAAGTGATCATAGAAATCTTCCTGGCGGTACGAAGTGTTATCGTTGGTCTATTTATTTTTTCGCTCAAGCCCAATATATTCGATGATAGCTTTACCAGAGTATTCGTTTATGCGAACTCTAGAAATATCTTTCCCATCTTTAGGTGTGTGCCCAGGCACGAACAATATAAAAACTCTGTCATCACCATCTTGTTCGACGACGAGGGTTAGCTTATCTTTTAAGTTCTTTGGAAGAATATAGTTGCTCAACTCTTCTTTAGTAAGTAGTCGAGCTTTTTCTTGTAAAATATCTAACGGAATTTTTTTCATATTAAGGCGTCCATTCTGGTGTGACCATTGTACCATATTGATTAAACATATTTCTCTTTCCATACGGATCTGATATAGCACTTTTTTCGTTACGAAAGAATTTTATTACAAACATGTCTCCATCTGAAGGTCTTAATGTCCCATCCGGATGAACATGGCTGGACCATCGCCAGCTTTTAGCAGCAAGTTCTTCAGCTTCGACAGCACCTATCGGTACTCCGGTTGCATTTCCGCGAATAATCAATCTTCTGCCACCTGTTGTAAACATTGCAAACTCGTCGCCTGTAGCAGCACTAAGTGCCGCTAAATCATTCTGCCCAAAGTCTTTGGTTACAATAATTCTTGAACCCACTTTGGGCAATTGTGTCAGAGTTTTTGTTTGTGTAACACTCAAGTTCTCCACACCGGCGGCAATCGCGCGATAATTCTGCCTTGTTGTCGCAATGGTAGTAGCATCAATGCTATCTGGAACTGATAGTGGCTTCCTGACTTTTACCTGTCCGAGCTTTTCCACTTCCGAAGCCAATCCTAACCGACCCATTCCAAAAACAGATGCGATTGATGCTAAGGCTATTATGGTTCCTTTTGTTTGATCGTTCATAACCTGCTCGTAACCCGCTGGCGCATCACCTCCCAACTTCTCCGCTATTTCCCTGAACCCCTCTATATTCCCGTTGTAGATCCCTCCGGCGGCAAGCAGTCTGCCAACCCCTTTGCTGTTTAACGTTTTGAGACCGTTGTTTGCGGGAGTTTTTGGAGGGGGGATAAACAGGCGGTTGTAATTTGCTGGTAACGCCAGGTAGCTGAACTCAGTGTTGGCAACAAGGTGTTTGCAGAGGATGTATTCATAGCTGATGGTTATTGTTTCTGTATCTAAACTATTTTCACTTAACTGGTGTCGAATACTGGATAAGAATGCTCCCCGCAGTTGAATATAATAATATTTCTCCCATCTACCGAATCTATTGATGCGGTAGAAATAAAACTCCATATACAATTGCTCGTTGTTGTTAATCGCATTAATAAACAACGGCGTGCTTTTATCGATCAGCTTACAAAAGCGTAGCCCGTGCAACTGAGAGCCTTTGCCAGTACTGGTTATACTATTAGCGAGCGAAAAGGCAAAGATTTCGTCCTCGTGTCCGATTTGCCAGCGATTACCCACAGATGCAAGGGTCCCACATCCGGCAGAAATAGCGCCTTGTTGCTGCCCTGAAACCATCAGATAGACGATATCACTCATGACATCCTTATCCTTTATTACGTGTTATTGTAAAACGGAGGTTTTTATTCTTCCATTTTTAATTACGCTTTTTGATGGTGTTCGTATATAGCAGAAACAAAACGTTTCATTTTAAGTGGGTTTTGTTGAGGATAATCTGAATATAAATAATGTGTGGGGCAAGTGTTTGTATATTTAATAACTGTGAATTATTAATTGAATATGTGTTGATGTTTTTTATTCCATATTGATGGCCTGCATCGTTCTGAACGTTGCAGGTCTTATTAGTTCCTTAAGGAACATACTGTTGCAGTGATTCAGACCAGTGAAATATTTGGCTGCTTTTATCCTGCTGGTTCACGACCTCTAAATCATAAAATCCCTGCGTCTTTGCCGACCGCAATTTCAGGATGTACTTACTCTCGCTGATGTCGTGCTGCCTTGTGCCGTCTTTATTCCAGTCTCCGGCGATATCCGAATAGTAATAAACAAGGTCAGAAAACACGTTGATTATCTTGCTGTCTTTGATGGTGTAGAGTTCCAGCACTTCATAAAACGCCCCGCCGCCGGAGTAGGCATCGGAGTAGCCACCGCGCACCCCGAACGCCAGAGTATCGGGAGCGATCCGGTACGGTGCCAGATCCAATTTTGTATAATAAGCCAGCGGTCTGACGGACTCATCATCGCTCTCTTTCTCGGCAGCTTTATTCCACGCTGAGATCTGGTTTAATGGTTTTTCCGAGCGGGCAATCGGCTGCAGCTGTTGGTTCTGCCAGGAGAAAACGCCGAGATATAATTTATTGGCGCGTCCGTTGTTGTAGTTTTCCGGACAGGTGTTATCCGCGTACTTTTTTGCCTGCCCGGCATTGGCCTGATTGTCAGCAAAACAGGCAATGCCAATATATTTACCCTCTTTTCCCCAGGCTTTGGCGCCGGTGAGGATCAGGTTGTCAGGATTTTCGTTCGGCGCAACCCAGCCAATCCACTGTTTCTCTGATAATCCCTGCGGAAGTTCACCAAATCCTTTCGCAGGTGTTGCCCCTGCCATTTGCTCAGCAAAAATCTGTTTACCTTCAGGATGTTGAATGGCACTGGGTACGGCATCGAGATTTTGTACGGTAGTGGCAAAAGCAGGGGAGAGCGAGGCCAGCAAAACCAGTGGAACAAACTTTTTCACTATTGCGTCCTTTCAATAAGCAGGGCGATAAGACTCGCCCTTAAATTTATTTCACGCGTGCCATAAAGTAGGCATCAACATACTCACCGTTGCGCAGGCCGTATTTCTTACCGGTGCCTTCGATTTCAAAGCCGTACTTCTTATAGACTGCTACAGCAGGCTCATTATCAACAAATACCGTTAGCTCAATACGCTCGACGCGCAGCCAGTTGTCGCACATGTCGATCATCGTGCGAATCAGTGCGCTGGCAACGCCGCGATTGTGCCACCGGGCATCCACGCAGATACCAAAATCGGCCACGTGGCTGCGGCGCGGGCGCTGCGCGACCTCAATACAGAGGTGCCCGACGACGATATCGTCAATGCAGGCAACCAGTTGTTTAACCCCGGCTTGCTCGGTTAGCCGCGCTTGCCACATTTCGAGGGAAGGATGAGGAACTTGTAGCGTGTTGTGATACACCTCTGGCTGGGCATGGATCTGACGAATTGCGTCGTAATCTTTCGGTTCAGCGTGGCGTATCACTATCTCACTCATTCCTTATCTCCTTCAGGGTTAATTGAGTCTTTACCCTCGCTGAGAAAGAAAATTCCGTCAACTGCATTTTTTTGCAAAAAGAAGTAGACAAGTGCGAATGAGAATGATTATTATTGCTCTGCGTTCAGGGGAACCCCTACGGAGAACCTGAAAGCACGACATTGCTCACATTGCTTCCAGTATTACTTTAGCCAGCTTTTGCTGGCTTTTTTTTTGGTTTTTTTTCAGCCTGGCTTACTTGCCATTTTGTCCCCGGGAAGTGCTCGTGCTCCTCACGTACATTTAGTACGCTCCGGGCCCTGCGCGCTTGCCGTGAATATTCTGCCTGTGCCACTGACGCCCGAGCTTGTGGCATCTGCTTTTGTAGCCCGGATAAGGCAACGCCGCATCCGGCACGATGACAGGATAGATTCAGTCTCCAGCCGCTTTGCGCTATGGTGTAGACAATCACCTTCAAAAGGACTGTCTCATGACCTTACACTGCGCATTTATTGGTTTTGGTAAAAGTACCACTCGCTACCATTTGCCGTACGTCCTCAACCGCAAAAATAGCTGGCATGTCGCGCACATTTTCCGCCGAAACGCCAAGCCGGAAGAGCAGGCGCCGCAGTATTCACATATTCACTTCACCAGCGACCTCGACGAGATCTTAAACGATCCGCAGGTGAAGTTAGTGATCGTTTGTACCCATGCTGACAGCCATTTTGACTACGCCAAACGTGCGCTGGAAGCGGGTAAAAACGTGCTGGTTGAGAAACCGTTCACGCCGACGCTGGCAGAAGCAAAAGTGCTGTTCGAACTGGCGCAAAGCAAAGGGCTGACTGTTACGCCGTACCAGAATCGTCGTTTTGACTCCTGCTTCCTTACCGCCAAAAAGGCGATTGAGAGCGGCAAGCTCGGCGAAATTGTTGAGGTTGAAAGCCATTTTGATTATTACCGTCCCGAGGCGGAAACCAAGCCGGGATTGCCACAGGACGGCGCATTTTATGGCCTGGGCGTACACACCATGGATCAGATTATCTCGTTGTTCGGACGCCCCGATCACGTGGCTTATGACATCCGCAGCCTGCGTAATAAAGCGAACCCGGACGATACCTTTGAAGCGCAGCTGTTTTACGGCGACCTGAAAGCCATTGTTAAAACCAGTCATCTGGTGAAAATCGACTATCCGAAGTTTATCGTCCATGGTACCAAAGGCTCGTTTGTGAAGTACGGCATCGACCAGCAGGAAACCAGTCTGAAGGCCAATATCATGCCGGGTGAGCCAGGTTTCGCTGCTGATGACTCCATCGGAATGCTGGAGTATGTCAACGATGACGGCATCACAGTAAAAGAAGAGGTGAAGCCGGAGGTGGGGGATTACGGTCGCGTCTATGATGCGCTGTACCAGACGCTGACCGTCGGTACGCCTAATTACGTCAAGGAATCTGAAGTTCTAACCAACCTGGAGATCCTCGAACGCGCCTTCGAACAAGCAACGCCTGCCACGATAACCCTCGCCAAATAGCGTTAATCGACTCTTCTGGGTTTATTCATATTTTTTGAACAGAGGAGTCAATTTTCACCCTCTATGATCCCAGACGGATTGAGTCCACACTTACTCCATCGAAAACATCTGGGGGTGAACACAATGATCTATTTACGCAAAGCTAACGACCGCGGTCATGCGAATCATGGCTGGCTCGATTCCTGGCATACTTTCTCTTTTGCCAACTACTATGACCCGAACTTTATGGGGTTCTCGGCACTGCGCGTGATTAACGATGACGTGATTGACGCAGGCCAGGGCTTTGGCACTCACCCCCATAAAGACATGGAAATCCTGACCTACGTGCTGGAAGGCGCGGTAGAACATCAGGACAGCATGGGCAACAAAGAGCAGGTTCCTGCCGGTGAGTTTCAGATTATGAGCGCCGGGACGGGGATCCGTCACTCGGAGTACAACCCGAGTAATACTGAGAAGCTGCATCTGTATCAGATCTGGATCATGCCGCAGGAAAACGGTATTACGCCGCGCTATGAACAGCGCCGTTTCGATGCCGCGCAGGGTAAACAACTGGTGCTGTCGCCTGATGCCCGCGATGGCTCGCTGAAAGTGTACCAGGATATGGAGCTGTACCGTTGGGCGTTGGTCAAAGATGAGCAGTCGGTACATCAGATCGCCGCTGAACGTCGCGTCTGGATCCAGGTCGTTAAAGGCAACGTCACCATTAACGGAACCAAAGCGACCACCAGTGATGGTCTGGCAATCTGGGATGAACAGGCAATTTCTATTCATGCCGACAGCGACAGCGAAGTGTTACTGTTTGACCTGCCGCCTGTATAAAAATACACGGCATCCTTCAAGCCGGATCTGTGTTGGCTTTATTACTCGGCCCATCCATAGGCCTCGCCCCTTCGGGGCCGCTGCAAGCAGCGTTCAAATCTGCTCCCGGCAGATTTGTCGCTCACCCCGGTCGCGTACTTAATGTACGCTCCCGGGGATTCACTGCGTCGCCGCCTTGATGCAACTCGAATGATTTTGTGTATTTCTCACAATAAAAAACTCCTTTTTTTCTCTGCGAAGGTTCACGCACGTCCGTGGTAAACTGGGGGAATCTATCCCTTTTTAACGCTTCAGGACGATGAAAAAGAAAAGACCCGTACTTCAGGATGTAGCCGACCGCGTGGGCGTGACCAAAATGACGGTCAGTCGCTTTTTGCGTAACCCGGAGCAGGTCTCCGTGGCGCTGCGGGGCAAAATTGCCGCTGCACTTGATGAGCTGGGTTACATTCCCAATCGCGCTCCTGATATCCTTTCTAACGCCACCAGCCGCGCTATCGGCGTGTTGTTACCGTCTCTCACTAACCAGGTTTTTGCTGAAGTGTTACGCGGCATTGAGGCCGTTACCGACGCCCATGGGTATCAAACCATGCTGGCGCACTACGGCTATAAACCCGAGATGGAACAAGAGCGCCTGGAATCGATGCTGTCGTGGAATATCGATGGCCTGATCCTCACCGAACGTAGCCATACGCCTCGTACGCTGAAAATGATTGAGGTCGCCGGTATCCCGGTGGTTGAGTTGATGGACAGCCAGTCCCCGTGTCTGGATATCGCCGTCGGTTTCGACAACTTCGAAGCCGCACGCCAGATGACTGCCGCTATCATCGCCCGCGGGCACCGTCATGTTGCCTATCTTGGCGCACGTCTTGATGAACGTACTATCATCAAACAGAGAGGCTACGAGCAGGCAATGCATGACGCCGGTCTGGTGCCGTACAGCGTGATGGTGGAACAGTCTTCTTCCTACTCCTCCGGTATTGAACTCATCCGTCAGGCGCGGCGCGAATATCCGCAGCTCGACGGCATTTTCTGTACCAACGATGACCTGGCGGTAGGGGCGGCCTTCGAATGCCAGCGTTTAGGGCTGAAAATCCCGGATGACATGGCGATTGCCGGATTCCACGGTCACGACATCGGGCAGGTGATGGAGCCGCGTCTGGCGAGCGTGCTCACGCCGCGTGAACGGATGGGCAGCATTGGTGCTGAACGTCTGCTGGCACGCATCCGTGGTGAAGCAGTCACACCTAAAATGTTAGATTTAGGTTTCACCTTGTCACCGGGCGGATCTATTTAAGCCAACAAGTTTGAAGTAGCTCACACTTATACACTTCGAGCACGAATGGATATTGCTTCTCTATTTATCCGGCTGGACAATGTTACCGATAACAGTTACCCGTAACAATTTCCAGATTCTTGTACCAGTGGGGGCAACGCTTTGAGCACGACTAATCATGATCACCACGTTTACGTTCTGATGGGCGTATCGGGCAGCGGTAAATCTGCTGTCGCCAGCGAAGTGGCGCATCAACTGCAGGCCGCGTTTCTTGATGGCGATTTTCTCCATCCGCGCAGCAACATCATGAAAATGGCTTCTGGTGAGCCACTCAACGATGATGACCGTAAACCGTGGTTACAGGCGCTGAATGACGCCGCCTTTGCGATGCAGCGTACCAACAAGGTTTCGCTGATCGTCTGTTCCGCTCTGAAAAAAGTCTATCGCGACCAGCTGCGCGACGGTAACCCGAACCTCTCTTTCATCTATCTGAAAGGGGATTTTGACGTTATCGAAAGCCGTCTGAAAGCGCGTAAAGGCCACTTCTTCAAAACGCAGATGCTGGTGACCCAGTTTGAAGCGCTGGAAGAACCAGGTGCGAATGAAAACGATGTACTGGTGGTCGATATCGATCAACCACTGGACGGTGTGGTCGCCAGCACCATTGAGGTTATTAACCAGGGCAGTAAGTAGTGAGTACATTAACGCTTGTTTTAACAGCAGTAGGGTCCGTTTTATTACTGCTGTTTTTAGTGATGAAGGCGCGTATGCACGCCTTCCTTGCTTTGATGGTGGTGTCTATTGGTGCAGGTCTCTTTTCCGGTATGCCGCTCGATAAAATCGCCGCGACTATGGAAAAAGGGATGGGAGGCACGCTTGGTTTCCTGGCGATTGTTGTGGCGTTGGGGGCGATGTTCGGCAAGATTTTGCATGAGACCGGCGCAGTCGATCAAATTGCCGTCAAAATGCTGAAATCCTTCGGCCACAGCCGCGCACATTACGCGATTGGCCTGGCCGGTCTGATTTGCGCGCTACCGCTGTTCTTTGAGGTGGCGATTGTGCTGCTGATTAGCGTAGCGTTCTCGATGGCGCGTCACACCGGTACCAACCTGGTTAAATTAGTCATTCCGTTGTTTGCAGGCGTAGCGGCGGCTGCGGCGTTTTTACTGCCGGGGCCAGCGCCGATGTTGCTGGCTTCGCAGATGCACGCTGACTTTGGCTGGATGATCCTGATTGGCCTGTGTGCCGCGATTCCGGGCATGATTATCGCCGGGCCGCTGTGGGGTAATTTCATCAGCCGTTACGTTGAGCTGAACATTCCTGATGACATTACCGAGCCGCATCTGGGCGAAGGTAAAATGCCGTCCTTCGGCTTTAGCTTGTCGCTGATCCTGCTGCCGCTGGTATTGGTTGGTCTGAAAACCATCGCCGCGCGCTTTGTGCCGGTTGGTTCTTCAACTTACGAATGGTTTGAGTTTATCGGCCACCCGTTTACCGCGATTCTGGTTGCCTGTCTGGTGGCGATTTACGGTCTGGCGATTCGCCAGGGTATGCCAAAAGACAAAGTGATGGAGATCTGCGGTCATGCGCTGCAACCGGCGGGGATTATCCTGCTGGTGATTGGTGCAGGTGGCGTGTTTAAACAAGTGCTGGTTGATTCCGGCGTCGGTCCGGCGCTGGGCGAAGCGTTAACCGGAATGGGTCTGCCGATTGCCATTACCTGCTTCGTGCTGGCGGCAGCGGTGCGTATCATTCAGGGTTCTGCGACCGTGGCGTGCTTAACGGCGGTCGGTCTGGTGATGCCGGTGATTGAACAGCTAAACTTCTCCGGCGCACAGATGGCGGCACTGTCTATTTGTATCGCAGGCGGCTCGATCGTGGTCAGCCACGTTAACGACGCCGGTTTCTGGTTGTTCGGTAAATTTACCGGCGCAACGGAAGCACAAACGTTGAAGACCTGGACGATGATGGAAACCATCCTCGGTACGGTCGGCGCAATTGTCGGTATGATTGCCTTCCAGCTGTTGAGCTGAGTCTTGTTGCCCGGTGGCGCTTGCGCTTACCGGGCCTGGAAATGAGCACACATCCACATCGTAGGCCGGGTAAGCGCAAGCGTCACCCGGCTTTTTTACAGCACCATCACCCCATCCTCGGTTTTCAACCAACGCGGCGCTTTCAGCGTGTCGGCGAAATAGCCCACCAAATCCTGCAGCAAATCACCCGCTACTCGCTCCATATCATCAGAAAGCGTTTTGCTCATCAGTAAATGCGTCAAAAGCTGGCAGTAACGCCCCATCTGGTCTGTCTCAGGCTCGAAAAGGGGAAAACGGGTCGGGAATGTTTCTACCGTCAGACTGGCCTGCAGATGCTGCGGTACAGGCTCCGTTAAGGTCGGTTGCAATAACGCGAGACAGGCCGACAGACGTGCACAAATCGCCAGTTTTTCAACCGGGTCATGGCATTCAACCAGCCCTTCGACAAAACGCTCGCAGTTATCCGCCAGTTCGGTGAAGTCCGTGGCATGGCTAAAGGGCAGGGTAAATAAAGAGTGTGAAAAGAGAGGGGTAGTCGCCATAGGGCAGCCTCCAATGAGTGAAATTTACCACCACCGAAGGGACCAACCTTTGGGTGGCGGACTGAACGGAGTTGGTCCTACCGGCCTCATTGGATACCGGCGCGCCTTACGACGCCACCGTCCAGCCCACCATTGAGGTGTAGCTGGTCGCACGATAAAAGTGAATTTTATCGCGAATGAGGTAATCAGGGGACCAATCCTGTCACCTGATTTTGCAGGTGAATCGAGAAGATAATGCTAATCCGCGATGCTGACAAGAGGGCATTCCGGAAGGCGCTTCGCAGAAATGAAAATACGTTATATCAGCGACTTAAAAGCATAAGGAATACCTGAAATTACAGCGCAATGCCGTTCAGTTAAACATGTAGGGTGAACATGTGATTATTGCTCAGGTTTCCGTTCACCTCAGTGGTGTCATTTCTCTGAAGCGCTGATACCCGTGAACGTGCAAGGGAGGCTCACCGCCGCCTCCCTTGCAACCCAGGCTCCCGGCGGGAAAATCGTCGCTG
>PPYE01000110.1_pt1 | contig 63288 bp, 67 predicted proteins | sample 1559881 | NCBI WGS metagenome assembly PPYE01 (sample SAMN08240022, study PRJNA423297) | Human gut metagenome, whole genome shotgun sequencing project. | reverse complement strand
CGTGAGGATAGCCGAGCGTTCTCATAATGCCTTTGAGCCCCATGCCCGAATCGACGTGCAGTTTGACTGCCTTTAAGCGCTCTTCATGCGAATACATAAATTGACCTCCTGACACCTCTGTCAATTGGTCCAACTTTTTGTCCGCGTCCCCGGTTCATTTAATCCTTCTATCTCAGCAGCCTTGATTTGAAGGAAGAAAAGCAAAACCCGTACAACCTCGCTCTGCTCGAGGAACCTTTTTGTATTTTAAATCTCAATGAATACTGCACCCCTTTCCTGGCAACAGTTAAAAGATTGGCCGGTACTTCTTCCCCGCTGGGGCAGGTCAAAGTCCTCCGCTTCGTTACTGATGGATAATATCGAATGAGCGTTTTACAGTTTTCATTTATAATATCGGAACTCGTCGGTACGAAAGGTTTTAACCTGCCCGTCGGGGTGGATCCAGACTATCCTTGATACTGACGCTGGTGAAAGGGGTGAAGTTCCACGCGGTTTTATCGCGGTTTTCTGGTGTCGTCAGCGTAGTCTGACAACGAAAAAAGGACTCTTGATGAGTCCTTTTTTCGTACCCTTATACTCTTCTATCTTTCCCTCATTCCTTCCCTACTTCGATAATCTTCGCCTTATGGTCGAAGGGCACGTCGGTGCCTGTGACCATGGTCTGGATATTTCTTGTTTCGAGGAAGTTCATGAGGGCTTTTCTTCTTTTGCTGTCCAGCTCGCTTCCGATGTCGTCCAAAAGGAGGACGGGGTATTCGCTGGTTTCTTCTTTGATATATTCCATCTCGGAGAGTTTCATGGCGAGGATGGCTGTCCGCTGCTGGCCCTGGGAGCCGTAAATGGAGATGTCCATGCCGTTCATGAAGAAGGTAAGGTCGTCTCTGTGCGGGCCTACGGAGGTGTGGCAGAATTTGGCGTCTTCTTCGCGGTAGGCAGCAAGGCGTTCGAGGAACCATTCTTCGTCGAATCTCGGCTCGTCGGATCCGGCTTGTTTGTAGCGGATTTCGAGGTTTTCCCTGTTTCCTGTAAGGGCGGATTCCATATCGGGGACGGTACCGTTCATCTTTTTCACGGTTTCAAGGCGTTTCCTCACGATGTAGGCGGCGCATTTCCCGATCTGTTCGTCCCAGATGTCGGTATCCGGGATGATGCCTGTCATCCTGGCGTTCCTGAAGGCTGCGTTTCTTTGCTGGACGGCTCTGGTGTAGCGGAGGAGTTCGGCATAGTAGCGCGGGGAGACCTGGGAGATTTCCATATCAAGGAAGCGCCTCCTGAAAACGGGGGCGCCTTTGATGAGCTGGAGTTCGTCAGGGGTGAAGATGACGGTGCGGAAGAGGCCCATGAGGTCTTTTTTACGGACAGGGTTGTCGTTGAAGAAGATTCTCTTGCCCTGGTTCCTCGTCAGTTTCACTTTGATGGTATGCGAGACGTCGCGGATGGTGAAGTCGAGGAGGATGGTGCCTTCCTCGTCCCCCAGCCGGATCATTTCGTTGTCGTTTCCCGTGCGGAAGGATTTCCCTATGGAGGCGTAATAGACCGCCTCGATCAAGTTCGTCTTCCCGCTGCCGTTTTCGCCCGTGAAGATAGTGAGTCCTTCATCCGGCAGGATGGTCGTATCCTCCATATTGCGGATCTGGATCAGCCGGAATTTCACGCACTTCATGGCTAGGCTCCGGTCAGCTTGTATTCGTCGCCGTCGATCTTGAGCATGTCTCCGGCGCGAAGCTTCTTTCTCTTTTCGGTGACCTTCTTTCCGTTCAGTGTGATCTTGTGCGCTTCAAGGTAGGCTCCGGTCTCCCCGCCCGAGCTGATCCGGTCCGTCTTTTTCAGGAACTGGTCAAGCTGGATGAAGTCTCCGTAAATCTGTATTTCTTCCATTAGTTTCTTCCTCTCATCGGGGTGACGACGTAGCGGTATGTCTTGTCGTCCTGCTGTTCCACGAGCATCGGGCCGCTCTTCAGGAGATGCAGCGTGATTGTTTCGCCCTTGGAATGCTTCAATATATCCTCTATATAACTGCAGTTGAATGTGATGTCGATATCATCGCCTTCAAGCTTGACGGGGATCGACGTATCGGAGCGTCCGATTTCCGGATCTTCTTCGAAGACTTCGAGCACGCCCTGCTTGAAATGGAAATTGATCGTATTGTAGTTCACATCGCGGGAAATCGGGCTGACAAAGCGGACGGCTTCGGCAAAGTCGTGGAGATTCAGTTCCGCATGGGCATCAAAGGACTGCGGGATGACTCTCTGGTATTCCGGATATTCGCCGTTGATCAGGTTGCTGATAAAGTACGTGCTGCCGATGGTGAATGCGACATGGTTCTTGGACCAGGAAATTTCCATCTTTTCCTCTTCCCCGTCCGGCAAAAGGCGGATGACGTCGGAAAGGATGCCGGCAGGAACGATGATTCTGCCAGCGGCTGTGGCCGGTTCATCCAGGGAGATTTCCTTGGTAGCCAGGCGGTGCGTGTTGGTAGCGGCCATGGCGAAGAGAGAATCATGGATTTCAAAAAGTACGCCTGTAAAGAAAGGCTTCTGTTTATCAGTGGCTGCTGCAAACTGGACGAGGCTGACCATGTCAGCGAAATCCTTGCAGCGGATGACTGCATGATTCTGATGCTCCATTTCCTCGACTTCCGGGAAATCCTGGGAATTCCTGACAGGGAACTTCGAGAAGTAGGATCCGCTCTTAAAGGAAACGGTATTTTCTCCTTTACCCATTTCCATGACGATATCCCCTGATGGCATCATGCGAAGTGTACTCTGCAGCTGGGGCGCAGCAATGACTGCAACGCCGTCTTCAAAAATGTCTGCGCTGCAGGTCGTTTTTATGCCGATCGTGTAATCGTTTGCCTGGAATTCGACAATGCCATTGGCAGCAGAAATGAAAAAGCCATTGTTGGTGTTGGAATTGATTTTTGTCTGTGCTGCGCGCTGGACTCGGTCGAGGGCGCTCGTCAGCTCGTTTTTGTTGAATGTGACCTTCATGGCAGCTCCTTAATAAATATGACTAATAATATAAGAGAGTAGTAGCAGGCGTAGTAGTACGCTGTGAATAAGTGAATAACTTTGTGACTATCTAGATTTTATCGATTTTGAGCCTTTGTGAAAACCCGGTGAATAACTTTTTTTCTTCTTCACACATTTCACAGATTTCCGGGGGTCTGGATTTATCCACAGTTTATGCACTGTTTTTTACCCTCTGCGGGCCGTGTTTCTTCACAATACTTTATATAGAGGCAGCTCTTACCTTTTCAGCTGCTTGGTAAGTTCATCGATGACGGCCTTCGTGCTCTGATCGCGTTTGATTTCCTTTTCCACGCGTTCGCAGGCATAGACGACTGTCGTGTGATCCTTTCTTTTGAACTTGTCACGGAGTGCCGGGAAAGAAATGCCCGGGATCAGGTTTCTGGCCAGGTACATGGCAATCTGTCTTGGAACGACATATTTTTTCGGACGCGCATTGCTGAGGACCTGTTCCTTCGTCACGCCGTAGCGGTCGCAGACTTTGTCGATGATGATATCGACCGTCAGCGTATTGCCGCCGTCGAGCGGGATCTTGTCTTTCAGTGCTTCCATGGCAAAAGGCAGTGTGATCGGCTTCTCTTTGATGCGGGCTATCATGACCAGGCTGTTGAAAGCGCCTTCCAGCTCACGGACATTCGTATTGATGTGGCTTGCAATGTAATCGACGACTTCATCCGGCAGATTGATACCCTGCTTTTCAGCGCGGTTCTTCAGGATGATGCTGCAGATTTCATAGTCAGGCGGGGAAATCGGAGCGACAAGGCCGCTCGAGAAACGGCTCTGCAGGCGGTCTTCGAGCTTTTCAATATCCGATGGCGTACGGTCGCTCGTCATGATGATGTTCTTCTTCTTGTCGAAGAGTTCATTGAACGTGTTGAAGATTTCCATCTTCGTCGAGTCCCTCGAGCCGAAGAACTGGACATCGTCGATCAGAAGGAAGTCCGGATTTCTGTACTTCTGGCGGAAGTCATTCGTCGCATGGCGCTGGATGGCATCGATCAGCTCATTCGTGAACGTTTCACTGGACACGAAAAGAACGGAAAGCTCCGGCTTGTATTCATGGATGTAATTGCAGATCGCATGCAGAAGATGCGTCTTGCCAAGGCCGGATGGGCCGTAAATGAAGAGCGGATTCATATTTGTATCCGTCAGCTTTGGATTGACCGCAGCCTGTGCGACGGCCAGGGCCGCCGAATACGCTACGTCATTGCACCCGCCGTGGACGAATGTCTCGAACGTGTACTCCTCATTGATGGGATTTGACTGGAAAACCTTCGCTTTTTTCGCTTCCGGCTTCTTCGGTTCTTCGAAAAGGGAGCCCTGAGCGACATCCTGGATGCTCGGAAGAGCGACCTCGTCGGCCGACTTCGGCTTCAGATTTGTGAAATCCGGAGGCGCTGCTTCTTCCGGGAACGGATCGGCTGCCTTGCTTTCCATCACGGGAGCAGGCTCATTCCCTTCCGGAAATGGCGAAGGGATGCCCCCTTCGGGGAACGGTGCCGGAGAAGGAGCAGGCGGGACAACATTGCGGGCCTTTTCCCTTTCCATATCCTTGGCAGGAGCATGGGCGGAAACGGGACCCGGGCCGTCATTCGGCGTTATTTTTGGAGGACGGTAGTTATCTACTTGTATTGTGATCTGCTGATTCTTCGTTTTAAGAATGTAACTCTCCAGTTTTCTGGAATACACATTGGCCAGCCATGCGACCTGGTACTTCGGCAGTGTGTGGTCCGTGGAAATCGTCAGTACCGAGCCTGAAAGTGAGACAGGGTACAAGTGAAGTTCAAACATTTCTGAATACTCGGAATCATTCGACTTAATATAAGTAACTAAATCCTCCCAGAGTGAAAATAGATCCATATAAAAACCTCATATGTTGACAGTTGTGATTAACCTTGTGAAAAAAATGTGAATTCTGGTGAATAAATCAAGAAATAAAAGTCCGATCAATTCGATATTATCGAAGGAAAATGCACTTAAACAACTCTGTGCAAAAGTGATTAACCTTGTGAATAACTTTATTCTATCATCTATCGGCTCCCTTGTACATTCACAAGATATAGAGAAAAAAGAATATGACAGTACCATAAATTGTGCCTCCTAAGGCGAACATTTAGTTGCAAAAGTCCGAAAAATCCCGCTGCTGCAAGCGATTTCCCTACTTATTAAGGTATAAATTTACAAAGCAGTAAGAAAGCTGTTATACTGGCAGTGAATGCCTCCCCTCCGAGTCACAAACTGCTGCGGGAGATAAGTCAGCGAAAGGAAAGAAGTCATGAAACGTCCACAGAAAGTCACCCGGGAAGACAGGCTGAGCCAGTACGCCCGCAAGATGTACGAAAAAGAAAAACTCGGGAAACAATGGGAAGAAGAACTCCCGGAAGACAAGAAAAAGAACGGAAAGAAAATCAGGACCATCCTGAACCGCCGCCTCCGTCATGACAAAAACCTTGAAGTACCCGCTGACGGCGGCGCTTACAGGAAGGAAGCGGAGTGGAGAGAATAACTCCGCAAGCAAGGAGGAAAAAATGGATAAAGACAGAATACTCGCACTGGACACGGAAACCACCGGAGTCGGCCCCAATGCCGAGATCCTGCAGCTCTCCGTCATTGACGGCGAAGGCGCTGTGCGGATGAATCAATATTTCCGTCCGAAGAAAAACTCGTCATGGCCCGAAGCCGAGAAAGTGAACCACATCTCCCCTGCCATGGTCAGCAAATGTCCCTTCATCCTCGACCATAAGGAAGAAATCCAGGAAATGCTCGGCAATGCAGAGACCATCGTCGGATACAACCTTCCCTTCGACGTGCAGATGCTCCTCCAGAGCGGCCTTACCCTGCCCGATCCAAAGAAAACCATCTACATCGACATCATGCCCCCCTTCTCCGAAAAATACGGCGAACGCGATCCCTTCACAGGAAACATCCGCTGGCAGAAACTCATCACGTGCGCCAAACACTACGGCTACGACGGAGAAGGCTGGCACGACAGCCTCGCCGACACGAAAGCGACCATCTACTGCTTCTGGAAAATGATCGAAGACGGGACCCTGAAGCTCGATAAAAAAGCAGAAGAAAGAAGCGTGAAAATAGCCTTGGGCAATACAAGACAGAAAAAGAAATACTACGTCGTCAAACGCGGCAGGAACCCCGGCGTCTACTACACCTGGGACGACTGCAAGAAAGAAGTCCAGGGCTTCAACGGCGCCGTTTACAAAAGCTTCGTCACCAAGGAAGATGCCGAAGCATGGTACGGAAAACCCGTCAAAGAAGCACCGAAAATTGTAAAACCCGCCGGCACGGCTGCTTCTGCCGGAGCACCCGCTGCGGCGAAATCCTCGGCAAAAGGAGCCAAGGACATCGCAGAAGCAGAAAAGACATTCCCGGCCAAAGCCAAGAAACTCGGACCAGCCTTGAAAGCCGGCTTCAGAGTCCCTGATACCCTCACCATCTACACCGACGGCTCCTGCCTCTCCAACCCGGACGGCCCCGGAGGCTTCGCTGCCGTATTCCTCACAGAAGAAGGAGAAGCCTTCCTCCACCTGACCGGCGGCGAACCAGGCACCACCAACAACAGAATGGAACTCCGCGCTGCCTACGAAGCCCTCAAATGGATCAGCCAGGACGGCAAGAGAAGACAAATCACCTTCTGCACCGACAGCAAGTACCTCCAGAGAGCCATCACCCAGAGATGGCTGAACAACTGGAAAAGAAACGGCTGGATCACAACCAAAGGCACCCCCGTCCTGAACCAGGACCTCTGGAAAGGAATAGACGCCTTCCTCACCTCCCACGCCCTTTCCTTCGAATGGACAAAAGGCCACGCCGGCGCACAGTACAACGAACTCTGCGACCAGCTCGCCAAAGCCGAAGCCTCCCGCTTCCAGTAGTCCTATATAGATAATCGAAAAAAGGTATAGGAAAAATCCGGAGAAAATAAAAAAAAATCCCGCTCTTTGAAAAAAGAGCGGGATTTTTTGATGGTGAGGGGAAGTGGAAAGAAAAAAAACTTATATAATTAATAGCATTGTATTATATTAAATGCCTCTTAAAATTCATATTGGCGAATTTTAAGAGGCATTTATTGAAGAAGTGTATAAACTGGCGGATTTAGAAAGTGTTTAATTTCGATTTGCAATTTTAAAAAATTTATCTTATATCTAAAAATGTATAGAAATGATATTTTGTTTATCTTTTAAGGGGTTGAAAATAATGATTATCCTAGCTTTCTTACTCTTTCTCTTCTGTGTGATAATGCTTTTAATATCTATCATAAAACCTAAATGGGGAACATTGGAAAAAGACCAGAGTTGAAAAGAAAACAAATTTGTTTATTTTACCTAGCGATGTGTTTTGTGTCTCTGTTTCTAATGGTTAAAGCTACACCAGATGATGCGATGTTATCGCAACAAAGTGGAATATCTGAAATGAGTAGAGCAGATAAAGAATATGCTTCTAAAATGTTTTCTGTAAAAAGTTTGGGATTTCTGTTGACGATGCAAAAAATATTGAAGCAGCATTGAATTCTATTGGTGTTGAATCAGTAACAGATGCAACTAAAGATGAAAAAGGCATGTATTCTTTAAATGTTACTGCGAAAGGTGGTTATACACCGGAGAAAGGTTATACACATTTATTTTTAGACAAAGATAATAAAGTCGAAACTATTAAATTAAAAGAAATCATTATGTATAAAGATGGACAAGCCGTACATCAACCTAGCGATTATGTATTAAGTGTTAGTGAAGAAAATCAAATGGAAAGACAAGCCAAAGAAATGGTCAAAAAGGTATTAAAGGCTCCAACAACAGCTGAATTTGATTATAAAACATTCAGATACTTTAAATTAAATGGTATTGGAACCATTATTGGAACGGTAGACTCTCAAAATAGTTTTGGAGCAATGATTCGTTCAAATTTCAAGGTTCAATTTGATTGCAATGACAATATGAAACCAATTCATATGAGTTTTGAGGGCAATGAAATATTCTAATCCTAATTGACTGATTTTATCCCATTGCATATATTTTTCTAATCTTGTAAAATATCTGTACAAGGAAAAACGGCAACGTTTTGCAGGACTCTCATTTTCGGATGGGGGTCCTGATTTTTTTATTTGGAAAATCATCCATTCCCAGCTCTTTCCCCTGAATATGGTAAGATGTAAGCAAATGGTTAATCGTTACGTGTAAAATCAGCGCTTTCCCTGGAGGGCTTATGAGCAATTTTTCTTTTCTTGTTTATCGTTCGTCGGATGAGGATGTCTCTGTCAATGCTATCGTCAAGGATGAGTCTGTCTGGCTATCGCAGAAGGCTATGGCGGAGTTGTTTGGTGTCAGCAAATCGACGATCAGCAGGCATTTGAAAAATATTTTTGATGAGGGTGAGCTATCGAAGGAAGCAACTGTTGCAAATTTTGCAACAGTTCAAATGGAAGAGATGTGAAAATCTTAAAACCACGCTTTACTCAATATAAGTAACCCTTTTCAGCAAAAAATTTAATGTAGTAAATTAGAAAAACCAGTTGTTGCAAAAATTGCAACAACCACTCTTCAAGGAAAATAAAAAATCCAACAAAAAAGAAACCGCTCAACCCGAAGCGGTTTCTTTTTTATACCTTATATCTTTTTCCTTATTTCCTTACTTATTCTTTCCCCATGATTTCTTTGGCGATGACGTAGCCTTCGGTGTAGTTATGGCCGAGGTTGAGGCCGAAGATGTCGAGCGGGTAGTCGATGCTGCCGTAGAAGTTGCCGGCGAGGTTGCCTGCGGCGTAGAGGCCCGGGATCGGGTTGTCGTCTTTATCCAGGCACTGCATCTTTTCGTTGATGACGACGCCGGAGCAGCCTACGGTGAAGCGGATGTGGCGGTGTACGCCGTAGAACGGTCCGACTTCGACGGGGCAGAGTTTTTCTGCCGGGACGCCCATTTCTGTATCTTTTCCTGCTTTGGCCATTTCGTTGTAGTGTTTGACAGTTTCAAGGAAAGCAGGGATGTCTTTGATGCGGAGCTTTTTGGCGAGTTCTTCGAGGGTGTCTGCTTTGTAGGTGTCGATGAGGTCTTTCATGACGCCTTTGTGTTCGGAGTATTCTTCCGGCATCCAGTTCTTGAGGGATTCGAAATCGTCGACGGTCATGCCGATTTTCTTGGCTTGGTCTACGTAGCGGGAGTCGAAGATCTGGCAGTAGTGGCCGCTGTCTTCGGCGAAGGTGAGGTAGCAGTTCATGAGTTCCATGCCGACGGTTTCATCGCAGAAGCGTTTGCCGTTCAGTTTCACGCGTAGGTACGGGGCGCTCATAAGGGAGGTCGGGCCGGAATCCATGTCGTGGGCCATCTTGGTGTGGCCGACGTTTTCCATGCGGCCGCCTGCCCAGACGATCATCTTGTGGCCGTCGCCGCTTCTGCCTGTTCTCTTCAGGGCGAAGTTCGTCATATCCGGGAGGTAGTAGTCCATCATGGACTTATCATTCGCATAGTCGCCTGTGGCAACGACGACGCCTTTCCTGGCTTTGAAGAGGATGTGTTTTCCTTCATGCTCGCCGATGACGCCTGTCACTCTGCCGTCTGCGCCCTGATCGAGCATGACAGCCGGGGTTTCGTAGAAAATGTCGACGCCCTTCTTCTCAGCCAGTTTGCACATGGCCTTCATGGCAGCGCCGGTGTCGTATGGTTTCGGCCCGAAGACGCAGGTCGTGAATTCGATATGCCAGCCGGTTCTCTTCAGGAGTCCTGCATGGGCATTCGTTCCCATATCGACGACCTGGGCGCCTGCTTCCTTGCCCTTTTCAATCGTCCAGAGAACGGCCTCGCCGGATTTCTTGGCCCACATATCGAGAAGCTCCCTCTTGGCCCTGTGGCCGGAAGCAGCTTCGAGCATGGAAACGCACTTTTCCACGTCGACAGGATCGCTCTTGTCCGTCAGGATGCCTGCGCCGAAGTTTCCGCACGCAGCCGCTTCCTTTTCCTTCTGGAGAATGGCGACCTTCGCGCCCAGCTCCGCTGCCTTCAAAGCACACGGAACGCCCGGAGAACCTGCGCCGATGACGACGATGTCATACTCCTTCGTATCCGCAATATCCGTAATCGGATCCGGCTTTTTGAAAAATGATGGAATCTCTTTCATAAGTCTGACCTCCCCTTTCTATAAAAAATGGAATAGTACTATATGGCATTATCTTTCTATATCTATTATAGTCTTTATAGAAAGGTCAATCCATGGACATAAGATAGAAATTATCCTATTTCTTGCTTTTCAGCATACATGTTTTTTATGGAATGCAGGAAAAAGAAAAATCCTTTTTTGCGCACGAAAAAAGACAGCGGAATCCGCTGTCTTCATTGCTGGTGACCCAAGAGAGATTCGAACTCCCGACACCTTGATTCGTAGTCAAGTGCTCTATCCAGCTGAGCTATTGGGCCAAATTGGCAGGGGCAGAGGGACTCAAACCCCCAACCTACGGTTTTGGAGACCGTTGCTCTATCAATTGCGCTATGCCCCTGTGTCTCAGGTTTTCTCAACCATATGACTTAAATATAATAACAAACGGAAAGCAAAAATGCAAGGGGGTGTAAAATTATTTTTACAAAATTGCTCCAAGGCGCAGGAGAAGGGAGGAAATCCGCACATGACCGCCCCTCGGCGATTTTTTCCTTAATATTTGTTATAATATAGGAAATTTCTTTGACTCGCCTTCCCAGACGGGGAAGGTGCCTATATAAGTTCAAAACAAAACCATTGATTTTTCATTTCTCATCGCAAGCTGCCCCCAACGGAGGGAAGTGCCCGAAGGGCGAAAGGGGTGCAGTTTCTAAAAAGGGGCGGATAGGGTTGATTTCCCAGAGCTGTGCCCTGATTGTATGGTTTTCAAAAGGTGCAGTTTCTAAGAATAGGCTTGATTTCCCAGAGCTGTGCCTTGGTTATATATTTTCCTTCCTTTCGGTTTTCTGGTAATTCTTATTCGGAGGTTCTTATGGAAGAAGTGCGTGCGCCGACGGCGGAGGCGGCTCTGCGGCGGATCCTTACCACGGCGGTCCGCGAGCGCGTAAGTGATGTGCATATCGAGCCGCAGGAGTCTTTCATCCGCGTGCGTTTCAGGCGGGATGGGATTCTGTACGACCGCTTCACGATGATGCTTGCGATGAAGAAGCCGATATCCGTGCGCGCCAAGGTCGTCGGGAGCATGGACATCGCCGAGAGCCGGCTGCCGCAGGACGGGTCGTATTCGGAAACCGTGGACGGCGTTTCCTATGATTTCCGCATTTCCACGCTGCCCTCCCTCTACGGCGAGACGATCGTCATCCGCATTCTCTCCGGGAAGGTAGATTTCATAGAGAATAGCCATCTCGGGATGATGGATGTCCAGGAAAAGCTTTTCATGAAGTGCCTTAGAAGGAAATCAGGGATGATTCTCACGACCGGGCCGACCGGTTCGGGAAAGACGTCGACGCTCTATGCGGCGCTCCGGCTCCTGAATGACCCTTCGGTGAATATCATCTCGATCGAGGATCCCGTGGAGTACCGGATCGAGGGCGTGACGCAGATGCAGGTGAATGAAAAAGCAGGGCTCACCTTCGAAAAAGGCCTCCGCTCGATCGTCCGCCAGGATCCGGATATTCTGATGGTCGGGGAAATCCGCGACAGGGAGACGGCGGAAATCGCCGTACATGCCGCGCTGACGGGACACCTCGTCCTGTCGACGCTTCACACGGTGAATGCAGCGTCCGCGCCGCTCCGTTTGATGGACATGGGTATCGCTCCCTACCTTCTGGCGGATTCGCTCTCCCTGATTATTTCCCAGCGCATCCCCGGGCGCCTCTGCCCGCATTGCAAAAGGAAAGTCACGCTGACGGAGGAAAAATTCGCCGACCTTTCCCTCCCGCAGGAATTTCTGGGAGAGACGGTCATGGATGCAGAAGGCTGCGAGGAATGCCATGGGAGCGGCATCGCAGGGCGAATCGGCGCCTTTGAAATGATTGAAATCGGACGGGAAGAGCGGCAGATCATCCGCGGGGGCTTCTCGGCCGACAAACTGCAGGAAAGAATGAGAGCGCAGGGCCAGCCCGATATGGGCGCGGCGGCGCTTCGCGAGCTCCGGAAAGGCTGGATTTCAGCAAGATCAGCCTCCCAGGTCATCGCGGGAGAGGACTGAGCAAATTGGATATAGAAAAACTCATGCAGACGTATCCGAATCTGACGGATGTGCACGCCACGCAGGATGAACCGCTGATGATCCGCGCAGGCGGCGCGCTGAAAAAGCTTCGCGAGACGGCTGGAGAAGATTTCTTCACGGCGCTTTTCACGTCCTACGTCAATGAAGACAGAATGACTGCATACAAAAAAGAAGGCGCGCTCGATACTGCCTTTTCCCTGGGAAATACCCGCTTCCGCCTCCATATTTACAAGAGCGGAGGGAAACCGGCCGCCGCGATCCGCGTCCTGCCCGAGCTCTCCGCACTCCCTGCCGACCCCGACAAGGCTTTCTTGGACAAACTCTCTGCCCTTGAGCACGGCCTTGTCCTCATCACAGGCCCCTCGGGAAGCGGCAAGAGCACGACGCTCGCGCACATTCTCCTGACAGCCGTGGCCAAGCGCCCCTGCCATATCGTCACCCTCGAAGACCCCGTCGAATACGTCATTTCCTCTGACAAAGCCCTCGTCCACCAGAGGGAAATCGGAGAAGACACGCCGAGCTTTGCCGAAGGCGTCATCGAGTCCCTAAGGGAGGACCCCGACATCATCGCTGTGGGAGAAATGCGCGACGCCGCCACCATCGAAGCTGCCCTGACCGCGGCCGAGACAGGCCACCTCGTCTTTGCCACCCTCCACACCACACGTGCCAAAGACGCATGCACGCGCATCATCCACGCATTTCCTTCCACGAGGGAAAACGAAATCCGGAGCATCCTTTCCTCCTGCCTGCAGCACGTCCTCACGCAGCGCCTCTGCCGGCCGGGCAAGGAAACCTTCCTCATGCGCGAAATCCTGACGAACGTCCCCGCCGTTTCCCACCTCATCCGGGAAGGCAAGGACGAGCAGATCCCGTCGTACATGGAAATGGGCCTCCAGAACATGCGCACCCTGAAGCAGGCAGCGTACGGCCTGAAGAATATCTCCGAAAAAGACAGAGAAAAACTCCTGAAAACCCTCGAATGATTCCCGGCGTAAAGCCGACACAAGATACATATGGAAACATACCTCTACAAAGTCTTCAATACCGAAGGAGCTATGGAAGAAGGCACCATCAGTGCCAGCTCTGGCGGGGATGCCGCGAATGCACTCCGCCTTCGCGGCTTTTCTATTATCTCCCTGACAAAAGAGGCATCGGAAAAGAAAGAAAGACGCAGCTTCCTGAAAAGGAAACCATTCTCCGGAGACGAGACACTCTCCGTCCTTGCCAGCGAATGGAGCGCCCTCCTCAAAGCAGGCCTCACCATCACGGCTACCCTGGCCCTCCTTGAAGAACAGGCGAAAAAACACGAGAAACCTATCCTCTCACGCGCCCGCGAGACTGTCATGGAAGGAAGGACCCTCTGGGAAACGCTCGATGAATCAGGCGCCTTTCCCCGCTTCTTCACCGCCTTGATTCAGGTCGGAGAAATGACAGGCACGCTCCCCGAAGAACTCGACCGCATCGCCGAGCACTACCGGAAGAAAGCAGAATTCAAAAGAAAAGCGGTAAGCGCCCTTGCCTATCCCTGCTTTGTCCTCCTCTTCGCACTGACCGTCCTTCTCACCATCCTGACATTCATCCTCCCCACCTTCGAGACACTCTTCGCCTCCCTGCAGATCACCCTTCCTGCCGGCGCGAGGATTGCTCTGGCCGCCGGGAAATTTCTTCAGGAAACAGGACGCTTCCTCTTCCTTCTGCCGCTTCTCTCGGCCCTCGGTCTTGGTATTTCCTTGAAGACAGAAAAAGGAAGAGAGAAAATAGACGAAATCCTCTACCGCTCCCGCTTCTGCAAACGCCTCCTCCTCATCCGCTTCGCAGCTACACTCTCTGCTTTCCTTGAAAGCGGAAGGACCCTGGGCGACGCCCTTGAAGACTGCAAGGATACCATAGGAAACCGCGAAGCAGAAAGAGCCCTCGAAGCCGTCAAGGAAGAAGTCACCAAAGGAAACGACTTCGCCGAAAGCCTCAAGAAAAGCGGCTTCTCCCTGCCCATCTTCTACCAGCTTACAAGGATCGGCATGGAAAGCGGCGAACTCCCGGACTTCCTCATGAAAGCCGCCGGCCTCATGGAAAGAGAGGCAGAAAGAAAAGCCAGCCGCTTCCGCGCCATCTTAGAACCCGCCATGCTCCTATTAGTAGGCGGCATGACCGCCATCGTCGTATTCTCCGTCATCCTCCCCGTCTTCCACATGGCGGCGAGAGTGTGAAGGGAAAAAAGATAAAACCATAAAACAAGAAAAAACAGAACGCAAGGAAAAAAAACATAAAAATCGCAAAAAAGCTCCCTATGAAGAGAGCTTTTTTGCGTGGGAAAATCAAAACCTTCACAACCGGACTTCGTCTGTTGGTAATCAACCCCTTTCGGCGCATGCGCGCCACTTTCCCCTGACGGGGACAGCTATAGTCTCGCTCCGCTCGCCATTCCTGAGCGTTGATTTTTCAAATCGAAGCGAACTTGTAATCAAATTTCCCTTATTATTTCATTCCTCTATTTCTATTCTTTCCCCATTTTCTATATAATTAAGGAATGTTAAGCAAAGTCTTTTTAAAAAATCGAGCGCAGGAGGTGCGTTAGTATAAAAGCTGTTATTTTTGATATGGACGGGACTCTTTTTGATACGGAGTTTATTTTCCAGAGGATCTGGAATGAGATCGCGGGCGAGATGGGCCTGGTGCTTCCGGATTCTTTCAAATATGAAATCTGCGGGACGAATGGTGCCGTGATGAATGGCGTCATTGAAAAGTACTACCATGTATCTGACGGACAAGTGATCCAGAACGAATGCCGCCGCCGTGTGGATAAGATTTTTGCCCGGTATGTGCCGGAGAAGCCGGGCTGCAGGGAAATCCTTCATTTCTTCCGCGAGCATGGGTATAAAATTGCCATGGGAAGCAGCAGCCGCATTACAAGGATCGAAGGAAATCTGCACCAGACGGGGCTTCGTGATGCCTTCGATGCCATTGCAGGGGGCGATGAAGTCGAGCATGGCAAGCCCGAGCCAGATGTATTTCTTCTGGCGGCCAGCCGTCTTGGTGTCGATCCCAGAGACTGCTACGTCTTCGAGGACAGCCCCAATGGCGTTCGCGCCGGCGTCAAAGCGGGCATGAGAACGATCATGGTTCCTGACCTCATGCCCGTCACTGATGACCTCATCCCCATCGCCTACGGGATTTTCAAGAACCTCTCCGAAGCACAGGAATTTCTGGAGAAGGAAATATAAGGAAAATCAGGACTCAGGAATGACGAGCATCGCGAGTTCCGCATTGGCAAGAACGGCTGCATTACTGCGATGTGCTGAGTCCTGATTTCCTCTCTTATTCCCTATTTCCTTTATATAATAGAAATATATATAGAATAATATATTTCTCCCAATTCCCAAAAAATCACTTCTGTATTATACTTAAGAATGGAAAAGTTTACGAAAGACCGCGGAAGGCGGAATATATGGGAAAGGAGGCGCTGCGATGGCTTTATCGATCAGGGACATTTTGATACTCGACTACTTCGACGGCAAGCCGGTGCATCATAAGATACCGCCGTACAAGCTGAAGATTTACGGCCAGGACGCCAATGACCGGATCGGGCTTTTGTATGAGAATGGCTGGATCCGCTACAGCCGGCCGCAGGAGACGGTCAGCATGCTGCCGGACAAAGCACTCTCGGATTTCCTGAAGCGTTACGGTCTCTCCGGCGAAGGCTCGCATGCCGAGCTCACCGGGCGCGTCATTTCCCAGATTCCCGAGTCCGACTATGCCCACGGCGTGCCGAAGATTTACGTCCTCACCAAGGAAGGCAAGGCGGAAATCGGGCATCACATGGCCTACGTCCTGAACGTCCGTGAGAATTACGGCCTGACCGAAGGGGAAATCGGCGAATCGCAGAATACCCTCGCCCAGCGCGGTGAACCATATACCGCCCGGGACATCCTTTACCGCGCCTTCCAGCAGAAAATTTCCCTCTACATCATGGCCGGCGAATGGTCGAAGCTCCGCAACATGTACTACACTGTCGCGAATTTCTACCTGCGTATCAAAGACAACGAAGAAGCCCTGCCGTACCTGTACCTTGTCTTCTTCATGGACATGTCCGGCATGGGAAACAAAAACAACCTCGTCCCGTACGAGAACCTTTTCCCCACGCAGAAGGGCATGATCCTCCTGATGGATGAAATCCGGAAAGATCTCCACTACTCCATGGACGAAGTGAAGACATCCTTCCTTTCCTCCATCGCCCGCATGGCGCCGAGACTGCCATTCTCGTATTTCTCGCCGCAGGTCATGGCCTCCATGCTCCTCGAACGCCTCCGCGGCATCGACTTCAATGGAGCCAGGTACATCGTTCAGAGAAATACCCCGGATCCCTCCGCCAAGTCGTACCACTACGTACCGTACGGAAGAAGCGAAGCCAGGCCCAGATCCTACCACCCGCCCGTCGTGAAACCAAACTTCATGGCCCCGCCGGTCTTAAGGATGCCCACCTTCACCGCGCCCCCGCCCTTCAAGCCGGGCCAGTCCGCCCCGCCGCCAAGCCGCGAGCCCGTGCCAGAGAAGAAAGAAGAGCCTTTTTTAAGAAGAAAACCCGAAAAGAAAAAGGGCATCTTCTCCAAGCTGAAAGATCTGTTTTAGTCGTACTTGAAAAAGACACCATCATTTTGTAAAATAATACTAATGCGTTTGTAGCTCAGCTGGATAGAGCAGCGGTTTCCTAAACCGTGTGTCGGGGGTTCAAATCCCCCCAAGCGCACCAATGGAAATCAGAGCGTTCCCGAAAGGGAGCGCTCTTTTTGCGTGGAGAAATGGGAACTCACTTCGCTCGCCAGTCCTGAGCGGGGATTTTTATTTCTACGAGCGCAGCGAGGTCGTAAGGTTTTCCACGAGCAACGCGAGGTTTAAGGGTGTTTGACCTTGCCTCGTAGAGGAAGGTGTCGCTGAAGGCGACGAATGAAGTTCATTTCCTGGGCTGCAAGCCGGTTGTATGGTTTTTAAATGTGCAGTTTCTAAAAAGGCCGGGCGGATAGGGTTGATTATTCATTGAGTTTTAAAATCTAAAAAGGTTCTGCGAGCGGAGTGAGGTTGTTTGGTTTTTCTTTTCCCTTTGCGAAGCAAATAAGTGGTGTTGACCTTCCCAGACGGGGAAGGGAGTATGGTAGGGGAAGGGGTACGAAAGGTCCAAAACAAATAAGATTGGAAATCCTTTCTTTATTCCTTGTGAAGCTGCCACCTTCGGGGGAAGTGGACTGTATACCAGTTGAATCTTCTGTAATATCGGTAATGACTCAATTGTTCTGTACAGGCCGAAAGGGGTGCGGTTAATAAGTAAAGCATATTCCTTTTGTGGCGGTTAGGGTTGATTTCTCTCAACCTCCAGGCTGGTCGTCCGGTTTTTTCTTTTCCCCGCTCTGCGGTTGTCTGGTTTTTCATTTCTTTCCCAGTTTTCCTCCCTGCTTTTCTCCCTACACGGTCTTTTTCCTCTCTCCCCATCCTCTTTTATTTTTATAATCGCTATCCTTCCTTGTATCTTCCTTGCTGTTCTTTCAAAAAAGTCCGCTGCTTTTAGAAATTTCCCTCACATTTCCTTTCAAAAGTATACTTTCGGATAGTTTCATTCCATTTTGCGATAGGTTAGAGTAAATGCAGGGAAAAAGCTTTGTCCCTGGCAATGGCGCCGGGGAAGCTCTATTGATTTAGAAAGAGGGAATCGAAATGAACAAAAAGCAGAAAGCTTCCAGGAATACTTGGATAAGAGAAAACTCAAAGACTTCGCCGTCGAAGAAATTGCCAAAGATCCATTGGAAACCGCCGTATTCCGCTCGCACATGCAGCTTGAAAACGCAAGACTGCCAATCATCGTCATCCTTGACAAGAGCATCTACGGCATCGTCCGTCTCCTTGTCGCTCAGAGCGCCAAGAAGAACAACGAAAAAGCACTCGAAGAGCTCATGAACAAGTTCAATAAACAGTATAAAGCATTCAAATACTACCTCGACGACGAAGGAAACCTCGTCCTCGATCTCAGCATCCTCTGCCCGGAAAAAAAGTAAGCGGCCCGATGATTTATGCCCTCTTCCAGAGCGTCGAAGAACACCTCAAGACCGCCTATCCGCAGTGGATGAAAATCATCTGGAAGTAATTCATACCGGGGATAGTACAAAAGAAGGGCGGGGAGGGCCCGGACTTTTGTGGAAATGGGAGGAACCATGTTAGGGATTGCGGCAGGAATTCTCGTAGGTGCCGTTTCAGGCGTTGCCTTCTACTGCCTTCTGTGCAGGAACGCAGAGTATATCGACGCATTCGACGAAGACCTCGTCAGAGAAAGATTTATGGAAGATATGAATAACAAAACAAGAATGGAATGATTCCGGGGAAGGAAGAATTCCTGAAGAAACAGCGTTTCCGGGAAGAAACACTATTTCAAAAAAGCAGGCAGCGGGAACTGCCTGCTTTTCACATGGGAAAAATTAAGAGTATACATAAAACAACTCGCCCGCTCGATATTCCAGAGTCCTGACTCTTGAGTGGAATCAGAGCAGCCCACCAATACTCGCCTTCCCAAATGGGGAAGGGAGTATGGTAGGGGATGGGGTACGAAAGGTCAAAAACAAATCAGATTTGAAACTTTTTCTTTATTCCTCTTGAGACCTGCCTCAGCGAGGAAGGATGTCACGGAGTGACAGAAAGGAGTGCAGTTCCTCGGACGAAGTCCGATTGTATGGTTTTGATTTTCCCCAAGGCGAAGCCTTGGTTTAAGGGTGTCAGAGCTCGCCCCGTAGGGGGAGCTGGCGCGCATGCGCCTGAAACATCATCTCCACGAGCAACGCGAGGTTTTACGGTTTTCTTAACCTGCCGCTCTCCGCCCATACGCTTTTATCTCATCCTCCACCTATCTCTTTTCCTCATGCTTATTGAGAAAAAGTAATGACTTATAGTTGCGAGTGAATTGTAATTTTAATAATTCTAAATATTTTTGTTTTGCCATGCCTATAAATTTCTATCCGATAATATCGAGTAAAATCCAGTATAAAGAAATATTTCGAATATGCCCATTTGTATTTATAAATCAAATATTGACAGATTATAAATTATCAATATATAATTAAGACATGAATGAATTAGAAATCTTCAAGGCTCTATCGAACCCTATACGGCTAAACATCATAAAGTGGCTGAAGGAACCGCAGAATAACTTTCCACCCCAGGGACTCCATGTGCCGGAGGGAGACCGTTTTGACAGAAGTGTCTGTGTTGGATCGATCTGCGAAAAGACTCAGATCTCCCAGTCGACCATCTCGCATTATCTTGATATGATGCAGAGAGCAGGTCTTTTGGAATCGCGCCGTTTCAGCAAGTGGACATACTACCGCCGCAACGAAAGGAACATCAGCCGATTGTCAGAGTTCATCCGTAACTCGTTATAACCGGTCATTATAAGGTATAATAAAGACGGCAGGGAATCCTGCCGTCTATTTTTGGGTTTATGTATCTAATAAACGAGATACATTTTGGAATATTTCATGTAAATTCTCATTTTGAAGGCAAAAGCCGGAAAGGACTGTTCACATGATTGAAAAACCATTTATCCTCGCAGGAAAGAAACTCTCCACACGTCTCGTGTTCCCGCCGCTCGCGACCGAAAGCTCAGACGGCGGCAAGCCGAACGAAAAAATCACGCAGCACTACTGCGCCATCGCAGCAAACCCGAACGTCGGCATGATCATCACTGAGCACAGCTACGTCGATCCACAGGGCAAAGCAGACCCGCACCAGATTTCCTTTGCCGACGACTCCGTCATCGACGCACAGAAAGCCATGGTGAAATCCATCCGCAACGTGCGCCCCGACATCTGCCTCCTCGCGCAGATCAATCACGCAGGCGCCAATACACGCAAACTCTACACAGGCATGGATCTCGTCTCCGCCTCTGACATCAAATGGACCAGAGACCAGGCAAGAGCCCTCACCGTCGATGAAATCCACGACCTGGAACAGAAATACATCGCAGCAGCCCTCCGCGTCCAGGAAGCCGGCTATGACGGCGTAGAAATCCACTGCGCACACGCTTACCTCCTGAACCAGTTCTACTCGCCGATCACCAACCACAGAGACGACGAATACGGACCGCAGACCATCACCAACCGCCTCCGCTTTACCCTCGAAATCATCCGAGGCATCAAAGCCAAAGCCAATAAGAACTTCATCGTCTCCGTACGCTTGGGAGGCTGCGACTACAAAGAAGGCGGCAGCACCATCGAAGACGCATGCGCAGCAGCCAAACTCCTCGAAAGAGAACACATCGACCTCCTGAACGGCACCGGCGGCACCTGCCAGATCTTCAGACCGGGCCACGCAGAACCAGGCTTCTTCACCGACATGTCCGAAGCCGTCAAGAAATGCGTATTCACCCCGATCCTCGTAGCAGGCGGCATCACAACAAAGAAAGAAGCCGACCTCTTCCTCCGTGAAGGCAAAGCCGACCTCATCGGCGTAGCCAGAGCACTCAACGCAGACCCGAAATGGGAAATGTAAAATAAGGAAACTAAATAAGACATTTAAAAAGGACCCCGAAAGAGGCCCTTTTTAGTTACATCGTCTCTGCAACTACCCTGCAGGGCAGTCCGGTCATGCCTTGGTAACGCATAGGGTACGTATTCATTATTACATCTTTATTTAGCAGTTCCTTCAAATTACACATGTTTTCAATGATGAAGACACCATGATCAGCACAGTACTGATCCTTGACAGGATGCTCGCGGCCGCGCCTGATCCCCGCAAAATCCACGCCGATCAATGAAATATGAAGATCGACCAATTTCTCAATCAATTCATCAGACAGCTGCGGATGCTCCTTGAAATACCTTGCACTTCCGTAGCCTTCCTCCTCAATGAATCCTGAGTAAAACATGACAAATGAATCCGCGGGAACTTTCTCCAGATCCACATCAAAGACACCGATATCCCTGTCTTTGATCCCGCTGACATCAAATACGATTCCTCTTCTCTGGGTATACTCTAAAGGAAATTCCTTATTCATTACATCAAAATGAGTTCCCAAATGTCCAGATAAAGATTTCTTATCATGCCCCTGTGCATCCTGTACCATTTTAGGTGTGATTTCAAGCGTTACATCAATTTTCATTACGTTTCCCCCTTTAGATCTTTGCTGGCTGCTAAATTTTACCAGCACCGATAAAAATCAAGAGATGCCCTTAACCTTGCCATGGAAGATGTGAAATGAAAGCCATTTCTTTATTCTTTGTGTTGGATTAAAGTTCTAATATAAATATTATACAATAGCCTCGAGGTGTGAATTTGGAAAGGAGGTAAGATGCCTTTTGCAAACATATCAATCATTGAAAATTATGGCGGTACTATTTTCCAATAAATAGTATACCAATAATGAGAATCAAACGGCTCTATTTTGCATATATTGAACGGTATGTATGAGTTTAAGTGTTAAATAACCTAATATACGATACTTAAATAGCAAATAGCCATAATTAGTATACAATTCAACTTAATTGTGTGCTAAAATGTGTAAAGAATACGTAAGACGTTTGTAAAGGTAATATATATTTGGAAGGAGATGCGTGGAATGAAGTGGAAGGCTATAGTTGCAGGTATGTTAGCAGGTGCAGCTCTGTTAATGGCAGGCTGCGGCGGCTCATCTTCTGGGGATGCAGCAAAATCGGCCAATGCGGCACAGAATTTCAAGGGTAAGAAACTGGTTATGTATGTTTCTTTCCATGAAGATACGGCAAAGGAACTGTCGGACGCATTCAAGAAGAAGACCGGTGCTGATGTAAGCTTTATCCGCCTGCCAACTGGTGAAGCATTAGCTCGTATTCAGGCTGAAAAGGATTCACCGAAAGCGGATGTATGGCTGGGCGGCACAGCAGATGCTCACGCAAAGGCAGCTTCTGACGGACTTCTGTCAGCTTATAAGTCACCGAATGCGAAGATGATTCTTCCGCAGTATCAGGATAAGGATGGATACTGGTATGGCACATACCTGGAAGCTCTGTCTGTCGGCTATAACGAAAAACGTTTCAAAGAAGAATTTGAACCAAAGGGCGTCAAGGCTCCTGAAACACTGGATGATCTTCTGAAACCGGAATTCAAGGGCGAAGTCATTATGCCAGATCCGAGAAAATCCGGAACAGGCAATACATTCATCAGCTCCGTTCTTCAGTCCATGGGCGAAGAAAAAGGCTGGACCTATTTGAAAGCACTGAAAGGCCAGGTAGCACAGTTCACTCCTTCCGGATTTACACCAGCGCAGAAGACAGGTGCCGGAGAATACCTGATCTGCGTCAACTTTGTTTCTGACCAGAATCTGGTCAGCGCAAAGGGACAGAAGATCCACAGCACGATTTACAATAATTCCGGCTGGACGGTCTGCCCTGTTGGCCTGATCAAAGGCGCTGCTGATGCTGATGTAGCTAAAGCATTTATCGACTTTGTACTGACGAAAGAAGCTGGCGAAATCATGGTAAAATCCACCCATGGTATCGCATGCAACCCTGATGTAGCTCCGCCAGAAGGTATGAAGCCTCTGAAAGAGCTCCCACTCTTCAAGGAATATGACCTGATCAAGGCCGGTGCAGATAAGCAGAAGAATTGCGACGAATTCTTCGCAAATTAAATTGGTTCAGATAATGCCTCTGCCTTTCTGGCGGAGGCATTATTGTTCTACAATAGATTTCTTAAATCATTGTAAGGAGTCACTATGAGCGAAAAAGATATAGGGCATGAACATACAGGAGGAATGGCGGAATTCAAGGCCCTCTTAAGGGAGCCGCCGCTCCTTATCAGCATATCCGTTGTATTTTTGCTGTTTGCTGTTTTTATCATTTATCCATTTGTGAAAATACTGCTGGTCCCGGACGGAAGTGACTGGATCCGTGCGCTGACGGAAGAAGAATTTGTCCTTGCCTTCGCGCATACGCTGTATTCTTCCTTCGTGGCAACATTCAGTGCCATCATCCTCGGGTTTCTCTTTGCATACGGCATCCATTATACGGATATGCCATGCAAGCGGTTCTTTCAGGTAGTGGCTCTCCTTCCTACGATGGCGCCGTCTGTCGTGACGGGCCTTGCCTTTATCATGCTTTTCGGCAGGCGCGGATTTATCACCTGGAACCTCCTTCATCTGAAGGTAGACCTGTACGGCCCATTCGGCCTGTGGGTGGCGCAGACTGTTGCATTCTTCCCTCTGGCCTATATCACGATTTCAGGGGTGCTTAAGAGCATCAGCCCGAATCTTGAACTGGCTGCACAGAACCTGGGGGCAAGAGGCTGGTATCTTTTCAGGACTGTCACATTGAGGCTGGCAACCCCGGGCATTGCCAGTGCATTTCTTCTGGTAGCCATCAACTCTCTGGCAGACTTCGGCAACCCGATGCTCGTCGGAGGAAATTATCAGGTACTGGCGACAGAAGCCTATACACAGGTCACAGGAGCCTGGGATCTTCCCATGGGCGCCACGCTTTCTGTTTTCCTTGTCATTCCGACACTGATCGTATTCTTCATCCAGAGGTACTATCTGGAAAAGAATTCTTACGTAACCGTTACGGGGAAACCTGTCGCAGGGCTGATCCGCGTCACCACGGGGCCGCTTGCAAAATGGCTTCTCTTTGCATTCTCCATGCTGCTCAGCCTCGGGATCTTAATGATCATCGGAGTCGTATTCCTCTTTGCCTTTACCGTTGCATTCGGGTATGACTACACGTTTACGCTCGAATATTTCAAGGAAGGCGTCATCCACTCCCATGTCATGATCAATTCCTGGGTGGCTTCCATATCGACAGCTGCCATCACGACAGTTCTGGGCATTGCGCTTGCCTTTCTTACCATCCGCAAGAAATTCCCCGGAAGAACGATCATGGATTTCCTTGCCATGCTTCCGGTATCCCTTCCAGGTACATTCATCGGCCTGGCATTGATCCTTGCCTTTAACGACGGACCGCTGGCCATGACGGGTACGCTCGGCATCATTATCCTCGGTATGGCCCTTCGACAGCTTCCTGTCGGATACAGGCAGGCGGTAGCAGGGCTGAAGCAGATCGAGGGCTCGCTGGAAGAAGCATCGACCAACCTGGGCGCGAACAGTTTCACCACATTCCGCAAAATCGTCCTTCCTATGCTGAAAAATTCCTTATCCGTCAGTTTCGTTTATGCTTTCATGCGATCCATGAATACGCTGTCAACTGTTATTTTCCTGGTTTCCCCGGAATGGAACCTGGCATCCATCAATATCATGAGTCTGGCAAATCAGGGATTCCTTCCTACAGCGAGCGCCACGGCAGTAGGGATTATGCTTGTCATTTATGCAACTTTTGGTATCGTGAAGCTCATCTTAAGAGATAAAATCAATATCTTTGATCTGTAAAGAAAGCGGGAATAAAGTATGGCAGACTATGTATTGCAGTTAAAGAATATCAATAAATATTTCGGGAAAAGCCATGTGATCAAGAATGTCAATCTGTCCTTTGAAAGAGGCCATTTCATTACCTTTCTGGGACCATCCGGCTGTGGCAAGACGACACTCCTCCGCATGATTGCAGGATTTTATGAACCCGATGAAGGGGAAATCCTCCTGAACGGAAAGAACGTCGAAAAAATTCCTCCTTATGGAAGAAATACATCCATGGTATTCCAGGAATATGCGCTCTTCCCTCATATGAACGTTTTTGACAACGTATCTTACGGGCTGAAAGTCAAAAAGGTTCCCAAAGATGAAATGATCAAGCGCGTGGAAGATGCACTGGAACTCATGCAGCTCAAAGGGATGGAAAAACGTTTCCCGAACCAGATGTCCGGCGGCCAGCAGCAGCGTGTCGCTGTCGCAAGAGCACTTGTCATGAAACCGGACGTCCTTCTTCTCGATGAACCGCTTTCCAATCTGGATGCGAAGCTCCGCGAAAGCGTCCGTGTCGAATTAAGAACCATCCAGCAGAAAATGGGACTCTCCGTTATTTACGTAACACATGACCAGTCAGAAGCCCTTTCCATGTCGGATGCCGTCGTCGTACTGAAAGACGGCGAAGCCCATCAGGTCGGCACGCCGCAGGAAATCTATTTCGAACCGAAGACACAGTTCGTCGCTGATTTCATCGGCACAACCAATCTTATTTCCGTAGAAGGAAAAGGGAATAACGACGTGGCTTATGGAAATACCGTATTCCATTCCACCAATCCCGTCACCCCGGGTGCCAGGTACATCGCATCCGTCCGTCCGGAAAGCATAAAGATCTCCCTGGAAAAAGCGGAGGGGAAGGTCAATATCAAGACCTCTATCGTAAACCGCATGTTCCTGGGCGAAAAAGTGCGCTACTTCGTCAAGGATGAATTGGACAAGGAATGGATTGTAGACATGTTCGATCCAGGGAAAACGCTTCTCAGCGGTGACGCCTATGTCACGTTCAAAGCGGAAAAAGCATGGGTGATTGAAGACAAATAAGCTTCAACAGACCTTGGGAAAGGAGCTGCCTGGATGTTAGAAGAACTGAAAGAAGAAGTGCTGGAGGCAAATCTAGAACTTCCCCGTCATCATGTCGTGCTTTATACATGGGGGAACGCGAGCGGAATCGACAGGGAAAGAAACCTCATCGTCATCAAACCGTCCGGCGTACCGTATGAATACCTGAAAGCTTCCGATATGGTCGTCGTGAACCTTGAAGGCGAAGTGGTGGAAGGAAATCTGAGACCATCCTCAGATACCAGGACCCACATTGAACTGTACAAGAACTTCCCGGAAATCGGCGGAGTCGTCCACACCCATTCCATTCACGCCGCAGCCTTCGCACAGGCCGGAAGGCCGATCATCCCTATTGGCACGACCCATGCAGACTATTTCTACGGACCCGTTCCCTGTACCAGACCCCTCACGAAAGAAGAAGTGGAAGACGACTACGAAGGAAATACGGGAAAAGTGATCGCTGAAACCTTCCGTGATCTCAAGATTGATCCTAAATCCACGCCCGGCGTACTCGTCAGAAACCATGGCCCGTTCACATGGGGGAAAGATGCCAAAGAAGCTGCATACCATGCAGTCGTCCTGGAAACAGTCGCAGAAATGGCCCTCAAGACATTCCTTCTCTCGCCGGATGCAAGGATACAGAACTACATCCTGGAAAAACACTACGAAAGAAAACACGGACCCCATGCCTACTATGGGCAAGTGAAATAATTTAAAAAAGAGTGGCGCGATGCCACTCTTTTACTATGCATGAAAGGCCCGAGGCTCTTGGATATTCTCATTTTCCCATCACCCTCCATGGTATAATGGGAGGAGCAAAGGAGCTTGTTATGTCTACTAAAAATACCCCACTCACATTAAACGCGACGTATACGATCGAGATCCGCGATCTTGGTGTCCATGGCGAAGGCATCGGATCGGCGGAGAATTTTACTGTCTTCGTTCCGGGAGCTCTTCCTGGAGAGACGGTGAAGGCGAAGATCATCCTGATCAAGAAATCGTACGCTTCCGGGAAACTCATTTCCGTCGAGAAGCCGTCCCCCTACCGTACGGTGCCCCAGTGCCCGGTCTATGATTCCTGCGGAGGATGCCAGATTTCCCATCTGACCTACGAGGGCCAGCTGGCAGCGAAGGAACGCCGCGTGAAGGACGTCATGGTCCGCATCGGCAAGGCAAGCGAAGACGTCGTCCTTCCGATTCTTGGCGCGCCGCATGAATGGAATTACCGAAATAAAATGGCCGTCCCTGTCGGACAGGTGACAGGCGGCCCCGTTCTTGGCTACTACCGCCAGGGCACGCACCAGATCGTCCCGATTCAGGAATGCCTCATTCAGGAAGAGGAAAACAACCGCCTTCTCCGCTTTGCGGAAGATTTCATGATCCGCCATGGCATTACCGGCTACAATGAGAAATCCGGAAAAGGCTGCGTCCGCCACGTCATGGGGCGTGTCGGCGATAATAGGGAAGTCATGGCCGTCATCGTGACCGCCACCGAAAACCTGCCGAAGAAGGACCTCTGGGCTGAAGAAATCCAGAAAGCCCTCCCCGAAGTCGTTTCTCTTTACCACGATGTCCAGAATAAGAAACGCAACGTCATCTTAGGACCGGAAATCCACCACATCTGGGGAAGAAAGACCCTCACCGCATCCCTCTGCGGCATTGCCTTCGAAGTATCGCCATTTTCCTTCTTCCAGGTCCACAAGGCCCAGGCAGAAGTCCTCTACCAGAAAGCCTTGGATGCCGCTGACCTCAAAGGCGGGGAAACCGTCATCGACGCCTACTGCGGCACAGGCACCATTTCCCTCTGCCTTGCGAAAAAAGCACGCCGCGTCATCGGCATCGAAATCGTCAGGGAAGCCATCGAAGACGCTAAGAAAAATGCCGCATTCAACCATATAGAAAACGCCGAATTCCACGCCGCCGACGCAGGCCTCCTCATGCCGAAACTCTACGAAGAAGGCCTTCGCCCCGACGTCATCGTCATGGACCCCGTCAGAGCCGGATGCAGCGAAGACGTTCTCAAGGCCGCCGCAGGCATGCAACCCGCCCGCATCGTCTACGTCTCCTGCAACCCCGCCACCTTCGCCCGCGACGCAGAGATCTTGGGCCGCTTAGGCTACAAACTCCAGTCCGTCCAGCCCGTGGACATGTTCCCACAGACCACTCACGTTGAGTGCGTATGTTTGATGTCCAGAACAGGAAAGTAAAAACGCTAGGAAGTGTAGTAAATAAGCTATTTCTATGATTTTGAGATTAAAAGTGAGAAATTAAAAATCAGAGTTTCATCACCCCATGGGAACATATCAACGCAATCCATTTTTTGATAGTTTAGACGGTAAGTTGGATAAGGGGTTCATGAGTGTATGAGTTGGATGTTTTGCAGAAAAATGGTTTGGTGAGTGAGTAGGTTGGATGTGGGAAATATATGTTATTGAGATAGGGCTGACAAAACTGCTAAACAATCAATTTGAATAATAAATATATTTGCTACTTATAAGGTAATAGTTGTACCAGGAGGGAAAATGTATATACCAACTGAGGATAAGGTTTTGGAAATGACTCCAACAGATTTTGAAAAATATTCTTTACAAGTGCTAAATACCCAGTGTCACGGACTTAAAAATTATATTATTCAGCATAACAAAATAATTGTAACGTCAGATGGAAAATATCAAATTGATGGATATATTGAATTTGAAGTTATGGGCGTAAAATATAAAACACTTATTGAATGTAAACATTATAAAAGACGCATTGAGAGAGAAATAGTTCAAACATTGTATGATAAATTAAGAGCTACAGGAACTCAAAAGGGAATTTTGATTTCAACGTCCAATTTTCAAACTGGCTCAATACAATATGCAACAGAACATGGTATTGCATTAATCCAATTAACAGAATCAGGAAATCACTGTGTAACTCGTTCATTAAATATGATTACAAATCGTGCTGGTATTACGCCATCAAATTTTGGAAGTCCTTATGTAGGAGTTTTATTAAGGTCAAAAAAACAAGGGTTAATTACCTGTTCATATTTAACCTTTTTACGAGATGGATTGAAACCTTTTCTACTAGATGAGGAGTGATCTGGAATGGGACCAATAATCTTTTTCAATACTGCATGGATGGAAAGATATGAAGGCTTAGTAGATAATGATAAAAGAATTTATGGTGGTGGATCTTTTATTGAAAAAAATGGTTATGGAGTAGAAATATATAATTTTAAAAAATACGGAGAAAAGTATATGGTTTTGCGCAATCCAACGGGGATATAAATATTCAAAAATTAGGGGCAGATAAACAAGATGATCATATCTCCGGTGTTCTAATTATTTTTACAGCTAAGTCTCGTGTTGTAGGATGGTATAAAGATGCTATTTTGTATAAGACTTATCAAGATACAGAATTGCAGGAAAGAAAATTTAAAGACGGATATATGGGATATTATGCAGTGGCTGATGTTAAAAATATTAGATTATTAAGTATTGACGAAAGAAATATCTTCCCAAAAGTTCCAAGAGGAAAAGGGGGAATGGGACAATCTAATATTTGGTATGCAGATAGTGGCAAAGGAATAGATTATAAAAATAATATTCTGAAATATATAAAAAAAGATGAAGATGAAAAAAACAGATGTACTTACAAACCCGTATCTCATCAAACCGATGTTATTTTAAAAAAAAGGATTGAAAAAATAGCCATTAAGTTAGTTGAAAAAACATATAGAAATAGAGGCTTTTTTGTTAACTCGTGTGAAATAGAGAATCTAGGGTGGGATTTAAATGCTATTCTTATTAATGAAAAGATAAGTTTACATCTTGAAGTTAAAGGTACATCTGAAAGAAAAATTGCGATTCAGCTTACACCTAATGAATACAGTAAAATGGAAGAACAAAAAAATATTTATAGATTATGTATAGTAGTAAATTGTCTTGATAAACCTATGCTATATATTTTTTCTTATTCAACGGAAGCCAATACATGGTTAAGTGAAAATGGCGAGTCCCTAATCATAGATCAAGTAATTTCTGCTAAATGTTATGTCTGATTTCGAATATAAATGTGTTTTTAAGGGGTTAATGCTATGCCGGATTATTCTATTTACGAGTTTAATGAGCTTGTTACAGATCAAGAATTAGGAAATGCTACACTTATTTTGGGTAACGGAGCTAGTATGGCTGTTAGCAGCAGTTTTAGTTATACCAATTTATTTGGAAAAGCATGCAATGATTCTATTTTGAACCAGACCTCTAAAAATTTATTTGAAACATTGCAAACAACTGATTTCGAACTAGTAATGAATAAACTAAGGCAGGCTTATATTATAAATGAGGTACTTCAATTAGATACTGATAATGTAGCTCTCCACACTTATGATAATATAAGACAATCGTTAATTAAAACCATAAAAGAAATACATGTACAATATGCCGATGCCATATTCCAAATAGATAATATAAGAAAATTTTTAGAAAAATTTAAAACCGTTATAAGTTTGAACTATGATTTATTAATTTATTGGGCCATAATGGCTAGTAATGACCGCAAGCCTTATAAAATGAAAGATTGTTTTACTAACCATATTGATGGAAATTTGGGGTTTGAATATGACATTGAAAAACTTCGTGAACCATATAATGGTGGGCCAGATCCAACGTTGGTTTTTTACCCCCATGGTAATTTGATATTAGCTAGTAACGAAAATAATGATGAGTTAAAAATAAGAATAAATAATAATACTAACTTATTTGATGCAATTGGAGAAAAATGGAAACAGAAGTATGTTCCTTTGTTTGTAAGCGAAGGAAGTTCCGAACAGAAATTAAAAGCTATTCGACGAAGCACATATCTGAATTTTGTTTATGAAAATGTTTTATCTCATTTGGAACCTACGGTAATTATATATGGATGGAAATTAGCTGAACAAGAACAGCATCTTATAAAAAAGATATTTAGCAATAACAAAATTAGCAATGTATATATTTCTATGTATCTCGGAAGTAATCCGGAACCTATAGATGAACAAAAACGGATCGCGAGTATGTTAAAGAGAGAAAATAGAACTATGAATATAAAATTTTTTGACGCTGCAAGCAAAAATTGCTGGTGTAATTTTTAGGTTTATAATATTTATTTATTCATATTCATGTATTTCTTGTAATAGGAGATGCATATAAAATGCCGAAATACTACGTTTTTAGAATCAATTATGAAGAGTCATGGCAGCCACTTGTTAGATCCGCTATTGATAAAGGTGAACTTCGTCAAGGATGGGGAATGCAGCAGGGAACAGACAGCTTGAGGGTTGATCAAGATGAATCTGCGTTTTTGAAAGCATGGGATAAAATATGGCCAGGTAGTGAGATATCGTATTGTAAACGAAAATATAGTTCACTTAGCAAAATGTTGGATTTTAACAATGGTGATATTATTGTTGTCCCTAAAGCACCAGATTGGCGACAATTTTTAATCCTTACTGTAAATGGATCATATCGGTTTGATGATGATTTAAATTCTAAATTTAACAATGGTGATGATTTCCGCCATATTATTCCTGTGGAATATAAAAAAACTGTTGGTTATGACTATTCTGATGATAGCCGGAAAATAGTCAAAAAATTTGGTGCTTATCGATCTCCAATCAACAGTGTATATGATAAAAAATTTCAAAATGCAATTAATACGTTATTGCAAGATTCTAATAAGAATTTAACAACATCCCAAGATGAACTAGCAGCATTAGGGTTGGAGGATTCTCAACCCTTTAAAGACTTAAAAAAATGGATTCCCAATACAATTAATAATTGGGGAGCAGATAAATTAGAAAAGTTAATTCAATCGTTGTTCGAAAAAAATGGTTTTACACTCATCAAAAGAAATCGGCATAATAACAAAGGTGGCGATATTGATTTAGTGTTTGCTATGCCATCTGTTCCACTTTTAGATGGTATTTTAGAAGATACACCTTTTCCTCAAGTCTGGATTCAAGCTAAAAACAAACGAGGCCATGATGCTAATGCAATAGATGGAATTAAACAACTGATAGAACAGAAAAGGACTGATAATTTATCAGCTATTTGCATATTGATTAATACAACAGACTGTTTTGACAAGGAAGCCAAAATGATGGCTGAATCACATGATATTATTCTTATTAATGGGACACAGTTTGCAAGATTGATTTTAAAATATGGTATTGAAGATTGTCTTGCTTGAGCAATTTGATTAATACTTTTGTGAGCAATCTTATGTTTAAAATTTTATAGGGAACATTTTGTTATGTTTATGATTATTTCTCCACATCCACTGTCACACCCGATTTGAATTCTACGGTACAGCTATCCTCAAACACCGTAATGGTTTTAATTAGCTGCCGGACGAGGTAATCATCAAACTGGGTGATGGCAGTGGATGTTGTTTTTAGGAATGTAGCCATATTTTCTATACGGCTGCGGATTTCATCCTGATTGGCATTTTTCGCCAGCGCTTGCTGTTTTTGTTCGCGCAGGTGGTAGATTTCTTCGGCAACATCGTCGTAGCCAGCCTTGGAACTTGCTAACTTTACAAGCTGTGTTTGCAGTTCTTCCAATCGGGTATCGATAGTTGCCAGCGTTTCATCATTGTTATGGCTGAGAACGGTTTCGATATTATGCTGCAGCATGGCAAGAAAATCCTTCTTTCCGCATAGCACCTGATTGATGGCTGTTAGACAGACCTGCTCGAGTGCAAATTCAGATATGGTGCGGGCATCGCATTTACCTGTATGGTCTACTCGATTGACACAGCGCCAGACGATGGATTTCTTTCCTCGGTTGTTCCAGTGTATCCGGCGGAATATCTCGCCACATTTACCACAGCGTATCCGTTGGGAAAAACAATGGTTGCTGCTGTAGGTCAACTTCCTCCCGTTTTTCAAGTGAATAGAACTTCGCCGTACCATTTCTTCCTGCACCTGCAGAAATATGTCGCGGGGGATAATGGCCTCATGGTTATCTTTTACATAATACTGTGGCATGATGCCAGTATTCTTGACGCGCTTTTTGGTAAGGAAATCCACCGTATAGGTTTTTTGCAAGAGGGCATCACCCATATATTTTTCATTTTGCAAAATCTGTCTGATATTACTGTCTCGCCATTTGGTGTGACCAGCACCGTTTTTTAACCCGTCCGCTGTTAAATTGCGGGCGATTTTTAGCATACTGGCACCTTCAAGGTATTCCCGGTAAATGCGTTTTACGATTTCTGCTTCCTCCGGAACTATGACCATGTGTTTATTTTCATCCTTGGCATAACCGAGAAAATGATTGCAGTTGATTTGTACTTCACCCCGTTGGTAGCGGTACTGCAGGCCCAGCTTCACATTCTGGCTTAGGGATTGGCTTTCTTGCTGGGCTAGGGATGCCATAATAGTAAGCAGCACCTCGCCTTTAGAGTCCATCGTATTAATATTTTCCTTCTCAAAAAAGACGGGAATGTGCTTGTCCTTTAACTGCCGGATGTATTTTAGGCAGTCCAGCGTGTTGCGGGCAAATCGACTGATGGATTTGGTAATAATCATATCAATCGTACCTGCCATGCAATCTTCGATCATGCGATTAAATTCATCCCGCTTTTTGGTATTGGTACCGGATATCCCATCATCAGCGTAGATCCCGGCTAATTTCCAGTCTGGATGATTGTGGATGTAGGTGGTGTAGTGCTCAATTTGTGTTTCATAACTGGTGGCCTGCTCGTCGCTGTCGGTAGAAACCCGGCAATAAGCAGCCACACGGCATTTTGGCTTTTCTTCAGTATGGCTTCGGTGTAGATAGGTTCGTGCCGGAATGATCGTGACATTCCGCGTCTGTAATTCCATATATGGATTCCTCACTTTCTATTAAACTGTAGGCATATTCAGCTTGCTGAAATGGATCAGTATAGGTTTGCGTTTTTTCTGCAAGGGAGAAGGTGGTGGGGTATAGAACCGGTGACGCTTTTTTAGGTTCCCGGATGCGCCACAGTTTTTTGGCCCGGCTGGTGATTTCCTTTTGTGCCGCAGTAAACGTATCGGCATCAATAATAGCCGGATAATAATCATCACCGATATAATGCGTCGTTTGCAGGATATGGCGGATACCACTGTGGAAGGCGTGGATCGCTGCCTCTTTCGCAGCCGTAGTCAGTGCAGCCCCGGCAAGATAGGCTTGGAACAGCACTCGTATTTTTTCGGCTTCCTCCACATCCACTATTGCTTTGCCATTTTTAATCCGGTACCCAAACGGTGTATGGCTCATAGCTTACACCAGCCTTTCCCGTAGCGTAATGCCGCATTTTAGCTTAAAGCCGATGTTCGTTCGAGAGTAGACCAGAATTTGTTCTACAAATTGTTGGAATACTGCTTCGTCAAAGCCCGTTAGCATTTTCGCCTTACAAGTATACTGCAGTAATTCTCTCGTTTCATGGACCGTTTTATTATCATCATTCAAAAAATCTACAAGGGAATCTTTTTGGTGCTGCCATTGTTCAGCTTCCTGCAGTAGCTCGTTATTTCCTTTCTGGTACATCGCAGGCTCTAGATATTTTTTTGTCAGCAGGTACGCCAGTGTTTTTTGATGCTCGGCATTTTCCGCCAGCTTTGTGTCTAAATCTTGAATGACGGTGATGCTGTCGTTCGAATGGAGGGTACGCAAACTAGCAAGCAGCGGTTTTAAAACAAAGGCATGACCAAAGATGAGCTTATTCATCATCGTAACAAAGGCATATTCCAGTGCCGTTTCTTTGATGTATTTTAACGAGCATTTTGTGGCATCTGCTACATGGGTGGCGCAGCACCAAGCTATATAGGAATTGCGACCGCCTTGGATCCGCCGCTTGAAGGTAGCACCACATTGATGACATCGAATGACACCAGAAAACGGATAACGGTTCTGGTACTTTTTATTCTGTGGCAGCGCACCTTTTTCTTTGCCACGCTGCCGGATGACCTGCTGGGCCGCTTCAAATATGTCCTTGGTGATGATAGCTTCGTGGTGGTGTTCCACCCGGTATTTATCTTTCTCACCATGGTTATGATGACGATTAAAATGTGAATCGGTATAGGTTTTCTGGAAAATAGCATCCCCAGTGTAATTCTCGTTTTTCAATATGCCGCGAATGGTTGTTGCAGTCCAATGGGTACCGCGTTTAGCCGGAATTTTCTTTGCATTTAATTCCTTGGCAATGGCATCCGTGCCAATACCGGCGAGTGTTTGATCAAACATAGCTTTTACAATTGTAGCTTGCTCCGGCTGCAGCACCAGTTTTCCCTCTATTACATCATACCCATATGGGGCGTAAGCAAGTTTAAAGGTGCCATTTTGGAAACGGCGCTGTATGGACCAGGTGCTGTTTTCGGCAATCGATACCGATTCATTTTCCGCTAGGCCGCTTAGAATCGATAGCATGAGCTCGCTTTCCATCGATCCGGTATTTAGGTTTTCCTTTTCAAAATAAATATAAACGGTAAGCCCCAGTAATTTACGGACCAGTTCCAGACAATCGGTGGTGTTGCGGGCAAATCGGCTGATAGACTTTGTCACAATAAGGTCTATTTTTTTATGCTCGCAATCATCTATCAGGCGGAGTAGGGCCGGACGCTTTTCTTTTTTCGTGCCGGTAATTCCTTCATCATAATAAATACCGGCAAACTCCCAGTCCGGATTTGCTGTAATGTAGCTTTCATAGTGCTTTCGTTGTGTGGCAAGGCTGACTAATTGCTCCTCACTATCAGTGGATACCCGGCAGTAGGCCGCTACCCGCAGCTTATGTTTTGGTGTAGGAAATACAAGCTGGCCTCCGATTTTTGTCACCGTTTTCATGGATTTTCACCTCCTTGTAGTGTGACATAGTACCTCTATATGCCGGATATATCAAGGAATAGAGGGCAATATAGCCGCTAATACCGGTGAAAATGTTTTTCGGTTTACTGCCGTTATTTTGGCAAATTCATTGGTAGAAAGCAGGCCTTTATGGAATAGGGACTGCAGTATGTGTTGGGCACGGATATAATCGACTTCGTGCTGCAGTTGTTCCTGTGATATTGACCTTGCTTCGGGTGTACGGCTGTCGTTCATGGCAAATCATCTCCTTACAGATAGGCCATGAAATAGGGGAAAGTAAACCTATTTTGTTAGCCCTTATATCTGTAGTCGATGAAATAAGCTGCTATTCGAACCCAAGACATAAAAAAAAGACCTGCCAGAGTGATGAAACTCCAGCAGGCCAACGGCATATATTCCTATTTTCGTAGCTGCTTCAATGCTTCCTGCAAGCGGTCCGGTATGGGAAGCCCCATCCGTGCGGCATTTTCCACAATGGAAAGTCCCTCGTTGGACAGATAGAACAAGATGGTGGCAGTCCGCAAGGCGCTGCCGGAACCGAGCATTGTCTCATCCAGCGTATGGGCCACACCGACGAGCACAAAAAGAAGCACCTTCCGGCAGATGCCCATAAAGCCGATCTCACTGGATAGCTGCCGTTCCCGGCAGGCACATAATACACCGGTAACATAATCCAGACAGACGAATGTCAGCAGGGCATAGAGCAGATTGTCAAAGCCGCCGATGAACCATCCCAGCCAGGCACCGATCACCGCACACCCGATTCGTATTTCATTCCATGTCATTCGCATCACCCCGCCAGGGTAGCCTTGATTTCCAGATACTGGTCCCCGTATTTCACATTATCGATAAACTGGATGTTATACTTCTGCCCGCGGAACTTAATGTTCCATTTTTCCGAGATATCCGAGCGGTATCGGATAACAAATGACACATCCTTTTCCAGATGGACGGCTGCGGCAAAAAAATACTCCCCGCCGTGGATATTGGTTACCTTGGCCCAGGTACTGCCCTTGCTGACCAGCGTGGTATCATACCCGCCCTGCCCATCAGAGACATTCTCCTCCACCATAAACTCAATCCGCTGCTTCATTTCCCCGATATCCATCAGAACACCTCATCCCGATAGGAAAACAGCATGGCCCTCATGAGCTTGATCATGGCATCGAAGTCCGCCGTATCCCGGTTCTCATACAGATAAGCCACACCATACAGAATGGCCGTCTTGATGTCCTCCGGCAGTGTCGTGTAGTCGCTCAGCGGATGGCGCAGTACATTTTCTACCGTCGTCGTGGAGGACTGAATCAGACTGTCGATCAAGGCATCCTCTACATCGTTATCAATACGCAGGTATAATTTAGCTTCGTCCCGTGTTACTGCCATGCTGCCACCTTCCTTCTGTTATTTGCTGGCCTGTTTGAGCGTCTTGATGGCTTCCGGTAATACGATCTTGGCATCGACGCGCTGAGAGCCGAGAAAACCGACCTGACCAGTAACCGCGTATAATTCGTTCAAACGCTTAAAGGTGCGGCCCTGCCTGTCGGCAATCCAGTAGTAGGAAAAGTCACCGAACAGCACCGTCTTGGCATCGGCTGCCATCTGCGGCATATACCGGCTGGTGACAACCGGGCAGTTCAGAATCTTATCCGGCACATCGGCGCTGACGGAAGGCTGCCAGATGTACTGGCCCTGTGTATCTTTCAGCTTCCGGATGGCCTTGACAGTGCTTTCATGCAGCAGCAATGTAGCCGACTTGCGGTACGGTTCGCGGAGCGAATAGTACAACTCAATCAAATCGTCAAAGGTAATCGCTGTAGCAGAAGCGGCAGTCGAGCCATCCGAAGCACCGGCAGTATCGACGAGAATGCCGGACGGACGATCCGTTCCGGTGCCGGTGAGGAAGGCTTCTTCTTCGGCATTGCCCAGCCTGCGGGCGAACTCCTGCGCCATGTATCCTTCCAGGTCGAAGGCTGAATCATTCAACAGTTCTTCGGATACCTTGACGAGCGTACCCAGCTTATGCGCCCCGATGGACACCTGGCCGAAGGTGGTGTTGCTTTCGGTGTAGGCGGCTTCTTCATCCGTCCATGCGGCGGTTCCTTCGCTGGCAACGACCGGAATCTTATGGTCGCCGCTTGCAGTCTGGATCACATGGGCAAGGGAGCGCAGCACATTTTCTTCTGCCAGCATCTGGATCAGCGTCCGTTCAAATTCGTCCGGTACCAGGTAGCCGCCCTGAGGATCGGCCCCTTCCTTTAAGGTGTTGCGGATTTCCGCACGGGACTTGCCGCGCATGCTGTCCCAAAAGGCGGGTGCATAGGCGTCGCTGAACCTGCCATGCTTCGTTGTATCCTGCTTGGCAGGCTTGTTCACAATAGCGGTTGAAGTCGGCTTGCTTAATTCGAGATCAATGGCAGCCTGTGTCTTCAGCCGGTCGATTTCCTTGCCCAGTGCCATGACATCGGCTTCCATCTTGTCATAGGTGGCGGCATCCTCGGTGGAAAGCGTATCACCGGCTGCCTGCTTTTCATCCAGGAAGGCCTTGGCCTGCTCCCAGATATTAGCACGTTTTTCCTGCAGTTCTAATAGTTTACTCATATTGGTACCTCCATTTAATGTGTTAAGAGCGACAGCCGCTGCTGCAGCGACGCTACGGATATAGTTGTTTTGTTTGCTGCCGGTGTTGGCTTGGTCTGCTTGGTGATGGCCTTATTGAGTAATGCATTGGTGACCTGCCGCCGAGAAAAAGAATAGCTTCCCATACTGGCAGCATCATGCATTTGTTTGCTATCACTATCAGTCAAAATGCTGTCGGCAAAGCCGAGTTCGATTGCTTTTCCCGCATTCATCCAGGTCTCGGCATCCATTAGATGGGATAGCTGGGTGCGGGAAAGGCCGGTCTTTAATTCATAGGCATTAATAATGGATTCCTTGACCTCGGACAGCATAGAGATGGCCCGTTCCATTTCATCAGTATCACCCATGGCGATCGTGAACGGATTGTGAATCATCATCAGTGCGGTCGGTGCCATATTGACGGTTGTGCCTGCCATGGCAATCACGGAGGCAGCCGAAGCCGCAATCCCGTCGATATTGACATGGACCTGCCCGGCATAATCCATCAGCATGGCATAGATCTGGCTGGCCGCTACGCAGTCACCGCCGGGCGAATTCAGCCACAAGGTGACATTGCCCTGTCCGGATGCCAGCTCGTTTTTAAACAGCTTCGGCGTTATGTCGTCATCAAACCAGCTTTCTTCGGCAATGGTACCGTCAATGGTAAGGATGCGTCCGGTATCGTCATCGGTATTCCAGTTCCAAAACTTCTTCATGGGGTTTTTCCCTCGCTTTCGGTATAAAATTTTCCTGCCTTGTCCAGCGGCAGCATATTACCGTTGACCAGATACGTATCGCCGCCCTGTTCGGCAGGAATGTGATTCATATCCTCAAGCTCCCGGATGTCGTTGGCGGAGAGCCAGCCGTTCTGCCAGCCGTTCTGCCTGCCGATGGCATACCCGTTCATGCGGCTCTGGTAGTCGCCGCGCAGCAGACCGTCCACATTAAACTTCGTAAAGACCTGCGAGCGTTCCGACGGCAGCACCAACTGCTGGTTCATGGCCTGTTCCCAGCGGACGCACCAGGGATTCAAGGTATATTTGACAAATTCCAGCGACTGCTGCTCGATATTGGAGAAGGTGGATTTTTCCAGATCCCCGACCATATGCGGCGGCACCCGGAAGATACGGGCGATCTCGTCAATCTGGAACTTTCGTGTTTCAAGGAACTGCGCCTGATCCGGCGGGATGGATAGCTGCTGGAAGGTCATGCCTTCCTCCAACACGGCTACATTGTGCCGGTTCGTGCCGGAAAATTGGGCATGCCAGCTTTCCCGCAGTTTGACCGGATCTTTCACGATGCCCGGATGTTCTAAGATGCCGCCCGGTGTAGCACCGTTGGCAAAGAATAACGCACCGTACTGCTCGGCTGCCAGCGACATGCCGATGGCGTTCTTGGCCATGGCGATCGGACTATAGCCGATGAGTCCGTCAAACCCAAGCCCCGGAACATGCAGCACCTCATCCTGCGACAGGACAATCTGCTGGCAGCGGTTATCCGCACCGAACTCGTCCGAGTCCTTGGAGTAGGTATAGATAAGCTGACCGTTCGCGGCCCGACTGACATCCATCTTGCTGGGCAGCAGCGGGTACAGTGCAATCGGCTGCCCGGTGCCGTTCCGGATGATCTGTGCGTAGGCATTGCCCCATAACAACAGATGGCTCATGAGCGTTTCCCGGAAGATGAAACTCGTCATCTCCGGATTAGGGGCATCATGAAGCAGGTTGTACAATGGATGGTTGATGGCTTTCTCCTTGCCGCCATCTGGTGTATACCGGTATAGATTAAGTGGCAGTCCGGCAATAGCCTCAGACAGTACTCGGACGCAGGCATAGACCGCCGTTGTCTGCATGGCGGTTCGTTCGGTCACCACGTTTCCGGAGGAGGTCGGGCCGAACAGGAATGTAAAGGCTGTAGACAGGTAGTTCTTCGGCTTGTCGCGCGAACGAAATAGTCCAGATAATATATGCAATGGTATCACCTCCAAAAAAATTGCAAAGAGTATTTACAACTGAATTCGGATGCTTTACAATAAAAGCATCCAATATTGGTTACTATAAATTTATAAGGAGAAAACAAAAATGAAATCAACCTATCAAACTTTTCTTGACGAAAATCCGAAATGCGGGAAAGACCTTATTTCAAATCAACATGCTCAAGCAACATTCCGTTTGTTGTCGTCCGATAGAAACATTATCGCAATGATCGATGCTTCCGAAGCAGGGAGACCAGCTATTGAAGCAACATACTCAGTTGTAGAAGATTATTACGACAGAAACAAAGCATCTGATTTCGACTTAACTAATGACCAGCGCAGAACAGTTGTGGGATGTATGATTAAAACAATACTCGCCCCGTTCGGATACGTACCCGTTGAACCAAAGACAAAGACACAAAAAGAATTGTCGAGGTCTTCCAGAGCTAAGTATTTCAAGAGCGGAAGTTGCTATTACTTTGATTCTGCAGCACCCGCAACCATGCAGATTTGCCGAGCGGTTATGGAAATTTCACAAGACCAATAAGCCACGTTTGTCATATACACTTTCACTCGTATCATTTCCACAGCGAATTGCGCGGTCTAGCGCCATTATCGTAGCGACTACGCCGTCTATCTTCTCTGTGGATTTTTCTTTATCAGGCTTGATATTGCCCGCAGGATCGGATTTGATGAAGATATTGTCCATCATCCAGCGCAGTACCGGCTGCCCGTCGTGGGCGATCTTCTTTTCCAGCGTCAGCTTCATCAGTTCCTTGGTGGGGGGACTCATATCTTTGAACCCCTGTCCGAACGGTACGACGGTAAATCCCATGCCCTCGAGATTCTGCACCATCTGTACCGCGCCCCAGCGGTCGAAGGCGATTTCTCGGATGTTGTACTGTTCGCCCATGGTTTCGATGAACTTTTCAATGTAGCCGTAATGGACGACATTTCCTTCCGTCGTATGCAGGAATCCCTGTTTCTGCCATACGTCATAGGGGACATGGTCCCGCCGGACGCGAAGGGACACGTTTTCTTCCGGTATCCAGAAGTAGGGAAGCACGACATAGTTGTCTGCTTCATCCTGCGGCGGAAACACCAGCACAAAAGCTGTAATATCCGTTGTGGAGGATAAGTCCAGTCCGCTGTAGCAGACGCATCCTTTTAATTCGTCCGGCTGTATGGGGAAGGCACAGGCATCCCACTTGTCCATCGGCATCCAGCGGATTGCCTGCTTGACCCATTGGTTCAGGCGCAATTGTCTAAATGCATTCTCCTCGGCGGGGTTCTGTCTGGCGGATTCACAGGCCGCCTCGACCTTGTCCATGCCGACCGTAATGCCGAGCGAGGGATTGGCTTTCTTCCACACCTTGACATCCGTCCAGTCGTCGGTATCCTTGGCCCCGTATATCACCGGATAGAAGGTGGCATCAATCTTCCGGCCTGCGATAATATCCAGTGCCTTTTGATGGGTTTCATAGCAAATGGAATGGGTGTCCGTTCCGGCTGTCGTAATAAGGAAATACAACGGCTGCGTCCGGGCATCGCCGGAACCTTTGGTCATGACATCAAACAGTTTTCGGTTCGGCTGCGTGTGCAGCTCATCGAAAATCACGCCGCTTACGTTAAAACCGTGCTTGCTGTAGGCATCGGCGGATAATACCTGATAAAAACTGTGCGTGGGAAGGTAGATGATCCGTTTCTGCGAAGCCAAGAGTTTTACCCGCTTGGATAAGGCCGGACACATCCGTACCATATCCGCCGCCACTTCAAAGACAATGGATGCCTGCTGGCGGTCGGCGGCACAGCCATACACTTCGGCACGTTGCTCCCCGTCACCGCAGCATAAAAGCAAGGCTACCGCTGCCGCCAGTTCCGACTTGCCCTGCTTCTTGGGAATCTCGATGTAGGCGGTATTGAACTGCCGGTAGCCGTTCGGCTTTAAAATGCCGAACACATCACGGATGATCTGTTCCTGCCAGTCGATCAGCTCGAACGGCTTCCCGGCCCAGGTTCCTTTGGTGTGGCAGAGACATTCGATAAAGGATACGGCATAATCCGCCATGGTCTTGTTATATTTGGAATCCTTGGCCTTGAATTTCGTAGAGCGATAGCGTTTCAACGTTCGCAAGCAGCGTCACCTCCCTTGCGGTAACAAAAAAGACCGCCGAAATGGGCAGTCTTGGTAATGATGATATGGATTATTTCTTTCTGATTGTAAGGCAGCGGTCTATGCCGTACAGCACAGTCAACGTACTGCCGTTATCCCAATGCACCAGCAGACTGCCGGTGTCATCCACACCGACGACTGTTCCCTTGGTGCCGATCGGCGGAGCCTGGGCGTCGTCCATTTGCACCAGTACAATCCGCGTCCCGGCGGGATATGTGCTGCGCAGTTGCTCCAGCCTTTCCTTATTCGGATATCTCATCAGGGTGTTCTTCCTTTCTGCCATTTTTAAAGGCCGAGGAGCCGGAAAGGTGCTGCAGGAGCAGCTTCCGTTCGTCCTTGTATTCTTTGCCGATAAAACCAAGCCGGAGCAGAAAGCAGCGGAAGTCATATTTCTCGTTGGTTGATGGGTGCTCCGTTGCCAGCACCCGTTTTTGCTTCTTTGCCAGATGGCAGAGCGCCGTAATGAAATGGGTGTAGGCTTTGACCGTATCGGCATCCAGGCAGCCGGTGAACCAAGGGAATAACACTTTATCTTCCGTTACCTGCATGCGCAGCACATCGATTTGAAAAACTTTTAGCATAAGATTGCTCTTGGCCTGGATCAGTTTCTTTAGGTTTTCCAGTGCCGTATCGGTGAAGAAGGAGCGCGGCATGGCAATCACCAAGTCGTCTATATTCTCCTGCTTAGACGCCGAATCGTCAGGTTCTTTCACTATTGGTTCGGCTGGTTCTGCATGGAATCCCATGCTGTCGAGTTTTTCAAGCAAATCCTCGATTTCCTTTCTGTCAATCATGTCATCAAAATTAAGATTGCCGTCGCGGTCAACAGTAAAACAATCAATTTCGTAGGCATAGCTGGGAATCCCCTGATACATTTTAGCGGCTCCGGTAATGGTGCTGATGGCATCGGCCAGTTCCTTGCGTGTTTTTCCTTGTGCATGGTACAAAATTTTCATGGTAGTAAACCCCTTTCGTTTTTTATCATGTACATATATCACTCTAACCGGCAATTATAGCAAGGGGTTTGTACCATAAATTACACGTACTATTCTTGTACTGTCGCCATTTTGCCGAGCAGCTTTCCGGTCAGCCACAGGCCGCCATTAATCAGCGTCGGCAGAAAGCATTGGTCGCGGAACTTGTTCCAACCGGTTTCCTTGTCAGCGGATGCCTGCAACGCAGCGGTGTAGGCATCCGCTACTTCCTTGGCTGCCGGAAGCACCGTTGTATGGAGCCAGGAAATAGTGGCGTTCTTGGCATCCTCCTGCACCGAATCCAAAATATGTTCCTTAATTTCATTTTTAATCGTTTCAATATCCATTTTTTCTATCTCCCTTCAAAATCTGTTATGCCGCGGGCAATGGCCCGGGCGAAATCATCCGCGTTATTCGTAAGCAGCGCGGCATCATTGTCATTATCAATAAAAGCTGTTTCCACCAGAACGGCGGGCATCGTGGTGTCCTTCAGCACGATCAGGTTGGGCCGTTCCTTCAGGCCGCGATCCACTGTGCTGAGGCTCTGCACAATCTGCGACTGAATGCAGGCGGCAAGCTGCGGGGACGAACCGCTGTTGTTGGCATAGATAAGCGTTTCTGTACCGCTGGCGCAGCCGCTGTCGGCATTGCAATGCAAACTGACGAATACATCAGCAGGCCATGTATTTGCTGTATCCACCACACAGGGCAGATCCGGTGTTTCCCCAGCCAGATTATCACTTTGCAGGAGCTGCACCTCGCAGCCTGCCGTCTCCAAATATGTTTGGACGAGACTGCCAATCGTAGCAGCCACATCACATTCCCGCAGTCCGGTGTTTGGGTTCACCGCGCCGCTGTCCTGTTCCCGGTCATGCCCGGGGTTGATAAATACACGCATTATGTTGCCTCCATTTCAGTATAGGTATACGTTTTCCCCCGTTCCGTGTCACGGTTACCCGTTCGTCCGAGCCGACCTGTTCGATATACCGTTTCACAATGACATCACAGAACTTTTCATCGAGTTCTATCATATAGCAGCGTCGCTTCGTCTGTTCGCAGGCCAGCAGCGTTGAGCCGCTGCCGCCAAATGGATCCAGCACGGTGCAGCCGGTCATACTGGAATTTAAAATAGGATAAGCCAACAGCGGGATCGGCTTCATCGTTGGATGGTCCGCATTTTTCCTAGGCTTGTCAAACTCCCATATAGTGGATTCCTTCCGTCCGGTGTACCATTCATGCTTTCCTTTCTTCTTCCAGCCGTACAGCACTGGTTCATGTTGCCACTGGTAAGGCGAACGTCCCAGCACCAACGACTGTTTCTTCCAGATGCAGCAACCGGATAAATAAAAACCGGCATCCGAGAAGGCTTTTCTGAAGTTAAGTCCTTCGGTGTCGGCGTGGAATACATAGATGCTGGCATCGTCTGCCATGACGGTGTGCATGCAGGTAAAAGCGGCGAGCAGGAACTCATAGAATTTGTCGTTCTGCAGATGGTCGTTCTTGATTTTTCCCGCTCGGCCTTCGTAGTTGACGTTGTACGGCGGGTCAGTGACCACCAGATTGACCGGTGCTCCCTGCAGTAATCGCTGGTATGCTTCCGGTTGGGTGCTGTCGCCGCAAAACAATCGGTGTGTTCCCAACTGCCACACATCACCTGTCTTGGAGAATACTGGCTTTTTGAGTTCGGCATCCACATCAAAGTCATCATCATGCACACCATCCTTTATATCGTCCTTGAACAGGTCATCCAGTTCTGCCGGATCAAAGCCGGTAAGCGATACATCAAAGTCGCTGCCCTGCAGATCGGTAATGAGCAGCGCTAATTTATCCGTATCCCAGTCACCGCTGATTTTATTGAGGGCGATGTTTAAGGCTTTCTCCTTTTCGGTGTCCATGTCGATGACGACACAGTCGATTTCCGAGATGCCTTCCTGCTGGAGCACCTTCAAACGCTGGTGCCCGCCGACCACGTTGCCGGTGCGCTTGTTCCAAATGACAGGCTCGACGTAGCCGAACTCGTCCAGCGAGTGTTTCAGCTTTTCGTACTCCGGATCTCCCGGCTGCAAATCCTTTCTCGGATTATAGGCTGCCGGGATGAGGTCTTGTATGTTCTTTTTAATCAGTTCCATAGTTATTTTCCTTTCCGTGACTGCAGCAGGTGTTCCATTAGGTTATCCTGTGGGGTACCTACGAAAGTCGCCGTACAGTTTTGCTTGACGATATCGAAAATCTCATACCAGAGCAGGTTCGCCTGCTTCTGGAATGACTGGCTCATCTGCACAAATGGACTGGTAATCGCACCGCCGGTCGTGGGGTGCTTTCCGAGCAGTCCATAGGTGCTGATGGCTTCCTCGCACTGGATATACCGGGCAAATGCCTGGGCATAGGCTTCCAGCAGTCGGGGATTGACGAGTCGTTCGCAGCCGCGATCCTTCAGCCATTGCCAGGTCTGGCGGAACAGGTCATCCGCACCGAGCGGCTTGCCGTCCCGCTGCCGGGCAGACAAATAGTCGCTGGGATTCGGTATGTCCTCGCCGGTGAGATCTGCGGCATCATTTAAATCGGCGCCTTCTAAGATGGGCGTCGGCAGATCGATAATGGTGGCTGCTTTTCCCTTGGCAATTTTATCGGCCAGCGCCTCCGGCTTGTCCCCGGCGCGGATCCGTCTGCCGCCGCGATTAGTTCCGTCCTTGGCCATGGCTGTTCAACTCCTTTCCCATGCGGTAAATCCCCCGTTTGAACCGCAATTTTTGTGCGTGTGACCCCAGCACCGGTCTAGCATTTTGGCGCGCCAGAGATTTGGACCGCCCCTCCCGGCGGAGCGTAGTCATTCGTAGCGGTATTCCTTTTTGGCATGATGCCAGCGGTCGTCCATCTCGGCGGTTATCTTCGAGTGGCACGGCTTGCACAGCGCCATAAGGTTATCCTCGTCGTGAGTGCCGCCGCGGGAGAGGGGACGGATATGGTGCACCTCCGTTGCCGGTGTGGTCTTGTGGTTCTTCAGGCACATCTCACACAGGGGATGCTTTCCGATGTAGCGGTCCCGGATGCGTTTCCATGCTCTGCCGTATCGTTTCTTGACGACAGGGCTGCGCTGGTAGGTGTCATAATATTTGTCCATTAATTTTTGGTGCTGCTCGCAGTACCGGTTCACGGTCAGCTCCTTGCAGCCGGGGTAGGCGCACGGTTTCTTTGGTTTCCAAGGCACAATGTTCATCTCCAGACATAGCAAAAGCCTCCAAAGGATTGCTCCCTCGAAGGCTTCTCTCACACTTTCATGCTATTGGTATAACACGTTAAATGAATAAATGTGTCCGCGATATTACTCATGCTGCTAAAATAATTGGGAATGGCTACCCAAACGATACAAAAGAAGAACAAGTACATCATCTCTTGTTTCATAAACGAGAAGCCAATCTGGATCAATATGGCATTCCCGGCAACCTTTGTATGTTCCACCTAAATCATGGTCTCTGTATTTTTCATCCAATTGTTTTCCTTGGGCCAATTGCTCAATGACAGAGAACAGCACATCTATATCTTTGTTCTGCTTCTTTGCCAATTTCAAATCTTTCTTAAATTGAGTAGTGAATTTTACTTCGTACTTCATTTTTCAAGGGCCACACGCAAATCTGTCATATTGGTATACCCTTTTACTTTTTTGTCAATGGCGATTCGTTTGCCTTCTTCAATGGCAGATCTAGTTGTTGCATTAGGAACGTCAAGAGTGAGACGGAAGGGAATGCCATTTTCTCGTATCGCTGTTTTTAAGAAGATGTTTACCGCCGTCGTCATATTCATTCCTAGAGCATTGAATATTTTCTCAGCCTGATTTTTGACTTCCTTATCCGTCCGGATATTCAAATTTGTATTTACCATATGTAACACCTCCATTTCTGTCTTGAATATAGCATTATTTTTGGCTGATGTCAATACAATGTCAATATAATAAACACATAGTAAAAGCCTTCAAAGGATTGCTCCCTCGAAGGCTTCTCTCACACTTTCATGCTATTAGTATAACACGTCAAATGGATAAATGCGTCCGCGATTTTGGACATCATGTCTTCCCAAACAAAAGGATGGCAAACTTAGCTAATGCACGATTCTTCCTTTTGTAGGCAGACGACCGCTCGATGTGGAAATGATCAGCGATGGCATAGACGGCACTCGTCTGTGCATCCTCGTCGGCATAAAAAGTTTGCAGCACGTATTGCTCGTCGCTGCTCAGCTTTTCCCATGCAGGCTGGAACCATGCCATGTACTCGACAGCCTGCCGGTACCGTTCTTTCAGAATGTCGATGTCTGCCAGTCCGGAGATGATATGATCTTCTGTTGCATGTGGGTTGCTGGAGTGCGGCATCCCATCGAAACCGGACGGATGCAGGCTGGTCATGGCAGCATATGCCTGCTTGATATCCTCGCTGGTATTTTCGATGATGAACTGCATGCTGTCGTAATCCCGGATGGCATCAATAGCACCGCTTCGTTTATTCAGATACTTCCAGATAACACTCATAGGCTGCCTCCTTGCAAGCTGGCCCGGACTGCATCAATCAGTGCAGCCTGGGTTTTGTTTTTTTCTTTCAATGATTTCATAATGGTTTCATCTATGGTTCCGGCAGTCAGAATGTGATGAATGACGACCGTATCCGTTTGTCCTTGCCGCCAGAGTCTGGCATTCGTTTGTTGGTATAATTCCAAGCTCCAGGTTAGTCCAAACCAGACGAGAGTGGATCCGCCTTGTTGCAGGTTTAGACCATGTCCGGCAGAGGCGGGGTGGAGAATAGCAACAGGAATAACACCAGCGTTCCAATCTGTTATATCTTGTGAAGTCTTGATTTCTCGTACCGTAAACCGTTGCTGAATCCGTATCAGATCATGCTTGAACCAGTATGCAATCAATACGGGTTTGCCATTGGCACCTTCAAGAATGTCCTCCAGGGCATCGAGTTTTCGGTCATGAATGGGAATGATTCGTTTTTCCTCATCGTAGACGGCACCGTTTGCCATCTGGCATAGCTTGTTCGATAGGGCAGCCGCATTTACGGCATCAATTTCTTTCCCATCTAGTGAAAGCACAAGCTGGGAACACATGGTGTCATACATGTTTCGTTCTGGCTTCGATAACTGTACATGGATTTCATTTCGTACTAATGCTGGCATGGTCAGATACTCCTTGCTTTTCATGGAAATGGTGATGTCTGCAATACGTCGATAGATTTCTTCTTCCGCACCGGGTTTTGGCTTGTAAGAAAAGATCATCTGTTGGTTCCGTTTATCCGGTTGGAAAAATTCACTCCGGTAATGGGTGATAAAACGACCAAGTCGCTGTCCCATATCCAACAGGCGAAACTCTGCCCATAGATCCATCAGGCCATTTGAAGAAGGCGTACCTGTCAGTCCTACGATACGTTTTACCTTGGGACGAACTTTTAACAAGCTCCGAAACCGTTTTGCTTGATATGATTTAAATGAAGAAAGCTCATCGATTACCAGCATATCGTAATGAAAGGGGATGCCGGAATCTTCTATCAACCAAGGCACATTCTCACGATTGATAATGTGGATATTGACCTGCTGCAAGAGTGCGGCTTTTCGTTCCGTAGCCGTACCAATAGCAACGGCATACGTTACATCATGCAGATGGTCCCATTTCTGGATTTCTGCTGGCCAAGTATCTCGTGCTACACGCAGGGGTGCAATCACTAATACGCGATGGACGTCAAAACTGTCATAGATTAATTGCTCTATGGCGGTTAAGGTAATGACGCTTTTTCCCAATCCCATATCCAGCAAAATGGCAGCCGCTGGATTTTTTAGGATGAAGTTTGTGGCATAGGTTTGATAATTATGGGGCTTGTATTGCATCCAGCATTCCTCCTAGTTGCGTACTATTGTCGATGCAGTATACCGGAAAACCAAGTGCTTCTAACTGGCGCTTCCGATGTACCTGTAGCGGACGCATTTTCTTTCCGGGTGCTTTAAGCTCCACAAAGGCAATGCGTCCATGGGGCAGCAGCACCAATCTATCCGGCATCCCGTCATATCCGGGGGAGACGAATTTGGGACAGATGCCGTCTTTATGTTTTACGGCCTGTACAAGCTGCTGTTCGATTATTTTTTCTCGCATGATTTCCTCCGTCAGAGTGTTTAGTATCGACTTTTCATCAAGATGTGTGACACCCCCGACACCTGGTTACTATAACTTCCTATAGGGGTTAATTTTTAAGGGCCTATAGAGACTTTAGGGTAGGAGGTGTCGGAGGTGTCACGCTTTAGTTTAAAATGGCTTTTTCTGTCAGCCGTATTCCGCGAACAAACCGGCCTTGGCGATTTCTGAACCGTACGATTCCGGCTTGTTCAATGGCAGTATAAAAATCGGCAGAATTTCGCACATAATCACCGGTAACATTACAAAAGTTTCGATACGCAGTATAAAAATCACCGGATTTTTCCTGATAGGCTTTACCAAGCTCACAGCACTCATCCAGGAAATGGCCGAGCCAGTCGTTGTTTTCACGATACGAGCCGATGGCTTCCCGCACACAGGCTGGTGTGGTAAGCTGGAACTTTTTCTGAATGATTTTCTGTGCCCCTTCAATAATCCAAGCCAGTACATACTCGCCTGCATTTTTCAGCAGGTAGTCTGCGTAATTTTTGATATCGTTGTTTCCTTCAATGTGAGCGTTAAAGGGTATCACAATGAGCCTGCGCCAGGTACCGGGATCGTTGGCACCGACGCGGGGTAGGTGATTGGTATAGAGCACCAAGGTATGGCTGGGAATAAACTGGAAGGGATCTTTATATTTCTTTTCCGCAAAAACTGCATCCGTCGAGCATAGTTGCTTGATGATGGACGTGTTGAGCCGCATGCCTTCATCAAGCTCAGCGGCAATAAGCAGCCGTTTTCCTTTAGCCTCGGCCATTTCCGGCTTTACATTCCGGCGACAGCCGACAGTTAATGTATCCGCCGATATGTTGCCGCTATAGGTGCCAAGTACACGGGAGATAACATTCCAGAAGGTGGATTTCCCATTGCGGCCTTCACCGTAAGCGATGATAAGGGCTTCCACGTATACTTTTCCGATAGCAGCCAGTCCCACAATTTGCTGGACATACTCGATAAGCTCTGCATCTTTGCAAAAGAAGGTATCGATGGCAGAAAGCCACAAATCTTTTCCCGCATCACCGGGTGAAACCTCCGTTACCTTGGTAATTTTATCCGTTGCTGTTGGCGGGTGTATGCCACATAATCCATCGGGCAGATAATATGTGCCTAGTGGGGTGTTCAGTAAGAATTCATTATTGTCGAGCTCTGTCGGTTTACATTGCAGCATGGGTTTTGCCGCCTGCAGGCAGGAGTTTAAATACTTGGTATCGCGACGCTTAATGACGAACGTTTTATATTCCTTTGCGATCGCATATTGGGTAAAGGCTGCCAGTTGTGCTGCATCGAACAGCTTCTTTGCCTTAGCTGCACCGGAGCCGACTAACACATCAGACCCACCGGATTGTTTCAGCTTTTGCCAGTCGGCCGCGCTGTTAATAGCAGCGGCGGCATCGCGCAGTGCCTTGATGGTCTAATCCATTTCTGCCATTTTTGACATTCTCTTTGCCTCCTTCCAATGGTCGTCTGTCTGCGGCAAGGATCGAGAGGTTCCTTGCCAGTCTTGCGGATACATGGCTTATCGCGATAAGAACGGCGATAACCTCGGTGTCCGCGGGACTTCTGTTGCGTGTCTTGTCCATCACGTTTCCTCCAATCCGGAGCATCTGTTTTCGTGCTCCTTACACTTCCCACTGGAGGTGGGCGGGCCGTTTTGACGAAGGGGAAAGAAGAATTTCAGAAAAAAGCTCCGGCACCACGATGGGCAGCCGGAGCAGATGAATCAGAACCAGTCGGGGAACTCCTGAGACAGCTTCCCCTCGGCCTTCTTCAGGCGGGACAGGAACGTCGTGCGCTTGATGCCGACGATGTCGGCGATGGCCTCGTCGGAGAGGCCTTCCTCGCGGAGCTCTCCGATACGCTTGGCCTCCGGCATGAGCTCCTGCAGACGCTCGAAGAGCTGATCCAGCTCCGCCTTCTCGGAAAGCACCTCTTCAATAGGAGGAGCGCCGTCCGGAACGTAATCGGCGAGCGTTCCATCGCCGCCCGGCAGCGGATCGTCAAGAGAGACGGTCGTGTTGTTGCGGAATTCGCAGTCGAGGCAGTTGCCGTCGCACAGCCACCATTTGCTGCGCGGGCAGAAGCATTCGCCGCGATACTGCATGCGCTTTCTCAGCGCCGTGCGGTTTCGGTCATATTCGCGATATTGGTCCTCGGGGACCTCGTACCAGGTGCGGGTGATCTTGTCGTAGATACGTTTACTCTGGTTGTCATTGGTTTTCATGTGCGATACCTCCGTTCGCTTCTCCCGAACCGGAGGCCGCACAAAAAGAAGGAGCGTGACAGGCCAGACGGAACGGGAATCAACTCGTTTCGTTCGGCCAGCTACGCTCGTAGACTGGTTTCTTATTCATTTGTGACCGCTACAACCGCTCGAGCCACCTCTGTGCACCGGGGTGAACGGCTATGGCGGTGAGCCTTTTAACGCCCTGCTCAGGGCAAATCCGAACCTCTTAACATATGGAGCTTTGCGGGCTGTTTTGTAGCCCTTTTTCGATATGTTTCATAGGAGATTCTCAGTTGTCGTTAATCATCAGCTCCAGATCGCCGAACACTTCCTCGTAATAGGAAGGGCAGAGATCGTCGAAGCAGGTCGCGTCGTAGCGCTGAAACACGCCATCGACGGCTGCCTCTCCGTAGATGGAGCAGACCTGGTCAGCATCGTTCTCGATATTGATGCGCCACATTTCTCTATCGTCGTGAGTCACTGTCTCACCTCCATTTGCTTGCCTGTATTTGTCGATTTATGTATGTTTGACGCTTCTGAAATCTGATACTGTTGATTTGTTTATAAAGAACTCGTATAATTAATTTCAGAGGTCTGTCTTTTGTTGTCTTCAGGGCCCTTCCGATCAACTGACCTTATTGTCGAATGACAGTTAGGTCCTGAAAAAGGGAGGCACGCAGCAAATCAGGTCTTGCAGGTCCTGAATCAGGTCCTGAGGAGGTGATCAGTATTAAGAGCAACGAATTTCTCAATAAGCTGTATGGCTTTTTAGATAATCAGCGGAATCAAGGAACCTATATCATCGAGTTCTTCAATGCTGCTGGAAGCCATTATTTTGTGATGCCTCTTGCATATAAGAACAGGACAAATGAAGCTCTTGAAGGCGAGAGGCATTATGCCAAGGACAGACCGCTCATCCCGGAAATAAAGGAGTCGTTCCCGAATCCGATTAACCTGGATGGGCTTGCTGCATTCATTGATAAGAACCTGCCCGCCAACAAGCTCGCAGCCTGCATGGCGGAGTTCGGAATTCCTTCTGGAGCGCAACTGGACAAGGCCAAGTTCGCTCATGCTCTCGCAGCACAGTTCGGTCTGTTCGTGACAACTCCCGGTGACGACGTTGACAACGCAGTCTGGGAGATGTATCAGACGCTTCTGGTAGGGCAACAGATATCTGCAGATGACATAAGCGGCCCTCGGTATGCTGGCGATGATGTTATGGTTGAATTCGGCGGCAGGCGTCATGAAGCGGACTGCTATGAGATCATTCACCACGAATGGAAATTACAGAACCGTGGAACATGTGAATGGCATGACCGGAAGCTGATTCTGGTGAATCAGACAGAAATACATCCCCGGCCAGCTCAGACCATTATTCCGGTACCGGATACTAGGCCGGGCGAATTTACAAAAATAGCCACAGACATAGATGCCCGTGGCTTCGAGGGAAACTTCGAATGCAAGTGGGAAATGCAGGATGCTGATGGAGAGAACTGCTTTCCGAATAAGCAGTGGGATTTCAATATAAGGATTCAGGTGACGTTCCATACGTCGGACGAAGGAGACACGCGTGGATAAGAATATAGAAAAATGGTCAACTATGAAGGAAGTGCAGGAATACCTCGGGGTAGGCCGAGAAAGCATCATGCAATGGATCAACAAGCGCAACATGCCTGCATACAAAGTCGGGCGGCTATGGAAATTCAAGCTCAGTGAAGTGGATGACTGGATTCGTTCCGGTGGCGCTGCTGACGATAAGGACAAGGACGAATGAATATCGTTATTCAAACAATGAGAGGAGGCTGGTTCCTTTTGTGGAGAAGCTGATTGATATTGCAAGCAATCCTATTCGTGAACATCTGGATCTGCTGCTGAAAGATAAATCGACAAAGAAAAATATTATCTGGGCCACGGACACTTATTCAGAATTGGGTCACGGCTTTACTGACAAAGAGCAGATTGACAAAACGCTTCTTCTGCAGCATGCGGACATGATAAAACCACGAATTCAGAAATCTGAAGAGGCTCAGCAGGAACGCACACGGAAGAAGGCAGAGGTTTTTACTCCGGCATGGCTGTGCAATATGATGAACAACTACTGCGATCAGGATTGGTTCGGTAGGAAAGATGTATTTAATGTAGAGAATGAAGACCATTCCTGGACAGTGGTGGAAGAACCTATCGTCTTTCCGAAAAGGAAAAGGTGGCAACAATACGTTGATTCGAGACGACTGGAAATAACTTGTGGAGAGGCTCCGTACCTTGTTTCAAGATACGATGTATCGACAGGAATCCTGATTGTTCCGCCTAAGAATAGAATCGGACAGCTAGACCGTAAGCTGCGAATTGTCAATGAGAACACCAGTGAATACGATGATTGGGTTAAGTGGACAATACGAGCGTTTGAAGCTTCTTATGGGTATGAGTATCAGGGCGATAATCTCTTGATCGCCAGAGTGAATCTGTTGCTGACATTTGTTGACTACTATAAGGAAAGATGGGAGAAGGAACCGGATGAAAAATTATTATTGACGATTGTTAATAAAATCGTCTGGAATATATGGCAAATGGATGGGCTGAAGGACACGGTCCCTCTTGGCAAACCATATGAAGAATTTCATCAAATGTCGCTGTTCGACATGATTCCTGAACTCAAAGGTACGGCTGACGATGAGCAGGAGGCTGTTCCTTGTAAGATATATAACTGGAGAAAGAATAATTCCATTCTCTTCAAGAGCCTAAAGGAGAAGTGATTATGGGAAAGAAACTTTTTAATTATTCCATTGGCAACCCGCCATATCAGGAGTCCTATCAGGGGGATTCAACAGGGGCAAATTCTGTTTACGACAAATTCCTTGATGCATCCTTTCAGGTTGCTCAAGTTACAGAATTAATTCACCCCGCTAGATTTTTATTTAATGCAGGTTCAACATCGAAAAGCTGGAATGAGAAGATGTTGAATGATCCACATTTCAAAGTTCTCAAATATGAGCCAGATGCATCAAAGGTCTTTCCTAATACAGATATTAAAGGTGGTGTAGCTATAACATATCATGATGATAGAAAAAACTTCGGCGCAATAGGTATCTTTACACCATATGAAGAGCTAAATAGCATTCTTCATAAAGTTATACATTCAAAGAATTTTTCTGGGCTAGAGAATATAGGCGTTAGCAGTAGTGCCTATCATTTCACAGAAGATTTGCATACGGATCATCCAGACTTTAAAAAAAGAACGATTATTGTAAAAGGAAAGAAGCAGCCTCTCCTGAGTAAAGGGCATGAATATGATTTGAAGTCCAGTATTTTCGATAAAATTCCAGAAGTTTTCTTTGACTCTGAACCCAGTGACGGTGATAAGTATGTTCAGATACTTGGCAGAAGCAAGGCTGGTAGGTCAAAGAAGTACATTAGAAAGAAATACATCAATAACGTAAAGAATCTGAATGTTTACAAGATTTATTTACCAAAGGCAAGCGGAAACGGGGGATTTGGTGAGGAACTTACCTCACCGGAATTAGAAGGCCCTGGCGTAGGTGCTACTGAGACTTTTTATAGTTTAGGCCTGTTTGACAATAAACTTGAGGCAGAGAGTTTACACAAATACATTAAGAGTAAATTTGCAAGAGCATTATTAAGCGTCTTAAAAATAACTCAGGATGTGAATCCAGGAAAATGGAAATATGTCCCGATGCAGGATTTCTCTGAGAAATCAGATATAGATTGGTCAAAGCCTATTCATGATATCGATTTGCAGCTATATAGAAAATATGATCTTGATGAGAAAGAGATAAGTTTTATCGAGTCTAATGTAAAGGAGATGGCGTAATGGCAGCAATAAAAATAAAAACAGCCACAAAGGTAGTTCCACAATGCTATGCATACACCACTCCGGGAGTTTCTTCGCACAATGGCTGTACAAAAATTGGATTTACAGAGCGCGACGTCGAAACACGAATCAATGAGCAAACGCATACTGTTGGCGTAGACCATAAGACTTGGTGGCATTTGCGAGCTGCTTACATGACGGAGCCGTTTGGTACATTCACTGATAAGGATTTCCATGCCTATCTGAAGAAACTGGGAATTAGCAGGGAAGAAGGTACAGAATGGTTCAGGATTGAGCCAAATACTGCGAAGAGTGACTTTGTTGATTTCACTCAGAACCACGGCGTGGTTTCTGACGATGATGCCGACGCGGTTATCCCATATAGATTGCGGGATGAGCAGAATGAAGCTGTAGAGAAGACTATGGCTTATTTCCATTCGCATGAAAATGGAGAATTCCTGTGGAATGCAAAACCAAGATTCGGGAAAACACTTTCTGCGTATGATCTCTGCAAAAGACTCGACGCTACTAATATCCTTATTGTCACAAACCGTCCGGCGATAGCAAATTCATGGTACTCCGATTATGAAACATTCTTTGGACCACAATCGGGCTATGTGTTCGTAAGCAATGTGGACGGAATTAAAGACAGGAAATATGTATATAGCCGGGAAGGCTACCTTGATAAGCTTCGCGATTTTAGCGGGGATAATGAGGTAAAAGGCTGCATTGAATTCGTAAGCCTGCAAGATCTCAAGGGATCCATCTACTTCGGCGGTCAGTATGACAAACTTGCAGAACTGAGCGCAGAAAAGGGTATACAGTGGGATATCCTCATCGTTGATGAAGCTCATGAAGGTGTAGATACCTATAAGACAGATACGGCGTTTAATCATATCAAGCGCAAGTGGACACTACATCTTTCCGGGACACCCTTTAAGGCTTTGGCAAATGATAAGTTTCCGGAGGATGCTATTTACAACTGGACATACGATGACGAGCAGAAGAAAAAACGCGACTGGAACGATTCCAGTGAGATTGAGAATCCGTATGAGAATCTTCCTCGGCTCTGCCTTTACACATATCAGATGTCCGACATTGTTCGGAATAAGGTTCAGCAGGGAATAGAGCTTGCTGATAATGATGTTGAAGAATATGCGTTTGATCTGAATGAGTTCTTCAAGACAAATGAGTCCGGAAAATTCGTTCACGATGAGGACGTGAATAAATTCCTGGATGCCCTAACAACACAGGAAAAGTTTCCGTTCTCTACTCCGGAATTACGCGCCGAGTTGAAGCACACGTTCTGGCTTCTTAATAGAGTATCTAGTGCAAGGGCTCTCGCTAAAAAGCTTGAGCTCCATCCGGTATTCAAGGACTATAAGATTATTCTTGCTGCAGGTGATGGCAAACTGGATGATGACGATGAAAATGAAAAGGCTTTTGACCGTGTCACATCCGCAATAAAAGAATATGACAAAACCATCACGCTTTCTGTAGGTCAGCTCACGACTGGTGTCACCATTCCAGAGTGGACGGCTGTTCTTATGCTTTCAAATATGGCTTCGCCTGCGTTGTACATGCAGGCCGCATTTCGTGCGCAAAATTCATGCCTTTTCCATGATGCTCAGGGTAATTCATATCGGAAAAAGAATGCCTACGTATTTGACTTCGATCCGGCACGTACTCTTACAATCTTCGAGCAGTTTGCGAATGATCTAATACCTGAGACATCGGGCAATAAAGGTGACTTCGATCAGCGAAAGCAGCACGTGCGCGAGCTGCTGAACTTCTTCCCTGTTTATGGAGAAGATGATCAGGGTTCGATGATTGAACTGGATGCTGAGAAAGTTCTGACTATCCCAAGGCATATTCACGCAAAGGAAGTTGTAGAGCGTGGCTTTATGTCGAACTTCCTTTTTGCCAATATTTCCGGCATTTTTGGTGCTCCAAAGGAGATCATCGATATCATTAATGGAATGCAGGCCATAGAGGAACCGGCACCACTTAAGCCGGTGGATGTCGATGAAGATACAGCCTCTGACCTGAGCCTCAATGACAAGGGTGAAGTGGAAATTCCTAAGGAGCAGGTTATAGGCACAGCAAGTGAATTGTTCGGAGAAAAGGTCTATGGAGATATTGACGATAAGCTTGCCGCTGCTGTTGAAGACATTACCAAGAATGTTGAAATGACCAAAGATCCTAAGAAGGATGAGCTGAAGGAATTACAGGAAAAATTCTCAAAACCAGTAGCCAATACTCTGATGGATTCAACTCGCCAGCAGTATGGACGCGATTTAAAGAAATCTACACAGAACCAGCTGGAAAAGAAAATACAGGAAACAACGAATACCGTAGTAAGCCGTGAGTATGGAGATTATTCCATTCGTGATCATCAGCTGGTAAAGGAACGCGATGACCGTATTCACGATGCCCAACAGTCAGGTGCCTCAATGCAGGATATTCAGAAACTCGACGATGAATATTCACAGAGAAGGATCCAAGGCTATAAGGACATGGTTCAGAGCATACAGCAGAAGCTGCATGATGATGAAACTGTTAAGAAGGCGGCAGAAACAATTGTAGAGACAGTAGAGACCGAGAAGCTGAACAATCAGAAGGATTCTATTGAGGGAAGTGTTCACGACCATCTTCGTGGGTTCTCCAGAACAATTCCCGCTTTCCTTATGGCCTATGGCGATGAGAATACGACCCTTGCAAATTTTGACTCTCTTGTACCGGCGGATGTTTTCTGGGAAGTAACGGTAAATCCACAGAGCGGTGAAGGTGTCACTCTTGACCAGTTCCGAATGCTGCGTGATGGTGGGGACTATTATCAGAAAGACGATAATGGAAACGAAATCCGCGATGAGGAGCATAAAAAGCACTTTGACGGACATCTCTTTGATGAGGTCGTTTTCAACGATGCCGTGGTTGAGTTTATGAAAAAGAGGAAGGAACTTGCCAACTATTTTGATGGTACGCATAAGGAGGATATCTTCACCTACATACCTCCGCAGCAGACGAATCAGATCTTTACTCCGAAGAAAGTCGTCAAGGAAATGGTAGACAGGTTGGAGAGGGAAAATCCGGGGTGCTTCGACGATCCGGATGCTACATTTGCAGACCTTTATATGAAATCGGGAATGTACATTACAGAGATTGTCACCAGACTGTTTCAAAGCAAACGGATGAAAGCTCTCTTCCCGGATGATGCGGAACGACTGAATCATATTTTCGCTAAGCAGGTATATGGATGTGCACCGACAGAGATTATTTATCGTATTTGCTTAAGGTACATTCTTGGATTTGATGATGAGATTCATATTGATAAATACAATATTAAGCTTTGCGACACGCTTGAATATGCAAAGGATGGAACTATAGACGAGGCGATGGAAAAGCTATTCGATCTGTAAAGTCGGGCGATTCGTTCAGAAAGGTGAAAGAATTCAATGTTGTTGGAGGCGTAGTTTAATGGGAGATTTGATAAGCAGAACTCTACCCGAAGCGGGGATGGACAAGATATTTACTGAAGTCAAGCACCATGAATCGCTTGGACTCAAGAACCCGGAACAACTGCGCCTGTTCCACCTTAACGTAAGCAACAATCAGTTTGTGCTTACCGGACTTGAGGATTTTATAGAGAACATTGTCGGCGAGTATGTCTTTTCTAGGGCTCAAATGGAGCGGCTGACGGACCCTAAAGCTGGCATTAATCCACACAGTATAGGAATAAAAGCTCTTCGGGTAATGAAAAAGAATGGGGCTGCCGATCAGAAAGGAACCGGAAATGAGCTGGGGGAAATAATGCTCTACGCATTTCTGGAAGGGGTGTTAAAGGCTCCGAAGATTTTTAGTAAGGTCGAGCTTAATGCGGTAGTTACACCATTTGGTAGAGAAAGCGATAGTGTAGCAAGCTGCAATGGAGCAGGTCGAGACGATGGCCTCCCTCCTGCCTGCCGTATATATATGGTAGAGAAAGCGCATGGACAAGTTTCCGCAAACGGAGAGCACCTGTAAAAACGCCGATTTTCGGCTTTGAGCAGTTCCCGCGTACGGACCGAAAATGTAGACATTCAGGTGCTTGTTTCAAGCCACTCCGTTCTCGCAAAAACATCCAAGTCACCATCTCGAGGATAAAATTGGACATATTCCCAAGAACGGATAAAAGCACAAAATGCCGTGGACTTGTTTCCAAGGACGAATAGGTGTCAAAAACACACTGAAAATACATTCAAAACATCCAGATGAGCTCTTGGAACCACTCCGTTCTCGCAAAAACATCCAAGTCACCATCTCAAGGATAAAATTGGACATATTCCCAAGAACGGACAAAAGCACAAAATGCCGTGGACTTGTTTCCAAGGACGAATAGGTGTCAAAAACACACTGAAAATATATTCAAAACATCCAGATGAGCTCTTGGAACCACATCGAAACCGTTTCCCTGCTGACGAGGGAGTAAAATAAAAAGGAGCCAGCCATGCTGATCAATTTCAATGAAATAAAAGAAGCTGTCTTCTCCGGAATGAATGGCGGGGAAGGAACAATGACTGTCCGGATGTTCAATGACAGCAAATACCGCATCATCCCGACGAAACTCCATCCGGGCGCATCGATCGGACTCCACAAGCAGGAATCCGGAGACGACATCAATTACATCCTTTCCGGCACCGGCAAGGTTATCTGCGACGGGAAAGAAGAAATCCTCACCGCCGGCTGCTGCCACATCTGCCCTAAAGGATCCTCCCATACCATCATTAATACTGGAGAAGACGACCTTACGATGCTGACCCTCGTCGTTCATGGATAGGAGGCAGCCATGAAATACAAGACCATCGACCACATCGTGATCACTACAGAAAATCTTGAGGCATGCCTTCATTTCTATGTCGATATCCTTGGCATGAGGGCCGAGGAGAAGAACGGGAGATACGCACTCTTCTTCGGGAATCAGAAATTCAACATCCATACAAGAAAAGCCGAATTTCTTCCTGCTGCCGGGAATCCCGAATACGGCAGTCTCGATCTCTGTCTTGCCATTGAAGGCAGCATCGAAGATGCCGAAAAGGAAATCAAGGAAAAAGGCGGCGCCATCGAAGAAGGCCCTGTCACACGCCATGGGGCGCTGGGTGAAATGAAAAGCATCTACCTGAGAGACCCCGACGGCAATCTTATCGAACTTGCCTCTTATGAAGGCTGAATTGGACCATTTGGAAGGAGAAATCTATGAACAAGGAAGAAACCTGCCAGTACCTCAAAGACCACGGAATCACTTTTGAGACCACCGAGCATAAGGCTGTATTCAACATGGAAGAACTGGCAGAGGTCAAGCTTCCTTATCCGGAATGGGACGCCAAGAACCTTTTCGTCAGGGATGACAAGAAAAGGAATTACTACCTCATCACCGTCAAGGGTGAAAAGCAGGTGAACCTCAAAGAATTCCGCAAGGCGCAGGGCCTGAGGGCCCTCTCCTTTGCCAGTCCCGATGATCTCTTGAAGTACCTCAAGCTCACCCCGGGCTCTGTCACTCCGCTCGGCCTTCTGAATGACGAAGAAAACGCGGTTCACTTCTACCTCGATGAGACATTTTTGAGCCATAAGATAGGTGCTCATCCCAATGATAACACAGGCACCATCTGGCTGGACACAGAAGACCTCATTCGCATCCTCAAAGATCACGGAACCGAAGTCAACATCGTGGAAATATAAAAAGGAAATGAAAAAGCAGCCCCGCAAAAGGACTGCTTTTTTAGTGCAAGAACCTGCCTTCCTCATTCCCTCTCGAGTTCCGGCGCTAAGACGAGTATATCGCCGTGTTTGATCACGGTGCTGCCGGAAGGAATGATGGTGTCTATGCCTCTCTTGATCAGGAGGACGCGGCGGGCGCTGGAGGAGGGGATGGCGGCAAGCGGACGATTGGCCGCTTCGCTTGCGCGGTCGACGACGACTTCTTCCAGAGCGTGATGCTCTTCATCCTCGAAACTGTGAGCCGCAAAGACCAGAAGGTCATTTTCCTTCAGAACCGTACTCCCGTCAGGCACAAGGACTTCGCCATTTCTCATAATCATCGCCACGAGAAGATCCCTCGGAAGCTGAAGCTCTGCCAGCGACTTGCCGCACCAGCTGCTCCCTTCCTTTAGGCGCAGCCGGACGAAGCTGATATCGCTGTCATCCTGGTAATCATTAAACGTCGTGCGGATATCCGCCGTAGGATCGATCATCGAAAGCTTCTTGGCCGCGAACGGAAGAAGCGTTCCCTGAATGGAAATCGAGAGAAGTACCATGCAGAACACAAGGTTATAAAGATTGTACGTAATGTCCACCTCGGCCAGCACAGCACCTATGGCAAATACAATCGAGGCCGCCCCGCGGAGGCCCGCCCAGGAAACCAGGGCAATCTGCTCCCGCTTGGCCCCGAAAGGCGCCAGGATCGCCGCGCTTACCAGAGGTCTTGCCACAAGCGTCAGGAACGTTGTCAGCACCAGAGCCGGCACAATCACAGACGGCAGATCCACCGGCGTCACCAGAAGTCCCAGAAGGAAGAAAATCATCACCTGCGCCACATTCGTCAGGACATCGAAGAAATGGACCAGGTACTTCTTCTGCGGAAGCTTCGAATTTCCGATATAAATCCCGCAGAGGTAGACACTCAGATATCCATTTCCATCAAACTCTGCCGGAATCGCATACGCCAGCACCATGATCGAAAACAGGAAAACCGTGTGACTCTGCTGTGAAGGAAGCAGCCGCGAATGCAGAAGCTTCAGCGCAAGCCAGCCGATTGCGAGCCCGAAAAAAGCTCCGATCAGAAGCTGCTTGGCCAGGAGCAGAGGGAAAGAAAACGCTGCCCCGCTCAAAAGCGCAATCGCCGCCATCGTCAGCATATAACTCATCGGGTCATTCGAACCCGACTCCACCTCAAGGAGCGAGTCCGTATGATACTTCAAAGCCAGCTTCTGCGAACGGAGAATGTTGAAAACTGAAGCCGCATCCGTCGAAGAAATCACGGCCCCGATCAGAAAACTCTCCAGCCACGAAAGCGACAGCGCGAAATGAGCGAATACAGCGACAGCTCCCGCCGTCCCCGCAACTCCCAGCGAAGACATTAGAGCTGCCTCGCGCAGAACCGGCCGCGCTGCCCGCATATTCGTCCCGAAGCCGCCATAAAACATAATGAAAATCAGGCACACTGAGCATACCAGGTTCACCAGCGCATAATGATCGAACTGAATCCGAAACGGCCCGTTCTCCCCGAAGAACATGCCCAGACCGATAAAAATGAGCAAAGAAGGAACAGGAATCTTCTCCAAAAACCGATTCAGCAAAATACAAATCAAAATCACAGCCCCCAATAAAAGCAAGGGTTGATTCAACCACACCACATCCTTCCCTAAGTAATAGAAAATACTCTATTTATAACTGTAACAGCTAGGACGCAATACTGTCAAATAATCAGAGCAAATCATCTATAATAAAAGGAAATATATGAGAAATTGGGAAGAATGGCATGGAAATGAGGGGAATAAGGAAGAAATGAGTGAGATTAGATGTATCGCTAACACTTGCCTTCCCAGACGGGGAAGTACGCCCTTGACCTTGCTCTGGAAGAGAAGGTCGGGATAAGATTATGAAAGGTTTCAAACAAATAAACAGAGCTCTTTCTTTTATTCCTCTTGAAGCTGCCCCCGACGGAGGAAAGAATTGCCTTTTACCTTGCCCTGGAAGGGAAGACCTGCTACACAAGAACAAGCCCCAATTTTAATTTTTTGGTATTTTTTGAATTTCTTAT
>PPYE01432736.1_pt1 | contig 63327 bp, 52 predicted proteins | sample 1559881 | NCBI WGS metagenome assembly PPYE01 (sample SAMN08240022, study PRJNA423297) | Human gut metagenome, whole genome shotgun sequencing project. | reverse complement strand
CAGGAGGTTCCTGGCGTATCTTTGCCTACTTTCTCTACGCGAGAAAGTAGGCCGGGGCGCGGGGCGGAGCGCCCGCATCGGTGGGTGCTGGGACTACCGTCCCGCAAAAAACTCCCCCGGGCGCGGGGCGGAGCGCCCGCATATCGTGGGTGCAGGGACTATGTCCTTGCATAAATCTCCCCGGAGCCGCGGGGCGCAGCGCCCCAAAAGGCGGCGCAGCACCTTGCCGGGGCCCAACAGGTGCTTTTGCCCGACAAATTCGTCCAGCGTCTGCGGCCGCATCCGGGCAGCTAAGGGGGAGGCGCCGGCGCGCTCAAACAGGGATTGTTGCTCCATAAAAATCCTCCTTTTTGGGGCGTTTTCTTCAGTATAGCACGATTTTGACAAAGGCACAATGCAAGCAGGCAGGCGAGAAAAACGAGGCTCTTTGTAGAAGAATCGGGGGAAAATCAAAAGAAATGGATAGACGCGCCCCCGTTTTGATGGTATAATAAGACAAAACAAGCGAGGGAGCGATCCATTTGGACAAGATAAACAAGCCGTCCGGCAAAAAGAGCAAAATCACCGCCCTGAGCCTGACGGGACTTTTACTCCGCTGCGCCTTCGTCGCCGTGACCAACGGCTACGCGCAGGGCTTTTTGCAGGGGAAGATCTACCGGGGCAAGCTAAAGCTGGTCTGTCTGCCGGGGCTTAACTGCTACTCCTGCCCGGGGGCGTTGGGCTCCTGCCCGATCGGTTCGCTGCAGGCGGTGCTGGACAGCGGCAAGTTCCGCTTTTCCTGTTATGTGCTGGGCTTTCTGGTGCTGTTTGGCGCGGTGCTGGGGCGGTTTGTCTGCGGGTGGCTGTGCCCCTTTGGGCTGGTGCAGGACCTGCTGCACAAAATTCCGCTGTTTCAGAAAAAGAAAAATCTGCCCGGACACCGGGTGCTGCGGTGGCTCAAATTTGTGGTGCTGGGGCTGTTTGTCGTCCTCCTGCCGATGACCGTCACCGGCATCACCGGGATGGGCGACCCGTGGTTCTGCAAGTACCTCTGCCCGAGCGGAACGCTGTTCGGCGGCATCCCGCTGCTGGCGGCAAACCCGACGCTGCGTGCGGCGGCGGGGCTGCTGTTTGACTGGAAGATGCTGGTGCTGCTGGCGGTGGTGGTTTTGTCGATCAAATTCTACCGCCCCTTCTGCAAGTATCTCTGCCCGCTGGGCGCCATCTATGGGCTGTTTAACCCGGTTGCCCTCTACCGCTATCGGGTAGAGGAGAGCGCCTGCGTCCACTGCGGCAGCTGCCAGCAGGCGTGCGGGATGGACATCCCCGTCTGGGAAAAGCCGAACAGCATCGAGTGCATCCGCTGCGGCAAGTGCAGGGCGGCCTGCCCGACCGGGGCGATTCATTCGACGGCGGAGGGCCTGCGCGTCAAGCCCTATGCGGGGCTGGAACAGGAGAAAACGGAAGAATAAATTGGCACCTCAGGAACGGGAGGGAGGTTTATATGGGATGAAGCATAAGAACATGTTGCTGGTATCGCTGCTGATGGCGTCGCTGGTTTTGCTGGGCGGCTGCCAGAGCCGCACCCTGACCACGCAGGACCCGGAGCCGGTGGTGGGGGAATCGGTCGTGGAGCCGGACCCGGAGCCGGTGCAGCCGGTGGAGCAGGAGCCTCAAATTCCCGACGACGCCCCCGGCTTTTACACCACCCGCCAGGAGATGAACGGCTGGGAGGTGTTCTCGCTCTCCACCGCGCAGGACCTCATCGACCTGTCCGACTGGGTGCAGGGCGGGGAGGACACCGCCGGGCGCATCTTTGTGCTGGAGGATAGCATCGACCTTGGCGGCGTCGATTTTGTGCCCATCGGCACGCGGGAAAATCCCTTCCGGGGCGCTTTTCTCGGCCGGGGGTACAGCGTCACGGGCTTGAGCGTCACCGTCCCCGACTATGGAGCGTCGGCGGGATTGTTTGGGCATCTCAGCTACGCGACGATCGACAGCCTGCAGGTCAGCGGCACCGTCACCGCCTGTCATTGGGCGGGCGGACTGGTGGGCTATGCGGAAGGCTCCACCATCGAAAACTGCTCCTTCACCGGCAGCGTCAACGGGGTGTTGAGCGACATCGGCGGCCTGTGCGGGGCGGCTTATGCCAGCGAGTTTTATTCCTGCACCGCCGACGCCGCCGTCACCGGCCAGGAGTCGCTGGGCGGCTTTGCCGGGACCCTGGGGCAGGACAGCCTGGTGCAAAACTGCGCGGCGCTGGGAACGGTTTCAGCCGCCGGCCGCGAGCATTGGCTGGAGGAGTACGGCCTGCCCGAACCGGACTGGGGCACCCAGCCGGACACCGAGATCATGGTGCGCTACATCGGCGGCTTTGCCGGGATGAACATCGGCACGCTCGAAAACTGCCTGTCGATGGGCGCGGTCAAGACGCTGGAGGTGGCCAAGAGCGCCGGCGGCTTTGTCGGCTATGAGTCTGGCAGCGACACCGGCTGCTACTACTTTATGGACTACAACGCGCATCTGGAGCCGGGCTATGCGGTGGGGGACTACGCCTCCCTGACCGCCCAGGGCCTTTACTATGACCGGATGGCCAGCCGCTCGAGCTTTGCGGGCTGGGATTTTGACGCCGTCTGGCAGATGGGCGAGCGGCACCCCGAGCTGATCATCCAGGACCCGATGACCGCCGAGATCATCGCGGGCGCGCCGGATCCCACAGCGGGGCTGGAACAGGACACGGACGAGAACAGAGAGGTCGGATGAGCGCCGCTCAAACCGGCAGGATAGCCGGGACAGAAAATCGGTTTAATTGTCAATGAGATAGAACCCAATCTGAAGGAGGATATTGTATGAAGATCAACCCCGTCAAGGGCACGGCGGACTACCTGCCGTCCCAGACTTTGCTGCGGGACTACCTGCAAAACATCATCTTGGAGACCTACCGCGAGGCCGGTTTTGAGCGGATCATGACCCCGGCCATCGAGGACATGGAGAACCTGGAAAAGAGCGAGGGCGGCGACAACCTCAACCTCATGTTCAAAATCTTAAAGCGGGGCGACAAGCTCACGGCGGCGCTGGACAAGCAGGACTATGGGAACCTGGCGGACCTGGGATTGCGCTATGACCTGACCCTGCCGCTCAGCCGCTTCTATGCGGGCAACCGCAATAAGCTCGCGAACCCGTTTAAGGTCATCCAGATCGACAAATCCTACCGCGCCGAGCGCCCGCAGAAGGGCCGTATGCGCGAGTTTGTCCAATGCGACATCGACATCCTGGGCAGCGATTCGCCGCTGTGCGAGCTGGAGCTGATCCACACCACCGCCGCGGCGCTGCTGAAGCTGAACATCGGCTCCTTCACCATCCGCATCAACGACCGCCGGGTGCTGCGGGGCGTGCTGCACAACCTCGGCGTCGCCGAGGAGCAGATGGACACCGTCTGCGTCACGCTGGACAAGTGGGACAAGATCGGCACCGAGGGGGTCCTGGCCGAGCTGGAGGAAAAGCAGCTGGACGCTGCCGCGCGCCAGAAGCTGGGCGAGCTGCTGGACGGCGGCCGCACCATCGAGCAGGCCGAGCAGCTCTGCGGACAGCCGCAGTACATCGAGCAGCTCAAAACCATCATCGCCGACGCAAACGCGCTGGCCGACGGGAAGTATGACGTGGCCTTCGACCTGCTGCTCATCCGCGGCCAGGGCTACTACACCGGCACCGTCTTTGAGATTCAGAGCAACCAGTACAAGGGCGCTGTGGGCGGCGGCGGGCGCTACGACGGGCTGATCGGCAAATTCACCGGCGAGAACGTCCCGGCAGTCGGCTTCTCGATCGGCTTTGAGCGCATCTTCCAGATTCTGGAACAGCAGGGCTTTGCCATCCCGGACCGCCGCAAAAAGGCAGCGGTGCTGTGCGACGAGGGCCAGGGCGCGGACGCCATCCGCATGACCGACCGCCTGCGCGCACAGGGCATCGACGCCAGCGTCTACCTGCGGCCAAAGAAGATGGGCAAGTTCTTAAACAAGCTCGAGGAGCAGGGCTACGACGGCTTCCTGGTCCTGGGCGAGAGCGAAGAGCCAAAGTGGTTTGAGAAATAGAGAAGGACAAAGGAAGGCCGGTTTGCCTCATGGCAAACCGGCCTTCCTGATGTAGCTAACCGAAGAAAGCTAGTCTTTTAAAATTGTCGGAATCAGCTCCAGCAGGTCGGCAAACCGCTCGATGCGCATTACCTCATGGTCCACCTGCCCCATGCCGTAGGCGGCGTGGATGAAGGGGACCCCCGCAAACCGGCAGGCGTTGCAGTCGCCCTGGGTGTCGCCGATATACAGCGGGCGCTGAATCTGATGCTTCTCCACCATCATCTTGAGGTTCTCCCCCTTGCCGTGCCCGGTCATCCCCGAGCAGGTGAAGCCGGCAAAGCAGTCCCCCAGCCCCGACACCTCCAGAAAGGTCTGGATGTAGCCGTCCTGGCAGTTGCTGACGATGTAGAGCGGGTACCTCTTGCACAGGGTGCGCAGCACCTGCGGCACGTCGGGGTAGAGGGTGCCCGGATGCTCCCGCAGCCAGGGCAGCTCCTCGATGCTGCAGCGGTTAAAGACCTCCACCCGCTGCTCCTCGGGGAGGGCGGGCAGGGCAGCGGCGGCAATCTCCTCCACCGTCTTGCCCATATAGCTGCGCAGCTCGGGCAGGGTCATCGGCTCGCGGTCGCTGTAGCGGGCCATCACCCGGTTCCAGGCGGGCAGCATCTGTTCGGTGGCGTCCCAGAGGGTGCCGTCCAGGTCAAAGATAATGCCTGTTTCCATACTTTTACACATCCTTCTCTGATTGTATCTCTTAAAAAAATCCTATTTTTTAGGATAACACATTTTTGCCGGAAAATCTATGAAAAAATTTCCTGAAAACGCTTGACATTTTAAGAGAAGTCCTGTATAATAATATTCGTCGCTGACATGGGGGCGTAGCGCAGCTGGGAGCGCGTACGGTTCGCATCCGTAAGGTCGGGAGTTCGATCCTCCTCGTCTCCACCAAGATAAGAGGGCATAGCTCAGTTGGTTAGAGTACTTGCTTGACATGCAAGGGGTCGGTGGTTCAAGTCCACTTGTCCTCACCAGGCTGAGCCTGGACGCGGTTCGCGTTCTGGGCTCGGCTTTTTCTTTTGCCTTTTCGCCCGCGTTTGCGGCGGGCATCCTGCCTGGTAACGGCAGCTTATCATCCGGTAGATTTGATCTGCCGGTTTTTTTCTGTGTACTTTGAGGAGGAGTGGATAGGATGCAGCACGATCTGACCAGGGGCCCGATCACCCGGACGATGCTTTTGTTTGCCGGGCCGATGATTGCCGGGAACCTGCTGCAGCAGTTTTACAACATTGCCGACACGCTGATTGTCGGGCAGTTTCTGGGGGCGCAGGCTCTGGCGGCGGTGGGCAGCGCCTTCACGCTGATGACCTTTTTGACCTCCATCCTGCTGGGGCTGTGCATGGGCAGCGGGGCGGTGTTCTCCATCCGGTATGGGGAGCGCAACGAGGAGAAGCTCAAATCCAGCATCTTTGTCTCCTTTGTGATGATCGCCCTGGTGACGCTGGTGATGAACCTGCTGGTCTTTTTGCTGATCGACCCCATCATCCGCTTCATGAACATTCCCTCCGACGTCTACGGCATGATGCGGGACTACCTCTGGGTGATCTTTGCCGGCATCGGCTTTGTCTTTCTCTACAATTACTTTGCGGCCCTGCTGCGCGCGGTGGGCAACTCGCTGGCGCCGCTGCTCTTTCTGGCCGTCTCCGCCGTCACCAACATTGTGCTGGACCTGCTGTTTGTCGTCACCTTCCAGCGGGGCGTGGCCGGCGCGGCGGAGGCCACCGTCATCGCGCAGGCGCTGTCCGCGGTGGGCATCGCCGCCTACACCTTTATCAAATTCCCGGCCTTCCGTCCGGACCGCCGGTACATGAAGATGAATAGACAGATTCTGCGGGAGATTTTCCAGTACGCCTTTCTGACCTGCATCCAGCAGTCGGTGATGAACTTTGGCATCCTGCTGGTGCAGGGGCTGGTCAACAGCTTCGGCACCGCGGTGATGGCGGCCTTTGCGGCGGCGGTCAAGATCGACGCCTTCGCCTATATGCCGGTGCAGGATTTCGGCAACGCCTTCTCCACCTTTGCCGCACAGAACTTTGGCGCCAAAAAGGAGGAGCGCATCCGCAGGGGCATCCGCAGCGCCATCGGGGTGACGGTGGTGTTCTGCCTGATTGTGTCCGCGCTGGTCTTTGTCTTTGCGCGGCAGCTGATGCTGATCTTTGTCCAGCCGCAGGAGACCGAGATTCTGGCGGTGGGGGCGCAGTACCTGCGCATCGAGGGCGCCTTCTACTGCGGGATCGGCTGCCTGTTTTTGCTCTACGGCTTCTACCGCGCGGTGCGCCGTCCGGGCATCTCGGTGGTGCTCACCGTCCTCTCGCTGGGCACAAGGGTGGTGCTGTCCTACCTGCTGGCCTCCATTCCGGCCATCGGGGTGGTGGGGATCTGGTGGTCCATCCCGATTGGCTGGTTGCTTGCCGACCTGGCGGGGCTGCTCTATTACAAAAAGTTTAAAAAGCAGCTGCTGGAACAACTGTAAGAACTCAAAAAAGAGGCCCGGAAAAGGGTCTCTTTTTTTTATGCCTTTTGGGAGGAAGCCCCCTTTGATTCGATTGTCGTGCTCCGCATCTGCTGGGCGCTGAGGCCGTTTTTGCCGCCGGCTTTGAGCCAGTACCGCTCGGCTTCCTGCACATACCGCTTTTGGGAGAGCGGCATCCGGGTCGAAAGGGTCACTGTCTTGCCGGAGGAAATGGCGCGCGCCAGCTTTTGGATGGCTCCCTTGACAAACAGGGCGAAGGGGGTCTGCAAGATGGCCTCCCCGCTGCCGATCGAAAGGCTGCTGCCAAAGAGGAAGCCGTTTTTCCGGCAGAACAGCTTGAGCATGTCGATGGCGACCTCGTTTTGCCGGGGCTCCAGAAAGCCGCAGTTGACGATCAGGTGAACGGTTGGCTTGTGGGCGAGGGGGCTTTTTTCCAGACAGGAGAGAAAGTCGAGCATGCAGCAGGGCAGACAGTCGACATAGAGCGGAAAGACAAAGACCAGGTTGGAGCAGCTTTCCAGCGCGCTGCAGATGTCCCGGTGGTTCTGGGAGGCGAGGTTATATTCCAGCGTCGCGCCGGGGTAGGAGCGTTTTAAAAGCTGGGCAAATTCCCGCGAGTTGGATTTGGAAGCGCGGGGACTCCCGTTTAAGATCATCATTCTTCCCATCTGCTCACCTCCCTGGCGACGGCGCCGTCCAAATTTTCTTCATCGACAAAGAGAACCCGGCTGCTCGCAAAGCAGAGGTTGAGGGCGTTGCGCTCGACTAACCGGGAAAACAGCTGCCGCTCTTCGGGGTTGCTTTCCCCGTAGGCGATCAGGACAGCGTCCTTGGGGCACACGTCGCGCAGGACGTGGTGGGTTTCCCCCTGGCGCAGCTGCAAAAAGGGCTGCTGGATGGGCAGCGAGCGCTCCAGCAGGCGCTTCATTGGCAGATCGTAGCAGCCAAAGCGGATGCGGCTGATGAGGAGCAGGCGGTCGCACCGGGCGATCAGCGGATAGATTTTGACAGCGTCGTCCCGAATCACACAGCGTCCGGGCGTCCTGGTCCAGCAGGAAAAGCAGCCGGTGCAGGCGGCGATTTTGCGGGAGGACAGATCGACAAGACAGCTGTCTGCGCCGCCGCTGAGGGGAGCGCGGAGGGGGCGGTCGGTCAGTATCAGATTCATAAGGACCCTTCTTTTGTTAAAAAATGGAAAATTTGTACCCCCTTATGATACCACAATTCCGCCGCGAAAAAAAGAAAAAAAGAGAAAAAACAAATAAATTCGGGCGGAGAGTTTCTTTGAATGGCAAGATGTGGTATAATAAAAATGATTCTATTTTACAAAATAAAAAGGGCTGGCGGAGATTTTTTTGAAGGAAATTCTCCCGCGCCCTACTTTGATAAGCATGTGAGGAGGATGGTTTATGGCAAAGCTGTATTCGGTCGCGCTTTCCAAATTGATCGAAGACCTGAAGCTGGAAACGGTCTATATGCCCCGTGACCCGCAGGAGATCATGATTAAGACGGTGGACATCAACCGCCCGGGACTGCAGCTGTGCGGATTTTATGATTATTTCGACAGCAACAGAATCCAGCTGTTCGGTCTGGGCGAGTTTGCCTATATGGAAAAGTACACCCCCGAGGAGCGGCAGCAGTTTCTGGATCAGTTCTTTTCCCAAAAGGTGCCGGCGGTCATCATCAGCCGCGACCTGGACATCCCCGAGGAGATGGTGACGGCGGCCAACACCTATGAGGTTCCGCTGCTGCGCACCAGTCTTCCGACCTGCGACTTTATGGCGACGATGATCGCCACCCTGAAGGTGGACCTGGCGCCGCGCATCACCCGCCACGGCGTGCTGGTGGAGGTCTACGGCGAGGGCGTTCTGCTGCTGGGCGAGAGCGGCGTCGGCAAGAGCGAGACTGCCATCGAGCTGATTAAGCGCGGCCACCGGCTGGTCGCGGACGACGCGGTGGAGATTCGCAAGGTTTCGGACAAAACCTTAGTCGGTTCCTCCCCGGCCAACATCCGCCACTTTATGGAGCTGCGCGGTGTGGGCATCATCAACGCCCGCCGCATCTTCGGCATGGGCTCGGTCAAGATGACCGAGAAGGTGGACATGGTCATCTCGCTGGAGCAGTGGGACAAGACCAAGGTCTATGACCGCATGGGCATGACCAACGAGTACATGGAGATTATGGGCATCAAGGTGCCGTCGCTGACCATCCCGGTCAAGACCGGCCGCAACCTGGCCGTCATCATCGAGGTCGCCGCGATGAACAACCGCCAGAAAAAGATGGGCTACAACGCCGCCCAGGAGCTGCTGCGCCAGCTCGGCATGACCGAGGACCTGCCGCCCGAGACGGTGAAGAAGGACGACGACGATCTGTATTGATGCAGCAGAGAAGATAAAAGTAAAGGAGTGGGCATACAATGAGACTGATAGCCGATACACATACACATACCCTTGCCAGCAACCACGCCTACAGCACGGTGATGGAAAACATCGTCGCGGCAAGGGAGCAGGGACTTTTGTACATGGCGATGACCGAGCACGGTCCTAAAATGCCGGACGCCCCGCACATCTGGCACTGCGTCAACCAGTGGGAGGTGCCCTCGCTGTATAAGGGCCTCAATATCCTGCACGGCATCGAGGTGGACGTCATGGATGAGGAGGGGACGCTCGACATCGACAACAAGATACTGGCGGGGCTGGAATGGGTCATTGCCTCGATGCACGGGCCCTGCTTTGCGCCCGCCACCGAGCAGGAGCACACCAGGGCCTGGATGAAGGTTGCCGAAAACCCGCACGTCGACGTCATCGGCCACTGCGGCCGCGGCAACTATCCGTTTGACCACGAGAAGGTCATCCGTGCCTTTAAGGAGTACGGCAAGATTGTCGAAATCAACAACGCCACCCTGCAAAAGAGCGCCAACCACGCCGCCTGCGCCGACATCGCGCGGGTCTGCAAGCGGCTTCAGGTGCCGGTGGTGGTCAACAGCGACGCCCACTTCGCCGCCAGAATCGGCGTGTTCGACCAGGCGGTGGCGCTGCTGGAGGAAGTGGATTTTCCAAAGAAGCTGATTATCAACGCGGACATCGACCGCTTTGAAGAGGTGGTCGCGCAGAAGCGCGCGGGCCTCAGCCAATAAATCGCGCAAACAAAGAAAGGAGTATGCCGATGGCTTGTCTGGATGTTGCGGCAAAGGAGCGGCTGGCCGCCCTCTGCCAGCTTGAGAAGATCCCCGTCCTGTGGGACGAACCGATGAAAAACCACACCAGCTTTAAGATAGGAGGGCCTGCGGCCGCACTGTGTGCCCCGAAGGACCGGCAGCAGCTGCGGGAGCTGGTCGGATTTGTGCAGCGGGAAGGTGTGGACAGCTGGTATATCGGCAACGGCTCCAACCTGCTGGTCAGCGACAAGGGCCTAAACGGGGTCGCCATCCTGCTGGACAGCGGCTTTGACGGGGAGATTGAGGTGGACGGCACCGTCCTGCTGGCCCCAGCGGGCAAAAAGCTGTCGGCAGTCTGTGCGGCGGCCTGCGCTGCGGGGCTGACCGGACTGGAATTTGCCTACGGCATTCCCGGCAGCGTCGGGGGCGCTGTCTATATGAACGCCGGGGCCTACGGCGGGGAGATGAAGGACCGCCTGCTCTGGGTGGAGTACCTTGCTCCAACCGGAGAGATTGTCCGGTTGGAGCAGGAGCAGCTCTCCCTCTCCTACCGGCACAGCCGCTTTATGGAAGAAGGGATGCAGGGAAGCTGCATTGTCCGCGCGGCCTTCGGGCTGCAAAGGGGAGAGAAGGCGGCTATCCAGTCCGAGATGGACCGCATCTTAAACCAGCGCCGCCAGAAGCAGCCGCTGGAATACCCCAGCGCGGGCAGCACCTTCAAGCGTCCGCAGGGAGCCTTTGCGGCGCAGCTGATCGACAAGTGCGGGCTGAAAGGTTTCACCGTCGGCGGCGCACAGGTGAGTGAAAAGCACGCTGGCTTTGTCATCAATACAGGGAAGGCCACCTGCGCAGACGTGCTGGAACTGACAAGACAGGTGCGGGAATGTGTACAGGAAAAGACGGGTTATCTGCTGGAGCTGGAGGTAAGGCAGCTCCCGTAGCCGTTTGATGAGGGGAAGGGAAAAGGCTTATGCGGTTTATCATTGTAACAGGAATGTCCGGCGCGGGCAAGTCGGCGGTGGTGGACGCGCTGGAGGACGTGGGCGTCTATTGCGTGGACAACATCCCCCCGGCGCTGATTCCGAAGTTTGCGTATCTCGGCAGCAGCGGGACCGACAGCTCCGGCATCGACCGGGTGGCGCTGGTGGTGGACGCGCGCGGGCTGCGCAGCGGCCTGCGGGGCGAAAACTTTATCAAGGAGTTGACCGGAGCCTTAGCCGAGCTGGACCGGGAGCGGGTCAGCTATCAGATTCTCTTTCTGGACGCGGCCAACGACGAGCTGATCAACCGCTATAAGATCACCCGCCGCCCCCATCCGCTGATGCGGGAGGGCGGGTCGCTGGCCAAGGCCATCAGCCGGGAGCGGGAACTGCTGAGCCCCGTCAAGGACCGGGCGGACATGGTCATCGACACCACACTGCTTTCCGCCTCCCAGCTGCGCAGCCACATCCACGACCTGTTCCGCAGCGACGACCCGGAGAAGGACGACTTTGTGGTCAACTGCATCTCCTTCGGGTTTAAGTTTGGGGTGCCGGTGGACGCGGATCTGATGTTCGACGTCCGCTGCCTGCCGAACCCCTTCTATGACCCGCAGCTGCGGCCGATGACCGGGCTGGACCAGCCGGTGCGCGACTATGTGCTGCGCTCGCCCAAGACCCAGGGCTTCCTGACGCGGTTCTACGACTTCATCGACTACATGATTCCGCTCTACCGCCACGACGAGCAGAAAAGCCAGCTGATTATCGCGGTCGGCTGCACCGGTGGAAAGCACCGTTCGGTGACGATTGCGCGGGAGCTGGCCAACCACCTCTCGGCCAAGGGCCTGCGGGTAATCACCACCCACCGGGACATCGAGAAAAAGAAGCTGTAAAGGGAGCAGGAGAAACGATGCAGCAGACAACGTGGGAAAAAGAGGACAGGCAGCCTGCCCTGCAAAGGCTCTCTCCCGCCCAGGATCAAGGGGAGCAAAGGCTTGCGGTCAATGCGTTTCTAACCGAGCACTGGGGCTCGACTGTGATGATGGTGCGCGGGGAGCAGGGCAGGCTGAGCCTGCACGCAATTTCGCGGCAGGGCTTGTGCTAAAATCTGTCTTGCCCCCGCGAAAAGGGCTTCCACAAACGAGAACAGCCGAAGGCAAGGCAGGCTGAGCCTGCACGCATTTCGCGGCAGGGCTTGTGCTAAAATCTGTCTTGCCCCCGCGAAAAGGGTTTCCACAAACGAGCACAGCCGGAGGCCACCCGATCCGCGCCCGAGCTAGTGCTCGAAGCCACCTTGTACGCGCGGCTGGGAGCTTTTACTAATGACGCAGTAAAGCAACCTGCGCGAGAGCGTTAAGGCACAGTGAAGCAGGAGCCGACAACGCGAATTGTTTGCGGGTTCAACCCGCCAAGCGACCTGCGCGAGAGCGTTAAGGCGCAATTGAGCAGGAGCCGGCAACGCGAATTGTTCGCGGGTTCAACCCGCCAAGCGACCTGCGCGAGAGCGTTAAGCTCCGATAAGCAGGAGCCGGCAACGCGAATTGTTTGCGGGTTCAACCCGCCGCGATTGTTCGCGGGTTCAACCCGCCTGGAAAGGATGATTGTAAGTGGCGCAGGAAGGCCGCAACACCTTCGCGTCGAAGGTCAAGGGGGAGATCAGCCGCAACAAAGGGCTGATTGCCCGCAACAAAAAGGCGTTTACCTACGGAATGCTGCTGTGCGGCAAGAGCTTTTCGGCAGAGAGCATCTCGATGACGACCGAAAATAAGCACGTCGCAAAGCTGTATGCCAAGCTGATCTTTCAGCAGATTCCGATGCAGACTAGCGTGACGACCAGAGAATACAACGGCAACTTTCAGCAGCCGACCTACGCGGTCAGCGTGGACGACGGGGAGGACCGCAAGACCATCCTCGCCTTTTTCGGCCACCGGCAGGGTGGGGGATACAATGTGGAGCTGCTGGAAGGGGAGCAGGCCCGCCACGCCTTTCTGGCGGGGGCGATGCTGAGCTGTTCGAACATCAGCGACCCGCGCAAGGACTACCACCTGGAGTTTGTGCTGGCCGGTGAGCAGACCACCCTCTTTTTGATGCAGGTGCTGGACAGCCTATCGCTTAACTTTAAGCGCACCACCCGCCGCGGCCAGCAGATTGTCTACTGCAAGGACAGCAAATCGATCGAGGAGCTGCTGACCATGGTGGGGGCAACCGGCGCGATGATGGACGTGGTCAACGTCAAAATTTACAAGGACATGCGCAACAAGGTCAACCGCGTCACCAACTGCGAGACCTCCAACATCGAAAAGACGGTGAGTGCGGCGACGGTGCAGGCGGCGGACATCCGGTATCTCAAGCAGGTCGGCCTGTTTGACACGATGGAGCCCGCGCTCAAGCAGACGGGGGAGGCCCGGCTGCAAAATCCGGACATGTCCCTGCGGGAGCTGGGGGAGCTGCTGGGCGTCTCCCGCTCGGGAATCAACCACCGGCTGCAGAAGATCAGCCTTCTTGCAAAGCAGGCCAGGGCTGAAGGATATGCCGCTGGCAAAGCCGCTGGCTTAGAAGAAAAGGAATAAACAAAAGGGAAGAAGGGAGCGCGGTTTTTGATGGGAGACCAGTTTGTGCACCTGCACGTCCACAGCGAGTATAGCCTTCTGGACGGCGCGTGCCGGATAAAACAGCTGATCCAGCGGGTCAAGGAGCTGGGCCAGGACGCGGTTGCGATCACCGACCACGGCGCCATGTACGGCGCCATCGATTTTTATAAGGAAGCCAAGGCCAACGGCGTCCGCCCGATCATCGGGTGCGAGGTCTATGTCGCGCCGAGGACCCGCTTTGACAAGGTAAACGGGCTGGACACCTCCCCCTATCATCTGGTGCTGCTGTGCGAAAACCAGACCGGCTACCAGAACCTGATCAAAATGGTGTCCCGCAGCTACACCGAGGGCTTTTACTTTAAGCCCCGCATCGACCGCGACCTGCTGCGGGAGCACAGCGAGGGCATCATCGCGCTGTCCGCCTGCCTGGCGGGCGAGATTCCGCGCGCCTTAAGCCAGAATGACTACCAGAAGGCGAAGGAAGCGGCCCAGTTTTATCTGGACGTTTTCGGCAAGGACCACTACTTTATCGAGCTGCAGAACCACGGCATCCGCCAGCAGCAGAAGATTCTGCCGGACTTGATCCGCCTGGCAAAGGAGCTGGACGTCGGGCTGGTGGCGACCAACGACTGCCACTACCTGACCAAAGAGGACAGCATGACCCAAAAGATCCTCCTCTGCATCCAGACCAACCACACGCTGGAAGAGGACAACGGGATGGAGTTTGAGACCGAGGAATTTTACGTCAAATCCCGCCAGCAGATGTTCGACGCCATGCGGGAGTGCACCGGCGACGAGGAGGCCATCCGGCAGGCGCTGGACAACACCGTCAAGATCGCCGAGCGGTGTCAGGTGGAGTTTACCTTCGGGCACCACATCCTCCCCAAGTTCGAGGTGCCGGACGGCAGGGACAACGTCACCTTCTTCCGGGAAAAGTGCTGGGAGGGCTTTGCAAAGCGTTACGGCGAGGATGCCCCGCAGGAATATAAGGAGCGGTTGGAGTACGAGCTGTCGGTCATCGAGAAGATGGGCTATGTCGACTACTACCTGATTGTCTGGGACTTCATCGACTACGCCAAGCGCAACGGCATCCCGGTCGGGCCGGGGCGCGGCTCGGGCGCCGGCAGCATCGCGGCCTACTGCATTGGCATCACCGGCATCGACCCGATGAAGTATAACCTGCTGTTCGAGCGCTTTCTCAACCCGGAGCGTGTCAGCATGCCCGACTTCGACATCGACTTCTGCTACGAGCGCCGTGAGGAGGTCATCGACTACGTCATTCGCAAGTACGGCAAGGACCGCGTCGCGCAGATCATCACCTTCGGCACCATGGCGGCACGCGGCGGCGTGCGGGACGTCGGCAGGGTGATGGGGATGGACTACCAGCAGGTGGACAGGGTGGCAAAGGCCATCCCGATGGAGCTGCACATGACCATCGCCACCGCGCTGGAGCGCTCGCCCGACCTGCGCATCATGTACGAGAGCGACCCGCAGGTCAAGGAGCTGATCGACCACGCCTCCAAGATCGAGGGCATGCCGCGGCACGCCTCCACCCACGCGGCCGGCGTGGTAATCGCGCGCGATTCGGTGGAAAACTATGTGCCGCTGGCCAAAAACGACGAGGCCATCGTCACCCAGTACACCATGACGACGCTGGAGGAACTGGGGCTGCTCAAGATGGACTTTCTGGGCCTGCGCAACCTGACGGTCATCAGCGACGCCGAGAAGATGATTCGCCGGTACGAGCCGGATTTTAACATCGAAAAGGTTTCCCTCTCCGACCCTCTGACCTTCGAGATGATGTCCAAGGGGCAGGCCAAGGGCGTCTTTCAGTTTGAATCGGGCGGCATGCGGCAGGTGCTGGTGCAGTTAAAGCCGGAATCGATCGAGGATTTGATCGCGGTCATCTCGCTGTACCGCCCGGGACCGATGGAGTCGATTCCCAAATATATCCGCAACCGCCACAACCCGCAGGAGATCACCTACAAGACCCCGCTCTTAAAAGACATCCTCGACGTCACCTACGGCTGCATCGTCTATCAGGAGCAGGTCATGCAGATCTGCCGCAAGCTGGCGGGCTACTCCTATGGCCGGGCGGATCTGGTGCGCCGCGCCATGTCCAAGAAAAAGCACGATGTCATGGAGCAGGAGCGCAAGAACTTTATCTGGGGCGCAAAGAAGGAGGACGGCTCGGTCGAGTGCGTCGGCTGTGTGGCCAACGGCATCAGTGAGCAGGTCGCCAACGAGCTGTTCGACGAGATGAGTTCCTTTGCCTCCTACGCTTTTAATAAATCCCACGCCGCGGCCTATGCCATCGTGGCCTACCGCACCGCGTACCTCAAAGCCCACTACCCGAAAGAATACATGGCGGCGCTGCTGACCAGCATCCTGGACAACACCGACAAAATGCTCAGCTACTTAAAAGAGTGCGAGCAGATGAAGATCAAGATTCTGCCGCCGGACATCAACAAGAGCTTCACCGGCTTCACCGTCGAGGACGGCTGCATCCGTTTTGGTTTTCTGGGTGTCAAGAATCTGGGCCGGGGGGTCATGGAGGCGCTGGTACAGGAGCGGGAGCAGGGCGGCCCCTTCAACGACCTGGACGACCTGTGTGACCGGATGTACGGCAAGGACCTCAACCGCCGCGCCGTCGAGAGCTTAATCAAGTGTGGGGCGCTGGACAGCTTTGGTCACAACCGCCGCACACTGCTGGATGGCTATCAGGTGGTGATGCTGGACATCGAGGACCGGTACAAGAACAATCTGGAGGGGCAGATGAATCTGTTCGACGAGCTGGACCCCACCCACCGCAAGCACCCCTCCCAGCTGCCGAAGAAGGAGGAATTTCCGCCGGACGTAAAATTGGCGATGGAGAAAGAGGTCACCGGACTGTACGTCTCGGGACATCCGCTGGCGCAGTACCGCGAGATTGCCCGGCAGCTGGAGACGGTGGATCTGGAGGAGCTGCTTCCAGAGGATGAAGAAGAAAATTCGATGGGGCTGGATGAGGGCAAATATCGGGACGGGGACATCGTACGGGTGCTGTGCATTGTCACCGGCAAAAAGACCCGCATCCTCAAACGCCGCGGCTATATGGCCTTCATCACGCTGGAGGATACCAGCGGTTCGATCGAGATGCTGGTTTTCCCGCCGCTTTACGACCAGTACCGCGAGCTGCTGGAGGAGAATCAGGTGCTCTACATCGAAGCCAGACTCAGCATCCGCGAGGAGGACACCAAACTGGTCTGCCGGGCGGTGGCGACCCCGCAGGAGGTGCTGGATCAGCCGGAGGGCTTTATCGCCATCCCGCCGCACCACAAGCGCAAGGATGACAAGCCGCAGGTCCGCCGCAAGCGCGGCAAGCGCCCGGGGCTTTACCTGCGGGTGCCATCGAGGGAGAGCCGGGAGTTTTTAAAATCGGAGCAGTACCTCGACATCTTCGAGGGGGAGGTGCCGGTCTACTACTTTTTCCTCGACACCAAGAAGCTGGTCTGCGCGCCGCAGAAGCTGTGGATCACCTTCAACAACCCGCTGTACTTCCAGTTGGAGAAGATTCTGGGGAAGGAGAGTAAGGAATCTGCCGCGCCACGGATTGAAAACACAGAGTGTTCCCTCGATGAAACCAGAGGAAAAAACAAGACCGATTTGCTCACTCAGCTCAAAGTGGCAAATCGGTCTTTTGTTTTGTCTGAAACCCTTTCTGGGGGGGAGCAGCGCTTGCGCTGCTGGGGGGATGATAATGCCCCCAAGGGGGAGTACCCAGAGGGGGTGCCCCCCTCTGGGAGATTCTTTGGTGACTTTCTCATCGGGGAGAAAGTCACCCGGGTGCAGGGCGGAGCGCCTGCAAGTGGGCGCAGGGGCTGCCAGCCCCGCATAAACTCCAGGGGTCGGAGGGGCGGAGCGCCCTCTGATGGGGGCAGAAGCCAAGTCTGACGACTTGCTTCGGGGAGTGCAGAGGGGGCCACTGCCCCCTCGCATCGTCAAGCAGGCGCCGCGCAGAGAGAAAAAAGGGGAGTGCAGAGAGGGCATAGCCCCTTGATTATTTCCCAAAAATAAGCTATACTTACCCTTGGTAGATTCTTTAACAATCTAAAGGGGCCCCCGCGCCCCCACTGTGTAACGGATGGAGAGAATGGAGGATTTTTTATGAACGAGAAGAACCAGAAGGTCATCGGCGTCCTGACCAGCGGTGGCGACGCCCCCGGCATGAACGCCGCGGTGCGCTCGGTGGTCAGAACCGCCATCAAAAAAAATATGGCCGTCATGGGCATCCGCAGGGGCTATAACGGCCTGATCAACGGCGATATGTCCGAGATGAACATCCGCTCGGTCTCCAACGTCCTGCACCGCGGCGGCACCATGCTGCTGACCGCCCGCTGCAACGAGTTTAAAACAGAGGAGGGCCAGATGCAGGCCGTCGGCGTCTGCAAGGAGCTGGGCATTGATGGACTGGTCATCATTGGCGGCGACGGCTCCTTCATGGGCGCGCGCGCCCTGTCCTTAAAGGGCATCCCCTGCATCGGTATCCCCGGCACCATCGACAACGACATCGCCTGCACCGATTATACCATCGGTTTCGATACCGCGCTGAACACCGCAGTCGAGGCCATCGACCGCCTGCGCGACACCTCCGAGTCGCACGACCGCTGCTCGGTGGTCGAGGTCATGGGCCACGGCGCAGGCCATCTGGCGCTGTATGCCAGCGTCGCCTGCGGCGGCACCGCCTGCTGGGTCAATGAGATCGGCTTCGACGTCGACCGCGACATCATCCAAAAGATGATCAGCACCCTGCGCACCGGCAAGCACAACTTCATCGTCATCGTCTCGGAGGGCATCACCGACGTCCACCGCCTGGCGCGATACATCGAGGAGAAGACCGGCGTTGAGTCCCGCGCCACCGTCCTGGGCCACATTCAGCGCGGCGGCACCCCGACCGCCCGCGACCGCATCATCGCCAGCCAGATGGGCTACTACGCCGTCGAGCTGCTGGAGCAGGGCATCGGCAACCGGGTCGTCATCCAGAAGGACGGCAAGATCACCGACTATGACATTCTGGAAGCGCTGACCATGCAGAAGGGTCTGGACCCCTATCTGCTGCAGGTCAACGACGCCATCAACATCTAACAAAACAAGCTGCCAGCGGGGATGCTGGCAGCTTTTGTCATCTTCACTGTTATGGAAAGGAAGGAGAACAAGATGGAAATTGAGCGCAAGTTTTTGATCGACTGGAACGAGGTTACCGCTTTGGGCCTGCCGGAAGTCAAATCCGCCCAGAGCTGGCAGGGGTACTTAAGCGCCGCAACGCCGGTGGTGCGCATCCGCAGGCGGGACTTTGCCGACGGCCACACCGACTACATCCTCTGCATCAAGGGGAAGGGGAAACTGGCCCGCGAGGAGATCGAGAAGGAACTGACCCCGCAGGAGTTTGAGGCCCTGGAGGGGATGCTGCCCATCCCGATGATCCACAAGGACTACCACGTCTACCGCCTGCCCGACGGTCACCTGCTGGAGTGCAGTTTGGTGGACGGGAAATTTGCCTACGCGGAGGTGGAGTTTGAGAGCATTGAGGAGGCAAAGGCTTTTCAGATGCCGCCGTTTCTCCACAAGGACGTGACCGAAGACCCCTACTACTCGATGTCCGGCTACTGGAAGCGCAAGCAGATTACGGTGTCGTTTGAGCTGTAGGAAAAAAAAGGATGATGCGGAGAGGGAGGAACCAGACACAGCCGTCTGCTTGCTCCCTATTTTTTCTTGGAAGGAGTGCCTTGACAATATCGATATTCGATATTATAATAAAACCAAGGAATATCGATATTCGATGTAAAGGAGGGAGCTTATGCCCCGGGAAAAGTTTCAGACGCTGACCGAGCAGATGTTTTACATCCTGCTCTGCCTGCGCACCGAGTGCTGCGGCATCGACGTGATGGCCCGGGTGGAGCAGATGACCGAGGGCCGGGTCACCATCGGGCCGGGGACGCTGTATAACCTGTTGGACAACTTTCGTCTCTACGGCATGATCGAGGAGACCGGCTCGTTTGGGCGCCGCCGCAGCTACATCCTCACCGATCGGGGGCGGCAGGTGCTGCGGGAAGAATATGAACGGATGCAAAAGCAGCTGCGAGACTATGAGCGCTGCATGACTGAACAGGGAGGGGAGCCGAAATGTTAAGGACCAAGCGCAGGATGGAATTTTTTGCCTTTTACGACGATCAGGGAATTGCCCGCCATCTGGAGCGGATGGCGCAGAAGGGATGGCTGATCGAGCGGATCAACAACTATTTCTGGACCTACCGTAAAATCGAGCCGCAGCGGCTGCGCTTTGCGGTGACCTACTTTCCGGAAGCCTCCGACTTTAACCCCGGGCCGACTGAAAACCAGCAGACCTTTCTGGAATATTGCGAGAGTGCAGGCTGGCAATTTGCCGCTCAGTGGTGTCAGATGCAGATTTTTTGCAGCGAAAATCCCGCCGCCGTCCCGCTGGAAACGGACGAATTTAGCCGCCTGCAGAACATCCACCGCTGTATGCGTAAAAACTTTCTGCCCGGCAATATTGTGATTCTCATTATGCTGGGGATTCTGCTGGGGCTGCAGCTGTTGAGTGTCCCGCGGGATTTGCTTTCCCTGCTGGCGGAGAACGCCCGGCTCATCACCGTCACGATGTTGCTGTTGGCCATCCTGTCGGAGGCGGGGATGCTGCTCGGCTACTATTTCTGGCGGGGGCGTTCGCTGCGCTCAGTTGCAAACGGAGGAAGCTGTGCACGGGGCGGACGCTTTCAGCACTGGCTGGGAGGGCCGGTTTGGCTGCTGGTGCTCTTGCTGCTGGTGCTTTACCTGTGCAGTGTGGGGGCCTACTGGCCTGTCATCTTGATTTGTGCGGCGATGTTCTCGGGCATTACGGCCATTACTTTGGCGGCGCGCGCCATCATGCGAAAAAAGGGCTTTGCCAAGGAGACCAACATCGCCGCCACCGCGGTGCTGATTCTCTTTTTGAGCATTGGCTTTGGCGTGGGTCTGCCGGGCCTTTCCGACTGGATGCGGGATTCCGGCCTTTTTGAGAAGCAGCCGGCCTACATCTACACCACCCAGACTGGCAGCAGCAGCTGGGACTGGGAGGTTTACGCAGACCCCATCCCGCTGAAGGTGGAGGACCTGCGCCCCACCGATTACCCGCACTACTCCTATGAGCTGACCGAACGGTCCTCCCCCTTTGTCTCGGTGCTGAAGGCCAGCCAGACCGGTTTCCCCGACGGTTTGGAGGGCGACGAGCGCCTGCTGTATACGGTGGTTCGGCTCAAGCAGGAGGTTTGGTTCAGGCCGGTGCTGGAGTCGATGCTCCGGGCGGAGGAGCGTTTCCGGTACGACGGGGAGCAGGATACTTTCCTGCTGGTGGAGGCCCCGCAGTGGGGCGCGGAGGAGGTCTACCAGCGCCATATCGACGGTCAGCCGCAGCCGGAGTACTACATCTGCTACGCCCCCGACAGCATCCTCCAGCTCGACCTCAGCTGGGAGCCGACCGCACAGGAGATTGCGGTGATACGGGAAAAGCTGGGAATTTGATCAATATAACAAAAGAGGAACCGCTCGCGCAGAACGGTTCCTTTTTTGATGGAAAATTTTATCGCTGATGCTCCGCCAGATACTGCGGGGTGAAGCGCTTAAAGCGCAGCGTGCACAGGATGCCGCGGACGCACAGGTCGCAGACCATCGCGATCCACGAACCGGCCAGACCGATTTTCAGACCGAATACCAGAATCGGGGCCAGAGTGCAGCGCACTGCCCACATGCCGACAAGCGAGATGGCCAGCGGGAAGCGGGTGTCGCCAAGGCCGCGCAGCGCGCCGGAAAGGACGATCGAGACGCCGAACAGCGGCTCGGAAATCGCCACGATGCGCAGCATATTCGCCGCCTGCTCGATAACGGCGGGATCGGAGGAGAAGATGGTGGAGAGCGGCGTCGCGAAGATAAAGAGCAGCAGCCCCATAAAGGTGGAGCAGCCAAAGCCCACCAGTCCCGACAGCTTGCCGTAGCGGCGGGCGTCCTCATATTCTCTGGCACCATAGGACTGGCCAACCAGGGCGGTCGCGGCATAGGAGATGCCATCGGCCGGCATATAGCTTAAACCTTCCGCAGTGACGGCGACGTGTGCCGCAGCCAGCGCGGTGGTGCCAAGAGAAGCGTTGATGCGGGTGATGACAATCTGTCCGGCGCTGACCGTCGCGTGTTCCAGCGCGGTCGGAATCCCCAGCTCCAGCGCGCGGGAGATGATCTGGCGGTCGGGTTTGAGACCGTCCCGCAGCGAGATTTTGTACTGCTCCTTGCCAAACAGCGCCGTCCAGGTGATGCCAAGGCCGGTGACGGCGGTGGCGATGCTGGTGGCGACAGCGGCGCCCGCCACGCCCCAGCCGGTGCCGGGGATGGTGAATTCGATGCCAAACAGGGACCCCGGACGGGTGGAGTAGATGAACAGGAAGTTGAGCACCACGTTGAGCAGGTTGGCGCTGGTGTTGAGAATCAGCGGGGTGCGGGTGTCGCCCATGCACCGCAGGATAGCGGAGAAGGTATAGGACCCGGCCTGGAACGGCAGGGAAAGCAGATAGATTTGCAGATAGCTGATAGCGTCCGGGATGACCTCCGGCTCCGCGCCCATCCATCCAGGCAGATAGGGCGAGATCATTAAGCAGACCGCGGTGATGGCAATTCCCAGCACGATGACGGCCAGCAGCGCCTGCCGGATGACCTGTTTGGTGTGCTCGTGGTCTCTGGCACCGATCGAGTGGGCCACTTGCACCGAATATCCGACGCCGATGGCGCTCAGGATGCTGCTGATCAGCCAGGTGGGCGAGGAGTTGATGGCAACGGCGGCGGTGGCGTTTGCGCCCAAAGCGCCGACCATGGCGGTGTCGACATAGCGCACCAGCGTTAAAAGCAGCTGCTCCAGAATGGCTGGCCAGGCAAGCATCAGCAGAACGGACAGATGTCTTTTGCCAGCAACCGGAGCGGAAGGATGGGTTGACATAAAATACCTCCCTGCAAAAACAAGTTTCGTACCTTCTATTATACGAGCCTTTGCGCGGTTTGTAAAGGAAAAGAAAAAAGTTTTTGTCCCGTCCTGTCAAAAAGATAAAGTATTTGCTTTCACAAGACGGAGGAGGGGAGCAAAATAAAGAAATAGAAAATTCCCTCTTGACTTCGAGTATACTCCAGGTGCTATCATATCGGTAAAGCGGAGTTTGCGCAACGAAAAGTTTGCGGACTTTGCAAACACAGGAAAGAGAGTGTGATGATTCTTATGAAGAAAAATGTTCGAAACTTAACGATGTCGGCGCTGTTTTTGGCTCTTGGGCTGGTGCTGCCGATCTTTACCGGCCAGATTCCGCAGATTGGCAGCATGCTGCTGCCGATGCACATTCCGGTTTTTCTGTGCGGACTGATCTGCGGCGGGCCGTGGGGCGCGCTGGTGGGGCTGATTCTGCCGCTGCTGCGCTCGGTGCTGTTCGGCATGCCTCCGCTTTTCCCGACCGCGATTGCGATGTGCTTTGAGCTGATGACCTACGGCTTTGTCGCGGGCTTTTTGTACAACCGTTCCCGCTGGCAGTGTGTCATCGCGCTGTACCGCTCGATGATCGCGTCGATGGTAGCGGGGCGCCTGGTCTGGGGAGTTGCGCAGATTGTCCTGCTGGGCCTTTCCGGCAGCGCCTTCACCTTGCAGGCCTTTATGGCGGGCGCGCTGCTCAATGCCATCCCCGGCATCGTCCTGCAGCTGCTGCTGATCCCCGCCATCATGGTTGCTTTAAATCGCACCGGGTTTGTACCCTTCAAGCAGACAAAAGCTGTATTTGAAACGAACAACTAAGGCGGCGGGTTGAACCCGCCAACAGTTCGCGTATTTAGCTACTGCAAATCGGGGCTGAACGCTCTCGCGCAGGTCGCTTGCCTCCGGCGGCGCTCTTTTGTAGAGACTCTTTGCCGCGAGTACAAAGTAAGTTCGAGAACAGACTTGGACGCGAAACAGCAGGGGGTTCAGGCTGCCGAGAATTGGGTGCGGGATTAACCCGCATGAAATTGGAGGAACATAAAAAGATGGAATATCGGAAATTGCCGCATGGCGAGGAGCAGATCAGCATCATCGGTTTAGGCAACAGTTCGCTGGGCGCCTCCGGCGTGGAGGAGACCGAAAGGACGGTCGCGATGGCGCTGGAAAACGGCATCAACTACTTTGACATGGCGGCGGGGGACGCCACCCCCTTTGCACCCTATGGCCGCGTGACACAGAGCTGCCGCGACAGGGTCTACTTCCAGGTCCACTTTGGCGCCGACTACCGCAGCGGCGCTTACGGCTGGACGCTCGACCTCGAGCAGATCAAGCGCTCGATCGACTGGCAGCTTGAGCAGCTGAAAACAGACTACATCGATTTTGGCTTTATCCACTGCATCGATGAGGCCGCCGACCTGGAAAAGGCGGTCGCCCAGGGCACCATCGACTACATCCAGCAGCTGAAAAGGGAAGGGGTCATCCGCCACATCGGCCTGTCCTCCCACACCCCATCGGTGGTGCAGCAGGTGCTGGACATGAAGATTCTGGACATGCTGATGTTCAGCATCAACCCGGCCTACGATTACAACCACGGCGAGTACGCCATCGGCGGCAGCGATGAGCGTTCGGCCCTCTACCGCCGCTGTCAGGCGGAAGGTGTCGCCATCTCAGTAATGAAGGCGTTCAGCGGCGGCCAGCTGCTCGATGCAAAGACCTCTCCTTTCGGACAGGCGATGACCGAGTACCAGTGCATCCAATACGCACTGGACCGTCCCGGCGTCGTGACGGTGCTGCCGGGTGTGCGTAACCGCGCAGATCTGCAGCGGATTCTCGGCTTCTTTGACGCCACCGACGAGGAGAAGGACTACTCGATGATCAGTTCCCTGACCCCAAAAGAGGTCGCGGGCAAATGCGTCTACTGCAACCACTGCCAGCCGTGCCCAGCGGGGCTGGACATCGGCCTCATCAACAAGTACTACGACCTTTCCAGAGCGGGTGACGCGCTGGCAAGGGACCACTACAACAACCTCACCGTTAAGGCTTCGGACTGCCTTGCCTGCGGCCACTGTGATTCCCGCTGCCCCTTCCACGTCCATCAGGTGGAGCGGATGCAGGAAATCGTCGCTTACTTTGAGGGATAGACAATCGATTCCGTACAAACAAAAGGGATGCGCTTCCAATCTGGAAGCGCATCCCTTTTTATGCTGCTGCGGCATGATGCCGCACCCGATTCGCGTCCGGGCTTGTTCTCAAAGGCACCTTGTACGCGCGGTTGTAAGTTTCAACGAACGAGCGCAGCCGAAGGCAAGCGGCGGGTTGAACCCGCAGACATTTTCGCGTCCGGGCTTGTTCTCGAAGCCACCTTGTACACGCGGTTGTAAGTCTCTACGAACGAGCGCAGCCGGAGGCAAGCTGCGGCATGATGCCGCCCCCAATTCGCGCCTGGGTTTGTGCACAAAGTTGCCGTGTACGCGCGGTAGAGAGTTTCCGCAAACGAGCGCAGCCGGAGGCAAGCGATCTGCGCGAGCGTGTTAGGGCGCAAATTAGCAGGAGCCAACTACGCGATTGCGTGCAGGCTCAGCCTGCCAAGCGACCTGCGCGAGAGCGTCAAGCATCGTCGAGCAGAAGCCGACAACGCGATAGTTCGCGGGTTCAACCCGCTGCTGAGCGGAGGCGCTCCACAATGCTGTGTTTGTCCAGATTGCGGAAGCAGAGATAGGGAATCAGCACCGCGAAGAAGATAAGAACCGGCGTGCAGGCCACCAGCGGCAGCAGGGTGAAGCGGAAGGTGGTGAAGCCGCCCTCCACCATCGCCCGAACCACAACCCCCACCGCAAAGGCGCTGATCAGGTAGGAGAACAGCAGGGTCAGCCCCGCGTAGTAAAGCCCTTCGTTTACCAGCATCCGGCAGAGCTGCTTTTTCGTCATGCCGACGCTCTGCATCACCGCAAACTCCCGCCTGCGCGAGACGATGGCCGTCACCATCGAGTTGATAAAGTTGAGCACGCCCACCAACGCAATCACCACGCTGACCGCATTGCCCATCACCGCCGAGGAGCGGGTCTGCGTCTGATACTGCTCGGCCATCGTCTGGCGGGAGGTGACCGGCAAACCCGGGTTGGTGCTCGCCATATACTCGTCCAGAAAGGCCTGCATGCTCTCGATGTGACTGTCGTAGGTGTTCAGGAACAGCTGACGCAGGGTGTGGTCCGGCCATTGTTCCCGGAAGACGGCGGTGGGGAGGATGAAGCTAAGCGCAAATTTGCCGTTCTCGCCCTGCTGCGGCGCCAGCTGGGTCACCGGGTTCAGAGGGTAGACGATTGCCATGACCGTGTAGCTGCGGCCGTTTAGCTCCACCACGCTCCCGACTGGGGAGGTGGGCAGAACAGGATAACTCTCGCCCGGCTCGACGCTCGGGCCAACCGCCAGGATGTAGTCCCCCGACGCGAAGGCTGCGGCGTCAAAGCTGCCCTCCATCAGGTACTGCTGCTGGGTGATGGTGTCCAGCGGGATGCCGTCCAGCCCGTACAGGGTGGCGGAGGCCACGCCGCTGCTCAGCGCGTCCCGCAAAGCCTGCGCACCGGCGGGGTCGTAGCTCTCCCAGTCGGCAAGACGCTCCTCGGTGTAAAAGGCAGCGACATTCTGCAGCGTCGCCTCATCTATCTGCCAGTCGATCTGCGCCGAGTACTGGTGCCCGACCGCTTCCAGCCCCTGCTGCGATTCGGCGGCGGAGACAAGCTCGCCGGTCAAGGTCGTTCCGTGCGGGTCGTAGCCATTCAGGTAGTCTACATTACTGCTGTCGGAGAGGGTGAAGTCGGCGATGGTCAGATCGGCCAGATACTTCTCCATGTCAAAGGCTGCATTCTTGGCGTAGAAGCCGCTGAGCAGCACCAGTCCCAGCGTCAGTGAGCAGATGACGGTGACGGTGCGCTTTTTGTTGCGCCACAGGTTGTCCCAGGCCATCGAGGAGAGGGATGCGGAGCCGCGATGGCGCTTGACCTTTTTCTTGCTGCCGCTGTCCGCGTCGCTCATCCGCAGCGCCTCGATGGGGGAGATTTTGCCCGCCAGACGCGCCGGACGCAGGCAGGAGATCAGCACGGTGGCCCAGGCAAACAGGGCGGAACCGATGAAGATCATGGGGCTTGCGGAGACAACCGCCGTCCCCTCCATGCTGCCCATCAGCACCGGCACCAGAACCGTCCCCAATAGCCAGCCCAGAATGAGACCCGCCGGGATGCCGACGATGCACAGGCGGTTGGCCTGATTGTAAATCAGCTTTTTCAGCTGACGGGTGGTGGTGCCCAGGGTTTTCAGTTTGCCGTAAAACTGCACGTCGGCGGTGACGCTGATCTGGAAGATGTTGTAGATAATCAGGTAGCCCGCGATGAACACAAGCCCCATCCCCAGGTACATCGGCAGGTTTTCCTGCGCAGCGACCGCGCCCATCTCCGGCGAGTAGGCCAGGTTGACGCTGTATTCCAGCTCGCTGAGCCCGGTGTCTGCAAGGACGCGCTCCATCGTCTCCTCGATGTTCTGGTCGCTGTAGAGGTTTACCTGCACCATGTAAAGGCCGAAGATCTGATTTGGGTCGGTGGAGAGGACGCCGCCGGTCATCTCGTCGGCATACACGCGGCTGACCCACGCCATTGAGGAGTAGCTGGACTGGTTGCCCTCCCAGAATCCGCAGAGGGTGAAGTCTGCCCGGATGGTTTCGGCGTCGGGATCGGATGAATCCTTGCGCCACTCCAGCGTGACGGGTGCGCCCAGCTCATGCGGGATGCCCAAACGGTCCAGTGTCAGGGTGTCCAGCGCGATCTCGTCCGCCGCCTGCGGCAGGTGTCCGGTGGTGGGGAGGGCGTAGGAGTGCTGCGCGTAAGGGTCATTTGCCCAGCGAATCTCCACCGACCGGCCGCTGAGCTCCCGGTTTTCCGCCAGCCCCAGCACGATGCTGCGGCCCAGCTCCTCCACATCCGGGTGGTTGGCGATCAGGTCCGCCTGCTCCTCGCTTAACCCCCGCATCGAGGCCTCGGCGTTGTAGCCGGTCTGGCGGAAGGTCATCTCGATGAGGTTTTGGCTCATGCTCTGGGACAGGGTAAAGAGGGTGGTGAACATCATGGTGGTCAGCAGAATGGCTAGCACCGCCACCAGATTTCGTCCCCGGCTGGTGTGGAACATCCTTTTGGAAAGGGTGGGGATTGGTCGAAAAAGTTTCTCGATTTTCATGGCTGTGACTCCCTTGCTAGTCTGCCACAATCTGCCCGTCCTCGATGCGGATGACCCGGTCGGCCTGGGCGGCAATTTCGGGGTTGTGGGTAATCATTACGATGGTCTGATGGAACTGCTGGCTGGTCATCTTGAGCAGGCCGATGACGTCGTCGCTGGTCTTGGAGTCGAGGTTGCCGGTCGGCTCGTCGGCCAGGATGATGGACGGCTTGCTGGCCAGCGCGCGGGCGATGGCGACGCGCTGCTGCTGGCCGCCGGAGAGGTTGTTCGGCAGGCTGTCCAGCTTTTTCTGAAGCCCCAGCAGCGAGACAATCTGCGTGATGAAGGTCTTGTCCGGTTTCCTGCCGTCCAAGGAGATAGGGAAGATGATGTTTTCCCAGACGCTCAGCACCGGCACCAGGTTGTAGTTCTGGAAGATAAAGCCGATCTGCTTGCGGCGGAAGATGGTGGCCTGCTCGCTGGAAAGGTTTGCAAGCTCGGTGCCGCCCACCTGGATGCTGCCCTCGGTGGGGGTGTCCAGCCCGCCCAGCATGTTGAGCAGGGTGGATTTGCCCGAACCGGAGGTGCCGATGATGGCGGTGAATTTGCCGCGCTCGATGTCCAGGTTCACCCCGTCCAGCGCGCGCACCTGCGTTTCGCCGCTGCCGTAGTATTTTTTCAATCCTCTTGCCTGCAGGATGATGTTGCTTGTCATGATGAAGTCCTCCTTTTCCTGTTCTGCCACCATCTTACCATCCCAAAGTCTCATCTGCGGTACAGAGAAGGTACAGTTTTGTAACATTGCAAAAAACGGGAGTGGCTTTTCCAATTTGGAAAAGCCACTCCCGTTTGCATGAAGGTTTAGTCCAGGGAAAACAGGACCTCTTGATAATCCTTGACAAAATAGGTGATGTTTTTCCGCCCCTTCTGCAGGACGGTGTGCCCCTCGGCTTCAAGCTTCTGCCTCTGGGCCTCGATGCCGCCGGGATATTTGGGGTTGAGCTCCCCGCCGGCCTTGAGGGTCCGCCAGTAGGGCGTTGGATTCTCCGCCCGCTGATGGCTTGCCCAGGCGGCAATCGAGACGAAGATCCCTGCGGTGATCGGATCGGTAAAGTCCGCACCGTTTTGCCTTGCCAGATATTCCCGCATCGCGCCCACCGTGATGAGCTTGCCGGGCGGCACCCGCTTCATCAGCTCGTCGTATACCCTGGGCGGCGCAAAGTACATCCGGTTTCCGCCGTATTTTTTGATTGTCGCCTCATCGGTGACAATCTGGATTTTGGGCATGCCGTTGTCGCGCAGGAGCATCGCGTTAAAATCCTTTTTCTCCTCGTTTGCCATGCCGTTCACCTCCCTGCCCTTATCCTACCAGAAAGGGGAGGGGGATGCAATGAGGAGGTTTGCAAAAATTTATTCCTCCCTGCGCAACCGCTCCTGGATGGTGCCGCGGGTGACAAAGTGCAGGCACAGCAGCGGCACAAGCGCGGCCAACGCAAGAACAACCGGCAGCACCGCCCAGAGCGGCGCTGCGGAAAAGGTGTAGACCATGCACCAGGAGGAGATGGCCTCCACCGCCCCGGGCATCACCAGCAGGTTGAACAGCAGCGTCAGCGGAATCAGCACCAGCGCCATCGCCGCTGCGTGCAGCCCGCCCTCCAGCAGCATCAGTTGGCGCAGCTGAGCGCGGGTCATGCCGAGGCTTTCATAGACGGCAAACTCCCCCTTGCGGCTGACCGTCTTGACCACCAGCATGTTGACAAAGTTGATCAGCGCGATACCCAGCAGCACCAGTCCAATAATCACCTCCGGCAGCACCGCGTTGAACCGCGAAGCCTCGAAGTTCTGCTGGTATTCGCTGCGGCGGGTGATGCCGATGCCGAAGTTGAGCCCCTGCTCATACTCGGTTAAATACTCCTCAAAGCTCTCCTGCTGGCTGTGGTCGATGTTCACTGCCAGCTGCCGGTAAGCCTGATCGGGAAAGAGCCGGTCAAAGGCCTCCAACGGCAGGAGGTAGGCGATGCTGAAGGCAGCCTCGGTGCTGTTCGAGCCGCTTAAATAGGCGTTGTCGTGCATCACCGAGCCCAACACGGTGAAGTCGGTCCCGGCAAGTGCCACCGTCTCACCCTCAGCAGGGGTGGAGACGCCTTCGTGGTAAGCCCCGGCGGCCAGCACATAATCCCCGCTTTCAAAGAGTTCCTGATTGAAGCTGCCACTGGTGAAGGGGCAGTTTTGCAGTACATAGTTTAGATACTCCCCCTCCAGCCCGATCACCAGCGCAGTGTACTGGCCGGTCTGTTCCAGCCGGTCCAGACCGGCGCACCAGTCGGGGTAGGCGGCCTGGGTGTCCCGCAGGGTCATGGTGGCGTCGTAGGGCTGGTTATAGTAGTCGACAATCCGCTGCCGCAGCGAGTCCGGGGCGGTGAGGGTGAGCTCACGGCTTTTCAGCCCGCTCACCGAGGTAACTTCAGGACGTCCCGACAGCGCCTCCACCATCTCCTCAGTGATGGCGCGGTTGCTTTCGTTGTAGCGCAGCACCGAGAGGTAGGCCGAGCCATCGGCGATGCTGTAGTCCCACGGGGATATGGCCTGCAGGTAGATGTCCTCCTTGTAACTGATGTAGGAAATCCACTGCGCGTTGAGCAGCACCACTGCCAGCAGCAGGCTGACCGCCGACAGCGCCATGCGGCCCGCGTTGCGGCCAAGGGTGCGCAGCGCTAGACGCAGTAGAGTGGTGCGCCCATCCGAGCTGCGGCCAAAACGGGAGGAGGCGGGCGAAACCGATTGGACAGCCTGTGCCGGCGTCATGCGGGCAAGCCGCCAGGTGGGCAGCAGATAGGCGACGAGGGCGGTGAGCAGGGTGCACAGCGCCGCCACCACAAAGGGCTGCCAGGAGAGAAAATAGAGGGCGGGGTTTTGCTCCATGCCGGTGATGACCCGGCTGGTGATGCAAAAGTGCAGCCCAAATCCCAGCGCCCAGCCGGGAATCAGCCCCAGCAGCGTGACCGCGCAGCCCTGCTCCAGCAGCATCCGGCGAATCTGGCGGGGCGTCATGCCCAGCGCTTTGAGCGAGGCAAAAAAGAGGGTGTCCCGCTGGGCAGCGACGTGGACGATGCTGTAGATCATCAGGTAGCCGCAGACCAGCACCAGGATGGCCGGGGAATAGAAGGGGAGGGCCTGCTGCTGCGCCTGATCCAGACGGGCGCTGTTGTAGGAGAGGTTGGTGGTGAAACTCAGCTGCGGCAGCCCCTGATCCTGCAGAATCTGCTGGGCCTGCTGTTCCAGCTCGCGGGGCTGGTAGAGGGTGACGCCGAGGGTGATGTCGGCGGCATTTTCGCTGTCATAGCCCGGCATCAGCTGGGCAGCGGTCTCTGCAGAAACCCAGGCGCAGGCCTCCGAAAAGTTGGTCGGGCTGTACCACCAGCCGCACAGGGTGAACTGGTCGGTGTGCTGCTCCCCCTGCGGATCGGTCCACTGCAGGGTAACCGGCGCGCCCAGCTGATGCGGGACACCCAGCGAGTTCATGGTCAGCTCGTCCAGCGCGATTTGTCCCGCCTGTTCCGGCAGGCTGCCGGTGGTGGGCAGCGAGAGCACTGTCTCGGCGTAGGCCTGGTCGGTCACCGCCAGCTTGACCGACCGCTGGCCGATCATCGGGTCAGAGAGCTGTCCGAGGGTGCTCAGCCGCACCGTGCTTTTGACGTTGACATGCTGGGAAAGCAGGTCCGCCTGGTGCTCGGTCAGGCCGGTATACAGGATGTGGCTGGTGGAGCCGTAGGTGTACTGGTAGTTGAGCAAAAAGGCGTCCTGCACCGAGCTGCCCATCAAAAAGACAAAGGTGTACAGGGCGGTGACCAGCATGGCGGCGAGAGCCAGAATGATATTTTTGGCCCGGTGAAAGCGAAAGTCCCGCTTCACCAGCGTCCAGCAGACCTTTAGATTGTTGTTTGCAAGCATACACAATCCCTCCCCCTAGCCGCGGATGCGCCCGTCCTCGATGCGCACCACCCGGTCGGCCATCTGCGCAATCTCCAGATTGTGGGTAATCATGATGAGCGTCTGGCGGTAGGTCTCGACCGACAGCTTGAGCAGGCCCAGCACGTTCTGGCCGGTCTTGCTGTCCAGGTTGCCGGTCGGCTCGTCGGCCAGGATGATGGAAGGCTTGGTAATCAGCGCCCGAGCGATGGCCACTCGCTGCTGCCCGCCGCCGGAAAGCTCGTTGGGGAAGGCGTTCAGCCGGTCCTGCAGGCGCAGCAGCTGCACAATCTCGCTAAAGAAGGCCTCGTCGGGACTGGAACCGGAGAGGCTCAGCGGGAACAGGATGTTTTCCCGGACGGTCAGGGTGGGGATGAGGTTAAAGTTCTGGTAGATAAAGCCGACCTTGCTGCGGCGGAACACCGCTAGCTCCTTTTCCTTTAGTCCCCGCAGACTGACCCCATCGACGGTGACTTCGCCCTCGTCGGGGATGTCCATACCGCCGATCATGTTCAGCAGTGTCGTCTTGCCCGAGCCGGAAGCGCCGATGATGGCGGTGAATTTGCCCTTTTCGATCGCAAGGTCGATGCCGTCCAGCGCCCGGACCTGATTTTCGCCTTTGCCAAAATATTTTTTCAGGTTATGTACCGTTACAATGTCCATCTGTGATTCCTCACTTTTTATAATCTGTTGGAATGGCGCCGCCAAAACCTATCGCAGCGCTTGCCGTAGCCATTCCTTTAAAAATGCGACCTGCTCCGGGGTATGGAACCAGTGCTCCCCGCCAGGCATCACGGTCAGGCCGGCATGATGTGCCCGTACAAATTCCTCCACTGTTTCGGGGAAAGTCATGTTGTCAAGCTCCCCATAAAGAATTTCGGTGGGGATTTCCCAGCGGACAGGGTGCTGCCGCACATAGTTGAGGTAGCGCATCGAGAGGGTCTCGCCGAAATTGGTCGGAATCTCCCCGCGCTCCAAAAGCTCCTGCTCGGTCACCTGCGCCCAGCCCATCATGGTCTGGATCAGTTTTTCCATGTCCAGGACAGGGGAGATAAACAACGCCTTTTGCACCGGGCAGTCGAACAGGCCCAGCATGGCAAAGTAGGCCCCAATGCTGTTTGCCAGAATGCTGACCGCCGGGTATTGGGCAGCGACCTCTGTAAAGGCGGCGCGGATGAGCTGTGGGGTCTCCCAGGGGAGGTAGATGTCGTAGTCCACGCCGATCAGCTCATAACCATCGCAGCAGTCGGCGAAGGAATCTGCCTCCGCGGCGCTGCCGCCTTTTCCGTGGATGTAAAGAAGGGCATGTTTCATCGGGAATGCTCCTTTCAAGAATATCAAAGTTGTTGTTTTGTTGTTGGATAGAAGGCACCATTTTCCTTTGCCGCCCGGCGCTGGAGCAGCCGGTCCAGACGCAGCAGGTTCACCCGCTGCACCAGTACACAGTAGAGGTTGTGCATCCCTACCAGCAGTGCCAGCAGGATGACCCAGAGGCGCCCTGCAATCAGTGCGCAGAATAGGCAGATTGCTGTGCCAAAGCCGTGAATCTTGGCGTTTTTAATCAGCTGCCCGCGCAGAAACTGCAGATCTTCCAGCGAGCCGCCGCGCAAAAAATAGTTGTCGGTGTCCGGCTTGCCGCGCAAGCGGTCGTAGTGAAGCTTGACCCAAATGAGGAATTTACAGTACTGTTTGACGCCGAGCAGTTGGTAGAGTGTTTCTTCCCACGTTGTTTGCTTCTTCAAAAATAACCCTCCCTTTTGGAAAGCGGCTTTAGAGAACAAAGGCCAGCGCCATCAGCAGGTAGGCGCACAGGCTGTCCCGGTTGACCAGCAGGTAGATTCCGCCGTAGAGCAGCGCGAAGGCCATCACGCCAAGGCCGGTGGAGATGTTCCCCTGGCTGAGCATGTGGATGATTCCCCAGGTAAAGCAGAGCACCAGCCCGCCGAAGGGAATCCTGCTCTCTTTTCGCAGCAGCCCCTCGGCAAACCGCTGGCCAAAGGCGACGATCAAAAAGACCAGCCCGATCTCAAAGATATAGTAGACGTACTGGAAGAAAAAGAGCAGCGCGCCCTTGCTCTGCCACTCGCCGACAATCTTGAGGGTGCCCCAGTCCAGGGCGTTGAGCAGCACGCACACAGCTGCCAGTACAGCGGCGGCGCCCAGCCCTTTTTTGGAAAAGGGGCGGCGGGCAAGCGGATCAAACTGCAGCTTGCGCTTAGAAAAATGTGTCAGCAGCGCAATCATTGCGCCCCAGCACAGGATGGTTAATAGCCAGTGCAGGATGCGCTGGGTGTCGGAGTAGTCGCTACTGGCTGTGCCGCCAAACAGCACCGGCTCCACCAGGCCGAGCAGCAGCAGTTCCAGCCCCAGCCCCGCAAAGGCATAGAGGGCGTACCACAAAAAGTCCCAGCTTTTGTTTTCTGTTTTACTCATCACAATCTCCTCCTAAAATCAACTTTTTTAAAACCAGCCGGCAGGTTGAACCCGCACCCAATCGCGTAGTCGGCTTCTTCTCAACGATGCTTAACGCTCTCGCGCAGGTCGCTTGCCTTCGGCTGCGCTCGTTTGTGGAGACCTTTTGCTGCGAGGATAAGGGTAAGTTTCAGTGAGAACTTGGACGCGAATTGGGTGCGGCATCATGCCGCCGCGATTGGGCGCGGCATCATGCCGCTTAACTCAACAGGTAGACCGAGAAGGTGGTGCCTTTTCCGACCTTCGATTTTACACTGATGTACCCCTTCTGCCGGGTGATGATGCCGTTGGCTAGATATAGCCCTAGCCCTACGCCCTCCTGCGAGGCCACCTGCGGGTCGCGGTAGAACCGCTGAAAGATATCGTTGTAGTGCTCCTCCGCAATGCCGATGCCGGTGTCGGCGATGTCGACGCGGGTGTAAAACTGCCAGGGCCGCACCGAGACGGTGACGCTGCCGCCCGGCGGGGTGTATTTGATCGCGTTGTCCAAAATGTTGCCCAGAGCCTCCGCCGTCCACTTGGGGTCGTGCTGGACGCAGATCGAGCTGTCGCAGTCGGCGGAAAGCGAAATCTCCTTGGCCTCCGCCTTGGCCCACACCGCGCTCATAGCCAGGGCGATGGTGTCGGCAAGGCGGCCCTCCTGCGGATGAAGGACGAAGGTGCCGGTTTCCAGCCGGGACATCTTGATCAGCGACTGCATCAGAAAGTCCAGCTTGTCGATCTGGCCCTCCATGGTGCACAGAAATTCCGCCTGCTTTTCCGGCGGGAGCTGGTGCTGCTGCAGGATGTTGGTAAACATCTTGATGTTGGCGATGGGGGTTTTGACCTGGTGGGAGATGTCGCTCACCAGGCTCTGGATGACCTGCTTGTCCTGCTGGCTCTGGCGCTTGCCCTCGCTCATGATGTCAAAGTACTGCATCAGCTTCCCCTGCACCTTGGCGGTCAGGCTGTCCTCGTAGAGCTGATAGTTCTCCGGCTGCCGGCCGGAAAGCAGGGCGTCGAGCGTCTCGCATAGGTCGTCGGCAAACAGCGAAACCTGCCGCCGCTGATACCATGCCCACAACCCCACCACCGCGAAGATGGCGGCGCACAGTCCCAGAATGCCGTACCGCACCGCGCTCCAGGGAATGGTGCGCCACAAAACCCACACCAGCGCGGCAAAAAGCACGGCCGAAAGCACCAGCATGCCGGTGCGCAGGATCTCGATGCGGCGGTGTTTCATGATCTCCCTCCTGTCCAGATGTATCCCATGCCCCGCACCGTCTTGATGTAGGTGTGGGCGCCGTCCTCAATCTTGGCACGCAGGCGGTTCATCGTCACCGTCAGGGTGTGGTCGTCGATGAAGTTGCCCGCGCTGTCCCACAGGCGGTCGAGCAGCTGCTGCCGGGTCAAGATCTGACCGGGATGGTCGGTGAAAAGCTTGAGCAGCTTGTATTCGTTGGGGGTGATGACCAGCTTCTCCTGCCCCCGCTGCGCGGTCAGCGCGGAAAAATCCAGCACCAGCGAGCCGTCGGTCCAGCGGTCCGCGGCAGGGGAGGGCTGCTGCCCCACGCGCCGCAGGGCAACTTCCAGCCGCTTGAGCAGAATCTGCATGTTGAAGGGCTTGGTCACATAGTCCTCGGCTCCCATGTCAAAGCCGGTCAGCACGTCCTGTTCCAGGTCGTTGGCGGTCAGAAAGATGACCGGCAGCTCCGGCCTCTCCTCCTTTAGCTCCCGGCACAGCGCAAACCCGCTGCCGTCCGGGAGGTTAACGTCCAACAGCGCCAGCGCAAGCTGCTGCTCCTGCTGAAATAGATGTCGCGCCTTGGCACAGTTGTAGGCAGGGATGGCGGTGTAGCCCGCCGCGTCCAGTTCAAAACAAAGCCCCGCGCTCAACGCGAGGTCGTCCTCCACCACTAAAATACGCTTCATACTTGCCACCTCTTCATCGCGTTTCCGCGTAATATGCCGTGATTTAGTATAGCAGATATTGGTTTTGTTGAAAAGAGGATTGCTGCAAAACGAAGGGAGAAATGGCAGCTGAAAATAGCGGCAGGACTGAAAAAGGAAAGAAATTATTTTTTGTGGATGAAAGGGGAGGGGAAAAGCTCGCGGCGCCTGACACAGGTCGATGCCGCCGGAGGGGAGACCTCTGTATGCGTTGTGACCGGCCTCCTTTACCCCCAGGGAGAATCAGGAGCAGCTGCCACAGAAAAAACGAGGGTTCTGCGCGTCGGGTGCAGAGCAGGTATAAAAATAGCAAGAGGAGGAAGGTTTGTTCCTTCCTCCCCTTGCTATAGACTGAAACTGACTGGCCCCCTCCGGCCTGTCCACATTTCTATCCCCGCTCTCCGCACGGAGGGCGACTTCTTTGAGCCAGATGGTCAGGGCCAAACTTTTATCCCCGCCTTCACACAGAGAGTGACGGGGCTGGCCGTGCCGTTCGTACAAGGCCAGCAGATTTCTACCCACACCCTCCGTGTGGAGGGAGACTGCCCACTTCCATCAACTACATCAACCCGATGGACCTCTTTCTACCCACGCCCTCGCGTAGAGGACGACTCTGTTGGTTAGCCTTTGTCGTTTAACAGTCCCCATTTCTACCCACGCCCTCGCGTAGAGGGCGACTCCGAGCAGCAAATGCTATGCTCTATCAGCAAGACATTTCTACCCACGCCCTCGCGTAGAGGGCGACACAATCGGCATGGTTTTTGATCTGATGATAGAGATTTCTACCCACGCCCTCGCGTAGAGGGCGACTCGTAAAATCATGGCATCATTAGAGGTATCCAGTATTTCTACCCACGCCCTCGCGTAGAGGGCGACCTTGTCATGTTGGGCAGCCGGGTTGCAAGCTGCATATTTCTACCCACGCCCTCGCGTAGAGGGCGACACAGCCCTCTATTAAGGTTCGCCCTGTCGCTTCCATTTCTACCCACGCCCTCGCGTAGAGGGCGACGCCAAATCTCTAATATTCATACGCTCCTCACCGCCTATTTCTACCCACGCCCTCGCGTAGAGGGCGACTGAGCAACTCGAGGTTATTAAGCTGGCGTATCTCAATTTCTACCCACGCCCTCGCGTAGAGGGCGACGAGATCAGGGGATTATGCCGGCCTTATCTGCCCGGATTTCTACCCACGCCCTCGCGTAGAGGGCGACCTGTCCGCGATGCCTTTGCATGTTTGTGGCGTGCGATTTCTACCCACGCCCTCGCGTAGAGGGCGACGGTGCATAACTATATCCCAAAAGACCGATACCACATTTCTACCCACGCCCTCGCGTAGAGGGCGACGGAGTGGTACATGATGACCGGACAGAGCGGGGCGGATTTCTACCCACGCCCTCGCGTAGAGGGCGACCCCCACGCCCCCGCTTTGTCCAGCCTACAGTTGAGATTTCTACCCACGCCCTCGCGTAGAGGGCGACCAGCGACGCTACCGGCGAGGTGAGAGCCGTCCGGGATTTCTACCCACGCCCTCGCGTAGAGGGCGACTTGGCTATTGAATCTATGGTATATTTTGTCATTATTTCTACCCACGCCCTCGCGTAGAGGGCGACCTCTCCCCTCGCCAACGCAATCAGCCGGTCAAAGGGATTTCTACCCACGCCCTCGCGTAGAGGGCGACTCCTGAAAAGCACAACGCCTTGCACCTGCACTTTATTTCTACCCACGCCCTCGCGTAGAGGGCGACGCCGGTGCGGTGGAGACCTCCAAAAGCTCGATCTATTTCTACCCACGCCCTCGCGTAGAGGGCGACATCCCCAATAGTACACATTCCCTAACTCTACCTCAATTTCTACCCACGCCCTCGCGTAGAGGGCGACCAATAACAGCGGTTACGATGATGATCGTAGCCGTATTTCTACCCACGCCCTCGCGTAGAGGGCGACGTAAGGCTTCACAATACTTGCTATCCCAAAATTTTTATTTCTACCCACGCCCTCGCGTAGAGGGCGACCCTATAGTCCTGTGATATGATTATAATAGAGCAAGATTTCTACCCACGCCCTCGCGTAGAGGGCGACATCCAGGATCTCAATAAATTACAGGCGTCCTATAATATTTCTACCCACGCCCTCGCGTAGAGGGCGACAGCTACACCGTAACTGCAAGTGCGGCAAGCGACAATTTCTACCCACGCCCTCGCGTAGAGGGCGACCAGACAATTGATTTTCACACGGAGGTAATCAACAGATTTCTACCCACGCCCTCGCGTAGAGGGCGACGTGGGGCGATGATGAATTTGGAGGCCAAAGAGGATATTTCTACCCACGCCCTCGCGTAGAGGGCGACCAAGCTCTAGGGTCTGCAATTAATGATGTCATGATTTCTACCCACGCCCTCGCGTAGAGGGCGACCCACTAAAACAAACTCGAATATGCTACAAAGCCGATTTCTACCCACGCCCTCGCGTAGAGGGCGACTTTCCAGTGCGGCTTCGGCTTCTTCTCTGGTGAATTTCTACCCACGCCCTCGCGTAGAGGGCGACGCGTCGCACGGCATTGATTTTCCTTTTGTAGTGCATTTCTACCCACGCCCTCGCGTAGAGGGCGACAGCAAACATGCTGAAGTGCAGGCGTGCATTTCAGCAGCTTATCTAAAGTGTAGCACACGCAAAGCGGCGGCGTCAAGAAGGTGCGCCGGTTTAGGGGGCAGGGTTGTACTTTTTCACCAACTTTCCCGCCTTGTTTTGGGGAGAGCGCGGTGCGAACCCCGCGGGGAAGGGATGTGCGATCGCGGTTCGCACCGGCAGTCCGGGAGGAAGTGGTTTAAGCTCACAGCAATAAAATGTCATCCTGGCTCCACTGAGGGGCCAGGCCGATGTGTTCCACCTTGCTTTTATAGTGGTTGCCCAGCTGATAAAAGCGCAGGCTGTCCGTCTGGGGATCGATCAGCGCAGTGAGTTTTGCTTTGAATGCGGCGTACTGCGCAGCGTCCAGCATACATTCGAACACCGAGTTTTGGACCCGCTGGCCATAATCGACGCAGGCTTTTGCCACCTTGCGCAGACGCTTGCGCCCGGCGGCGGTTTCGGTGTTGACATCATAGGTGACAAGTACCAGCATACAGTTTCTTCCTTTATATATTACTTCCAGAAAAAGGGCGGATACCGCTCCATGTCGCCGCGGAGCGTCCGCGCCAGCAGTAGCGCCTGCACAGCGGGAACCAGTCCCCACGCGATCTTTTCTCCCAAAAAGGGATGCTGGATGGTCTGCTGCTTGCGCTGCTGCCAAGATTTAAAAAAGGTGCGGCGACCCTCGTCGGTCAGGAGGACAGCGCCGTTTTCCTGCTTTTGAAAATGCTTGCCGGTGATCATCTTCTGGTTGACGCAGGTGAGGACAAAGCGGTCGGCGTAAACTGCGCGCAATTCCTCCATCATATCCAGTGCGAGGCTGGCGCGCCCGGGGCGGGGACGGTGCAGAAAGCCCACATACGGGTCCAGGCCAACCCCTTCCAGCGCGGCGGCGCAGTCCCGCGCCAGCAAAGTGTAGGAAAAGGAGAGCAGGGCGTTGATGGGGTCGAGCGGCGGACGGCGGTTGCGCCCGGCAAAGGCAAAGGTGTCGTGCTGCTGCAGAATCAGGCTGTCGAAGCCGTCAAAGTACTGCTGCGCAGCTGCACCCTCCAGACCGCGCAGCTCTTCCAGGGAGACTGCGTTCTCGATGTTTGGCAGAGCAGCGGCAAGATTCTGGGAGAGGGCTTTTAGCTTTTCCACCGGGACGCGCTGGGGATGGTCGCGGGTTGCCCGCTCCAATACCCAGCGAGCGTTGTAGACCTTGCCGAGCAAAAATCCTTTGGCGTACCGGCAGCTGGCAAAGGGATCGTCCGCCGCGCGGTACTGCTGCTGGCGAAGCAGGACATTCCCCTGCGTTTTGCCCACGACACGGGCCAGAAACTTCCCCTGCGGAGAGAAGAAGGCCAGATCGACGCCGCGCTCCGAGCAGGCCCCCATCAGGGCAGGGGAGGCGCCGGGATAGGAGAAGCAGAGGATGCTTTCTAAAGTGTGCAGAGGGAAGCGGCCAACCTCCTTCTTCTCCTGGCTGATGACGACATTTTCTCCGTCCAACGACAGATAGCTGTCCTCGGTGAGCACAAACAGGGTGTTGAGCAGCCTTCTCAATTTGCTTCACCTTCCTTTGCGATTTCTTCGAGGTGTGTTCGGACATATTCCTGCGCATCCACGCGGCGATACAGAGCGGGCAGGCAGAGTTCCTTGAGGGAGCAGGCGTTGCAGTGCTTGCCGGGTTTGACCTTTGGCGTGTAGCCGCGCACAAAGTAATCGTTCATTTCCACGGCCATCTTGAGCGTTTTCTGCCTAAGCTCCGGCGTCAGCTCCACCAGTTCACGGCGGTGGGTCTCGGCGTAAAAAAGAGCGCCGCGGGGAATCTCGCAGACCAGCATCTCCTCCAACGCCATCGCCTGCGCACAGAGCTGCAGGCGGTCGGCGTCGTTCTCCTTCGGTGTGCCGTGTTTATACTCCACCGGCATGGGGAGCCAGCGGCCCTCCTGCCCCTGTAGCGGGACACCATCCGGGTCGGCGCGGAACTCCACCACATCGCAGGCCCCGGTCAGGCGCAGCCGGTGGCTGATGACCCGCATGCCGCGCACCGTCAGCAGGTCGCCCCGCTTTTCCCGAAAGGAATCGTCGTGGCACCGTTCATGCAGCAGCTGCCCTTCGACGGTGCGCAGGTTTTCGGCCCACTGCTGTTCGAGATAAATCAGCGCCCACTGCCGCCGGCAAAAGCAGAAGTGCTGGATGCCGGACATCAGCAGGTAGTCGTCTGCATCCATCAGGACAGCCTCTCACAGCTGACCCCGGCGGGCAGGGTGTCGTCCAGCCAGACGCGGTAGTCGCTGTATTTGCGCGGGGCAGTGACACCCTCCACCCGCTCGACATGAACGGTGTCGAACAGCTTGTGCGCAGGGGCGTTGCCGAGCTCGCTGTCGTGCTTGAAAATGATCAGCTCCCGCACTGCCATCTGGCCACGGGCCGCGCTGTGGTCATGCTCGAACATGTTGAGGATGGCCTGCCACAACAGCTGCAGATCCTCCTCCGAGAAGCCGGTGACCCGGCGGGCAAGGTTGGCGGAGACAAAGCCTTCCGCGCGGTAGAGGGCATAGGGGACGATGTACTTGTGTCCCATCTCGGTGTCTTTTTTCTCCGCGTCGGCCTCGGTGGTGATGGCCACGCGGGTGATGGTGATTTCCTGCGGCAGGATGGGGTCGATGCTGCGGGCAAAGCTCAGCTGCACTGGCCCGCGCACCTGGCCGCAGTTGAGCGCGCCCTTGCCAAAGGTGGTCATCACTGCGCCGAAGGTGCGGATGTCGAAAAAGTTTTGGCACATCCAATCACGTAATTTTAAATCAATATTAGGATCGTTCGCTTTTAATTTTGAAGCAATTGCTTTGGCTTCTTCTTTTTTCTTTGCTTTTTGGATAGCCTCGAGCTCAGTCTTAATTCCGAAATCTGTACCTGCTTCTGCATCGCAACGCTGCAGGGGAACCTGATCCTTGATGTAGATGCGGTAGCCGGGATCGTCCTCCTTGACTGTTTCCACATAGTTGCGGATCTTGCGCTTGAGGCAGACGTCGGTCACCAGCCCGTAGCCGGTTTCGGGGTCGACGCGGGGCATGTTGCCGGCGTCCGGGTCGCCGTTGGGGTTGCCGTTCTCCACATCGAACAGGATAACAAAATCGTAGCGGTTTTTGATGGCTTCAGACATGGTTATTGTTCCTCCTTGTTGGTTTTGGCGGTGTAGCGTCTCTGGGTTTCGTGGTAGTAGCCGAGCTGGAAGGCGCTCTGCTCGGCAAGGCTCATCCGAGTGGGCAGCGTCTGGGTGATGCGGCTGCTCAGTTCGGTGATCTGCTTGTCGTAATAGACAGCCAGGCCGCCGTCCAGCTTATTCAGATGCTTCTGTGCCAGATTGATGAGCTGGGGAAAGACGATAGCGGGGGTGGCGGAAGCGGAGTTGAAATAGCGGTCCTTGATGGTGGTATTGATGCCGGGGCTGGCGCTCTGCTGCAGCCCTTCCAGCACGGCAAACAGCCGTCCAAGCAGATAGGGCAGGTAGTTGGTTTGTTCATTGAGTTCCACGGTCAAAGCCTCCTTCATGGGTGAATCGGGTTGAAATTGTTCCAGATATTTGGTGTAGTACGCCTTGAGGATGGCCGCCTGTCCCCGGGAGACGCTTCGCTCGGCGCGGATGCGCAGCTCGACGCCGTTTAACAGGGTGGCGGGATAGAGGGTGTCGTTCAGGACAGCCAGCAGCAGGTCACCGGCAAGGCGCGGGTGCGGTTCCGGTGCGCGGCCAGGAACCTTGCGGACCGTCTCCAGCACCAAGCGCCAGATAGGAAGGGTGGGGAATTTGTCGAAGCTCGGCCGGATGATTTCCAGCCGCTGGTAGTGCCGCTCCAGATTGCGTGCCAGCGCACCGAAGCTGTTTTGCCAGAAAAAGCGCACCGACAGCCGCGCGGCGTTGGGCGCAAGCCCCAGCACATAAAAGCGGGTGTCGGGGCTCAGCCTGGTGTCGTCCCACTGGATCGATTCTCCTTTGGACAGGTGGTGCAGGGTGTTTAGGATGTCGTTTTCGGTATAGCTGTCGTTAAAGATACTCATAAGAAAACAATCCTGATAGGCGCTTTCGCCACCGGCTGCCCAGCAGAGAATGGTGGTGTCGCCCACCCGGCTGACACGGTTGCGGTCGGCCAGCAACGTGTTGAGCGCGGTGGTGTAGGCGAAAGCTGCGTAGTCGCTGACCGGGGCGTTGGCTCCCTGCTTATGTTCGAAGGAGCAGAAGGCAGAGTCGTTGAAGGAAACCAGCGAGGCGCCGGAGGATTGTGCGCCCGCAACTCCCTTGATGCTGGGATGCAGGCGGGCGAGGGTACCCGGCTGGCCGGTCACCAGACATCGGATGGGTTCAGCGTCGTCGCTGCTGTCCTCGTAATGCCGCGTCCAGGCGTCGGCGATGGCAGGGTCCTGAGCGGCAAACTGCTCACTCAAAGAGAAGGTTAGGTTGCCGCCCTTGAGCAATTCTTCCCAATCCTCCTGCAGCGCCGGGTGGCTGGCCGCCTGTGACGGGTCCCAGTGCTCAAAAAAGCGGACGATGGCGCGGGCAATCGGGGAGTCTACCTCCTTTAAAAGCTGCAGGTGCAGTGCCTTGGAGGCGGCAAAGCAGTCGATGCTGCGGTCGGCCTTGCCCTTGCCGTCCACGCCCAGCAGGTAGCTGCTGGTGTCACACAGAAAGTTTGGACGGATGCCGGAGCTCCTTTTGACAGGGGAGGGGACCCACATTTCCTGCGGCCCCAAAACGGTCTTATTTCCGCGCTGTACCTCCTGTTGCAGGTGCAGCAGCTGGAGCAGCTCTCCCTCCTCGCTCAGGAGCAGGCTGTAGTTGAGCTTCTGCTTGCTCCAGCCGGGACGGTTGATCTTTCCCAGCCTTAAAAGATCCTCATAGTATTGGGTCAGTGCCTGTAAAATCATCGAAACACCTCACAATTCTGGGTGTTCAGCACCCCGTGTTCCAGCCGGGCGCGGAAGTAGGTGGGGGTGATGGCGGCGGGGTCGCTGTAGTCGAAGTCGTACAGCATCAGCCCCAGGTCGCGGGTCTCGTCGATGGTTGGAATCGGCCCGCCCGGCCAGCGCCGGAAGGATACCGGGAATTCCCGGCAGCCAAAGTACGGCGTGTGGAAACACTGGCCGCGCTCCATCCTGCGGGTGACGATGTCCTGGAACTTGCCGGGGTTGTCCGAGGGGGCGGCCTTGTCCGTCATCTCGAAGTGCGCCTCAATGACATAGTGCACGTCCTGCAGCAGCAGCGAGGAGCGCTGCACAATCTTCTGCGAGGTGACAAGGTAGAGCGGTTGACCGCCACCCTGCGCCGCCTGACGCACGTTGCGGCCTGAGATTTTGTCTGTGACCTCGTTGCGCCGGATGCTGACGAAGCGGATGGGGTTGAGCACATGAATCCTGTCGATGTACCACCTTAATCCGGGGTGATAATATACACTTTCGACAATGCCCCGCGCCGCCGAAGGGGTGGGGACGTCGTAACTGACGCGTTCCACCTTCAGTTCTGGACGTGAAAAAAGCGCGTACGCTCCCCAAACCTCCAGTTGTATCATAGGCAATACCTCCTTTATGATTTTAGTTATTTGTATTCTAAATATGATAATCTTAGTATAGGATGAGACGAATCAATTGTCAAGAGTAAATAGAGAAAAAAGAAGAAATTTGTTTGCATTGCCCATTAAACAATTAGTCTTCTATAAAAATTAGACAACAGATTTTGGGGTTTGCTTTTTTACAGTGAGCCGGGTATAATAAAACTGACAGCGAAAGCTGTGGATAGAAAAAGTTATTTGTACTCTAAGGAAAAGCGGCGGCAAGGAGCAATCTTGCCGCCCTTTTTCTTTGGGAATTTACGCAAACCAACCCTTTCCCATCTCCACATCCAGCGCAAGGCCGGTGCTGGAATGATAGAGGTCCTTGTCGGTCAGGATGTACGCCCCGCTCTCTGTCGCCTGCACCGCCCCGGCATCCAGCAGGCGTTTCAGGTGGTCCGGGTAGACATTGACCGCATACTGCCCCAGCTTGCGGAACAGCGACCGGCTGATAAGACCGGCGCGCAGAGATTCCACCAGAGATTTTCCTTCTCCTGTCGGAATATAGACGGTGGTGGTGGGGCTGTCGATCAGATGGAACATATTGGCAACGGCGGCAAAGGGGAAGATGCTGCCTTTATAGCCCTTTTGGAAGGCGTCCAAAATCCCTTTTTGATCCAGCGCCGCCGAACCTTTCAGGGTGCGGTAAAACGAAAAGTAGGATTCGATGGCCTCCGGCTGCGCGGGGTCGGCGAAAGTTTGCAGCACGTGCCGGGCGGAATCCACATTGGGGCGGATCATGGCGGGGACCTGCTGTCCTTCTAAACGGAAGATGGTGACGATGCTCTGCTCTGCGGAGGCTTTGCCTTCCCGGTTGCAGCGGCCGGCAGTTTGGATGATCGAGTCCAAACCGGCTTCCTCCCGCCAGGCGGTGGGGAAGTCCACATCCACGCCCGCCTCGATTAGCGAGGTCGAGACAACCCGGCAGGGCAGCCCGCTTTTAAGCCGCTCCCGGATCTCCTCCAGCAGCCGTTTGCGGTCTGCGGGACAGAGCAGGGTGGTCAGACAGTAGCTGCCTTCTTCTGGCAGCAGCGCGTACAGCTTTTGGGCGGTGGCCCGACGGTTGACAACACAGAGTGTTTGTGGGGAGGCCTTCAGCTGCTCCGCCAGCTCTTCCTCGGTCAGCGCACCAGCCTGCCTGAGGGTGGTGCGGCGGAAAAACTGGTACAGCGCGTCGGTGTCCGGGCAAATCTCCCGCATGGTGAGTCCGGGCGCCAGCTCGGCAAAGAGGGACTGCAGGGCAGGCTGGGTGGCGGTGCACAGGACCGCTGTGACGCCATAATACTGCACCAGCTGACCAATGGCGGAGACGCAGGGGTAAAGGTAGCTGACCGGGAGGGTCTGCGCCTCGTCGAAGATGATAACGCTGTCGGCGATGTTGTGCAGCTTGCGGCAGCGGGAGGGAAGGTTACTGTAGAGAGATTCAAAAAACTGCACTGCGGTGGTGACGATGACCGGCGCATCCCAGTTTTCAGTGGCTAGTGCCTTGCGGTAGAGGGCAGGATCCACCTCCTCTTCCGGCATAGTGTAGTCCACCCCGGAGTGGTGTTCCAGCACATTTTCGGCTCCCAGGATGTTTTCGAACACCTCCGCCGTCTGGTCGATGATCGAGGTGTAGGGGATGACGTAGATGACCCGCTTTTTCCCATGGGTGGCCGCGTGCCGCAATGCAAAGGCCAGCGAGGAGACCGTTTTGCCGCCGCCAGTGGGGACGGTCAGCGTGTAGAGCCCATTGGGAAAGTTCTCACCGGCGTTTAAACAGCTTCGCAAGATGTCGCACCGCTTGCGGTTGAGCTCATTTTGGGGGTTCCACCAGGGCGCAATGTATTGGTCCAGCTTGTCCAGCAGGGAAGCAATCGGTTCGTAGCCTCCGCGTGGGAGGGCTCCATCCATAAAGGCTTCGGTGTCCAAATAGTCCGCATCCACCAGACAGGAGTAGAGCATGCGGATATAAAAGGCCTCCGAGAGGTTGTCGAGCGGGATGTGCGAGGGACGCCTGGCTGGCGAGAGGGCAATTTCCTGCTTCCATGCGCTGTAGTCCGGGACCTTTTTCTGTTGTCGGCCATACAAGGTGCTGGTGTCCCCCGTATCGTTTTTGCCCCCGTAATCCGGCAGTCCTCCGTGGTGTCCCATGACGGCAAAGGCCGCCTCAATCTGTCGAAGCTGAAAGGCCTCTTTGCCCCCGGCGGTGGAGTGGTCGACCTTGGGGCCGCCCTCCAGTCGGTGCTGAAATTCCCGGCTGTACTTTCCAATGTCGTGCAGGTCACCCGCCAGCCTGGCCTGTTCGCAGCCCCCAAAGGGCTGGGCAAAGACTTCGGCCAGTGCGGCAGTGCCCAGCAGATGCTCCTTTACCGTTTGCATTCGCTCCTTGTCCTCTGAAATATGGGCAAGAAAGATTTCCGGTTGGGCCATGATGAATCTCCTCCTATCAAATCAGAAATTGGCCTTATGTACTATCACCATCTTACCACACTTCGACAACAAAGTACACAAAAAACGAAAAAATTGTTCCTTCTTTTCGTTGATATGTTCCCAGATGGGGCCCTGAGCCCAACCTCCGGTTGATTTTTTGCCGCAGAATTGAAAAGACTGCTCGATTGAGCCGCCCGGCTCTCTCTGGTATAATAAGGGCAGAAGGAGGCGAGAGATATGAAGATCAACGAGACGATCCGTTCACGCAGAAAGCAGCTCGGCCTGACCCAGGAACAGGTTGCCAGCCGCCTGGGGGTGACCGCCACCGCAGTCTATAAATGGGAGGTTGGAGTTTCCCAAAGTTAAAGATACTATATACCCAAACCCACGCTTACACGACTTCAACCTTGTAACAGAATACTAATAATAGAAGCACCAGTGCCATCACCTATCGTGTAGCACTGGTGTTTTGCTTTTGCAATAAGTGGGTGCTATTTTGAAATAAATAATTTTGGGCAAAAAACAATGCGTTCACATAATTTTTCTCGCTTTTGGCATTGAAATATGCTATAATAAAATCGTATTTTGCAACTATGTGGTATTGAAGAAGAGGTGCAAAAAATGGCAGTATCCTATAAGAAGCTATTCAAGATTCTCATTGACCGAGATATGAAGAAGAAAGAGTTCCGTGATTTCGTCGGCATCAGCTATTCTACAATGAGCAAACTGGAAAAAGGCGAGAATACGACTGTTGAAGTGCTAGAAAAAATATGCCTCAAGCTCGGCTGCGGAATCAATGACATTATGGAGATTCTTCCTGACGATCCCGAAAATGGAATAGAAAACGATGTAGAGTAGTGCTAAGGAGGAACAATCGGCAGAATGGAAAGAAAAGAATACAGCGCGGGCGCAGTGAAGCTGTCCTTCTGGTTTGTAGAGTTCCGTAAGGTTGTAGAGCTTCTTAGCGAAGGAAAAAGCACCGATCAGATAAAGGACCTCGCAATGAACGAAAATCTATTTGCTGCTCCAACCGCTCTGCGATCCAATCAAATTTATCATACCGTTACAGGCCGCATTAAATCTCTGGACAGGAGCTTCATCCCTCTTTTCACGCGCAGCGACCTTGCTACGCAAAAGCTCTTTGCCCTGATTGCCGCTATGGCGTATGACACGCTTTTCTTTGATTTTGTCTACGAGGTGATCCGGGAAAAGATGATCCTCGGCACCTATGAGCTTGCGGACAGCGATGTGCGTGTTTTTTTCAAAGATAAGCAGCAGCAAAATGAAAAAGTGGCCGGATGGACGGACGCTACATTGGTACGGCTTGGCCGGTGCTATAAAACAATGCTGTACGAGGCCGGGATAATTGATAAAGCAAAAACGGCCAGAAAAATACTGCGCCCCATTTTAGATCCAGACTTAGTACACTGGCTGGAACAGAATGATATGGGTGCTTATGTTAAGGCGCTTGCGGGGGTAAGATGATGGATTTAACAGAACGACTGGACGCGATGGAAGCGGCGATCCGAAAGCCATCCTTCCGTCAGAGCAGCGGAAAAGCCAATGAGGTCAACTACTGGATTTTTGACTATCCGCCTGAGAAAGAGCTGGAAGTCCGTGAGCGTATCGAATATATGAAGCATAAGAACTCGAAAGGAACGGACGGATTTGAGCTTGTTGTGTTCGACCTCTATGATATTATTATTGACTTCCTTGAAGGGAAGAACTTCATAGAGAAGTGCTGTGAATTTGAGAAGAAGCGCGGCATCCAAAGAATTGTCAAGGCAGTCAGCAATTCGATGAAAGTAAGCGAGGACGACAGCCTGATTGTGCAGTACATTCTTGACCACACCCCGGAGAACGCCATTGTCTTTCTGACCGGTGTTGGCAAGAGCTATCCACTTCTTCGTTCGCATAATGTGCTGAACAATCTCCACCAGTCCTATCTACACGCACCTGTGGTGATGTTCTTTCCCGGCACATACAACGAACAGGAATTGATTCTCTTCAACGAAATCAAAGACGATAATTATTACAGAGCCTTCCGGCTTGTCAAGTGATGGAGGTGCAGCAATGAAAATAAAGGATATGTTCGCCAAGAAGATCGACCGAGAAATTCAAGGCGTAATTATTGTCGGACAAGGCGAGGACGCAAATGTATCTCAGGAGCTTGAGGAATATGTCGTTACCCGCGAGCTTCAAAAGCATTTTGCCGATTTCTATTCGGCCTATAAAAAAGGGATTGTCGGAACAACGCCAAAGATGGGCGTATGGATTTCCGGCTTCTTTGGAAGCGGTAAATCGCACTTCCTGAAAATCCTGTCCTACCTTCTGGAAAACCGTCAGTGCAGGGCTTCTGCGGGTCCATCCCCCATGTTGCCGATCTGGAACGGAGGCTTTCCGAGGAAGGACGCTACGATGAGTTCAAGGCTGCTTTCGAGGAAGAATACGGCGATCCGTGGGAAGAATCCCGACAGGACTTCGACTTCATCCAAGACAGCGTTGTTGATGCCCTTGTCTCAATGGATTTTATGAGCGAAGCTGCGGCGAGAAACTGGTGTGAGAAAGCGGTGGAGCCATATACCATCAGCATTGAAGACTTCGCCAAGCGCGTCAAGAGCTATATCGAGCGCAAGGGGAACAACCACCATGTTGTATTTCTGGTGGACGAAATTGGTCAGTACATCGGTGATGACTCCAAGTTGATGCTCAATCTCCAAACTGTGACTGAGGAACTGGGCAAGGAGTGCATGGGCAAGGCATGGGTCATCGTGACCAGCCAGCAGAATATTGACTCCATCACCAAGGTCAAGGGCAATGACTTTTCTAAAATTCAAGGCCGGTTTGATACCCGTCTCTCCCTCTCTTCTGCAAATGTGGATGCTGTTATCAAGAAGAGAATCCTTGAGAAAACGGAACCGGCTGCGCAAACGCTCCGGCTGCTCTATGAGCAGAAAGCAACGATTATCAAGAACCTGATTGTGTTCAATGACACGGCAGAAAAAAAGCTGTACGCGAGTGCGGAAGACTTTGCCGAGGTCTACCCCTTTATGACGCACTGGAAAACTTTCTGGATCACAGCCACAGCGGGGTGATCATCCGGGCTTATGACAACAGCTATATCAACCCGGAGAAGAAGGACAAGGATGTCTTCGCCATCAATGTCCTCAAGACACTCTTCATGATCAAATATGTGCTGGAAATTGAGGCAAACATCGACAACATCACCAGCCTGATGATTGAAAATATCGACGATGACCGGATTGAGCTGAAAGGCCGTGTGGAGGAAGCGCTGAAGGTCCTGATGCGGCAGATGCTCGTGCAAAAAAACGGCAGCATCTATGTCTTCCTGACCGATGAGGAACAGGAAGTCAACAATGAAATTGAGAAGGAAAATGTAGAAACGCCGGAGATCATCACCAAGGTCGCGGAAATGATTTTTGAGGACATTTTCCCCGGCAAACGCTACACCTATCCTGTCTTCAATGGCCGCTATGCCTTTGGCTTCAACCAGTTTGTAGATGATCGTCCATACAAAGCAAATCAAAACTATGACATCGGCCTTCGTGTCCTGACACCGTGGTACGACGGCAGCACAGAGGATGGAACCCTTCGGATGATGTCCGGTCAAAGCAGAGAAGTCCTTGTTGTACTTCCGAATGATGCAGAGTTCCTGACGGAAATTCAATCCTATTTGAAAATTGAGGGGTTCCTTCGGAAAAACACCTCCACGCAGCTTGCCAAGTATGAGACGATCAAAGAGGCAAAGCGTGTGGAAATGCGGGAGCGCAATCAAAACGCAAAGCTCTACTTGACCGAAGCGCTGAAAGAAGCAACGATCTATGTAAACGGCGATGTTGTCCGTGTAAACGGCAAGGAAGTCATCAGCCGGATCAATGAAGCCATTGGCCGTTTGGTGCAGACGGTCTATCACAAGCTGTCCTACATCGACGCGCCGATGGGCGAGGCGGAGATCCGCAAGATGCTCCATCAGAGCAACCAGCTTTCTCTTGGGCTGGAAGGTGGCACAGAGAGCAATGCCCATGCACTGGATGATGTACAGGGCTTTATCGCCATGAATACGCGCAATCACATGAAAACTTCCATGAAAACGGTGAAGGACCGCTTCATGAAGGCTCCTTATGGCTTTGTGGAAGATGATGTGCATTGGCTGGTGGCGCGTCTGTTCAAGCGCGGCGATCTCGCTTTCACAGTCAATGGTGCTGCGGTCAGCCTGAATAACAAGAGCGAGGAAGAGATCATCGGCTTCATCACCAAAAAAGCGTTTGCGGAAAAGCTCCTGATGGAAGAGCGTGTCCGCGTCAGCGATAAGGACAAAAAGGCTGTCCGGGATGTGATGAAGGAGACCTTCCGCGCCACTACTTCGGCGGAGGACGAAGATGCCATCATGAAGAACTTCCAGCGCTATGCGCAAAACACGATTTATGAGATCGAGCGTCTGGAAGTCCATTACGAGCAGCATCATTATCCGGGCAAGCGTGTTCTGTCCGGTGGGAAGGCTCTGATGCAGTCTGTTGTTCAGATTCAGTCTGCTTTGGACTTCTTTACGACCGTTTCCAAGAAACGGGATGACTTCTTCGACTTCGCGGAAGATTACGAGCCGATCAAGACCTTCTTTAGCGGCGAACAATCTACCATCTTCGCTCGTGCGCTGGATATGCTTGCAATCTATGATGACAGCAAGACCTATATCGTCAACGCCGAGCTGGAAGATATAGTCGCACAGATGCGATCTATTACCCGGCAGGAAAAGCCCTATGCCAACATTCCGAAGCTGCCTGAGCTGCGTGAGCGGTTCATGTCCTGCTATGGCGAAATCTTGCAGCAGGAGTCCGCCCCTGTTCTCGATTCGATTGATCAGGCGTGGAAGCGCGTTTTAGAGGTACTTTCCACCAAGGACTACAACGACCAGAAGCGGACGGCTTACTATGAGAAGTTCCAGGAAATCCGGGATGGAGCTACCCACTGCAACAATGTCTCTACGCTGAGAAGCTTCGCAGATAAAGCAGATGCACTGAAACGACGGCTTCTTGATGAAATGGCTGATCTTGACTACAAGCGGGAAATTCAAAAGGCCGAAGAAGAAGCCCGCCGTCAGGCAGAGGAAGCCAAACAGAGCGGAAATCCTGCCCCGGAAGCAACCGTTGCCCCTGCGCCGGTGAAAATCCGCAAGACGAAAAATGTTTCCATCAAGATGATGACGGGAACGGCTTCTTGGCGTCTGGAAAGCAAGGAGGACATTGATCGCTACATGGACAGCCTTCGCAAGTCGCTGGAAGCGCAACTGGACGAAGATACGATTGTCAATGTGGAGTTTTAATGGGCAGTATTGGAGGTGCGTATGGGAAATATCACGCTGAGTTTTACTGTTCAAGGTGACAGCGAAGGATATGTCACCTTTGAATGCCCGTATTGCGGATCAGAATTTAAGCTGCAAGCAGGAGAAGTCCAAAGTGATGAAGAACCTGTTTTGGAACTGTTCTGCCCCTACTGCGGACTTGCAAAAGAGAAATCCGCATTCTGGTCAAAAGATGTTCGTGACAAAGCTCGAGCGTTGGCCGAGAACTATATGATTGAAGAGTTGAATAAAGCCTTTGGGAAAATGGCTCGTTCGATCAATCGTCAAAAGAGCATAATAAAAATGACATATAAGCCGTTGAAAAAAGTGTATGTCAAAGAGTTAAAAAATGCGGACACAGCGGAAACGGAGTTCCAATGCACTTGTTGCAATCGAAGGGTTAAAGCGTTGTACTGCGCCGGAGCTTCAAAGATATTTTGTCCTTACTGCGGGGTAGACTTATGAGTGAATACAGAGAATTAAGAACTATCAGCCTCGATTTTCGAAGAATATCCAGCAATCTTCTTTCAAGTGACGATGGAGATGCAGATGTGAATCTCCATCGGCTGATGGATTATATTGAGAAGACGCCATTTATCCATGACCGTGTTCATAGCGTTGTGGATCAAGTCGAATATGATTTTCAGGCTTGTTTTCCGACTCATTCCTCTGAATGGGCAAGCACGAGCATTCCAGTAGATGAAAATTGTCACATCAAAGCAATTTATGACTACATGAGGTACATCGTGGAGACCCCAAATACGAATGTTTTAGGACAAGCCATGCAATACCTATGGAAAAAGGGCGCAACTTACACGGATATTATTCAGCGTTTTTTGGAAAACACAGTAAAACCCTTGATAAATTTCATCAACGATGAAATTTCCAAGGAGATGATCCTCCTGGAAGATGAGAAGAAGGCTGCACCAATGACTCAAAACATCGGGACGGTCAATGGTCCGGTTATCCAGCAAGGCAGCGGTTCTATTACACTCAACACGAAAAACGGCGTATCAGCAACGGACTTAAACTCGCTCATCGAAAAGCTGATTTCGTCACTTCCCGCTATTACTGATACTGCCGCCGAAGAGATTGAAAGCGTTAAGGATGACTTGGAATCCTTGCAAGAACAAATCTATTCTTCTGCCCCGAAAAAGAGCCGGATGCAAAAGGCTTTGGCAGGAATAAAGAAATTTTCCAGTGAGGTTTTATCTAAAGCATCTGTTTCAATAGCAACAAGTGCCATCACCGGAGCAGACTGGACAACATTGATTCAGCAAGCCGAAATGTTCATCGACGGCTTAATGTAATAGGGAGAATCGCCATGAACAAAACAGCCATAAAAAACTTTGCAATATGGGCACGGAATAAGCTCATTGCGGACATCCAGTACCGTGCCGGATTGATGGGGATTACGGCGGACGGCATCAAAGACCCGCTTCCGCAGTCTACCGGGACGATGGAGTTTTATGACATCGGAACTTCTGAGCCGTATGCCATCAGCGGCGATGCGATCCCGCAGCGCAAGAAGCTGGTGGAGGTGATCCGCAAGAAAGAGAACGACAGCAACTACGTCACAGCTTATAAGTACATTCTGGAAGAGGTCGCCTATACATGGTTCAACCGGCTGATCGCCATCCGCTTCATGGAGGTCAACGACTATCTTCCCTCCCATATCCGCGTCCTATCCTCCGAAAGTGGCAAGATTGAGCCGGATTTGGTGACAACGCCCTTCGACGCAGAACTGGCTTTCACCTCTGCCGAGGAAGAGACTGTCCTGCGCCTGAAAACCGAGAACAAGCTGGACGAGCTGTTCCGGCTGCTGTTCATCAAGCAGTGCAACGCTCTGAACGAGATCCTGCCCGCCCTGTTTGAGAAGACCAGCGACTACACCGAGCTGCTGCTGAACCTCTCCGTTGTGGATCAGGAAGGTGTCGTGTATCACCTCATCCATGACATTGCCGAGGACGATTTCAACATCGAAAAGGGCGGTCAGGTGGAGATTATCGGCTGGCTGTACCAGTATTACAACACCGAGCCTAAGAACGCCGCCTTTGCCAAGAACGGCAAAATCACCAAAGAGGAAATTCCCGCCGTCACCCAGCTCTTCACGCCGGACTGGATCGTCCGCTATATGGTGGAAAACAGCCTTGGCCGCATCTTTATCGACAAGCGGAAAGAACAGGGCGTTTATGCTGACGGTCGTGGCTTGGAGGAAATGAGCTGGGATGAGGTTGAGGCAAAGCGCATTTCCAATGAAGAAGAAATCGCCGAGCAAATGGGCTGGAAGTATTATCTGCCGGAAGCTGCGCAGACCAAGGAAGTGCGCCAGCAGCTCGACGAAATCCAGAAGCAGAGCGAATACAAGGATGTCCGAGACATCAAGGTCATTGACCCCTGCATGGGCAGCGGCCATATCTTGGTGTACGCCTTCGATGTGCTGATGCAGATGTACGAAAACGACGGGTACAGCCAGCGCGACGCGGCACAGAGCATCCTCGAAAATAACCTCTATGGTCTGGACATCGACGAACGGGCGGCGCAGCTCGCCTATTTTGCGATCATGATGAAAGCTCGCCAGTACGACCGGCGCATTTTCACTCGCGGCATCCAGCCCCATATCTATGCGATTGCAGAGAGCAACGACATCGACACTTTCACACGGGACTACTTTGCGAACAACGACCCGAAGCTGAAGGCGGCGCTGGACAGCATCATGAGCGATCTGCGCGATGCAAAGGAATACGGCTCCATTCTGACGGTTGCCCCGGTGGATTTTGCCGCTCTATATGCCCGCATGGAGGAAGTACAGAACGACATCAGCCTGCATCGGGAATCTGCCCTGAACACCATTCTGCCGCTGATCCGCGTGGCGGAGGTGCTGGCACAGCAGTACGATGTAGTTGTGACGAACCCGCCATATATGGGCAGCTCTAATATGGACGCACGGCTCAGCGAGTTTGTGAAAAAGCACTACCCGGACAGCAAGAGCGACCTGTTTGCCGTGTTCATTGAGCGCTGCGGACAGATGACCGGCAAAAACCGCTATCAGGCGATGATCACCCAGCACGCTTGGATGTTCCTGTCCAGCTTTGAAAAGCTGCGGGCAAAACTGCTGCTGAAAGATACTGTCAATATGGCGCACCTCGGCCCGCGGGCGTTCGAGGAAATCGGCGGCGAGGTAGTGCAGACTACCAGCTTTGTGCTGCGCAACAGCCATATTGCGGACTATAAAGGCGCCTACTGCCGTCTGATTGAGCCGACCACTCAACAGGGCAAGGAGGATATGTTCCTCTCCAGCCAAAACCGCTACACCGCCCAGCAATCCAACTTCTCCAAAATCCCCGGCTCGCCGGTGGCGTATTGGGTGAGCGATAGAATTTTTGACTCATTTTGCCGTAGCAAAGTGGACTCTATTGCGTTTTCAGATGGGCAAATTTTGACAGGGGATAATGAAAAATATCTTCGGATGTTATGGGAGGTAGAGGCAACCGAGGTTCGGAAAGACGGGAAATGGATGCTTCATGCAAAAGGTGGCGAGTTTAGGAAATGGGCTGGTAATTTGGAGTGGGTGGTCAAATGGTCTCACGACGCTATTGAGCATTATAAGCACGACAAAATTGCGCGTTTTCCAAAAGAACACATTTTATTCCGAAGAGGTGTTACATGGAGCCTTGTTTCTACGAATCCAACATTTGGAGCGAGACTTTTGCCAGAATCTCAAACTTTTAATAAAGCAGCAGCAACTGTCTTGTTTTATGATGAGAAATATGTCTTGTATGTGCTTGCATTATTAAATTCGAGTGTGATCAATTATCTCAGCAGAATTATTAACCCAACGCTGAATAACAACATTAAAGATATTTTAGCAATGCCGTTTATCTATGATTCAGCACAAGCACCTCTGATTCTCAAGTATACGGATAATAATATTGAAAGTTCTCAAGCTGACTGGAATGCAGCTGAGACCTCATGGGATTTCAAGCGGCACCCACTCATCCGCTCTATTTCCTGTCTGTCCGATGCCTACGCCGCATGGAAAGACGAATGTGAGCAGCGCTTTTTGCAGCTCAAAGCCAACGAGGAAGAATTAAACCGCATCTTCATCGGCATTTACGGCTTGCAGGACGAGCTGACACCGAAGGTGGCGGACAAGGATGTGACCGTCCACCGCATCTTTGACACCAAAGACGATGTGCCGGAATTCATGCAGGGCAGCAGCTATGTCCGCACCAAGCGGGACGAGATCGTCTCCCTGCTCTCCTACGCCGTGGGCTGTATGTTTGGGCGCTACTCGCTGGACAAGCAAGGGCTTGTTTTTGCCGGAGGAGATTTTGATTCTGTATATTGGAAATTCAAAGGACAAGCAGCTCTTAATGAACAGGGTGATCCGATTGAAGGCGGGTATGCTGGAATTTCACTGGCGAATTATCACTATCCCAGATTCCATAATGCAGAAAATTGGGAAGATGCTACTTTGCTTTCTTATGAGCCGGATGTGGATGGCGTTATCCCTATCACCGATGAAGAGTATTTGGAAGACGATATTGTCTCCCGCCTATGTGATTGGCTGAAAGCCGTCTATGGCTCGGACACGCTGGAAGAAAACCTTGACTTCATCGCCGGGGCGCTGAGCGGCAAGGGCAACAGCAGCCGGGAAATCATCCGCAACTACTTCCTCAAGGACTTCTTCAAAGACCACTGCAAGACCTATCAGAAACGCCCGATTTACTGGCTGTTTGACAGCGGCAAGCAGAACGGCTTCAAGGCGCTGATCTACCTCCACCGCTACACGCCGGACACCATCGGCAATCTCCGTGTGGACTATCTCCACAAGATGCAGCGCGTCTACGAGTCCGAAATCAACCGGATGCAGGATATGATCGACCACAGCACCAACGCCCGCGAGGTAGCCGCTTCCACCAAGCGCAAGGAAAAGCTCCAAAAGCAGCTCAAGGAGTGCCGCGACTATGACGAGATGATCGCCCACCTCGCCCTGAGCCGTATCAAGCTGGACTTGGATGACGGCGTGAAGGTCAACTACGAAAAAATCCAAACCGCCAGCGATGGAAAGAAATATGCCGTTCTGGCAAAGATATAAGAACAGGTAACACGAGAATGTGAAGGAGGTGGTCGAGATGACCGCAGAAGAGATTTTCGCCGGTGAATCTGATAATGTCGAGTTCAAAAGCGAGATTCCCGCCAAAAGCGAGAAATACATGAAAACCGTGGTGGCCTTTGCCAACGGTAAGGGCGGCAAGCTGATTTTCGGCGTGGAGAACGGCACATGGGCTGTCACCGGCTTTTCCAAAGAGGAAGTCTTTCAGAAGATGGATGCAATCACAAATGCCATTTTCGATAGCTGCGAACCCAAGATCACCCCGAACATCGCGGTGCAGGAGATCGACGGGAAGGCCATCATCGTTGTAGAGATCATCCCCGGTATGCAGCGCCCCTACTATATCAAAAGCCAAGGCATCATGGAAGGCACCTATATCCGCGTAGCAGGTACAACCCGTCATGCGGAGCGCTACCGTGTGCAAGAACTTATCATGGAAGGAACCAACCGCTCCTTTGACCAGATGGAACGGGAGCAGACGGTATCTGAGGAAGAGATTACGGCCTTCTGCGAGAAGATGTACCAACACGCCCTCAAGCTGGCCGAGACAGACACGGCGCGGGAGCAGATTCAAAAAGTGGGCAAAAATCAGTTGCTCTCATGGAAGCTGCTGGTGGAGCGCGACGGAGCTTACCATCCCACCAACGGGTATCTGCTGCTGAACGGCGACACGGCTGAGTTCCCCGATGCCGCCATCCAGTGCGCGGTATTCAAGGGGACTGTCCGGGATATTTTCATTACCCGTAAAGAATTTGCCGGTGCGATCTATGAGCAGATCGAGGATGCCTACAACTTCGTGTTGCAGCACATCGACCTCGGCTCCCGCATCGAAGGCATCGCCCGTCAGGATTACTATGAGCTGCCGGTCAAGACCATCCGGGAGATGATCTCGAATGCAGTCTGCCATCGCAGCTACCTGACGCCGGGTAAGATACAGGTGGCGCTCTTTGATGACCGGCTGGAGGTCACCTCCCCCGGTATGCTGGACAGCGAAATCACCATTGAAAAGATGAAATCCGGCCTCTCGAAGATCCGCAACCGTGGCATTGCAGCCGCCTTTTCCTACATGAATATCGTGGAGGCGTGGGGCAGCGGAATCCCGAAAATGTTCCGGGAAGCAAAGGAATACGGCCTTCGTGAGCCGGAACTGATTGATATGGGCAGCGATTTCCGCATCAACCTGTATCGGAAAGACGCGGCTACCGATCAGAATGGTGTCATTGATCCCAAAGAGCGTGACACCGATGATACCAATGACACCAAAGTTGAACCCAATGATACCAATGAAGAAGCGATTCTGCGCATCCTCCGAACCAATCCGAAAGCGACGCAGAAGGATGTTGTAGAGATGCTGGGTGTTTCCCTCGCCACTGTGAAGCGGCTCATGAATAGCCTTCAAAAAGCTGGCAAGATCAAACGCAAAGGCTCCAACCGGAGCGGGTCTTGGGTAGTCATAGACCAGAAGGAGTAAAGCGGCATGGCAGAAATGAACATCAAACAAATCATAGACCGGCTGAATGCTGAGTTTACCGGCGATACCCGTAAACTCGTCTTTTGGTACGACGATAACGGCGAGTTTGTGGAGGATATGCAGAATGTAGAGCTTGATAATGCCAAGGTCTACTTCTTGCAGCCGGACAATCAGTTTGCCACCAAGCTCTTTCTGGAACGGCAGGACACTACCACAAACTATCTCATCTACGCCCCCTTCCCCAAGCCGGATGTGCGGGACAACCATCTGGAAGACACGCTGCTCTACTCCAAGCGCTTCTTTGCCGACCGCGCTTCGCTGCTCTCGGTGGATTTGGGCATTGACGAGAAATACAAGCCCATCATCGAAAAGCACATCAAGTTCTTTGCCAACAAAGAACGGACGCAGCGCTTCTATGACCTTGAGATAGAGAACTTCAACGAAGAGAACTTCAACGAAGAGAACATCATCACGGGGCTTCTCTCTGCCATTTGCCGCACCCGTACTTGTTCCTTTGAAGAAGTGATCCGGGTCATGCTGACAGACAGCGAGCTTACAGATAACAAGTTTCTGTCCGAGGTTGAGAAATACGGCCTACTGGATGATTTCTGGAAGCTCTGCGAGCAGCATTTCGGCTATACCGATGTCAAGCCGACACTGGAAAAACTGGTGGTGACCATGTTTGTCACCTACACAGCTAAATATATAGGAGGCGAGCTTCCGAAGCCGTGGAAGGTGTTCCTCTCCTATAAGGCCGGGAATATCATTGCCTTTATGGATAACCTGATGAACAATATCCTTTACCGTGGGCGCTATGATGAGCTTTCCGCTCATGTTGCCTCCGGCTTGAATGTCCAGAAGGCTTTCTCTGATTATTCGCCGGATGACTTAGTGAACTGCGATACCTTCCTTGCCATTGACCAGATCCTCATCAAGTGGATTGTGGAGCGCCTTTTAACCGAGGATGTGGGCGCAGCACTGGACGGTTTGACTATCCCTCAAATCTGCGAAAAGCGGAGCAAAATGCACTTCGGCGAGAAAACCGGGGGCTGCTATCAGATGCTTGACAGCGCCTATCAGATCATTCAGGCTGGGAATTACCGTTGCCCGGACAGTTTCAAAGAGATTCTGCGCCAGTATCAGGAGGAAGACTTCCGGCTGGACTATGAATATCGCCGGTTCTATTCCGCTTACGATCAGCTCGAAGAAACGGCAGCTTTCGAGCCGCTGCGCGATTTGGTGGAAAACATCTACACCAACGAGTATCTGGAAACGCTGCTTCCCAAATGGAATGCCGCCATTCAAGAGCCGGACTCGTTTATGGCGCTGCCCTTGCAGAGGGACTTCTATGCCCGCAATTTGAAGAATGCCAAGGAGCGCACGGTGGTCATTATCTCCGATGCCATGCGCTATGAGGTGAGCAAGGAACTGTTCCGCCGGATACAGGATGATCCCAAATGTACGGCAAAACTGGAAGTGCAGCTCGGTGTTCTGCCCTCCTACACCCGTCTCGGTATGGCGGCTTTGCTGCCGCACACGGAACTGACGATGACAGATGATTTCAAGGTGTTGGTGGATGGATTCCCCTGCGAAAATCTCGCCGAGCGGGAAGCAATTTTGCAGAAATACAGCAGTGACAGCGCATGTGTCCAGTTTGACAGTATCAAATCGCTCAAGATTGCCGATCTCCGCAGCATCTTCACCGGCAAACAGGTGGTTTATGTGTACCACAACCAGATCGATGCCCGCGGGGACAAACCCAATACCGAGGACGAAGTTTTCGTTGCCTGTCAGGAAGCGATTACGGAAATCATCGACCTGATTCGGCGCATCTCCACCAGCGCGAATACATACCGGTTTATCGTAACGGCTGATCATGGCTTCCTCTACAAACGGGATAAAATCTCAGAGAGCGATAAGATCGAGGGGATAAAAAGCAAGACCTCCTTTATCAACCGGCGTTTTGTGGTTTCACCGGAACCAGTTGCCGGAGATGGCATTGCCAGCATGGAAATGGGAAAAATCCTCCGCAGCTCCGATACCAAATGGGTGTCTTACCCGATCAGCGACGATGTGTTCAAAGTGACTGGCGGCGGGCAAAACTATGTGCATGGCGGTTCCTCCCCACAGGAAATGCTGGTGCCTGTGCTTGATCTCAAGATGGAACGAGGCCACATGGATACTCGAAACGCGAGTCTTGCCCTTGTGAGCATGGTGCGGAAAATCACTAACAAGATCACCGTACTGGATTTCATCCAATCTGAGCCGGTCAGCGATGTAGTCAAAGCGGCTACTTATCGTCTGTTCTTCGTCTCTGATGACAACGAACGGATTTCCAACGAGAATAGCTGTATTGCTGACAGCCGTGATCAGAATGCGTCTAAGCGTATCTTCCGCATGAAATTCCAGTTCAAAGACAAAAAGTACGACAAGGACAAGCAGTATTTCTTCGTGATATACGATGATGCAACAGGGCTTGAGGTGTTCCGGCATCCTGTCATCATGGACATGGCCTTTGCCGATGACTACGGCTTTGGCTTTTAAGGGAATACCGGTGTGACAGGAGGCGATTGGAGTGGTTGATATGACAGAAAACGAGGACAAAAGAGCTGTCATCAAATCAAAACTGCGTCAGTATTTTGATGGAAAGATTGTACGCAAGGATTTGACCAAGAAAATCAAGGAAGGGGCAAATGTTCCGGTCTATGTCCTTGAATTTCTTCTGGGACAGTATTGCAGCTCTGATGATCCGGAGATTATTGAGGAAGGCGTAGAGAGCGTAAAGCGCATTCTCGCGGATAACTTCGTCCGCCCAGATGAGGCGCAGAAGATTCTCTCTGTCCTGCGGCAGCGGGGCAGCTATACCGTGATTGATAAAATCACGGTGAGCCTGAATATCAAACGGGATTTCTATGAGGCGGAGTTCTCCAACCTCGGGCTGAAGAACATCCCCATAGACGAGGAATATCCCGCCAAATTTGACCGGCTGCTTTGCGGCGGTATCTGGTGCATCGTGCAACTGGACTATGAGTATATGGAGGAAGACAGGAACGGAACGCCGATCAGCATCCGAAAGCTCAACCCCATCCAGATGCCCCATGTGGATATTGAAGAGCTGAAACAGGGGCGGAAAGCATTTACGCAGGACGAATGGATGGATGTGCTGCTGCGCTCCATCGGTATGGAACCGGACTCCTTGACTTACCGCGAGAAATGGCTGCTTCTGATCCGTATGATCCCGCTTGTAGAAAATAACTTCAACCTCTGTGAGTTGGGGCCGCGCAGCACTGGCAAATCCCATCTTTACAAAGAAATTTCACCGAACAGTATTCTTGTTTCCGGTGGTCAGACAACGGTTGCCAATCTGTTTTATAACATGGGACGCAAAACGGTTGGTCTTGTCGGATTATGGGACTGTGTTGCTTTTGACGAGGTTGCCGGTATCAAGTTCAAAGATAAAGACGGCATCCAAATCATGAAAGACTACATGGCCTCCGGCTCCTTTGCCCGAGGCAAAGAGGAAAAGGCCGCGACTGCCTCGATGGTATTCGTTGGAAATATCAATCAGAGCGTGGATGTGCTGCTCAAGACATCCAGCCTTTTTGACCCCTTCCCGCCTGAAATGGGTACGGATACGGCTTTCCTTGACCGGATTCACTGCTATCTTCCCGGTTGGGAAATCCCGAAGTTCCGCCCGGAGCATTTCACAGATGACTATGGGTTTATCACGGATTATCTGGCGGAGTTTATCCGGGAGCTGCGCAAGGAGCAGTATGGGGATGCGCTGGATAAATATTTCCGTCTAGGCTCCAACCTCAACCAGCGTGACACCATTGCTGTTCGGAAGATGGTCGGAGGCCTCTTGAAGCTGCTCTACCCTGACGGCGAGTTTACGAAAGAACAACTGGAAGAGATTTTGAAGCTTGCATTGGAGATGCGCCGCCGTGTCAAGGAGCAGCTGAAAAAGTTGGGCGGCATGGAGTTCTATGATGTGAATTTTTCATACATCGACAAAGACAACTTTGAAGAATACTATGTTTCCGTACCGGAGCAGGGCGGTGGCAAGCTGATCCCCGAAGGAATGTGCAATCCCGGCCAGGTCTATACTGTTTCGCAGGGGAAGTCTGGCATGATTGGTGTGTTTCGGTTGGAATCACAGATGCTTCCTGGTAACGGTAAATTCGAGCGAACAGGACTTGGCTCAGAACGCGAAGCGAGAGAAGCGACAAATACCGCCTTCAACTTCCTGAAAGCCAATGCAGGGCGCATCAGCGGAGCAATCAGCACCACGACAAAGGACTACATCGTCAACTATCAGGATATGCAGGGAATTGGTATGACGAACAAGCTTGCTCTCCCGACACTGATTGCACTGGCATCCGTCGCACTGAATAAGCCTATGGTCAGCAGTCTAGCCGTGTTGGGAGAAATCAGCATCGCCGGTACAATGATCAAAGTGGATGAGCTTGCAAATTCCCTTCAAGTATGCCTTGACAGCGGTGCGAAAAAAGTGCTTTTGCCGATCACGTCTGCCGCTGATCTCGGGACAGTGCCGTCAGAATTGATAGGATGCTTTAACCTTATTTTCTATCAGAGTGCAGAAGATGCAGTGTACAAGGCTTTAGGTGTAGAATGACGACGAACTTACTCAAATAAAATAGAAAAATGCTTTTAACAAGAAACGGGGAGAATAGATTCCTTTACCTGAAGATTCCCATTTTTCAAAATAAGAGTAATTATATTTTTTGCAAATTTCTTGCTTACCATCGTATCCCACTCTGCCAAGCGGATAATCTCCGCTGTTCCAGCCTCAAAATCAAACGAAATCTCACCCCATTCGCCGTC
>PPYE01432488.1_pt1 | contig 63425 bp, 46 predicted proteins | sample 1559881 | NCBI WGS metagenome assembly PPYE01 (sample SAMN08240022, study PRJNA423297) | Human gut metagenome, whole genome shotgun sequencing project. | reverse complement strand
ATTAATAGTAAGGCGGACGGCGAAACGGGTCTCCACGGCGCTTCCATCCAGTGCGCCATGGACCACCGGATTGCCATGACGTTTGCCATCGCGGGCATCAACGCCGACGGCGAGACCATCATCACCGACAGCGACTGTGTGGATGTTTCTTACCCTGACTTTTTCCGTCAGCTTGATACCCTCTGCGGACAGCAGTGATAACCGCCCGTCCGGACGCCGAATGTGAAAAAGGGGGCTGTGAAAAAACAAAAATACGTTTTTTCACAGCCCCCTTTTCGTCTTCAGCCGGTCTTATCACGGCAGCAGCAGGCCGCCCACCAGCATAAAATATTCCGGAAGCTTTCCTTCCTCAATCCACTGGAGTTCCTGATGCAGGTATCTGGTCACCGTGAGTCCCACATTGCCTCCCAGCGACTCGATGGAGTAGCGCATCTGCTCCGGATACCGGCAGGGCGCGCCGTCCTTTCTGGCGCAGCCGCCCTCCCCGGTCTTTCCATCGCAGCCGCCTTCACCGTTCTCTCCGATGCAGAGGCGGCAGGAACCGCCGCTTAAGGAAACGCTGCCCGGATAGTCTTTCTCCAGAGCGAAAAGTTCCTGATTGAGTTCTTCCTTTTTGGGATAGAGAATTCTTTCAAAAATCTCTTCCCTCTCCTCTTCGGTATAAGTTCCGGGCAGAAGCTCTTCGGGAAGGTAAATCTTCACGCCGACAATACGGAAAGTACTGTATTTCTTCCAGTAATCTTCGGGGTCAAAATCATAAGGCGGGCAGGACCAGACATTCCCATAATTCCGACATTCTTTGCAGTACCTGAGAAATTCCTCCACATCCACGCATTTTTCCATATACTCTTCTACGGAAACAGTATGTTCAAAATGTTCCGTCCGGATGGCGTACATTTCTTCCTGTGCCGTCGCTTCACCGCTCCGGCTGTCTTGTGCCGCATTATAGTGATATCCGTTCATGTTTTCCGCCTCCCCGGTCTCGCTTTTAGTGATGGAACAGACGAATGCCTGTAAATGCCATCACCATATTGTATTTATCGCAGGTGTCAATGACATTGTCGTCACGAATGGAGCCGCCCGGCTGCGCCACGTAAGCTACGCCGCTCTTGTGCGCTCTCTCAATGTTGTCCCCAAACGGGAAGAAGGCGTCGGAACCCAGAGCTACGCCGCTTAATTTGTCAAGCCACTCTCTCTTGGCCTCTCTGGTGAACACTTCCGGTTTTACTTTGAAGATATTCTCCCATGCGCCGTCGGCCAGGACATCCATATACTCGTCGCCCATGTAAATATCAATGGCGTTATCCCTGTCAGCACGGCGGATCTCATCTTTGAACTGAAGACCCATAACCTGCGGCGACTGACGCAGCCACCAGTTATCTGCTTTCTGTCCTGCCAGACGGGTACAGTGGATTCTGGACTGCTGTCCGGCTCCGATACCGATGGCCTGTCCGTCTTTTACGTAGCATACAGAGTTGGACTGGGTATATTTTAAAGTGATCATGGAAATGGCAAGATCGATCTTTGCCTGTTCCGTCAGCTCTTTGTTCTTTGTCACGATGTTGGAGAAGAAGTCTTTGTCAATGTTCAGTTCATTTCTTCCCTGCTCAAATGTGATGCCGAATACCTGTTTCCGCTCAATCTCTTCCGGCACATAATCCGGATCAATCTGGATCACATTATAATTACCCTTCTTTTTGGACTTGAGAATCTCCAGAGCCTCCGGCTCATAGCCCGGCGCGATGATTCCGTCGGAAACCTCACGTTTGATCATGTTGGCTGTCGGCACGTCGCAGACGTCGGAAAGGGCGATAAAATCACCGTAGGAGGACATACGGTCCGCACCCCTTGCTCTTGCGTAGGCACACGCCAGCGGAGACAGTTCTCCCAGATCATCCACCCAGTAAATCTTTGCCAGCGTATCGGAAAGAGGCAGACCCACAGCCGCTCCCGCAGGGGATACATGTTTAAAGGAGGTGGCTGCCGGAAGTCCGGTGGCTTTCTTTAATTCCTTTACCAGCTGCCAGCCGTTAAAAGCGTCCAGAAAGTTAATATATCCCGGCTTTCCGTTTAATACCTCGATCGGAAGCTCTCCATTTTCCATGTAGATGCGGGAAGGCTTCTGATTCGGGTTACAGCCATATTTTAATTCCAGTTCTTTCATGTTTTCTCAATCCTTTCTGTCGTGAATACATTTATTATTCTGTACATTTTCTTATATGGTGTACATTTTCTATGATCGCAGCGCCTGGCGCTGTGCATTGCCCATATTATTTATTCTTATTGATGATCTTGGATTTATAAACGCCGGTCTCAATGTCGATATAGCGGACAAACAGAGAAACCTTGTTTTCCTCGTTAAGACTCTCCCAGAGAAGAGCCGCAAAAGCATCCATATCATCCGGAATATCTAAAAGCTTCGGCTCTCCTTCAAAGCTTGGCAGAGGATTCCCGTCGTGCAGGTAGGTAGAAATAAAATGTCCCTCGCCAGCCGGGCAGTTATTATAAGCAAAAGTGAACCGGTTGCAGCTGTCCGGACTTCCGTTATTGCTTTTTAAAATGGACATGGCATAATTGTATTGTCCATTCTCAATATGCATCACTGCGGAAATACGAGGGGTATAGTTCGGCGCATCCGGCTCAAACTCCCGCGTGCGCAGCGCCTGCTCAAAGGTCATCTGCTTGTCCATACACTCATAGATCGTGTCTGTCTGGTCGCCGTTTGTCACAATAGTCTTATTGCCAAGAACGCGGACCGGAGCATAGATGATCAGGCTCGGATCCTCCAGCTTCGACTCATCAAAGGCCTGGGTGCGGATTCCCTCTCCGTCCTCCACAAAAACACGGTTGCGGCTGTTGGAGCTTCTTCCCATAATAAAATATGCCGTCACTGCTTTTGTTCCGTCTGCAGAGCGGCCGACAATAATTCCTCTTCCCGGATAAGAGTTCTCTTTCAGTTCCTTTGCGATAGAAATCTTTTCCATTGGAATCCTCCTTTTCCTCATAAACAATCATTAACAATTTTCCTGTATCTACAAAGTATACAATAAGATATCCCGAAATGTAAACAGTTTCTTTTGCGAACCGGCGGTCAGACCGTAAAATGCGCTCCATTTCTTATGCAAATCAACAGTCGTCCAAAAATGTAATCCCGGCCGCACTTTTTCTCCGGGAACTCTTTCATAATCCGGGAGGATTGTGGTAAAATATGATATATCTGAAAAAAGGAGAAAGGGACGCCCTATGAAAAAAATATTCTATCTCATCTGCTGTGTACTTACCATTTTTTTCTGCCTGACAGGCTGCAGCAGCAAAAAGCCTGCCATCACCGATACTTCCGGGCTTGCCGGCGCCTGGTACGGCTGCGGCAATGCCCTTGGCAAAGACAGCAGCTTCCGCGCTGATAACCTCTGTCTTTCCATCGACAATCAGGGCGGTTTTGTTCTGACGGACACCGAACAGAGCGCCGACCTGTTCCATGGCACCGTTTCCATTGACTCAAAGAGCAATATCTCCATCACCGCGGATCCCGCCTACGATAACAGACTTCCAAAAGGCTGGGAAGAGCTCGGCAGCTCCGGTAATATCGCCTACCGGGCTCCTGACACAGAGCACCTGCTCCTGACCTACGGGGATATCAGCTATTATTTTGTAAAAGAAGGTACATCCATACAGGAAAAGGCCGCTACGTCCGTAAGTCCGCTTCTTGATATTGCGGAAACAGATATCTGGTACAGCAGTCCGGACACGCCGGAGAGTACATCGGTCTATGAGCTGGCTCTCTACGATAAATACGCGGAGCTTTATTACATTGACACAGAAAGCGGCGAACAGGGAACTCTGCTCACCAATTTTCTCTACAGCGGAAACGAGGGAGACACTTTCTCCTTTTACACATACCGTGATGATACCGCCCAACTGCCGGAGATCTTTGACGGACTGCCGGAAGGCATCTCCGAGATCGAAGCACGACTCTCTGTCTCCAATGAAGTTCTCTCCATGGAATATGACGGGAAGTCTCTTTCTTTTTACAATAACGTGATTTATGGTCTGAACACTTCCAGTACTGCCTATTTTCTGAACAACACATGCTTTTACTGGACTTTTGACCAGACAAGGCACTTCTGTTACTTTGCCACCGATGATGCGGACGGTTCTCTCTGTCTCTACATCTCGGACGGAGCAAGAAACGATACCCAGGCAAATACCATCTGCGGCCAGGTAACCGTCAACGAAGCAGAAAAAAGTATCCTGTTTACATTTGACCGAAAAAAAAGCAGAGTTTCCGCCGATAAAGATTCCTCCCTCTTCCAGACCTTCAGGACTCTGGATGAGGAAAACGGAAATGTACTGCGGATTCCATTTACTTTAAAAGATACGAAATTAAAATTAAAAACAAAAAAATATTTCGGCAGAAATTATACATTTGCTCTGGAGGATTATTCTTCCTGACGCATGATATCCACAGAGAAAAGAGGAAAACATTTATGTCAAAACGAAGTGAAACCGCAAAAGAACTTTTTCTGGAAGGCTACAACTGTTCCCAGTCCGTGGCAGCCGCCTATGCGGACGCCTTCGGCATCGACCGGGAAATCATGCTGCGGATGTCCGCTTCTTTTGGGGCGGGCATCGGGCGCATGCGCAAGACCTGCGGCGCAGTCTGCGGCATGTTCATCATCGCCGGGCTGAAGACCGGAGCCACTGTCGGAGCAGATCAGGAAGGTAAGAGAAAAAATTATGAGATTGTCCGCGCCATGGCAGACGCTTTTCGGGAAAGGAATCAGTCCATCACCTGCATGACCCTGCTGGGTCTTCGAAAGGCGGAGAAATCTGCCCGGCCGTCAGATCGGACGCCGGACTATTACAAGTCCCGCCCCTGCCTGAAAATGATCCTCGACGCCTGCGATATTGTGGAGGAGTTTTTTCCGGATCTGGCCAGATAAGGCTTTCGCATTGCAGAAACTATCAACTATGATTGGAGAAACCATCAGCTATGATTGAAGTAGAAGTTAAACTGCCCGTTTTCCGCCGGCCGGCCATCGAACAGGGTCTGCGCCGTCTCGGATTCATCCCCGGGCATCTGATCAAAGAATCGGATACATATTTTACCAGTGATTTTCATGATTTCATGGGAACGGACGAGGCGCTCCGCATCCGGGAAAGCGAGAACCTTTCCACCACCCGCGCCGTCTCCTTTCTCACATACAAAGGGCCTAAGCTGGACTCTGTTTCCAACACCAGAAAAGAACTTGAGACAGAGGTGGCCGACGGCGGCGTCTGCCGGAATATCCTTCTGTCCCTGGGTTACCGGGAGCTTGCTCCCGTGCGGAAGCTCCGCCAGTATTATCACCTTGAAAACATCACCGCCTGCGTAGATCAGGTGGAAGGTCTCGGCTCCTTTCTGGAGCTTGAGATGCTCGTGGAACAGGAATCAGAGCGCCCGGACGCCCTGAAAAAAATCGAGGCTATCTTACATGACCTCGATTGCAGGATGGAAGATACCACCCGTTATTCTTATCTTTTTATGCTTCAGAAGCAGCAGAAATAATAAGTTTCTTTACATTTCCTGCGCTTCGGAACCGGAACGGTTCACAATATAGATGCCGATGCATACCAGGATCAACGAGGTCACTCCCCGCAAAGTAAATGCCTGCCCGTTTTCGTGGAGAAGCAGGGCTGACAAAATCACGCCGAATATCGGATTCATAAAGCCGAATACCGTCACCCTTGAAACCGGATTATATTTTAAAAGCACCGCCCAAAGCGAGTAGGCCACCGCGGAGATCAGCGCCATATATAATAGAAGAGGTACGCATCCTGCCTCATAAAATGTAAGGCTGCCGCCCATGATCCTGCCTGCCAGCACCATCACCAGCCCACCGAAACAGAACTGCCAGCCGCTCAGAAGTACCGGGTCGGAAATGGCCGAATATCTTTTGATAAAAACGGAGGACAGGGCGTAGGCCAGAGTTGACAACAGGATAAAAAACTCACCGTTCCACTGAAAGCTCATGTCCATTCCGCCGCCGCTCAGATTAATCAGTACCACGCCGGCAAACCCGATGACACAGCCGATCATCTTCTGCCGGGTCAGCGTTTCCTGATGAAAAATCAGGCTGGCAATCAGTATGGCGATAAATACATTGGCCGCCTCGATGATGGAAGACTTCACTCCCGTGGTGTGAGCCAGTCCGATGTAAAAGAACAAATACTGTAAAATGGTCTGGAACAGAGCCAGCTTCCCGATCATGGGAATATCCATTTTCTTCGGAATCAGCAGCTTTTTTTGTGAAATACTTCCAAAAATCAGCGTCAGAACACCGGCCAGGAAAAACCGCGTGCCGGCGAAGACAATCTGGGACGCCGTATCCGAAGCATCAATCCGAAACAGCTCATAGCCAATCTTCACACAGGGAAAGGCACTCCCCCATAGCAGGCAGCACACCATGGCAAGGAGCCATACCACCGCCGTTTTCTGCATCATTTCTTTTTTCATACTTTTCTCACTTCTTTCGTTTTTCTTTATTTTGGCGTATTAGCCTCACAGCAGTCCCTGCATCCAGGCTTCCTCCTCCCGGAGCAGCTCATCAAGTTCCGTCTCCAGGCGGCACATCCATTCCAGCAGAACAAAAGAGGCTGTCACCGTCTGATCACCGGTCGCGTTGCTCACGCCAGTGATCTCAATCCGCAACGCCTCCGTCTCATCCGCAGGATGGTAGAGCTTCATCGTGTCTCCCGGCTGCACTTCTCTTCCGCTTATCAGACTGGGAATCTCTATCTCCTCCGTCACGTGCTCTTTTATTTTGTTAAAAACATCCGTCGCTATATCCAGATAATGTTCCATTGTTTATACCCGTTCCTTTTTATCTTCTCACTTCATTTTGCTTTCATAATCCTGTAATTCATGAAAAATATTATCTACAAACATAATGTCCTCAACAATTCGATACAGCATAAAATACCTGTGCGAGAGAAAATTTATCCTGCGATATCCCAATTCTTTTAATTGAGCGTTACTACTACTTTATATTCCATACTTTTCTCTCATGTCAGCAACAACCTCATCCGCGGATCTATAGTTCCCCTTTGATGCAGATACTCTTGATCTCTCCAGTTTCTCCAACATCATTTCTTCAGACATGGCGGCATACGGATTATGCTCCACCCGTTTTATTTCGAATGGGAAACCGTTATTGGCAACAGCCTGTGTCAAAAACATCCGGATTGCAGAAGTGGTATCTGTGCCAAGATCTTTAAACAACTGATCTGACTTTTTCTTTAATTCATCATCAACACGTACTTGAATTGTAGTAGCCATTCATGATTCCTCCATTTCATTTTTTATTATTATAATACATAATCATTGCTGTTTCAATTTATTTGTATTGATTTTGCATGTAAGCTTAACTTATTTATCAAAGGTTGGTAAACTGCAAGGATTTATCAAAGGAATTTACAAAAAGTTTTCTCCTATTGCAAACTTTTTTCTGCTGGTATAAGATGAAAAGATATAATATAGAAAGAAGGTATTCCATGAAAATCATACACACGGCGGACTGGCATCTGGGTAAGAATCTGGAGGGTCACAGCCGTCTCCCGGAGCAGGAATTGTTTCTGAAAGATTTTGTCCGCATCTGTGAAAGAGAACAGGCGGATCTGATCCTCATTGCCGGAGATATTTATGATAATTATAATCCGCCTGCCATGGCGGAGCAGCTTTTTTATGATACATTGAAACAGCTTTCCCGGGACGGCGCCTGTATGACGGTGATCATTTCAGGTAATCACGATAACCCGGAGCGTCTGACCGCCTCCGGTCCCCTTGCCCAGGAACACGGTATCGTTATGGCGGGTACGCCCAACACCGTGATCCCTGCAGGACAATACGGAAAAAACCGCATTACCGGCAGCGGCCCCGGCTACATCCATGCAGAGATTGCCGGAGAAAAAGCCGATATTCTTCTGGTTCCGTTTCCCAGCGAAAAACGACTGGGAGAACTGTATCTGAACGCGGCGGACGAAGAAGCAAAAAAAGCGGAAAGTTATGAGCGCCGGATACGTCTGCTGTTTTCCCGGCTGGCAGAAGAATTTCGTCCGGACGCCATTCATCTTGTCATGAGCCATCTCTTTGTCATGAACAGCACCGGGGATGGTTCGGAGAGAAGCGTACAGCTCGGCGGCAGCTATCTCCTGCCCGGGGATATTTTCCCGGAACAGGCCGACTATATCGCACTGGGCCACGTCCATAAACCGCAGCAGGTGCCCGGACGCCAGAACGCCCTCTACAGCGGCTCTCCCCTTCATTATAACCAGCGGGAAATCTCTTTTGGCAATCGAATCATCGCCGTCACAGCGCATCCCGGTCTTTCCTGCCAGCTGCAGAGCATTCCTCTCCCGGTTTACAAACCCATAGAAATCTGGCGCTGTAAAAGCCCGGAAGAAGCCCTCGCCCGCTGTGAAGAACACTCCGGCGAAGATTCCTGGGTTTATATGGAGATTGAAACTGACCATTACATTCACGAGGAGGATATCCGGGCCATGAAAAAACTGAAGGCAGACATCCTGTCCATCCGCCCTGTCTTCCCGGAAGACGCCGGTTCCCCGCACACCTCTGAGCCCATGGAAGACCTGCCTTTTGAGGTTCTCGTGAAAAACTATTATAGAAAGAAGTTCCAGACAGAGATGGATCAGGAGACCCTGGATCTCCTTCTGGAAATCATGCAGGATGAGGAGGATCTGCCATGAGACCACTTAAACTGACCCTGCGGGGTATCAACAGCTACCGAAAAGAGCAGACTATTGATTTTGAGACATTGACCTCCGCCGGATTATTCGGTATATTCGGCCCCACCGGCAGCGGTAAATCCAGCATTCTGGACGCCATAACTCTGGCTCTGTACGCCAGACTTCCCCGTTCCACCAAAAACTTTATAACCATCAATGAAGAGACGGCCGCTGTCTCCTTTCTGTTTTCCATCACCACAACAGAAACCCACATATACCGGGTGGAACGCGCTTTCCGCTATCATAAGGGAAACGCCGGCTCCACAGTGCGCAACACCGGCGCTTCTCTGGCAGATATGACAGAAGACCAGCCCCGGATTCTAGCAGACCGCCCCACGGAGGTAACACAGGAATGCATTCGTCTGCTGGGCCTGAACAGCGACGATTTCATGCGAACCGTCGTTCTTCCTCAGGGACAGTTCAGCGAATTTCTCAAGCTTAAAAACGCCGAACGCCGCAGCATGCTGCAGCGTATTTTCCATCTGGAACAGTATGGCATGGATCTTACCCAGAAAATTTCCTCCGCCAGGCAGAAGCAAGAACTCCTTCTCAGCAATCTGGACGGACAGGTGCAGATGTTTGAGAATATCTCCAGAGAAACTCTGCAGGAACTGAAAGAAAAATACGCCGCTCTAATCAAAAGCATGAAAAAAACTACCGAAAAAAAGGAGGAAGCCGCCCGGGCATTCCAGGAAGCGGACGCCGTTCGTTCCCTTCTCATTGAATACGAACCCGTCAGGAAAAAGTATGAAGAGGCTCTTCAGAAGATGCCAGCCATGGATGAAAAGGAACAACGGCTCAATCTCGGAAAACGCGCCGCGCAGGTCCGCCCTTTTGCCGCGCAGGCGGAAAAAAGCAAACAGGATGCTGAAGATGCACAGCGGACTCTTTCACAGGTACAGAGGGAATTACAGACTCTCCTTTCTTCCTGCCGTCAGCTTCAGGAAGAAAAAGAAGCAGCCGCTGAAGCCTATGCTTTGCATCTGCCAACATTATTACAGCAGGAACAGAATTTTCTGCATGCCATAGAACAGAGTCAGTCCATTCATACATGGATGAACCGGCAGAAAGAAACGGAGGAACAGCTTCTCGATATGCAGAAAAAGTTGTCTGTGCTCAATCAGAAAGAAGATGAATTCCGACGTGAAGAAAACAGACTTCAGGAAACCATTTTGTCAAAAGAACAAAAGGCTGCAAAGATCAAACCGTCCCGCGAGGAGCTCCACGGTCTGGAACAAGGGCATATTCTGGAAGAGAGCTATCGGGAAAAACGCGGCCTTTATGAAGAAGCCAGACAGGAGACGCAGGAACTGAGGCGTCTGCTGGAAGCCGAACAGTCCGAACTCTCCTGCCTCACCGGACAGCTCACATCCATACATGATACAGCCCGCCGATATCTCACCATACAGCAGGAGCAGCTTGCCGAACTTTCTGTGCAGCTTGCAGCGTTCACAAAGGCCAAGGTTTCCGTTCAGAAAGACACGGAAGAATTACAGAACAGACATATGGCGCTGACGTTAAGAAGCCGTCTGAAAGATGGGGATATATGCCCGGTCTGCGGCGGTATTCATCATAAAGACCACGGCATGCATCCGGACAAGGTCATCGCAGAAAGCTCCCCGGACACAGCGGAGCTTTCCGATGATGCGTCAGTACTCCTTCAGCTACAACATTTACAAAGCAAGGCAGAAGAACTGACCCGACAGGAAAAAGAACTGGAAGATTCCCGGAGAAAAACGGAGGAACAGATCTCCTCCGCTTCCCGGAATCTGGAAACGATCCATCATCTTCTTCCGGAGCTATCCGCTGCTTTTGATACTGATAATTCCGCCTCTCCTTCCGGAACTGATGACCGCAGTGCCGTTGATTCTGCTGAGATTCCCGCTGCCGGTAATTTTGACGCCGACACTCTCCGTCTGGAACTTCAGAATCTCTCCACACAGTTCCTTGCCTGCCGCGAACGGTTTATGCAGCGAAAAGAACAATATGACCGCCTGCTAAAACAAAATCGGGAGCAGTACAGCAGACTGCAGCAGTCAGGGCAGGAAATCCTCGCCCTTCGAAAGCAGTGGAATACAGAAAACTTTACCGAGACTCTTGAAGCAAAACAGGCGGCGGAAAAGAACTATGATTCTTTGCAGGAAGAACTGCATTTTCTGCGGCAGCAGATGGAAAGCAGCCGGAAGGACAGAGAAGCTCTCACGGCAGAATCTCAGGCATTATCCGGACAGATTACGGCAGCCCGAAACAACATCACCCACTTCCGCACACTCATCGGAGAGGCCGAGCAAAAGCTTCCCGGCGGTTATTCCTCCCAGACGGATTTTTCTGTCCTTTTGGAAGAAACCAAAACTCAAAGAGAGCTGCTGGAACGAAAAAAAGATACACTGGAAAAAAAATATCAGGAAAACGCACAAGCTCTGCAGTCCAAACGAGAAGAAGCTTCGGCCGCGGAAAACCAATGGAAACTCTGCAGAAAAAATCAGAAGGAAGCAGAAGCAACTCTGCGGAAACAGCTCACCCTTGCCGGTTTTTCCCCGGATGCCGTCTTGGAGGACATTTATCTCTCTGAAGAAACTCTGACTTCCATTGAAACAGAAATATCAAAGTTCCGCGAAACCTTTGCCAAGACGAAAGAACGCCTCGCTTATCTGGAAGAAAAAAAGCAAAATCAGAATATTTCTGAGGAGGAATGGAAAAAACGAAAGAACGATATGGAGCAGGCGTCTCTCCTGTTGGAACAGCAGCAAAAAGAAGAGGCCGTATTATCAAATGAGACAGCGGATTGTGAACAAAAACTGAGACAGAAAAACAAACTGCTGCAACAACAGAAAGAAGCCCTGCACCGCCGGGGTCTCATCCGCCAGCTGGAGCAGCTTTTCAAAGGAAATTCGTTTATTGAGTATGTAGCGGAATCCAGACTCCGCTACATCGCCGCAGAAGCTTCCGTCATTCTTTCTTCTATCTCCAACGGAAATTATGAACTGGAGATCAATGAGAATACCGAATTCATCATCCGGGATAACAAAAACGGAGGAAGCCTTCGTCCCTGCGATACCCTGTCAGGAGGCGAAACCTTTATTACCTCTCTCTCCCTTGCGCTTGCACTGTCCTCAGTCATCCAGCTAAACGGCACCGCCCCTCTGGAACTTTTCTTTCTGGACGAAGGTTTCGGCAACCTGGACGACGATCTCCTTGATGTAGTCATGACAAGCCTGGAACGCCTTCAAAATACACGGAGAAGCATCGGGATAATCACCCATGTGGAGGCCATTCAGGCCCGGGTTCCAGTGAAGCTCATCGTCATTCCTTCTGATGACAGTCAAAATGGAAGCCATATCCAAATGGAATACAGTTAATAAGAAAAATGTTACATTTTTGTTTTGATTTTTAAGTAAAGTGTGTTATACTTTACAAAAATGTAATGATTTTCATTAAGAAAAGGGAGAGATGTTACATGCATTTTAAAATTCGACATGGTTTGATTCTCGTGTCGGCTGTCTGTCTGATTTCAGCGGTACCTGCGCAGGCCCGGACCGCCTATAAGACTACTGCCAAAACCGTCTGTCTGACCAAAACCAGTGTTCACATGCGAAAAGGGCCGGGACTCAACTACCCGGTGCAGACCACCATACGAAAAGGAGCGCGCGTAAAAAAAATAGGAGCTTCCGGCTCCTGGACAGCCGTTAAAACAAACGGTTCTGTCAGTTACATCAAATCCCGCTATCTAAAGAAACTGTACAAGGTCATATATGTATCCGGCGATGGTGTCAATCTCCGGACGGGTCCCGGAACCGGCTACAGTTCCATTGCCGTCGTGCCGCAGAATACCCGGCTGAAATGCCTCGGCAAACATGCAGGATGGGCTAAAGTCAAATACAAAAAGCGTACCTGCTATATCAGCAGCTCCCTGACTTCCACCCGCAAAACTGCCTCAGCTTCCGGAAGCCCCGCCGGCAGCACCAGTACAGGCTCCGCCGCCGGCTCCCAGAGTGCGGACGCCATACGGTCCAAAGCAATATTTGCTGCACGCGCCCGTCTTGGCGATCTCTACAGTCAGTCCAAACGGAATTTTCCTGGCTATGCAGACTGCTCCAGTCTTCTGCGCGACGTTTTTCTATCTGCTTCCGGCATCAATATCGGAGAAACCACCAGCGGACAAATCGCCAGACTTACCGCTTACAGGAAACCGCTCTCCGCTCTTCAGGCAGGAGATATCCTTATGCGGATTGAATCCGGTTCAAACCATGCGGCCCTGTATATAGGCAATGGTCAGTATATTCACGCATCGTCCACCAGAGGAAGGGTCATTATCTCAACCTACTATCCGGCCAGTTCCTACTGGACATGCTGTTATGACGCTGCCGCCTACTGCAGCAGCCAAAGATAATCCGTCTTCTTTGTCCGGGTAGTCAAAAACCCTCCCGGGAGTCAAATCCCTGGAGGGTTTTCTTTATAAGATCATAAATTCTTTCTCTGTTAATCTTCTGCGATATTACAGTCCTTTATAATATCTTCCCAGAGCGTCTGCTCCTACCATGGCTGCGTATACCTTCTCCGGTGTAATCTCCATAGGCTCATTGCCCAGAGTATCGGTCGGAGCTGCTGCCAGCGTAGCCGCTTCCATAAGAACATCCTTGTCAGGATTCTCAATTCCCAGATCCGCAAAGGTAGTAGGAAGTCCTACTTCCATACAGAAGGAAATCACTTCATCCAGTAAGTCTTCGTCTGCATTCTCCAGAACGAGCTGTGTCAGAGTACCGAAGGCAACCTTTTCTCCATGATATAAATGGTGGCATTCTTTAATACAGGTAAGACCATTGTGAATAGCATGCGCGCCTGCCAGACCGCCGCTCTCAAATCCGATACCGGAAAGAAGGGTGTTGGCCTCGATGATCTTCTCCACTGCCGGAGTACATACGTCCTGTTCCACTGCCAGTTTTGCCTTTACGCCTTCCTCGATCAGAGTATCGTAGCAGGCTTTTGCCAATGTCATAGCTGCAACAGTCACATTGCCGCCCGCACAGCTTGTGGCGTTGGAAATCTGACATGCTTTTGCTTCAAAATAAGTTGCCAGAGCATCACCCATACCGGATACAAGAAGTCTGGCCGGTGCTTTGGCAATAATGTCGGTGTCTACCAGAACCACATTCGGGTTAGCCGGCAGCCACAGGTATTCTTCAAACACACCGTCATCGGTATAAACAACTGTCAGTGCGGAACAAGGCGCATCCGTTGCCGCAATGGTCGGACAGATGATAACCGGCGTCTCTGTGTAATACGCAACAGCTTTTGCGGTATCAAAAATCTTTCCGCCGCCGACACCAATAACGAGATCACAGCTTTTTTCTTTTACGATGGCAACCAGACGGTCGATCTCTTTTTTGGAGCACTCGCCGTTGAATGTCTCAAATGTCAGTTCACAGCCGGTATCTTTGAAGCTGTCCTCAATGATACCGCCGACACGCTTACGTCCGCCTTCACTGATCAATACAAACGGTTTCTTACCTAACTTCACCGCGTATTCTGCCACATTTGCAAGTTCTCCCGGGCCCTGCACATATTTTGATGGGCTGATAATTACATTTGCCATAATAGAATCCTTCCTTTCCTTATGCACATGCAAATATTCCGGCATAGTCATTATGCCGTAAAGTCTCCTTCATATCGAAACTTTATGTGATTATTATAACAAACACTTTGCATAAATGGAAGAAATTATTTAAAAATTGCACAAAAAATCAGCTCAAAGCCGCTGTCACAAGAGCCATTTTATATACTTCGTCTGCGTTGCAGCCGCGGCTCAGGTCATTGATCGGCGCGTTAAGTCCCTGCAGCACTGGTCCGATGGCTTCGTATCCTCCAAGACGAGCTGCGATCTTATAACCGATGTTGGCAGCGCTGATATCAGGGAAGATAAAGGTGTTGGCCTGTCCGGCTACCGGAGAGCCCTGACATTTAATCTTTGCCACTTCCGGAGACACAGCCGCGTCAAACTGCAGCTCGCCGTCGATAGCCAGATCCGGAGCCAGTTCTTTTACTTTTGCTGTGGCGTTGGCCATTTTTGTCACAGAATCTCCCTTTCCGGAACCCAATGTGGAATAAGATAACATGGCAACCTTCGGATCAATACCGAATACCTCAGCCGTCTTTGCGCTCTCGATGGCAATCTCCACCAGATCGTCCTCGGTCGGATCAATATTGATCGCACAATCCGCAAAAGCAAGCTTCTCGTCGCCCTTTACCATGATGAAAGTAGAGCTTACGATCTTGTTGCCCGGTTTTGTCTTAATCAGCTGAAGCGCCGGACGAACCGTATCTGCTGTGGAATAGGTGGCGCCGCCCAGCAGACAGTCTGCCTTGCCCATCTTCACCAGCATGGTTCCGAAATAATTTCCCTGCGCTAAAGCGCTTCTTACCTGTTCTTCCGTCATTTTACCCTTACGAAGACGAACCATCTCTTCCACCATGGCTTCCATCTCCCCGTAATCCGCCGGATTCACAATCTGACATTTGTCAATATGAAAACCGCCTTCCTGAGCAGCTTTTTTCACTTCTGCTTCTTCACCGATAAGAATCACGCCGAGAATCCCTTCATTGGTCAGCTTATCAGCCGCATTGAGAATACGGGCGTCTGTTCCTTCTGTGAAAACAATAGTTCTCGGGTTTGCCTTTAACTGCTCCGCTAATTTTGTAAACATTTCTTGTCCCTCCAATAAAATATTCTGTATGTATCTTTTGAGCATGTATACAAAATACATGTAATTCTATCTTAATATTACGCCGCCGATATTGCAAGTATTTTATCCTAAACATAGGAATACGGCATGTGCAGCCAGCTGCGGAATCTGTTCCCGCAAAGCGCCGCATTTCACATCTATCCTAAATTATCTATCCTAAATCTGTCCGCATTTCTTTCTATATATATACTGCAGAGTTCCATCCACAAACCGGCCTTCCTGGAATGTTCCGGCCTTCACCATCTCCCAGTCTTTGTCTCCCGGCTGTCCATTCTCCGGAAGACGGGCAAAACCTTCCCACACTTTTCCGTCCCGGAAGACAGCGTCACAGAGCATGGTTCCGTCTTCCTCAAATACCTGATACCGGCTGCCTTCCCAACGGTAAGCAGTCACGCCGGAACGGTACCTGTTCTTATATCCGAGACGAAACTTCTTTCCGGTCAGCCGATGGAACAGATTGAGCATAGTCTGATTGAGAAGCGCTGTATATCTGACGCCATCCAGTTTGTCATAATACACCGGATAGAACGGAAGCACCATGCGCAGGAATACCTGACGGAGCTTTTCTGCGTCCCTCACCTCTCCCGGCTTCTTTTCTTCAGAACCCTCGCTGTCAATACAGGAAAAGAAATCGTCCAGAATATCCGCAGACTGAGGCGTCAGAGACTGCCTGATTCTGTCGTAATGTTTCTGCACCGCACCGGAAGGAACATTGACCCGGGTCAGCTGATTCCAGGTACCTCTCCGGTAATGCATGAACATCTTTTTGATAACCTGCGTCAGATACTGATACAAATCTTTTTTGGCTGCGGTCACCTCCGGATCCTCTTTGACCGGTTCCTTTTTTCTCTTCATTTCCACCGCGTCCACTTTCAAATCTCTGATTCGATTCCCGCCTTCTTCCTTTTGTTCCCCGGATTTTTTCCCGGATATCATTGCTGCGGCTGCTATCGCCAGAATAACCACAAGAGCAATGATGATTATTACCATTCCATTCATTTGCTACCTCCGTCTCTTCTCTCTCTTTTTTACATTCTGTACTAATTTTATACAATTCACGCTGAAATTTCAACATAATTCTCTGTCACAGGAAGTGCAATACCTCTTTTTTCGTCACAATTTTTTCGATTTCATCTGATAGAATAAGAACAGTTCTTGTAAAATCAGCATAATGATGATATGATAGGCCATATTTTCAGCGAGGGAACATATATGTTTGACTTATTTATCCAATGTAATATCAAAATACTGCTGGTACTCGTTGCTTTCGGTTTTATCATGGGCCGGGCCAGGCAGTCTGCATGGCGTAATTTTTCCAAAAACGCCCGGGGATATTTTCTGCTTGATTTTTTCAACCTGATCGGGACACCGGTTCACGAGCTGTCGCATCTGATTTTTGCGCTGCTTTTTGGATACCATATCGACAAGGTCTGTCTGTACCGGCGGATCAAAACAGCAAAGAAAAACGGCGGCACTCTCGGTTATGTCAAAATGCATTATGAAGGACAGGGGCTGTTTCACAGCCTGCGCCGGGATACCGGTCTGTTTTTTATCGGCATCGGGCCTCTTCTGCTGCCTCCGTTTCTTCTTTTTCTCGGAGGACAGTTTCTTCCGGACAATCTGCAGGCACTTCCTGCCGCTTTCCAGAACGGAACAGATTCTTTTTTTAAAGCCTTGCAACAGCTCGGCGGCGCTGATATAATAATAATGTTTGCATATTTATATGTTATCATAAGCGTATCAATGAATATGGAGCTGAGCCGCCAGGATCTGCATATGGCCGCAGGGGGATTGTTAATGCTGGAACTTTTATTTCTCCTGTTGTCCGTCTGCGCTCATTTTTTTGGCTGGAATCCGGGAGCCTTCATTGATTTTCTTTTTCAGTGGAATCTTTTGATCGCATCCATCGGAATCATCTGCGGCCTGACTTTTAACCTGATTTCACTGATATCTTCATAAAATATATTTAACAAAGGAGTTTCTCAATGGGAGTCATTCGAACTATTAAAAGAGCTGTTATCAAACGACTGAAACTGATCTATAAGCATTACCGTTATAAAATTTATTTTCCAAAACTATATCGGCAGTGCTGCAAAGACAATCCGGTCCAGGAGAATAAAATCCTTTTCCTGGAAATGCGCTTTGACAAACTGTCTAATTCCATGGAATACATGTACCACGTGATGGAACAGTCCGGCAAATATGAGCTGGCCACCGCCCATCTTCATTTTAATTTCTCCAGAGGACGTGAATTTACAGAAAATGTAAAGCATATGATCAGGGAGCTGGCCACCAGCCGGTGCGTGATCCTTGACGAAGCTTCCATCGTTCTCTCCTGTCTTCCTCTCCGGAAGGAAACCATGGCGATCAATCTTTGGCATGGCTGTGGTGCTTTCAAGAAGTTCGGACGAAGCACAGCGGAACTTAAATTCGGCGCTTCCGCCGCCACACTGGACAAATATCCGAATTACGGTAATCTGGACGTGGTGACTGTCAGCAGCCCGGAAGTAATCTGGGCGTACGAAGAGGCTATGAATCTGCCAAAGGGCATCGTACAGGCCACGGGAATCAGCCGGACGGATTTATTCTACGATGAGGAATTCGTAAACAGCCGCAGGGAGAAACTCTACGAAGTAATGCCGGAAGCAAGAGGCAAAAAGGTTATTCTCTACGCGCCGACTTTCCGCGGACATGTGGCCAGCGCCACTTCTCCGGACGAGATTGATTTTTACCGGTTTGCAAAGGAGCTTGGCGATGAATATGTTCTTGTCTGCAAGCATCACCCGTTTGTCAAATTCCCGCCGGAGATTCCAGAGGAACTTTCTTCTTTTGCCAGAAATCTGACACAGGAACTGACTATCGAAGATCTGCTGTGCAGCGCGGACATTTGTATTTCTGACTATTCCTCTCTTATCTTTGAGTATTCTCTCTTTGAGAAACCGATGATTTTCTATGCCTATGATTATGAGGATTACTGCGACTGGCGCGGCTTCTATTACGATTATTTTGAACTGACGCCGGGGCCGGTGGTAAAGACCCAGGACGAACTCCTGGACACTATCCATCATATCGACGAGCGGTTTGACAGACAGAGAGTCATTGACTTTAAGAACAAGTTCATGGGAAGCTGTGACGGACATGCCACGGAGAGGATTATTTCCATGATAAAGTAAGGCAGTCATGATCCCATACGACGACCAGGAAAAAAGTCTGATCCTCTCAGATGGATAGACTACTTTATGAGCAGACTGTCTTCATTAATTTATCTTTACATCCAAAAAGAACCGCCGACTCGAAAAATTCTCCGCGAGGCGACGGTTCTTTGATTGAGAAATGTACAAAGTATAGAGATTGTGAGTTTCTTTTTCTTTAATCTACCGACCTCCTTTCCACACAGTCTTCATAACTGTAACCTTCTGCCAGTGCCTTCAGGTCTTCAAAATCGGCGTCTGGCGTCATGCTCCGGATCACACCATACAGATCTTCATAATTATAGGCGTTGACAGATACGCTTCGGGCAAGGGAATACATCTCATCATATTCCTCTCTGCTTTCCGCTGTCCAGAATCCCTGTTCCAGCCGAAAAGCCCTTCCGTTTTCCCGGAACATCTCGGCATTACCGGTGACGGCGTTATATAAAGCCGCAAAACCCGGTCCGATCTCTGACTGATATTTGCCAGCCACATAAGAAATTGTTCCGTTCCGGAATCCATAATAATTATCTTCGGAGAAACAATCTATCGTACCGCAATGGATATCCAAAGCTTCCAGAGTATCCTTAATCGGGCTGACAGGCACCGTAGACAGAATCGTCGTATACTCGCCGAAAGCTGCCAGATCAGCGGCAGCGTCACTGTTCTCTTTTCTTTCCAGATACCCCGGGAATATGGTAAACGTTAAGCCGTCGGTTTCCACTGTCGTCGGCTCGCTGACCACCGCCAGTTCTTCCGAACTCTGCTCAAATTCTACTCCATAAAGCTCCTGTAAGGTATCCAAAATTCCCAATGTGCGAAGCCGGTGCATTTCATTTCCCTCAGCCGCGCCGCTGGAAAAAATCAGATAAGTCTCCCCTTCTTTTGCCATAGCCTGTGTCATGGAAACACCTGTCTGATATTCCAGTTCAGTACCCGGCCCGATTTCGCCGACATAGTATGGATTCGAAGCCACCGCTTCAAAATCCGCATCCGAAGACGTTGCAGAAGGACGAATCATATACATCCCGTGTTCTGCACAAAACTCCACTTCTTTTTGCAGATCATAGGAGCCGAAGACCATCACTCCTTCCACGCCGTTTTCCGCACAAAGAGAGAGAAAATCCATCAGATCTTCGCTACCGGAGATCCCGTCTGAATAGAGAAACGATACGTCCGGAAAACATTCTTTGATATAGCCGTCCAGATACTCCTTGAACATCATAATCTGCGCGTCCTTGATATTATAAGTCGCCACTCCGATCTTATGGCTTTCCAGACCACTGTCTTTTGCTTCCTGCTGATCCTGCGTGGAAATGTCTTCCATGCTCATGTCGGAGCATCCGACAAACAAAGACAATGACAGAACCAGCGCCAGAAGGAATGTTATGACTCTTTTCATCCGCGTTCGCCCCCTTCTTTTTCTTCAAACAGATGGCACGCCACTTCGTGTCTTTCGCTAATCTTTCGAAGCATCGGTCGCTCTTTCCGGCAGATTTCCATACAGCGATCGCATCGGTTCTGGAACGGGCATCCGGGCGGAACGTCCAGCGGGCTTGGAATCTCGCTGTCGATGCTCTCAATCTTCTGGGTAAAGTCCATATTGGTATCAAAGATAGATCCCAGCAGCGCCACCGAATACGGGTGTTTTGCTGACGCTTTCATCTGCGTGCCCGGAAGAATCTCCACCACATTTCCCAGATACATCACAGCAATCTGATGGGAAATCTGGGATACCAGAGCGATGTCGTGACAGATAAATCCGATGGCGATATTTTTCTCCCGCTGTAATTTTGCCAGAAGTTCCATGATATTTTTCTGGACGGAAACGTCCAACGCCGACGTGGCCTCGTCGCAGAGGATCACCTCCGGCTCCAGAGCGATAGCTCTGGCGATTCCAACACGCTGCCGCTGTCCGCCGCTCATATTGTGGGGATAACGGTCGGCAAATTCTTCCGGCAGTTCCACCAGCCGGAGCAGTCTTTTCGCTTCGGTGTCTTTTTCTTTTCCGGAAATCAACCCGAAGTTTAAGAGCGGTTCACAGACAATATCTTTAATCTTCATCTTAGGATTAAAGGCAGAAGACGGATCCTGAAACACCATCTGAATATGACGGCGGTTCTCTCTCTGTTCTTTTTTCGTCATGGACGCGATATTCTTTCCGTCAAAAAAAATCTCCCCTTCCGTGGGCTGGTCAAGTTGTACCAGCATCCGCATGAGCGTGCTCTTGCCGCAGCCGCTCTCTCCCACGATGCCGAGCGTCTGTCCGCGGTACATTTTCAGATTGATATCGTTATTGGCCCGCAGAAAACGTCCGCCTGAAGCGGGAAACACGCGGGACACATGCCTTGCTTCCAAAATTGGTTCTTCTTTTTGATCAAACATAACGCTCTCCCTCCAATGTCGGCACCGCCGCAATCAGGCTGCGGGTGTATTCGGACTGCGGAGAACGGAGAACATGTTCCCGGTCTCCCTGATCCATGATCGTCCCGTGCTGCATGACGATGACCTTATCGCCCATATAGGCAGCCACGCCCAGATTGTGCGTCACCATGATAATACTCGTTCCGTATTCCTCCCGCAATTCCATCATCTGACGAACAATCTGCGCCTGTGTGGTCACGTCAAGCGCGCTGGTCGGTTCATCTGCCAGCAGCAGTTTCGGCCGAAATGTCATGGCCATGGCGATACCGACCCTCTGGCGCATACCGCCGGACAGCTGAAACGGATACGACTTCATGATGTTGTTGCCGTCAGGCAGGCGCATGCGTTCAAGCATCTCTACGCCTTTCTCCCAGGCGTCCTTTTTGCCGATCTTCTCATGGGTGCGTATGTACTCTGTAAATACGCTGCCAATCTTCCGGATGGGATTCATCATGGCTCCGGAATCCTGAAAGATCATGGAAATATCCGTCCCCCGAAGCTTTCGCCATTGTTCGTTCGTATTTTGAAGCAAAAACTTCTCCTCAAACAGGATATCACCGTCCGTCACCTTCCCCCCACCCGGCAGCAGACCAAGAATAGCGCGGATCACTGTGGTCTTTCCGGAACCGGATTCTCCCACCAGAGAAATAATCTCCCCTTTTTTCAGCGTCATGCTGAAATCCCTCACTACTGGTCGTTCTCCGTAGGAGACCGTCACATTTTTCAGTTCAAGCATAATATTCCCTCCTACTCATTTTTGGGATCCAGCACGTCCCGCAGGGCATCGCCAAGCAAGTTAAATACAACAACTACGATAAAGATTGCCGCGCCAGGGAAAACCATCATCCAGGATGCGTTCTGGATAAACTGCCGGCCTTCGTTGAGCATAAGCCCCCATTCCGGCGTCGGCGCTTTCGCGCCAAATCCCAGGAAGGAAAGTCCCGCCAGCTCCAGCATCATGCCGCCGATATCCGTAGCGCCCGTGATGATCAGAGTCGGAATCACATTGGGAACCATATATTTCCGCAGGATGTATGATGTCTTCGAGCCGGTGACAACCGCAGCCGCCACATAATCCCGGTTCCGCACCTTTAAGACCAGGCTGCGGGCCAGGCGGGCATACTTGGTCCAGCTCACCAGCGCCACGGCAATGACAGCATTACGGATGCTTGCACCCATGATACCTGCAATGGCCATGGCAAACACCATGCCCGGGAAGGACACCATCAGGTCGGCGATTCTCATGATCACCGCATCCACCCATCCGCCAAAATATCCGGACAATACACCCAGTATCGTACCCAGCACAAAGATCAGTATCACGACGGAAAACGCCGCCACAAGACTGGTACGCGCCCCGTAGATCACCCGGGTAAAGATATCCCGTCCCAGCTTGTCAGTGCCAAAAATATGTTCGCTGCTTGGCGGCTGCAATGCGTCTGTGAGCACCGCCTCCGATGGGCTGACTCCTCCTGTGATCACCGGCGCACAAACAGCGATAAGAATGATCAGAAAGGCGAGTAATGCAAAAAAACAAAAGGCTTTATTTTTTATGATAAAATTCTTTACCTTCACTTCCTATCTTCCTCCCTTTACTCTCGGATCCACCAGATTGTAGGAGATATCCACCACCAGATTGACAACCATATAGATCAGCGATATCCACAAAACATATCCCTGGATCAGCGGATAATCATAAGCCGTAATGGCCGATACGGCCAGATTCCCCATGCCCGGATAGGTGAAGATCACTTCCACCACCGCCGTGCCGCCCAGCAGATTACCCATGGACAGGCCAAACATGGTAAGCAGCGGCAGCAGGGAGTTGGGAAATACATTGAGCCAGAGAATCTTCCATTCTTTTACGCCCCGGGCTCTTGCGCCCACGACATAATCCTGACTGAGTTCTTCCACGATCGCCGTCCTCACCTGCCTTGTGTACTTGGCAGACATGGCAAAAGCCAGAGTGACAGCCGGAAGAATCATACTCTTAAAGTCGCCTCCCGAACAGACCACCGGCAACCAGCCAAGCTGCACACAGAAAAACATCATGAGAAGGAGCCCTACCCAGAAGTTCGGCATGGATACTCCAAAAAATGTGATGCCGCGCAGTCCGTAATCCAGCAGACTGTTCTTGTGGGTCGCCTGAATCATGCCGAGCGGTACGGACACCACGAGCATCAGGACCATGGAAAATAGCGACAGCTTTAGTGTCGGCCACAGGCGGGCAAGCAACAGCGAAGACACCGAACTTCCATACGCGTAGGAAGTGCCAAAATCACCGTGCAGGCAGTTCCACAGCCAGTCCACATACTGCACCAGTACCGGACGGTTCAGTCCCATGGCTTCCCTTGTCTGCTCTATGATCTCCTCGCTGGGCATCATGCCGGTGGCCGCGTACATGGTACGCACCGGATCGCCTGGTGCAAGATATGTGATCAAAAACGACAGAAAACTGATTCCAATGGCAACGATCACAATCTGAATCAGTCTCTTTCCTATTTGTTTCGCAGTCAAAACGTTCTCTCCTTTCCGCACGGGGCGGACTGCAGTGTTTCTGAACCCGGCTGCAGACTTTCCCGTACGTTTTCCTCAAACAGCAATTTTCTATCTGTCTGCACACCCTGCATGCAGCCAAAATTATTGAGCGGCAGGATAAATATCCGTTGTCAGCCAATAATAATCTGCGGTAGGAATCGCCGCGCCGCCGATGGTCTCATTTCTGGAGATCATGGAGCTGTTATAATAACCATGCACAACAACAGCCGCATCATCAAGAAGAATCTGCTGCATCTGCTGGATAATATCCCGGCGGGCGTCATTATCAAAGGTCGTGCCTAACTGCTCAAATAATTTGTCATATTCTTCATTCTTGTAACCACAGTAATCAGAACCTGAGGTGGAACACCATGCGGCCAGATATTCGGTCGGATCGCCGGTACCCACTGTCGTCCAGTTGGAACCATTCAGATCAAAATCACCGGACTGATAGCTGTCCCACTGACGGGCGGAATCACCAATCTCAAGATCGACACCGATGCCAATCTCGGAAAGCTGCTGCTGAATCGCCTCCGCAAAATCATCCAGACAGCGGTTCTCATAGGTCACATAGTGAAGTACAATTTCCTTGCCGTCCAGTTCCCGGATACCGTCGCCATTGGTATCCACGATACCGGCGTCATCCAGAAGCTTCTTCGCCTCTTCCTGATTATACGGATACGGGTCGGTCAGATTCTCATAACCGTAATCCAGATTGGATGGAAGCACGGAATAACCGGATGTGTATAATCCTCCTACGGTGACGGAACACATGGTATCATCATCAAGCGCCATGAGCACTGCCTCCCGCAATGTCTTGTTGGACAGCAGTCTTCCCTCGGACATGTTCATGTGGGCGAGACCTGTACGAACGCCGCTGGCGATGGTCACAGTAAAGTTCGGATCTTCCCGCAACGTATTTAAGTCGTTGATATTCGTCACATTTTCTGCCAGATCAAGCTGACCGGACTGAAGCGCCATCGCTTTGGCGGAGGCGTCGCCCATGTAGAGAAGCTCTACCGTATCAAACGGCACATCCCCGTTCCAGTAATGTTCGTTGGCAACCATCGTATATCCCACTTCCTCCCGGAAATTTGTGGCCACATACGGGCCGGTACCAATCACACCGTGATCATAATCCGTCGTATGTTCCACATCAATGATCGCCATGACCGGGTACGCCAGGTTCTTCGTAAGGTCTACATACGGCTGGGTCGTCCTGATCGTCACGTTGCCTGTCGCATTGTCCGCTGTGATCTCCGCCTCGGCTTCCAGATAATTCTGCGGAGCGGAGGAGCCGTTCGGTGCTTCCTCATACAGCCGGTCGAAGCTTGCTTTGACCGCTTCCGCCGTCACGTCGCATCCGTCGGAAAACTTCACACCATCCCGGATGTGGAACACCCACTCGGTATGTTCGTCATTGACGGTATATTCGTCACATAATGTATTGACCACGTTCATGGAATTATCGAACTTGAACAGGCACTCGCCTACGCCGTAACGGGAAAGATTCCAGGCACAGTTGATCTCCGCTGCCGGATCCAATCCGCCGCCGCTGTAATTCTGGATACCAAAGGTCATGCTGGTTCCGGTGGAGATATCCTGTTCCGTCTGATACGCTTCCTGATTGACCTCGTCCTCCCGGTTGCCGGAAGCCGCGCCCGTATTTCCTTCCTGCGCGCCAGATGACCATCCGCAGCCGGCCACACCTCCGATGACCATCACGGACGTCATTGCTGCCGCAAGTAATTTTTTCATTTTCTTCATCTCTTGTTACCTCCTCATAAAAAATTAGTTCCTGCGCTTCAAATAGCGCATCGTCACTGTCATAAGAATCACCGCCATCGCCCAGGACGCCGGATAACTGAACGCCACGCTCTGCACCGATGGATGGAGCGACATGGCCGCCAGCATAAACACGATCCGAAAGCCACAGAAACTCACCACCGTCACGATCATCGGAGCAACTGCCTTCCCGTATCCGCGGAGATTACCGCTTAACACTTCCAAAATCACATACAGAAAATATAACGGGAAAGTAATCCGTATGATATCTGCCGTCTCTGCGATCACCGCCGCGTCTTTTGTAAAAATGTGCAGGTATACCGGGGCTGCCAGCATCAGCAATACTCCCGCCGCAAAGACTACGAGGGAACCGCCCAGTATACAGATCTGATTGCTCTGCCGGATTCGCTCCGGCTTGCCGGCACCATAATTCTGTCCCACAAAAGATACCACCGCCTGTCCGATTGCCAGAATAGGCAGATACAATATCATCTCCGTTCTGAAATAAACAGTGAATGCCGCGATGGACGTCACGCCAAGGGTATTGATCTGGGACTGAATTAAAATATTGGAAAACGTAATCACAATGGACTGGATGCCGGCAGGCACACCGACCCGCAGTACATTGCTCAGTTCTCTGATATGCAGTCCGGGCTGCGACAAACGCAAGGCATAGGGGGCGCGCAGCCAGATCAGATAGACCGTGGCACAGCAGGCGGCCACCGCCTGGGAAATGACCGTCGCAACGGCTGTTCCTTCCACACCCATGCCCAGCACGGCGATACAGACGTAGTCTCCGACAATATTGAGGACACCTCCCACGCACTGAAAGATCATCGGGTTGCGGGAATCGCCCAACGCCCGGATCACACCGCTCAAAAGGTTATACATCACCACCGGCACCATACCGACCATATAGACCCGCAGATAAAGCACAGCCTGCGGCATGATATCCTGCGGCGTTCCCATGGCTGTAAGAAACAGTTCCGCTCCGCCGATTCCGAGGAACATCAGGATAAGACCACCCCCGATTCCCACCAGAAACATGGTCTGAATCAGCCTGTGCAGACTATCCCATTGCTTTGCGCCAAAATACTGTGCTGTAAACACGCTGGTTCCCACCGCCATTCCGGTGAAAAATCCCACCAGACAGGTGATGATCAAACTGCTGGCGCCCACCGCCGCCGAAGCCTCTGTGCCAAGAAACTGTCCCACAAACACCAGATCCACGGTGGAGTAGAGTTGCTGGATCAAACTGCTTCCTAGAAGCGGAAGCGCAAAAAGCACAAGGCTTTTTGCTACATTTCCTTCTGTAAGACCCGCACTCTTCACTTGTCGTTCTCCGCGTCCGTCTGCTGTGTCTCTCCGTTATTATACTCATCAGACGCCTCTTCCGGATGACTGTATCCATCATAATCGTTATGGACATGATCTCCATGATGCGCATGATCGTGATCATCATGGTGCTGATGATCGTATCCGCCATGGGTATGAGGACCATACTCGCCGTGGGAATGTTCCCCGTGGAAGAACTTGCCGTTTGCCTCATGGCTGTGATCCATGCAATCATCCGGAACCTGATCGGCCGCTTCCTCTTCTATCTCGTCCACACACTCTCCATAATGCCCGTAGGCAACCAGCGGCGAATCCGCCGGAACGGAGTAGGAAATGGTCTGGTACAGAATCACGGCATCCTCCCGCATTCGCACTTCCTCAATCACATTGCCGAAATAGTCTTTCAGCACGCCGATGCACTCGCCTTTTTTCACCGCATCGCCGGCGTTTTTAAAAGGATGCCAGCAGCCTTCTTTGACCGAATCCAGATAATGGACATGATGCATATGCACCGGAACCTGTCTCTGCGGTTCCGGCTCCGTCATAAGGACGCCCAGATACCGGAGAATGTTCCGGACGTCTTTGCGGGACGCCTCCGCTTCCTCCTCGGACCACTGGCCTTTGCAGCCCCGCTCGATGAGCACCGACGGGACGCCCAGTGTTCCGGCGTAATTGTAGGCGCCCCCGGAGCCGATGCCGGACTTCACATAAAACGGTACGTCCGCCCTTTTCGCCATCTCCTCCGCCTTTGCCACGGTCTTTGGAGCGGCGTTGCCTATGGAATAGATAAACGGCGTCAGATCCTCAAACCAGTCCCCGTTATGCACATCGATATAATAATTGATCCGGGAAAAAAGTTCCTTTTCCATAAAGTACGCCAGCTTGTCTGTAAATGTACCATCCATACTTCCCGGAAACACCCGGTTTAAGTTCTTGCCGTCCTCTCTGGATACGCTGACCGTCCGGGCGCGGAAACCGTTGATATTCACGATGTGAATCAGAATCAGGATTCCCCTCACATCTTTCGGCTCCAGTTCTCTGGCAAGCCCGGTCACCGCCTCAATGCCGACATACTCCGCGTTGTGAACGCCGCCGGTGATGAGCACGGTATCGCCGTCTTCCTCCCCGTAAATAATCGTGGCCGGAAGCCCCTCGTCCGTAAAAGGAAGCGTCAGAAAACCACTGACTTTCTGTCCTTTCCGTACCGTGAAATTTGCCAAATGAAATTCCATACAATATCCTCCTGTAAAATTACATAAATCCTATATGAAATTGTTGAAAAATGGGTAAAACACGAAAATACATTCTAAGACCTTGCTGCATATCAGAACCATCAGAACACTATACTGGAGGCAGCAAGCTGTTATCAAAAACACAGTCTTAGAATTCTACCGAAGAAACGGTATAAGAAATTCTAAAGATATACTAATACATACATCGTCCATCGACCGCAGACAGATGCAAATCCCTGACAAGCAGTTCTCCTGACTTCGGCTTAGCGCTCTCCTGCGCCTTCCCAGAGAACGTCTTCCCCAGTGGCAAATGCAGGCAGCAAACCATTCACAGTGACGGGATCGTACCGGACTCTCACCGGTTTCTCTATTAATCCTCGCGGAACTTGCCGGACTGTGCAATTTTCTATGAAATTACCTTTATCACACCAAAATTGTATCATGATATTTTATATATGTAAATGAATCTTTTTATTATTATACAGACTTGACAAAAAATCATATATTTTGTGCTTTTCTGCAGTAAAAAAATGCAGACTCTGCGCTCTTTTTTGTTCTAAATTATATTATTTCATGGTTTCGATTTTACATTGCTTAATTTTATTTTCTATTTTATAATAATATCAGTATAGGCTTTACGGCCGCGTTTTATGAAATTTCACTAAAAGAATCGAGGAAATTACTATGAGCAACGAAAATATCTCTAACCCAAAAAATTTTCAGAAAGAAGCTGACAATATCATCTCCATGGATATTTCCACTGTAAAAAATCTGCAGCTTGGATATCACGGAGAGACTATTTTTCTGTACAAAGCTGAAGATGAAAACTTCGTGTTAAAAGAATACATCGGCGGACTCTCCGGTTCTGAGTACTACGCCAAAGTCACTGCAAACCGGATTAAAACCACGATTCGTTACGGACGCCGGGAAGAAGTCAACCGCGATACATATGTGGAGGTATTTCTGCCGGAAAGCTGGCACGGCGAGCTGCAGCTCTCCAGCCAGTATGGCAACATCATCACGGAGGAAAACTGGTCCTTTGAACGTTTTGCCGCAGAGACCATGGAAGGCTCTATTTCTCTGAAAGAGATCTCCGCTCCCCGCATCCGCATGAGCTGTCCGGTGGGCAGTATCCGGTTTGATAAAGCAACCGGTTTCGCTGACCTGCATTCTGTCTCCGGCAGCATCACCGCCGGTCTCATTGACGGCGGAGCTAAACTGGAGACCTCCGGCGGCCCGATCTACGCGGCGTTCTCTTCTCTCAATAATATCGTAGAGTGCAACACCCTGAACGGACGCATCGAACTTGTTCTTCCGGCCGGCGCCGGCATCCGCATGGACGGCATCAGCAAGACCGGAACCATCACCTCGGAGATTGAGGGACTGACGGTACAGACAAAGCCAGGCAACAAACAGTGCATTTCCGGCATCATCGGAGAGAAGCCATTTCAGAATGTTCGTATCTCCACCATTAACGGAGATGTGCTGCTTCAGGAAAACTGATTCCGTTTCCCGCAGATATGTAAAACTACGATGGTATAAAAGAATTGCTGGACGATCTGCCGCAGCAAACCGGCGCCGGTTATCACGGCTGCCGGTTCTTTGGGAGTTCCACCCAGAATGCAGTCTCACGGCTGTCGCTCTCCACGCGGATCTCTCCCTCGTGGAGTTCCACGATTCTTTTCACAATGGCCAGTCCGATACCTGTGCCTTCCGCAGCGTGGGAAGTATCGGACTGATAAAATTTATTAAAAATACGTTTCCGGTCCTCTTCTTTGATCTGAGGGCCATTATTTTTGATGGCAACGGCGACCGTTCCGTCTTCCTGACGCTCTTCGTCAGGATGCTCCCGGATGAGAACCGTTATCTTTCCTTTCTCCGGCGCAAATTTTATGGCGTTGTCCAGAAGATTTACCCATACCTGCTTCATCATTTCTTCATCTGCCTGAATCATATGTTCATTGAAATCACAGGAAATCTCCGGCTCCTTCTGGCTCCATTTTTTCTCCAGCAGGAGAACAGAACGCCGAAGCTGTTCTGAAAGATTGTATTCTTTCACGCCGCTTAAGATCGTCTGATTCTCCACTCTTGTCATATCCAGCACATTGGTAGCCATCTCCGCCAGACGGCCGGACTCCTGCTCGATGATGGACAGGTATTCCCGGGTCTGCTCCGCTTCCAGATTTCCCCGGCACAAAAGTCTGGCAAATCCATAAATGGAGACAATAGGCGTCTTAAATTCATGGGAAAAATTATTGACAAAATCAGAACGGAGCATTTCTGTATTGGAAAGCTCTTCTGCCATCTTATTGAAGCTGTCCGCAAGCTTTCTTCCGATTTTCCGTTCTCCAAAATACAGCCGTACCGAATAATCGCCGTCCGCAAGCTGATTCATGGCGCGGATCAGTTTATTCAGCGGCCGCAGAGAAATACGCCCCACCACAAAGGAGACGATCGTTCCCACGAAAACACTCGCCAAGGCAAACTCCAGCAATACAAAAGTCAGGCCGTAGCGCGCGGAATGAGGAAAATGAAAAATTCCGGCCTTGATCAGCAGCCAGGTAACAAACACAACGAACGCCATGGTCACAACCAGAACAAAAAATGCGACGACCGTCACAAGAACAATGAGAGGAAAAGGACTTTTTGGCTTTCTTTTCCTTCTCGTCCACCCTCTTTTTCCACTGCGCTTCTTCTTCATACTTTTCTCACCGCCTTATATCCAAGTCCCCGGACAGAGACAATCTCAAACTCATCCCATCCTTCGAACCGCTTTCGCAGCCGTCCGATATGCACGGTCACCGTCTCCCAGCCCGTATCGCTGTCCATCCCCCAGATTTCGTCCATGAGCTGAATCCTGGTAAAAATCTGTCCCGGATAGGAAAGCAGCTTATACAAAAGAAGAAATTCTTTCTGCGGAAGTTCCTGCGTCTTCCCATGGCCTGTGACAGTCATGGAATTATAATCAAGAACCACATTCCCTATGACAATTCTCTGCTCGCTGACGATCTTTGCCCGGCGCAGCAGCGCGCGAATGCGCAGCAGCATCTCTTCTTCATCCACCGGCTTGGTCATGTAATCGTCCGTCCCGACAAGAAATCCTTTCTTCTTATCAGCCGGGAGCTGTTTTGCCGATACCATCAATATCGGAATAGTATCCTGCACATCCCGCAGTTCTTTTGTGAGAGTATAGCCGTCCATCTCCGGCATCATAATATCCAGAACAATCAGATCAATATGCTCTCTGCCCAGAATATCCAGAGCCTGCACACCGTTTTCCGCCGTGGTTACAGTATAGTGCGCCTCTTCCAGCACCGCCTGCATATATCTTCTTGTATTTTTATCATCGTCCACAACTAATATACGAAACATGGTAGTTCCTCCGCTTTTTGTTTATATATTCTTATTATAGCCGCTCCTCCTTATTCTGGCAAACCCGCCTTCCCGGGAAGACGCCACGCGGCGCCGGCACGATATCCCGATTGCCTTTGTGCCGGCGCCGCTGTAAATACATCTGTTTTTATTTCCGGAAAAGCCCCTTCAGTACTGCCACGCATCCCTCGATACCCAGCTGGGAAGAATCCAGGACAATGTCGTAATTTTTCATATCATTCCAGTGTCTTGTGGTATTGCCGTAATAATATTTGGAACGTTTATTATCATACCTCTTCCGGGTACTTTCCACATCCTGCTCCGGAATATGATAATCCGCCATAATCCTTTTTTTCTTCTCCTCATTATTGGCCCGAATGAAGACCTTCACAACTCCGCTGTGTTTCTTCAGTGCCTCCGAGGCGCAATGACCAAGAAAAACGGCCGGGCCCTGTCCAGCAAAATACTCAATGGCCCGCTGCTCCTCGACGAACACCTTTCCTTCTCCGGAAAGCATATCAGAATCGCCGCTCTGAACCTTACTCATGACAAAAAGCGTGTAAAGAAAACTTCCGGAAACAGACTCCTCCAGATGCTGTATCTGATCGACAGATATACCATTTTTCCTGGAAACCGCTTCCAGAATCTCTGCTCCATAACAGGCGATGCCGCATTCTTCCGCAAGACGGCGGGCAATCTTGGTGCCGCCGCTGCCGTATTCTCTCTCTATGGTAATATAATTACATTTCATAACAATTCCTTCTTTCTTCACAAATCCCCACACAGTTATGACGCCTGATCAAACTGGCTGTTGTAGAGGTCGGCGTAGAATCCTCCTCTGGCAAGCAGCTCTTCGTGAGTGCCGCTCTCGATGACGTCGCCGTCTTTTAAGACAAGAATCAAATCGGAATTCTTGATGGTGGAAAGACGATGGGCGATAACAAAAGAGGTTCTGTTCTCCATCAGCTTATCCATGGCGTTTTGAATCTGCAGTTCAGTACGGGTATCCACAGAGCTGGTCGCCTCATCGAGAATCAGCATCGGTTTATCGGCAATCATGGCCCGGGCGATCGTGAGCTGCTGCTTCTGACCCTGAGAGAGATTCAGCTGATCATTCAGTACGGTGTCATAGCCTTGCGGCAGTGTGTGAATAAAATGATCGAGTCCGACGGCTTTGCATGCCTGTTCCATTTTTTTATCATCGGCATCCGGCGTGCAGTAAATCAGATTTTCCCGCACAGTGCCTTCAAACAGCCAGGTATCCTGCAGTACCATGCAGAACTGAGAATGTACATCCTCTCTCTTCATGGATCTGGTGGAAACGCCGTCGATCCGTATATCGCCGCTTTCAATCTCATAAAAGCGCATCAGCAGATTGACCAGCGTGGTTTTTCCGGCTCCTGTCGGGCCGACGATGGCGATTTTCTGTCCGGGCTCCGCGTGAGCGGAAAAATCGTGGATGATGGTCTTTCCCGGATCGTAGCTGAACTTCACGTGGTCGAAATCCACATATCCGCGGGCTTTTTCCAGATGCGCCGTCTTCTCGCTCTCGTCTTCCATCTCTTGAGCTTCCAGGAACTCAAAGACACGCTCTCCTGCAGCCGCGCCGGACTGTAAGGACTGGGTCGCCTGGGCAATCTGCGAAAGCGGCTGTGTAAAGAAACGCACATACATCATAAAAGCAACGATGACTTCAAAACCAATCTGCCCGTTCATGGTGAGAACCGCTCCGACGACGCAGACCGCCACATAACCCAGATTGCCGATAAAAATCATCAGCGGCTGCATCAGTCCGGCCAGACACTGCGCCCTGAAAGCGCTGTCCCGCAGAGTACCATTCAGTTCATCAAAGGTTTTCTTCGCGTTTTCCTCATCGTTATAAGCCTTGACAACGGTATGACCAGAATACATTTCTTCAATATGCCCGTTCAGTTCTCCCAGATGCCGCTGCTGTCGGGCGAAATATTTCTGGGAATGGGCGGTGATCACCCGCATCAGCATGAAGCCGATAAAAATTGCCGCAACAGCAGTAAGCGCCATGATCACATTGGTAATGAGCATCATAAATAAGGAACCCACGAACAGAGTGATCGCCGATACCAGCATACCGACACTCTGGTTCAGCGACTGGGAAATCATATCCACATCGTTGGTTACCCGGGAAAGAATATCACCGTGGGAAGTATGGCTGTAAAATCCCATGGGGAGATTGTTGATTTTCCGGGTAATGTCGCTGCGCATCCGTCTGGAAACTACCTGGGCGATGGTCGTCATGATAAAATGCTGTATAAAAGACAGCAGAATACTGCAGAGATAAAATCCAATCAGTGTAAACCCTATGCCTGCCACGGCATCAAGATCAATTCCCGTCATCATGCCATCGGTGATCACCGCAGTCAGATCTGATAATTTATCCGGTCCGACCAGCGTGAAAATGGTACCGCCCGCAGCACAAAGAACAGCAATTATAATGGCGATTGAATAATTTTTACAGTAGAGTATCAGTTTCTTCCATGTACCGGTAAAATTTTTGGCTTTCTCACCGCCGCCCCTGCGCATGCCTGGTCCGCGGACGCCGCTGTTTCTTCCGGCAGCATTGGACGAATGGGCCTGGTTTTCCGTCTGGCCGGAAACATTTGTCTGATATTTCTTATTTTCCATTATGCCAATTCCTCCTTTGAAAGCTGTGAAAGGGCGATCTGCTGGTAAACGTCACAGGTCTTCATCAACTGGTCATGTGTGCCCATACCTGCTATCTTTCCGTCGTGCAGAACAATAATCTTGTCAGCATCACGGATTGTTCCGATTCGCTGTGCCACGATGATCCGGGTAGCGTCGCCGCATTCCTTTTCCAGCGCTTTACGGAGTACACGGTCCGTCTTATAATCCAGGGCAGAAAAAGAATCGTCAAAAATAAAGATTTCCGGATGACGGCAGATTGCTCTGGCAATGGACAGACGCTGCTTTTGTCCGCCGGACAGGTTCGCTCCGCCCTGCGCCACATAGCCGTCATAGGTACCCATCATTTTTTCTACAAAATCATTGGCCTGCGCCGTGTACACAGCATCTACAATGTCCTCGTCAGGAAACTCCTCACGTCCGTTGTCTCCAAAGGCGATATTGCTTCGGACAGTTCCGGAAAACAGAGTTGCTTTCTGGGAAACATATCCAATCTTATTACGGAGTGTCTGTTGATTGTATTCACGGACGTCCACGCCGTCCACCAGCACCTGCCCTTCCGTAACGTCATAAAATCTGGGGATCAGGTTGATAACCGTACTCTTGCCGCAGCCGGTGGAACCGATCAGCGCCACGGTCTCCCCCTTATGGGCGGTAAAGGAAATGTTGTGGAGCATGTCGCCGTCAGCATCCGGATAGCGGAAACTTACATTGCGAAATTCCACCTCACCCTGCAAATCAGTCTCCGGCTGGGTGACCGGTCCGTCCTTAATGCTCGGCTCGGTATCAAGCACTTCGTTGATTCTTCTGGCAGCGACCGATGCACGGGGCAGGATAACAAGGATAATAACAAGCATCATGAAGGACATGACAACCTGCATGGCGTACTGGGAAAAGACGATCATATCAGAAAAAATAGACAGCTTCGCCGGCCCCTGCGCACCGTCCACCAGGTAAGCGCCTATCCAGTACACAGCCAGCGTCAGTCCGTTCATGACAAGCTGGATACCAGGCATCATGAACGCCATAGTCCGGCTGGCGAACAGCTGCGTCTTTGTGAGCCGCTCGTTGGCGTCCTCAAATTTTTTCTTCTGATAGTCTTCTGCATTATAGGCGCGGATGACATTTAATCCGGTCAGATTCTCTCTGGTAATCCGGTTGATATCATCAGTGAGCACCTGCAGCTTTTTAAATTTCGGCATGGCAATAAGAATACAAGTGCCGACAATAAGCAGGAGAACCACAACAGCAACGCCGGTGCTGAATGTCCACTGCCAGCTCTTTCCCGCAATCTTTCCTATGGCCCATACCGCCGTGATCGGCGCCTTCAGAAGAACCTGCAGTCCCATAACGATGAACAGCTGCACCTGCATCACGTCGTTTGTGGAACGGGTGATCAGGCTTGCTGTGGAAAACTTGCCGATATCCGCCATGGTGAAGGACTGCACCTGATGAAAGAGCATTCCTCGTAAATTGGCAGAAAAATTAGCTGCGATCTTCGCAGCGCAGGTCACAGTACACACAGAGGCCGCAAAGCTGCCCAGCGCACAGCCAAGCATTTTCCCTCCGGCGGCAAGAATCTCGCTCATGGCGCTGCCTTCGGTCTGTACCAAAGTGGTGATTTCCGACATGTAATCCGGAATAGTCAAATCCATCCAAACCTGAAGGATTATGAACAACAATGCCGCAAAAGAGAGCGTCCACTCTGTTTTTGTAAACTTTTTAAGCAGTTTCAGCATAGTATTAACTCCTTTCATAATCTTGAGAGTGATAATACAATAAGGCGGAAAAATAAACTGAATCTAAACAGAAGAGCTGAATTAAATTACAAAGGATATACAAGAAGTGATCACATCAGAAAAGGAAGCTCCATTAATCGGAACTCCCTTTTTATTTTCTACTGAAACAGCGGTGTGGAATAGTACCGGTCTCCGTTGTCCGGCAGCAGCACAACGATGGTCTTTCCTTCGTTTTCCGGCTTCTTCGCCTCTTCCATGGCGGCGTAGAGTGCCGCACCGGAGGAGATTCCCACCAGGAATCCTTCTGTCTTGGCGAGTTCTTTGCCGTACTCGAAGGCGGCGTCGTTCTCCACTGTGACAACCTTATCATAGATATCTGTGTCAAGAATCTCCGGCACAAAGCCTGCGCCAATGCCTTGAATCTTGTGCGGGCCGGCTGTTCCCTCCGACAGCATCGGGGAAGCTGCCGGTTCCATGGCGATGATTTTTATGTCTGGATTTTTTTCTTTCAGATAGCTGCCGATTCCGGTAACCGTTCCGCCGGTTCCCACGCCGGCCACAAAGATATCCACCTCTCCGTCGGTATCTTCCCAGATCTCCGGGCCGGTGGTCTTCCGATGTGCCGCCGGATTGGCCGGATTCTCAAACTGTCCCGGAATAAAGCTGTTAGGAATCTCTTTTGCCAGCTCCTCCGCCTTGGCGATGGCTCCCTTCATACCTTCCGCTCCCGGCGTCAGCACAATCTCAGCCCCGTAAGCCTTCAAAATATTTCTCCGCTCCACGCTCATGGTATCCGGCATGGTGAGAATCGCCCTATAGCCTTTTGCCACAGCCATGGCCGCAAGACCGATTCCGGTGTTGCCGGAAGTCGGCTCGATGATCGTCGCTCCCTCAGAGATCAGACCTCTTGCTTCCGCATCTTCGAGCATCTCCTTTGCCACACGGTCCTTGACGCTTCCCGCCGGATTAAAATACTCAAGCTTCAGGAGAAGCCGCGCTTTCAGGTTCCATTTCTTCTCAAGATTCACCGCCTCCACCAGAGGGGTACGTCCAACTAAATCAAGAATTCCTCCATATATTTTTGCCATAATGATTTCCTCCTGTTTTTTCTATAGTATTTCTGCTTTTACCTTCTATTATTATAAATGTTTTGTGAATTCTGCGTATTTCTTCCGACACATTTACACCAATTTATAATTCCTCGGCTACCGCCCGGAACGCCTCGTCCAGATCCTCGATGATATCGTCGATGTGTTCTGTTCCGATGGAAAGCCGGATGGTATTCGGATAGATTCCCTGCTCCAGCAGTTCTTCGGCGTTAAGTTCCGCGTGAGTGGTGGACGCCGGATGAATCACGAGAGATTTCACGTCCGCCACATTGGCAAGAAGTGAGAACAGCTCCAGGTTATCGATGAAGGTGCGGGCGGTATCCTCGCCTCCCTTTATCTCAAAGGTGAAAATAGAGCCGCCTCCCTTCGGGAAGTATTTGGCGTAAAGTCTCTTCTGCTCTTCGTCCTCCGTGGCGAGCGGATGATGAATCGCCTCCACCAGCGGCTGTTTTTTCAGGTACTCGATGACCTTCTGCGTGTTTTCCACGTGGCGCTCCACCCGGAGGGACAATGTCTCCAGTCCCTGCAGGAAGAAAAATGCGTGGAACGGAGAAAGACATGCGCCCGTATCCCGCAGCAGGATGGCACGGATTCTCGCAGAAAATGCAGCGTCTCCTGCCGCGTCCACAAAGCTCAGCCCGTGGTAGCTTGGGTTCGGTTCCGTAAACTGCGGGAACTTTCCTGACGCTTTCCAGTCAAATCTGCCAGAGTCCACAATGACGCCGCCGATGCTCGTACCGTGGCCGCCGATAAATTTCGTGGCCGAGTGGATCACGATATCCGCTCCGTACTCGATGGGCCGCAGCAGATACGGTGTGGCAAAAGTCGCGTCGATCATCAGCGGAATCTGATGGTCATGGGCAATCTTTGCGATGGCCTCCACATCCGCCACTTCCGAATTCGGATTGCCAAGAGCCTCTATGTACAGCGCCTTTGTATTGTCCTGAATGGCCTCCTCAAAGGCCTGCGGACGCAGCGGGTCCACAAAGGTTGTGGTGATGCCGTAATCCGGCAGCGTGTGGGCCAGCAGGTTGTAGCTTCCGCCGTAAAGATTCTTCGCCGCCACGATGTGTCCGCCGCCCAGGGCGATATTCTGCACCGCGTAGGTCACTGCCGCCGCACCGGACGCTGTGGCAACCGCTGCCACGCCCCCCTCGAGGGCCGCCATTCTCTTCTCAAAAATCTCCACCGTCGGGTTCGTAAGCCGGGAATAAATATTCCCCGCGTCTTTCAGAGCAAACCGGTCTGCCGCATGCTCCGAGTTATGAAAAACGTAGGAAGAGGTCTGATAAATCGGCACCGCTCTGGCGTCTGTGGCCGGGTCCGCCTCCTCCTGTCCCACGTGCAGCTGTAATGTTTCGAATCTGAAATTTCTGTCTTTATAATTTTTTTTCGCCATAATCTTGTGTATGTCCTTTCATTTAAGTCTTTTGTATCATACATTTCTTTTCCTACTTTGTCAATAGGAAAAAGGGTCTTTTTTCAAAATCTTATTCATCAACAACATTTTTCTCTCATGCATAAATATATTTTTTCCGGAGATACTGTCCTTATCTATATCTATAACACTAAGGAGTGATACTATGCCAGTTACTGTTACCAATCAAAATTTTTCCCGGATAATTTTCTCCGGCCCGAATCCCGTCCTTTTATATTTCTCCAGTCCCGAAAACGAAATATCACGCAGGCAGGATACCATTCTTCGGCTTTTTGCCCACGAACATCCGGAGATTGTCATAGGGCGGATTAATACACGAAAGGAACCGTCTCTGGCCGCCATGTACGGCATTGAGACGATTCCTTCTATTAAGATATTCAAAAACGGAAAATGTACTGCCACCGCCGCCGGTCTGCAGGACAAACCGCAGATCTCCCGGCTTCTGATCCAGTAAAACATTTTCATATTTGACCGCGGGAACGATGACCGGACGATTGGAACGTTCCCGCAGAAATTTTATCCCAAAGCTACATCAAGAACCATCATCACAACAAATCCGACTGCGAAAGCAATGGTTCCCGCATTGGAATGTTCTCCTTCCGCCATCTCCGGAATCAACTCTTCCACCACAACATAAATCATGGCTCCCGCCGCAAAGCTAAGCAGGTAAGGCAGAGCCGGAACCACCAGTCCCGCCGCAAGAATCGTAAAAAACGCCGCCAGCGGTTCCACGATTCCCGTGAGCGTGCCGTAAAGGAACGAACGTCCCTTGCTCACCCCCTGGGCTTTTAACGGCATGGAGATGATCGCCCCCTCCGGGAAATTCTGAATGGCGATTCCCAGAGCCAGCGCTAAAGCACCCATGGCGGAAATATCCACATTTCCCTGTATCCATCCGGCAAAAACCACGCCCACTGCCATCCCTTCCGGAATATTGTGCAGTGTCACCGCCAGAAGCAGCATTGTCGTTTTCGAAAGAGATGTCTTTGGTCCTTCTGCTTCCTCGCTGTTCATATGCAGATGCGGAATCAGCTCATCAAGCAGCAGCAGGAAACCCATACCAAGAAGAAACCCCGCAGCCGCCGGGATAAATCCCCATTTGCCCATGTGTTCCGACTGTTCCAGAGCCGGAATCAGCAGACTCCACACGGAGGCCGCCACCATAACGCCGGCGGCAAAACCGGTCAGCACCCGCTGCACTCCTTCATGCAGATCCTTCTTCATGAAAAATACGCAGGCTGCGCCCAGAGTCGTTCCCGCAAACGGCAGCAAAATCCCTCTTATAATCTCAAAATCCAGCATAAATCTTTCCTTTCCCAAACATTTACTCTCCTGCGTCTGCACAGCAATCTCTATATACAGTATCCTCCGGACATCTCCGCACTGTGCGCCGCAGCAAGAGCATATGCTATTATACCATTTTTCCGGAAAAAAAACAGTTTTTGCACAGTATTTTTTCTGTAATAACAAAGAACAGTGAAAACCAACGGCTGTTTTCACTGTTCTGTCTTTTTCTGCTATTCTTTTTCGACATAATCCCGAAAAAAATCGATAAATGCCGTGGCTGCCGGAGAAAAAGGCTGTACTTTTTTCCAGACAAGAACCGTGCGGCTTTCCAGGCGGGGCGCAAGGGGAACAAAACTAATGCCGTCATACCTGCAGTCCAGCCGTATTGTCACCGCGACTCCCACCTTTCCGCTCACCATGGCCGCCATATTATACTGAAGATTACCGCTGGCAACCAATTTCATCTTATCTGAGCAGGAACCAAACCAGTTGCGTATCCGCTGATGCACCATTTCTCTTTGTCCAAACAGCAGCGGATAGGAAACAAGGTCTTCCGGTCTGACGCTCTCCTTCTCCGCCAGCGGAGAATCATCCGGCACAAGAACTCCCCATTCCTCTTTTACAGGAATCTGAATAAATTCGTACTTGCTGATATCCACCGGTTCCAGCAAAATTCCCAGATCCAGCAGCCCTCTCTCCATCCGCTCCTTGATATTATCAGAGTCTCCGCTGAATATCTCAAACTGAACCAGCGGATGTTTCTCATGGAAAGCAGCGACAACCTGTGAGAGGAACCGGGAGCTTTTCAGCTCACCGCTGCCGATGGAAATCTCGCCCATCAGCTCTCCCTCTCTTCTCACAAACTCTCTCTCTGTCTTTTCCGCCAGACTGACAATCTCCTGGGCCCGGCGTTTTAAAAGCATACCGTCCTCCGTAAGTATGATCCGGTGCCGGCTCCGCTCAAAAAGTTTCACGCCAAGCTCCTCCTCCAGCTGCATCAGCTGTCGGGACAGCGTCGGCTGCGTCACATGAAGAAGCTGCGCCGCCTTTGTGATATTTTCTTCTCTTGCCGCCATGAGAAAATATTTCAGTACACGAAGTTCCATACTCTTTCTCCCTTCCGTATTAAAGCCGTCGTCCGCCCGGGGCATCTCTCCGGCTGCACAGCAGCAATAAAGCTGCCATTTTATTTATTATACCAACCGGTTGTTACAATCGGTCAAGAGAAAAAGTAAAGCAATTCTTTTTTATGCTTTTTTCCGTGTTTCATGCGCGTTACTTCACCGTCACCGTAATCTTTTTGCTGACGCCGTTTTGCGCCATGGCATAGACGGTGGTGGTTCCTTTGCTCTTTGCCTTGATGACGCCTTTTCTGTTCACAGCGGCAATGGTCTCGTCCACTACAACGTAGCGAATTTCATCACAGTGCTGCTGGCAGATGCGGTTCTTCGGCAGAACAACGGATGCCTTGATTTTCTTTTTCTTTCCGGCTTTTACGGAAATCTTCGTCTTATTCACTTTTACCTTCACCGGGTTGGCGTATCTTGTGCTTCCCGCGGTGACTGCGTGAACCACCGGCGTTTCGCTGATGACAACTCTCTTACCGTTCACCGTCTTAAATGCCTTGATCTGATATTTGTACCAGGCAGCGCTCTTCAGCTTCTTATGAGTCCAGGTGGTGCGGTCGCCAGAGACGACAGTCTTGACTCTCTTCACCGTCTTTTCCTGTTTTTTGCTGCGGGTGTTGCAGGTATCGGCCAGAATGATGTATCCGTCCGCACCGTCCACTTTGTTCCAGGAGAGACGATTTTTATTTCTTCCCGCTCTGATCGGTTTTACGACAATCGGCTTCGGAAGCATCTCCGTGCTTTCTGTGTAGCTGTGACCGCAGCGCCGGCAGGTGTAGGTCTTCGTGCCTTCCTTCTGGGTGGTCGGATCTGTGGACGCTGTCTGCGTGTAATCATGACCAGTGGCTTTGATCACCTGCCCCCTCGCTACCAGCGCGCCGCAATCGGTGCAGTAAGTATCGCCGGTATATCCGTCTTCGGCACAGGTTGCCTCTTTCGCACCGCGAACCTCTGTGTTCTTGTGCTCGGTCATGGCAAATTCAGCCGACACGGCAATGTCTTTCCTGATGTCTGTCAGGGTCACGCTCACAGCTTCTCCGCGATTTGCAGCTTTCGCTTTGGTATTCGCGGCGTCGCCGCCCCATTTTGCAAAACGGTAATGATTATCCGGCGTTGCGGTAAATGTAACGGCGCTTCCCTCTGCCACAGCGGTGCCGTCGGTGATGACATTGCCGTCATTATCCCGGGCGGTAATGCCGCCGTGCTCTGTCTGCCCGATAGAGACAGTGTAATAATTTACCGTATCCACCTGGAGACGAATGTCCCTGGTTACATTTTCGATGGTCACCGCGTAGCTGCCGTCGTCGTTTTTGGTGTAGGATAAACGGTTGCCGGTTTCGCTGCGGATCTTCCGGCTTTCACCTTCGCCAGCCAGGCGTATATCCGTGATCCACTTGCCTTCACCCGGCACCAGAGTGAAGCTTACGCTGCCGTTGTCTCGAATCGTGTCTTCGTACTCCGGCTCCTTCGGCAGTGTGTCCGGTATGCGGACAAGGTTTTCGATATGGTAATCGTTCTTTCCGTCTTCGTCGCTGTCGTAGTCGGTCTCTTCCGGAACGTCCCACGCTTCAATCTCACGGAAGGAAACAGAAACAATGGCGTTGCGGTTCAGTCCTTCCAGAAGCAGTGCATTTTCCAGGCCCAGCTCCTGTCCGGTCACGGCGGAGCCGTCACTGTAAGTGACAGTCCATGCATCGATCATCTGACCGGCCGGAGGCGTCACGGTAAAGTGCACGTTCTTGCCGCTTAATACCTGTACGGATTTGCCCACCGCCTCAATATTCTCATAAGACGTATAATCATCGCCGTAACCGGCTGCCACCGCCGGATGGCACTGGTCTTCCAGTCCCTCAGGAATCTCAAAGGATACCTCCACCAGCTCTGCCGGGGAGAACTCTGCGATGACGCTCTCCGCCCTGGTCACATCTTCAATGGTGTAGGTGAGAGAATCGCTGGCCACACCGTTCCATGCGCTCAGGAAACTGTATTCGTCATGAGGAACAGCTGTGACACTCACCGTGCTGTGGCGCGGCGCGGTAAATGTACCGTCTTTTATATCTGTCACCGGTTTTCCGTTGAGGGTCACTTCCAGAGTGCCGCTGCCGGTTCCCGTGGTTCCCACAGTGATCTCGTAGGACGGGATAGCCTCAAACTTCACGTACACCTGCGCGTCCCCGTAGAGGGAATCGATCACGTAGGTATTCTGTTCATACTGTGTTCCTTCAATCCTTGATTCTTCCGTCATGGACGCATCAGAATACCAGCCTTCCACCAGATATCCTTCCGCCGGCGTTGCCTGGAAGGTTACTCTGTTATAGGAAGGAACTGCTGTGCCCGAGGTGATGGCTTCGGCCTCCTGGCCGTCCTTCGCCGTCCTGGCCGTCACTTCTCCCATGGCCGCATCGTTGCCGCCGAAGGTCACTGTGCCGGTCGCAAGTTCATAGATCACCCTCACCTCGTGGCTTTCTTTGCTGACAGTCAGCGTGTAGCTGTCTTCGCTTATCCGGGTGTCAGCACCGTCCACCATCCAGGTCTTCACGCGGTAATTTTCATCCGGCGCCGCAGTAAAGACAATCTTATCTCCTTTCGCGCCTTTGTCTCCACTCTGGAATGCTTCACCGTTCAGGGAAGCTCTCAGACTTCCGCCGGTGTTTTCGCTGCCGCTGATATCCTCCGCACTGAAAGTCACCTGACAGTTTGGCTCCTGCGCAAAGACAGCGGTCACCTGTACATTTGCTTCCAGGGTAATGGTCAGCGGATTCTTTTTCAGGCCATCTTCCGGAACCGTGATTCCGTCCACCTTCCAGCCGGCAAACTTCATACCCGCGTCCGGCGCGGCGGTAAATGTGATCTCTCTGCCGCCTCTCACACTGGCTCCGTTTGATACCTCATTATGGTCCGTCGCATTTTCAGCAGTCACCGTACCGCCTGTGGCGGACCATGCGACGGTATATGGCAGCCGGTCAAAGACTGCCTTCACATCGGTGACACTGTCGGCCTTAATCTCACGGGTAAATGTATTGCCGGTCTCGCCGGATACCATCTCTCCGTCCATCTCCCAGCCCACAACCTCATAGCCGTCGGCAGCCTCGGCAGTAAATGTCACTTCCGAATCCGCCGCCAGAGTGTTGCCGGAATAGAACGGTCTTCCGGTACGGTTGTTGACCGCCGTCACCGTGCCGCCGGCCGTCTCGTCGTCAAGGACGCTCCTTGCGCCAAAGGTCAGCTTGTTTCCTGTCTGTGCCAGCTGCGCCATGACGCGCACCGGTTCTGTATCTTTCTCCGTTACCGTATAAGTAAATGTATCGTTGTCAGAATTTACCGTGCTGATGCCTTCCGTGACTTCCTCGCCGTTGACAAACCATTTGGCTGCCTCATAGCCTTTGTCCGGCGTCACAGTAAATGTGATGACGGAATCCCGGTAAATATCTGTGAGACTGCCGCTCTGTGCCGGTTCTTTTGTAGTCTGTTTGTATTCTTCGGCGCCGAAGCGGTCGACGGAAACCTCCATGGTTCCGTGTACGCCGTCGCCCAGATCATAGAGGCTGTACTCGGTCTTTGTCACCGGAGTGATCGGCTTGAAGGACACGGTCACTTTTACATCTTCCGTAAAGCCCTGCTCTCCCGGCGTCAGCGTCAGAAGAACATCGGAGCTGTTTTCCACCCGCTCCATGCTGCCGGTCACAGCTTCTGCCTTATCTGCAATTACTGTCCCGGCCGCTGCCTCAAGAGTTTCACCATTTATAAGAACAATGTCTATCTCATAGCCGTAATCCGGAGATACCGTCAGCACAATGTCCTCTGTCCGGTATTTATCCAGATAAGAGCCGGACTGCAGTTCCTCGCAGGTGACAGTATTGCCGGCATCCGCTCCCGGAATCTCGACCGCCTCGTAGGTAAGTGTCGGGCGTTTTTCCAGATGAACGGTCACCCATGTCTCATCGGAGAGGCTGGCAAGAGTGTAGGTTACGGCATCCTTGCCCTCGGCCACAACGGTTTCCCCGCCGCCGCCCTGCCGGAGCGTCCAGTTCTTCACCTGATATTCTTCCGGAAGACTGGTCGTAAAGTCCACCGGTATGTAGGCGGTGTACGCCGTACCGTTCTCAAGCTCCGTGCCATTCCAGGAGGCGCGGAGTACATTTTCTATGTCCACGGTACTTCCGTCTTCGTCAACCGCCTCGAAATGAAGCTGATACGTCTTCATCTCAGAGACGAGAATCTCCACCCGGAGGTTCTCCTGTACGTTGGATACAGTGTAAGTGCCGGCATTGCCGGAAACCACCTCGTAATCGCCCTCGGCGTCATAGACTCTCCACTCGCGGACGATGTTCGTGTCCGGAAGCTTGGCTGTGAAGGTCAGGGAAGAGCCTCTCCTGGCCGTGCCGTCTTCTGATAAGCCATCCACGGTAATCTCACAGCCCGGAATCGTGTTGCCTTCGTCATCCACCACGGAAGTCTTTACGGTGTAGAATTCTTCCGGCTCAAACTCCACCTGTACGGTGGTATCGGCGGTCAGCCGCTCCAGATCCAGAGTATCGCCTGCATAGATGCTTCCGTCGGCATTGCGCCTGATTACAGGCGTTCCGCTTCCTTCCGTGACAGTCCACTGTTTTACTACGTAGCCGTTATCCGGTGCTGCGCTCAGGCGAACGCTCTTGCCTGCGGCCACAATCTCCGGTGAAGTCAGGGCTGCGCCGCTTCCCTCGCCGTCTTTTATGTACTGTGCGGTGATGCTGCCGTTATCACCGGCGGAGAATGTCAGCCGGTAGCTGGCTGGCTCAAAGCTTACCTGCACATGCATCTCCTTTTTCAGAGCAGGAACGATCAGCCGGTTTCCGCTCACCGTGTAATCTTCCCCTTCGGTCAGCGGCTGTCCTTCTCCGTCTGTCACCGTCCATTCCTTCACCTGGAAGTTCTCATGAGCATCTGCCACAAAGGTGATTTTTGTACCTTCCGTGAGAGATGCGCCGGAATCAAAGGCCGCCTGATTATCGCCGTAGTATCCCCGCAGAGTTCCGTTGGCTCCGGACTCATAGGAGACGCTGCGGACGCCGGCCACGATGTTATAAAGGCCGTTCTCCATGGTTGCGTCATATTTGTCCAGGAACTGCCGCACAGTCTCGGTATAGGCGGCTTCTCCGTTGCCGCTGCCGCTTCCTGCGCCGGCGTCTTCCGCATCGCTGCCTCCTGCGTCGTCATCTCCCGCCTCCGTCTGATAAGCCAGTCCGGTGATATAATCATTGGCTCCGGAGTCCACGGTCAGTTCCGGTCTGCTGGTGATCGTAAGCAGTGTCTCCGGGCGGAAGGCTTCCGCATCGGTATCAAGGATGGCGGTTTTCTCCGCGTCGCCCGTATAGCTGGTCTTCACCTCGCTGAGTTTCGGAATCTTGTTGGCCGTATCCGTGCTCGAAATGCCTTTCCTGGACGGTGCCGTAAATGTCACCGGCCGTTTCAGCACATTTACATAGCAGGTAGCTTCGTCGTCTCCCACCTGCGCTGTAAATGTATAGTCTCCCGGTTTCTTCGGCGTACAGGTCACGCCCGCTGTGCTGCCGGAAAGAGTTTCTTCCTCGATATTGCCATCGTCCTTCTTATACTGCATCTTGTAGACAACAGAGGTACCGGAAGGCAGATCTGTAAGCGTCACATTGCCTGCTTCATCCGTTCTGGCCTCCTTTATAGCAAGGCTGAGGCTGTCTCCGTAAACGGCACTGCTCTCTCCCTGCAGCACGTAGCCTACCTTGCCTTCCGGACCGTCCGTGGCAAAATAGCTGGCCGTGCCGGAGGAACTGTTGAGCATCTCATTGCCGCCGAAGGTAGCCGTTATGGTGTAATTGCCCGCTTTCACCGGCGTCCATGTTGCAGTCGCCGTGCCCTGGCCTTCGCCTGTCACATCGGCAGAGACAGCGGTGAAATCACCGGTTCTGTTGTTGACCATCTGGAAGGTGACTCCGCCGTCCACCGACTTTCCTTCGCTCAAGGAAGCCACGTCGGCCGAAAGGGTCACAGGATCACCGCTCACCGCCGTGTAGACGATTCTTTCCCGCTCTTCCTGTACGGTAACTGCCGATTCTTCCGGAAGCACGTTGTAAGTTCCTGAAGCATCAGCCAGTCCCGTCGGCACGATCAGATAGATCTCCTTCATGATGAATCCGGTGACTGGTTCCTCGCCGCCTTCTTCCCCTTCGCCAGTCGGAGGAATCTCCGGTTCCTCGCCCGAAGAAGTATCTTCCACCTTCTGATAATAGTGAACAACTCCCTGTTCATCGGTCTTCTGATAGAGTCTGACAGCAGAATCCTTCCAGTCCTGCCATACCTCATAGGTCACACCATCGACGATCTCGGTTCCCGGATTGGAGGAATATACCGGCTCCGGCGCAAGATAGCCGCCCTCATCGGTCCACTCTTTTACTCCGTCGGTCCATGCCTCTTCTTCGTCAGTCCACAGGGTCATCACGCCGTCAACCATCTGGTACAGGCGCGGACGACCGGAAATGCCCGCCTCGTTCTTTGCATAGAGGTTTACGAAGACGCCCTGTCCTTCTCCTTCACCGTCTTTTTGTTCTGCCTGCCAGCAAAGGTATTCGGTCGCGGAATCGCCGCTGCCCTCCGCCGGTTCCGGCCCGTCATATTCGTAGATCTGCTGCTCCGTGCCGGTCAGCCGGTCCGGAGAGAGACCTTCCACGGCCTGGCTTCCTTCCTCGTCCCAGGCAAAGTAGTCGTCCGGCTGGCTCAGAAGGATTCTTCTTGTCGCCGTCTGTCCGGATTCTTCCGAACCGTCCATGAGATTTTCGAGAATATAGTAGCTGTCGTCGCTCTGGGAGCGGTAAATGTATTCCGGCTGCGCGGTGTTTTCACCTGACTGCACATTTTTATTCTCATAAATCTGATAGGTTTCCGTTACATTTTCTTCTTTTATACCGCCGTCTGCACCGACAGTCTCCGGCGTGGTCACCGTCGCCGTGGCGATCACGTTGACGTTTTCTTTTATGGTCTCTGATATGGAATAATCGGCGCTTCCCGTATTCTTCGATTCATTAAGAGCCGATACGGTCACCTGCGAATCCGCTTTGTCCACGGTGAGCATGCGCGCCTCGCTGTATGAGTAGGCCCGTCTGCCGTTATGCACCTCTGAGACAACACAGCGGTAACGGTTTCCGTCCATATCTTTTGTGACATTTTTCAGCGTGAGCGTACTGCTGCTTCCCCCGATGTTCTCCCACACGGTGGAGTCCGCCGCTCTCTTCTGCCAGGAATAGGTAAGTCCGGTTTCCACGCCCTGGGACGGTGTGGCGTCCACGGTAAAGGATGCCGTATCACCCGGCGATACGCGGACGTCGTCGCTGATGCTGTGGATCTCCGGCGCCGGCCCGTCCTTTAAGGTCGTTCCCGTCACCAGAGACGAATACTCCGACACAACCCGGTCTCCGTTATCATCCACGCCGACGGAACGGATGGCAAAGGTGTAATCGCTGCTCGGTTCCAGATCTTCATAGGTGAAAGAGGTCTCCTCCCCGTCCAGGGTGGCGATAAGAGAATAGCCGCTGTCCGCCACGCTGTCCTCAAAATACTGATAGATCTCGTAGCTGACCGGTCTTCTTGCGCCGTGTTCCCAGCTTAATGTAATGGAATCCTGTGTTACTGTGTCCACTGCGATATTCTTCGGGAGACTCGGCGGTTCCACCACGTTTCTGACCAGATATCCGAGCATCGGCACCTCGGTGTCGCCCACATTGGCCCGCCATGTACCGAACTTCCACTGGAAGGAGTACGGATATTCTGTGGACGGAGGGGACGCCACCGTTCCCGCCTTGGTTACATTATTGTACTCAAAGGTGGTGCTTCCTCCGCCCCAGCCGCCTCCGCCGCTGACGCCGCCCCCGATGGAGAAAACGTTGTCCTTGCCGCCGGAAAGTCCAACCTTCAGCTCAAAGCTGTTGTTGTAGGACTGGCTGGCGCTTGAGGTCTCGCCGGTGGTGATGGACTGGCTTGTCATGGCCGTCGTGGTGCCGGAAGAACAGGAGACAAAGTCCTTCGCTCCCGTGAAATCCGTAAGCCCCGCGGCGCTTGTCTTATAGGTGGACGGCTGTCCCGGAGTGGAACCCAGAACGCTGTCGCTGATGACCTTATCCTTCATGGCATCATCCTGTGCGGCCAGCGTATTGTACTCATCAATCTCCATAACGCTGTACACCGGATTATCCTGTATGCCCACCGTCATACTGTAAGTCTCTCCGCCTCTGGCCGGGTGGACGTCATAGTAATACAGCGTCACCGGCGTCCGGTACAGAACCACACTGTCTTCCATAAAGCCGCCCTCGAAGTTTACGCCGTATTCTATGCTCTTCTCCTGCTCATATTCCCACTCCCATTCATGGCTGTAGGAAGCTTCCGCAGTAAAACTTAAGATTCCCGGCAGGATGGACTTTTCTCCACTGATATAAGCCCCCGCTGCCGCGGACTTCGTCGTGGATTCACTGCCGCCGGAGCCTTCCACCTTCTCAAAGCTGGTGCTTCCCACTCCGTCCGGATATTCATCCATCAGATCCTCAAAATACGGTGCTGCCTGCAGAATCGCCAGTACATTTACATTGGTATATGTATATTCCTTGCGGGAATACACCATCGTATCCGTGTCATCGTCGGCGTCCACTGCCGCCAGCGCCACAAAAAGATGATCGCCGCCACTGTTATGGTAGCGCACATACTCCCAGAGATTATCGTAATAATTCCCCGGCGCCTGCTGCTCGCCTTCATGTTTCGTTGTTTTCCCCATTACATTTACATTGTAGAAAAAGTAATTGAGGCTCATCTGTTTGTATCCGGTGGTGTAATATACCTGCTCAATGCCCAGATCATTACCGTCAAAATTGCCGGCCACCGCCGTCTCCATCCATGTGTTGCTGATAATATATCCATTGATACCGTCATCGGATTTCGTATATTTATCATAGGTATGTTCATGCGCCCATTCGCTATCCTTAAACTGATACATGGAACCTTCCAGAAACATTCTCTCACTGTCGTTCCTGCCGTTGATAGCCACGCAGGTGAGCGCCGGCGGCGCCTGGATGTTATCGCCCGTGTACAGACCATCTTTTACGAATCCGTTCATGTCCACCTTCAGGGCGGCGCCCTTGCTCATCTTCCCGGTATTCGTGTCATATGCCAGAGTCATCACGGCAAACTGGCTGCCGTTTAAGCTGTCATTGCTGGCTCCCGTGCTGTAATAGCCGGCCACCACGATCTCCGGAAAGCCGTTGTAGTCAATGTCACCGGCAGCGCAGGAAGCGCTTCTGAGATAGACAGCGCCGTCATTCATCCGGAAGGTGTCGCCCCACTTCGCCAGGGTTCCGGAATCATTCATCTTGTAGATGCCGAGAGCCGAACTTCTGTCCGTGATCTTTTTGGTGTCATCGTTCTCATGCAGATTGGCAAAGGAACCGAGCATCAAAAGCTCATCTTTGCCGTCCCGGTCCAGGTCGGCGGCCTCCAATGACGCCTGCACCATGGCCCGTTTGGTTCTTCCGTCATTATTAAATTCGCCGGAAATGTTCGCATCCGCTCCCATAAATGCACTGTAGGAGATCTCATTTCCCACCTGAGTAAATGTACCGTTGTTATCCTGCAGGATCCGCACTCTCGGATTGCCCCGCTGCGGGATATAGACGGCCACCTCGTCGTCGCCGTCGCCGTCAAAGTCCCCGGCTGTCAGGTTAAAGAAGCTGGTGTACTCCCACTGGGCGATGTCGTCGAACCAGTCGCTGTTGTCACCGCCGCCCACATCAATGGTATAATCCGGCCCCTGCTGTTTGGTCCGGGTGTTGTAGTTCCACACCACGATGTCGTTATTCTTAAGCCCCACCATGGCGACCATATAATCGTGTCCCTGCCCGTCAGGGTTATAAGCCCTGGAAACCACAAAGTCCGCCTCGCTCTGACTGCCGCGGCTGGCAAGGGACACCTGCGTTCCCGCCATCACTCCCTGCTGCGGTTTTACGTCATTCCAGTAATCCACATTCATGGAACCTTTGGATGACCGGAACACAAAAGGTTCCATGATCGGATTGAGGGCCATATACCCTTTTCCGTACGGATTCTTCCCGTCCTTCGGATTAAATTCCTCCGGTGGTTCCGTGGAGAACCCATACTGGTCCGTCGCCGCCTCCGTCTGTATCGGACTGCGCCAGAGAAGCGGCGCAACGAGACAGAAGACCAGCAGAATTGCTATGATTCTTTTTCTCACTTTTCTCTCCTTTCCCTTTCTCCTCTTTCCGGACGTCATATTAACGCCGGTCTCCTCTTTTTTTGTCAAATATTACCCAAAAATCATTACCATCTTCCTGGATAGTATTTGACGTCTTTTTTTACATGTAATATAGTAACATAATCTCTTCTCCCCGGCTGTACCACTGGGTCGTCAGAATGAACCACTGAGTCGTCTGACACATGACCTCCGCTCCTGTTTTATCTGACTGAACCGCTCAAAATCTTACCGAACAGGTATTGGACTTTTTGTGATTTTTCTATATAATACATATATATCATTTTTACATCAGGAGGAGCGTTATGCCGCAAATCGCAGTCTGCGAAGACGATAAGACCGATCTGTGTCTGCTGCAGAACACACTAGAATACATACGACAGGAATTTCCTGTACAGACGAATATTGACTATTATCCAAGCGGCGAGGCATTGATGGAAGCTGTCCGGCAAAATGTCCGCTATGATCTGCTTCTGCTGGACATTTATCTCACCGGTATGAGCGGCATTGAGACCGCCCGCTGTATCCGAAACATTCTCCCGGAAGTACAGATTGCTTTCCTCACTTCTGCCAGGGAGTACGCGCTTGACGCTTTTGATTTATATGCTGTCCATTATCTTATCAAACCAGTAAACAGCGACAGTCTCCGGGAACTGTTTCGACGTTTCTTTCGTTATCTTCACCGCTCGGAAAAATATCTGGAGATTCATTCTGACAGCAAAAATTATACTTTCCCTCTGGAGCAGGTGCAGAAAATCCAGAGTAATAACAAGGGCGTTGATATTTACCTGAAAAATATCCCGAAGCCACAGCGGATTCCTCTTCCGCTCATACGGGTGGAAGAACAACTGAACCCGGAATATTTTCTCAAAATATCCCGGGGGCTTATCGTCCATATGTCCTACATTCTATATATTGATAAAAATGTATGCAAATTCCGGGACGGAACGTCTGCGCTGATCAGCCGGGGCGAGAAAGTTTCCGTCCGAAAAAAATATAATGATTACTTATTCGCACATTCACGGAAAGGAGATTATTTATGACTTACGTGGACTTTATCTGGCAGGCGCCGGGTTTTCTCCTGCAGACGCTTCCCATTGCGCTGCTTTGCTTTGTCCCATTTGAAAAAAAGGAACTGCTTCTTCCCCGCAGAACACTTCATTATTTAATAACAGCAGGAGTGCTGATTTTTTCCATCGGTTTTGTTCTGATGCATTTTCTGATTTCCGTGGTATCCAGAAGAACACATCAATTTTTGCGATCTACTTCCAACCTCTATATGTGTGTCTTCGTCCTGCTTTTCGTTATTTTTTTCTTTTACGTGATTCGCGCCGCCGCCGCAAAAAAAATACTGGTTCTGACTCTCTTGATTCATTATGAAGCTATTTTATTCACGGCGGTGTCTGTTTTGAACGGCATCATCCAGGATCCCCTGAAACAGAAGTTTCCGATCATTTACGGTCCTCAGGATATTTTTCTCTATATGACCGGGATTATAATTACATGTCCTGTCGTTTATGTCTTTCTTAAACATGTAGTAAAAGCCGGATTTCCATATATGACCAATCCCATTTTGCACCGTGGATGTATTTACCTGCTCAGCGCGCTCCTGCTGTATAGTTTCTGTATCTTTTCTTTGACGAACTATGAATTTTATTACGGAGTGACAGGATATCCGCTTCTTCTCTTTTTACTGGCATTTATTTTGACTGACGCCATCCTTTACTACATGTTTTTCTCTGAGGTACACCTCTCAGCCGAGAATCGTGAGCTGCAGGATCAGCTGAGAACTTTCGATGAGAAATACCGCCAAATCAGCGCCAGCGTCGCCGAATCCCGCCGGGCCCGCCACGATATCCGCCATCATCTCAATGTTATCGGCGCCCTGCACCGGGAAGGGAAGGACGAAGAGCTCGACCGGTATCTGGAACAGTACGAGGCCTTCTGCCAGGAACTTGAGAAAATGCCGCTGTCCGGCTATTCCTCGCTGGACAGTATTCTGCGATACTATATCCAGCAGGCCAGAGAAGAAAAAATCACTGTCCACACAGATCTTCAGCCTCTGCCCAACACAATGCGTTTCGACGCCATAGATCTGACCGTCCTGCTGGGTAATCTGATGGAAAACGCCATTGAATCCTGCCGGAAACTTCCGGTGTCAGAAAACCGTTTCCTGCATATCTGGATACGTCTGGAAAATGTATCCCTTCTCATGCAGGTTGAAAATGCCTGCTCCGCGGAAGGTCCTGATTCTCCCGATTTCTCCGACGGCAGAGAGTTTATTTCCACCAAGCACACCGTACTCCGTGGTCAGGGTTTAAAAAGTATCCGCTGCATCGCCGGAAAGTACGGGGGCAGCGCCGAATTTAAAAAAACGGAAGGCATATTCACCGCACGAATTGTGCTGAACCTTCCGTAGCGCAAAGATTATCATACAGATTGTCATAAAAAAGCCCCGGAGACGCCGGAACAGATCATCAATGTTCCGGCACCTCCGGGGTGTATTTTTGTTTCAGTAATTGCCGGGCCGCAGGCCCGCATTGTATTTTCTAATCCAGTTCCAGCTTACCGGTATAAAGCTGATAATATGTTCCTTTCAGCTTCAGCAGCTCGTCGTGAGTTCCCCGTTCGATGATACGTCCATGCTCCAGAACCATGATAGCGTCGCTGTTGCGGATGGTGGACAGACGGTGAGCGATAACGAATACGGTACGCCCTTTCATCAGGTTATCCATACCCTTCTGCACGATACTCTCAGTTCTTGTGTCAATGGAGGACGTAGCCTCGTCAAGAATCAGCACAGGCGGGTCCGCAATGGCTGCTCTGGCAATGGCAAGGAGCTGTCTTTGTCCCTGGGAAAGTTCTTCACCATCACCGCTCAGATGGGTGTTATAGCCGTCCGGCAGCATACGGATGAATCCGTCGGCATGTGCCAGTTGTGCTGCTTTATACACTTCCTCATCGGTGGCGTCCAGTTTACCATAGCGGATATTCTCCATAATTGTTCCGGTAAACAGATGTGTATCCTGTAAAACGATTCCCAAAGAACGACGCAGGTCCGCCTTTTTTATCTTGTTGATATTGATACCGTCGTAACGGATCTTGCCGTCCGCAACGTCATAGAACCGGTTGATCAGGTTGGTAATGGTGGTCTTTCCGGCTCCCGTGGAACCGACGAACGCCAGCTTCTGTCCCGGCTTCGCATAAAGGCTCAGATCATGAAGCACCATGTGATCCGGCACATAACCAAAGGTCATATCATCAAACTGTACGTCTCCCTTCAGCTCAGTGTAGGTCACAGTTCCGTCCGCCTGATGCGGATGCTTCCACGCCCATAAGCCGGTTCTCTCTTCACACTCGGTGATATTGCCGGCAGCATCTTTCTTTGCGTTGACCAGGGTAACATATCCCTCATCTACCTCCGGCTCCTCATCCATCATCTTAAAGATTCGTTCCGCACCGGCCAGCGCCATGATAATGGAGTTAAACTGCTGCGCGATCTGCATAAACGGCTGAGTAAAACTTCTGGTAAACTGCAGGTAGGACGCCATAACGCCGAGGGTGATGTTGCCGATTCCCATGACAGAAAGAAATCCGCCGAACACTGCTGTCAGCACAAACAGAAGGTTACCCATATTTCCTATAATCGGGCCCATAATGCTGGCAAATGTATGTGCTTTGGAGGAACTTTCAAACAGTTCCTCATTAAACTTGTCAAACTCTTCCTCAGACATTTTTTCATGGTTAAATACCTTAACCACTCTCTGCCCGCTCATTCGCTCTTCCACAAAACCGGTGATATTAGCCAGGTCAAGCTGCTGGCGAATGAAATATCTTCCGCTGTTGCCGGATACAATTTTTGATACAAAAAACATCAGAATAATCATCAGCACTGCCAGCACTGTGAGAATCGGGCTCAGCACCAGCATGGAAATAAATGTGACAACGATGGTAAAGGCTGACATCAGCACCTGTGGAATCGACTGATTGATCATCTGCCTTAAAGTATCTGTATCATTAGTGTAAAGACTCATGATGGAGCCGTTGGTATTCTGGTCAAAATAGCGGATCGGCAGCGTCTGCATGTGAGCGAACATCTCGTCACGGACACGTTTCAGAACGCCCTGTCCGATCACAACCATTAACCGACTGTATACAAATGTGGCGATGACTCCGCAGAGAAAAATGGTTCCCAATACTGTCAGCGCAAAATAAAGCTCAGAATAATCCGGATTCTGTTGTCCAATCAGCGGAATGATATAATCATCCAGCAGGAAACGCAGGGAAAGCGATACGGAGATTGACGCGATGGAGCTCACAAGGATACAGAAAATAACAAGAATGAACTGTATCTTATATGTGCTGGTCACATATCTTAGCAGACGCTTCGCTGTCTTGATAGTTCCGCCGGTAACCTTTGGTTTTTCTGATCTACTCATTGTCAGCGCCTCCTTTCACCTGTGATTCATATACCTCTCTGTATATTTCGTTAGTCCTGAGAAGCTCTTCTGATGTTCCGATGCCATTGATCTCACCGTTATCCATAACGATGATCATATCTGCATCTTCCACAGAAGACACTCTCTGCGCGATAATAATCTTGGTTGTATCCGGAATCTCTTCCCGGAACGCCTGACGGATCATTGCGTCAGTTTTGGTATCCACCGCACTGGTGGAATCATCCAGAATAAGAATCTTCGGCTTTTTAAGAAGCGCTCTGGCAATACAAAGCCTCTGTTTCTGACCGCCGGACACGTTATTACCGCCTTCCACGATCATCGTCTCATATTTATTCGGGAACTCCTGAATAAAGCTGTCGGCCTGGGCCAGTTTACAGACTCTCTGCACTTCCTCATCACTGGCATTCTCATCACCCCAGCGGATATTTTCATATATAGTTCCCGTAAACAGCACGTTTTTCTGAAGCACCATGGACACCTGGTCACGAAGCGCCTTCAGGTTATACTTTCGCACATCGACGCCGCCGACCTTCACACAGCCGCCCGTCACATCATAAAGCCTTGGGATAAGCTGTACCAGAGTGGATTTGGCGCTTCCGGTACCGCCGATCACACCAATGATCTGACCGCTCTTGATATGAAGATTCACATCCTTTAAGGACAGGTTGCCGCCCTCACCGGAATAACTGAAATCCACATGCTCAAAATCAATATCTCCGCTGGCAACTTCCGTGAGAGCATTCTCATCATCAATCATCTCAGGCACTTCATCCAGCACTTCCTGAATACGATCTGTGGATGCTTCCGCAATCATGATCATAACAAATACGAAAGTTACCATCATCAATGACATGAGAATCTGGAGGGCGTACACGATAATACTGGTAAGCTCTCCTGTCTGCATGGTTCCCCGAATGATGCTCTCGCCGCCCACTAATACCATGAAAAGCACAACGCCGTAAATGGTAAACTGCATAACCGGCGAGTTCCACGCCACAATTTTTTCCGCTTTGGTAAAGAGCTTAAATACAATAGTGGAAATCTTTCCAAACTTCTCATTTTCATGATCCTCACGAACATAAGCCTTAACCACGCGGGCTGCATTTACATTTTCCTGCACCGTATTATTCAGCACGTCATACTCATCAAACACCTGAATAAAATGCGGATGCGCCTTCTTGGCAATAAAGATCAGCACGCCCCCCAGAATCGGGATCATGGCAAGCAGAAGAAGCGCGATCGGCACGTTGATGGTGAGAGTCATGACCCATGACAAAACGATCATGATCGGCGCACGGGCCAGCAGGCGGATGGTAAACATATACGCCATCTGCACATTGGTGATATCTGTTGTCAGACGGGTCACCAGACTCGGCGTGGAAAAATGGTCAATGTTTCCAAATGAAAAATCCTGAATCTTATAGAAGATATCATGACGCAGATTCTTGGCATAACCGGCCGAGGCAATCGCTCCAAGCTGTCCGGCCTTCGCTCCGAAAAACAGAGCTACCATGGCAAGAAGCACCAGAACGACTCCAAGTCTGATGATATATCCAATATCTCCGTTGGCAATGCCAACGTCAATGATATTAGCCATCAGAAGCGGTATGAGCACCTCCATAAATACTTCCAGCGCCACAAAAACAGGCGTCAGTATCGTCTCCCGCTTATACTCGCGGACAGAACGAAGTAATTTCCTATTCATGTTTTGTTGTCTCCTTTCCTCTGTCATTCTCATAATCGGCTAAATTTGCAGACATTCGCTCCAGCACATGGATACAAACTTCCAGCTCCTCCCTGGGAATATCTTTTCGAAGGAGAGCCTCCATATAACGGATATTGGAAATAATGTGCCCATGAAGCTCTTTGGTCTTCTCTGTAGGGACAATCTTTTTCAGCCGTGCGTCCCTTTCCACGGTCTCACGGTAAATGTATCCTTCTTTTTCAAGAAACTGCAGGATACCAGTTGCTGTCGAGCGGCGAATCTGGAACGCCTTCTCCACATCCTTCTGGTAGATATCCCTCTCCACGGTCTGAAACGCTATGTAATGCAGCACCAGACTCTGCATGTTGGTCAGACCGCTCTCTTCCTCCAAAGCACACATCTGCCGTTTCAGCTGGTGGGACAGACCATTAATCATCCGCCCCACATGGTAAGTAGAATCGTATTCATTCCGACCTTCCATATACATACCCTCTTCAATCTCTTCTTTGCAGAATATTATCAGACGAGACGGAACCCGCCCCGCCTGATAATTAGTTCGGTAGCTAACAATATAATATATAGAATAAAAATTATTGTCAACCCGTTAAAATGCACAAGAAACAGAAAGAAAACTTTTAGTTTTTTGACACACATTCTTTCTTTGTTACAAAAAAGTGTCATCTGCATTTATATTCTGCAGTCATCACAATATTCCATCCCGCCTTGCTAAAAATACCATTTTAACGTTTTGATCTCAAATGGATGGAAAGTGAGAAGAGCCTCGCTGGTATTCACAGCGTCAGTTTCTGCGCCGGTACTTTCCTCCTTCTGGAAATCCCGTTCCAGAAGATTACATGGCACCATCCTTTTTACCGGGAAATCTGACGAAACCACAACCGATGCCCGGCCGCCCCGGCACTCATGCATCCGGACAATGAGACAGTCTTCGTCCTCTGCTTTTTTGACTGCGTCAATCTGAACGCTGCAGGCGGCAGAAGCCGGATGTCCGGATATTTTCACCAGCCGGCGCTGTTCCGTCATCCTGCCCGCCACGACCTGCGCCGGCAGATTCAGACGGCATGCCTCCTCAATGACGCCGCCCTCAGTTACTGCTCCTTCATGTGGGAACAGAGCATAAATAAAAGTATGTTCTCCCATATCCGCCTCCGTGTCCGGATTCTTCGCGCTTTTCAGCAGACTCAGCTTCATAGCGTTGTCCTTGATACTATAGCCGTATTTAGAGTCATTGAGCAGACTGACACCGTATCCTGTCTCCGACAGATCCGCCCATTTATGACCACAGACTTCAAATCGGGCCCAATCCCAGCTGGTATTCCAGTGCGTCGGTCTCTCCACATGACCAAACTGCGTATCATACGCAGCTTTCGTGGCGCGGATATCCGTATAAAAAGCGGTCTTAAGCAGCCGGTGATCTTCCCTCCAGTCTACCCAGGTCTTAAAATCAATCCTCTTTGAATCCCGGTACAAAATCATATCCTGCACCAGACGTGACTTCCTGTACCGATACACAAAGCGCAGCACTATCTTGAAGACGTTCTCTTCCACCAGCCGCACCGGCTCGCAGATGCTCATGGTCTCCATCTTCTGGGTGTAATAAATATCAATATCCCAGGCGTCAAAATCCATCGGCTTATCTTCATAGACTTCCAGCACATTTCCTTTCTGCCCCTCTCTCAGCACTGAGCGTCCTGCCTTCTTATCATACAATTTTGTCAGCTGGCCGTCCGCATTCCAGGCAAGGAAATAGAAAGGAGTTTCCAGGGTATTATCTTTATAAATAAATGAAGGCTGTGAAACACCGGAGTTTTCTTCTCTCTTCTCCGAATCAATTTTCACCGAAGTATCCTCCACAGTAAATGTCACATTCTTGACGGCAAATGGCTCCACATCTACCAGAAGCTCATAGCCTTCCGCTGTTCTGTCCGCTTCCAGCTCATTTCCTTTCCCGTCATAAAAACGCCCGCTCTCCTTCACCGGCACTGTCACCAGCTCTCTGCCTCCAAAGCTGCAGGCAGAATAGATGGAGAAGTTCTGGCTCTGTTGGTTTTCTGTCAGCTGGGCAACCAGATTCTGATTCTGGCCGGCCGGCACATCCGGAGTCTCATTCTGTTCTGTCAGCTGCCCCAGTACATTTTCCAGCGCAGCGTCCACACAGCGCTCTGCTTTCCCATAATTAATCCGGGAATCTTCGTAGACCTCATGGATGGACGAGCCTGGGATGATGTCATGGAACTGATGGAGCAGGACACACTCCCAACTCTCGTGCAGCGCTTCATCCGGATAATCGCCGCCCAGACACCAAGCCAGAGATGCCAGCCATTCAGTCTTAAGCAGCTTATTCTCCAGACGGCGGTTCATTTTCTTATTATATCCCTGCGAAGTGTAGGTTCCCCGGTGATACTCCAGATACAGCTCCCCGTCCCAGGTATGCACATAACGGTCAGTGTTCTCCACATTTTCGTGCATTTTCCGGAAAAATGCTCCGGCAGTGCCGGTCTTCACATTTGGCAGCCCCGGAACCGCATCCATGGCACGGCGCATGGCGAGCATTTCCCGGTTGACACCGCCTCCTCCGTCCCCGTATCCATAAGATATGAGAGTATCCCTGCTGATGTCCTTATTCCGGAACTTCTTCCAGCTTCCAAGAACCGCCCGCGGATTCATGTACCCGTTATACGTGGAGAACCGGTCCGTCATCTCCCGTCCTTCGTCCGGCGTGTTGACAAAATATGTGAGAATCTCTGTGCCGTCGATTCCCCGCCACCAGAACAGATCATTGGGAATCGTGTTAAACTGGTTCCAGCTGATTTTTGTCGTCATAAATGTATCAATCTCGCAGAGCTTCAGAATCTGCGGCAGCGCCCAGCTGTATCCGAACACATCCGGCAGCCACAGATACTCGCATTTCTTCCCGAACTCCCTCTCAAAAAAACGGGTGCCGTGAAGGAACTGCCGCACCAGCGATTCCCCCGACGGGATATTACAGTCGGCCTCCACCCACATGCCGCCGTCCGGCTCCCATTTTCCTTCCTTTACCTTCCGGCGGATTCTCTCATACAACTCCGGGCTGTCCTCTTTGACATACTGATACAACTGAGGCTGCGTCTGCAGAAAAACATAATCATCATATTCTTCCATCAGCCGCAGCACCGTAGCAAACGACCGCTGCGCCTTCTCTCTCGTATGTTTGAGCCGCCAGAGCCAGGCCACGTCAATGTGGGTATGTCCCACCGCGTGAACCGTGATATCCGTGCTCTTCTTCATGCGGAACAATTCATCCACCAGAACCTGATACGCCCGGTCAACGGAACCATAAAATGAAGATTCCTGTTCCATATTTTCGCAGGCAGCATCCTCATCCCAGTCAATACACAAAAGCGCCCTGTCGAGAGCCGCCGTAAGCCCGGCGTAATTCACATCATCCTCCGGCAGCAGCCGCAGCGTCTCCGTTACCGCCTTTGCCAGATGATACATTTCATCGGTATTGCAGTGAAGATATCCGACGTCCGCCTGGCGGCACTGATGATAGAAAGTGCGGTGCGGACCGCCGCCCTCCAATCCGGTCCAGAGCAGAAAGGCGAGCTTGGCTTTCTCTCCCTCTTTTCCTGTAAAAATAACCTCCTTATGGTTGGTATCCACTCCCTGATACGGATGGCCGTCCACATACAGCAGCGACTCAAATCCACTGTTATTTCCATCTCCGGTCTCTCCAAAATCAAAAAGCCCCACGACCCGGCACCCCTCTTTTGTCGTGGGCAGAACCAGATCTTTTTCCAGCCAGAGATACCGGTCCCTTCCCACGAAAAAATCATTGAGCCCAAACTCCGTGACCGCCATTTCTTTTGCGCCGGTTGTCCTCTCTGTATTATGCAGGCCGCCCCGACTTCCCAAACCAACCGCGATACCTTCCGGCGGCGCCCCATAATAATGCTCGTCCTCTCCCAACGTCCCCGGAACAGCCGCAAAGGGAGCGATGCACCGCATCCCGAAATACCGCCTTCTGCCCAGTTCCTCCACTCTTCTCTGAAATTTCTCCACAGTAAAAAACATTGACATACTCCTCCTGATCTTTAAGTTCCGGCTTATGGCACAACAGGAGTTCCAACGGAACATCCCCTAAAACACAAAAACTCTCCGGATTGCGTAGTTATATCTTACAACAACCTGGAGAGTTACACAATTTTCTTTTTTTGTTTCTGAGAGAAAAAATAATCCCTATTTTCTGCCGCTCGCCACTGCCCTCCCAATATCATTGACAGACTTCTGCAGCTTCTCAAAAAACAGACCGGAATGATATCCGTCGCACACCGCATGGGCAATGGTCAGATTCACCGGAGCTGTTGTCTTGCCAGCATCGGTTTCATACTTTCCGATGGTGATAATCGGAAAATACGACGGCTCCCCGTTTGGCACTCTGCTTGTATAGCTGGTAAACGCCGTCCACGGCGCGCAGGAAATGCAGTAAAAATTAGGCGGCTGATTCTTTCTCGCCTTGATTCCTTTTACGTCTTTATACTTCTCCATGTCCTCCGTAATGGTCCGGTAAAATGTATCAAAATCTTCACAGTAATCCGACCAGCAGTCGGAAAATGTCTTGTCATCCTCATGGAAGATGGTATAACTTGGAATCACCCGGTTCCACACGCAGAGACTACCGTCCCCGTCCAGAAACATCCGCAGATTCTCAATCTCATTGACAACCTTCGTCACAAAATAAATCATCGACGGATAGAATCTGTACCCGTTCGCATGGCAGAAATCCAGCAGTTTTGTGATGTCAATGGAAGTCGTGATGCTGTACTCCACTTTTAATCTCTCGGTATAATATTTATAATGTTCCCGGCGCGGCCAGGATTCCATGTCTATTTTTCTGTAAGTATTCATACGTCGTCCCTTCTGTCATGTCAAAGCAAATTTCATCATACAGAGCAAAATCAAGCAATCTACTTCTTTGCATTCTCTTCCAATTCCAATATGTATTTATCAAAATCAGACATAAACAATCTATCCTGAACAACACGGTATTTTTCAAATTCAGTCTCAGCTTTTACCTTGGCAATCTCTGCTGTGATTTTTCCCGCATCTTGTAAGACTTCTCTATCATCTGCCATCAGGAATAAATCCAGTCGTTTCGACCAATCTTCCATCGTCATTGGTATATGGCGCTCTGCACGGTCTTCTGCCAAATCCAGGTAAGCAGATACAATACGCTCTAATGAACGACTCTCTTGCTCTGAAAGATAATTCTTCGCAATACTGACATCGCTTTTTACAATCTTACCTTCCGGTGCTGCTGCCCATGTGGTAAGTCCCATATGTGGTTTCTCTGCATCCGCACGCTCATAAATCAGTTCCGCTGCTGTATGCCCATGTACTGCATAGTGCATCTTATTCTGTACTTTTGCAAAGAACTGTTTTGTCGTTTTTGCTGTGCGATCATAGTCAAGCGTTCATCATCCATAACCCATCCTTTGATGGTATAGTCCTTCACGATACCGTTGGCCCATTTACGGAACTGTACAGCTCGTTCATTGTTTTGTTTACCTTAAAACCAACTGCTATAATCATTTGAAGATTGTAATGCTTAGTATTACGAGTCACCTGACGGGAACCTTCCGTTTGAACTATCCGGAAATTCCGGATAGTTGAATCTTCTTCAAGCTCTGAGTCCGAATAAATCTTTTTGATATGCTCGTTGATTGTTCGAACATCCACATCATACAATGTGGCCATCATCTTCTGTGTCAGCCAAATATTCTCATCCTCATAACGCATTTCAAAGCTATTTTGTTTGCCGCCAACAGAAGCAACGTAAGTCAAATATTCTGCTGCGCTGGAACGGATGGATATTTCCTCTTTTTTCTTTTTCAAATTAAATGTCCTTCTCCTTTCTTATTTTGCCGCCTAAATCCCTGTGTTAATCTCATTTTTTTCAAATACATATCAAATACTTTCATATTTGTATTATACATTATTTAGTAAATCAAGACAATTATCAATCTTCGTTCTATAAGATATCATTCAGGCAATATACATTACACAGTTTTTATAGAGCATAATCAAATCACTATAGTAAAAACCAGAGGATCTTCCGTACAATTTTATATAGTTATATACTGTTGCTGATTTCATGAGCTGTCACCAGACTGCTCTCATGAGTTGTCTTTAAGCTGCTAAGTTTACTGTCACCGTGAT